>Ga0102929_1000319_pt1 | contig 27966 bp, 29 predicted proteins | sample SalPonR1_B_D2_MG_FD_78510 | JGI IMG/M metagenome (GOLD analysis project Ga0102929, IMG submission 78510) | Salt pond soil microbial communities from South San Francisco under conditions of wetland restoration - Salt Pond MetaG R1_B_D2_MG | ecosystem: Environmental > Aquatic > Marine > Intertidal... | reverse complement strand
TTTTCAAATTTCATATAATTATAATTAAGTAATATCTTAACTAACTAAAGTAGTTAGATAATTATTTTTTAGAGTCTTCATCTTTTAATCCTTCTTTAACATCTTGGGTAAGTTCCTTAAAAGCTTTAGTAAAAGAAGCTATTTCTTCAGAAGAAGCTGTTTTATTTTTTATTTTTTCGGCAATAGCCTTCATTTCTTCATCATTCATAAATTTAATAAATTAATATTTTTAAATTATATTTAATATAATAGTAATTAATATCACTATTTTATTAATTTTAATTATAACAAGAAAAATTATTTTTGTAAAGCAAAATAATCAATATATAACTAGATATACAACTTAATTAACTTCAATTTATACTTATTAATCACTCTCTATCACGGACTATAATACCAACATATAATTTTTTTAACACAAACTTTACTGTTGACAACTATTATTATTTGTGATAATATTATATTCAGAAAATGATATAAATTTGATAGAGATCTTTAAAATTAAATAACCAAAAAAAAACTTGAAAAATGGAAAGAAAATTGGAAGTAACGGACACGTCATACTTATCAAAAGATGAAAAATCTTCAGTTGAAGAAGAAAAAAATCGCTTTCTCGGAATTAAATTTATTTTATCTATCGCTTTAGCGGCACTCTGGGTAGTAATCTCAATATGGATTTCTATAGAGTGGCTAAGAGAGGTTAAAGAAGTAACTTCGTATTTTTTTATGTTGTTTGCTTTAACAGGAATAGCTTTTCTTCCCGGTTTTGTGATTTTTTTCATGTATTCATCTATGATGTTTGACAAAAGAGCTAAAGTAGATTTGACTAAGATCGTTGATACTACAGTTCTAATTGCAGCCTTTAATGAAGAAAGTAATATCTTAAAACCTTTGCTTGCAATTGAAGAGCAAAAGTTTAACGGTATGCTTGAAGTAATTGTAATTGATGATGGTTCGCGTGATAACACCTCGGAGATTGTAAGAAATTTTATTTCTTCACCGAGAAAACACTCGTATCACTTAATTACACTGGAAAAGAATTCTGGAAAATCTGCGGCTTTAAACGAAGGCCTAAAAGCTTCTTCGTATAACGCAATTGTTTCCATGGATGCTGACACGACCCTAGGAACAGAAGATGCCATACAAATGCTAGTTTCTAGCTTAAATGGCACACACCGGTCAGTAGCTGGTGCTGTTATCTCTCGCAATCCAAGTAAAAACTGGATTACAAGAATTCAAGAATGGGATTACCTTTTTGGAATTTCAATTGTGAAAAGAATACAATCTATGTATTCAGGAGCACTGGTATGCCAAGGAGCTTTCTCTGCTTATGAAAAATCTTTATTACTTGAAGTAGGCGGATGGAAAAATGTTGTTGGTGAAGACATTGTTCTCTCTTGGGATATACTTAAAGCTGGTTATAAAACCTATCACTGTACAAAGGCAGTTGCCTTAACTGATACTCCTGATAATTACAAACAGTTTTTTCATCAAAGAAAAAGGTGGTCAAGAGGAATGATAGAAGCTTTTCGTTTTAATTGGAGATTACTATTTAAGGCAAGACTATCAACAATCTTTATTTGGTATAATTTATTTTTTCCTTATATTGATTTTGTTTTTGCCTTTATCTTTATCCCCTCAGTAATTGGTTCTCTATTTTTTAATTATCACTTACTGGCTAGCGAGAAAACGCTCTTGATAATACCGCTGAGTATTGCCCTAACTACTATCTTGTATTATGTGCAAAAGAAAACGTTCCGTGAGATAAACATGTCGATGTCAAAAAATCTATTTGGTATGATTTTTTACATTATATGTTTTCAGATAATTCAAACTCCGGCAACACTTTCAGGGTATCTTAGTGAGATGTTAAAACTCAAAAAGAATTGGGGTACCAAGGCTAGTAAAAGTATTGGAATAATAATTATTCTTCTATTCTCTTCAAGTTTAGTATTTTCACAAGACGACAAGCTTGAAGTAGGCTCTAGTCTCATCAACGATACTGATAAAAACTTAGTGTCGAAAACATGGGCAGGTTATCAAAGAGGAACAGACTCACTTTCTTGGGGAATGGAAATTGGAAATGTGTTAATTTCAGATAAAGATAATAAAAATTATCTAAACTATGCTGGACTTAACTTATCTTCAAAAATAAATAAGACATTTTCTGTTGACCTCTCTAGCGAACAATATCTTTCAGAATGGAAACCTTTTCTTTATAATGGATTAATTAAAATTGATCCTATAGAAAAGATTCATATGGAACTATTGTTTTCAAGAGGATTGATTGAAACCCAAGGAGCTTTAATGGAAAGGTTCTCAGTATATTCAAACGGCCTAACAGCTGATTATGAAATTATTGATAAGAAACTTGTCCTAGTTGGTGGTTACATAAACCAACAATTTACTGATGATAATAGTAGAGATGTTTACATCGGAAAACTTGCTTGGGTTATAAAGGACTGGTTTGTTCTCAGTTCTACCAGCAAGCTTATGCGAGCGCATAATGTATCTACTTATTATTTTTCACCAGAGATATTTGATACACACACATTAAGTGTGTACAAATATATGGCAATTTTCAAAGATAACATTCTTTTGAAAACTGAATTCGGTGGAGGATTACAGCAAGTTAATGATTATCAAAAAGATTTCTATTATGGAAAATTACTTATTAAAGGTAATATTTCCAAAAAAGTATCTTTAGATTTATCTGCGCTGTACTCAACTGCAATAAGTGAATTTGGTTCCTACGGATTAATCTTTGGACATCTTAAACTGTATTACTCTTTTTAGTGTAATATAAAAAACAATACTAAAAACCGTCAATTAATGACGGTTTTTTTATTGAGTCTACTAATTATAAAGCTTTTTCTTTAAAAGTTTCTACCACAACTATTTCTCACTTAAAAACTTCTCTAAATCTAACCTATATAACTTATCATCATTTTGTGCTGGATATCCTCTACCGTCAGTATTGTTAGAGATAAAATACAAGATACCATTATCATCCACTATCACATCTCTTAACCTACCAAGCTCTCCAGAAAAATGTTTAGTAATATTAATATTGTCTATATCTTCAATATTAGCTTGATATAATGTATTTCCTCTTAAACCTACAAAGAATATATTATTATCATAATAGGCAGCTCCTGATGGTGCCCAAGTTTCATTAACCCCAGATTGAATAGCAGGACTTTCCATACCTTCTCTTTCTTCACTGCCAACAATACTTGGCCAACCATAGTTAGCACCTTTTTTTACTAAATTAAGTTCATCAGTGGCTGAGCGACCATGTTCAGTAGCCCATAAATTACCATCATCATCCCAAGCTATACCTTGAGGGTTTCTGTGACCATACGAATAGACTTCATTATCAAAAGGATTGTCAGCTACCACATTTCCTTCTTCATCTAACCTTAATATCTTACCTCCTAAAAAGTTAGTATCTTGAGCTTTTTCTGGGCTCTGGGCATCACCGGCTGTAATATATAGATTGTTATCAGGACCAAACTTAATTCTACCTCCATTGTGATACATTGCTCCAGGAATATTATCAATAATTGTTTCTATCTCAGAAAAACTACTATCAGCATATGAAGCTCTAATAACCTTATTCACTTTCTCATCTTCTTCATTTAGATGAGTGTAATAAAGATAGACTAAATTATTATCTTCAAACTGCGGATGAAGAGTTATACCTAAGAGACCACCTTCACCTTTTTCCCTGGCTTCATCAATTACTTCAATAACTTCTGAGTTACCATTTGTTTCAATTAACCTAATCTGCCCTTCTCTTTCAGTTAAGAGAAAATTGCCACTGGGTAATTTAACTATTGACCAAGGAGTGTCTAAATTATCAGCTACTATACTAAACACTGGATTTTCACTATTATTTTCTTCATCTAAAGAAGCTTCATCTTGATACTCTTCTTCACTTATCTTTTGCATTGGCTCATCAATATCTTTAGCTGTATCATCTCTAAAGAACAATAGCCAAGCTAAAAGTATAATCACTAAAATTGTTATGATAGTAAAGATTTTTTTATTCATATATTTTTAATTAACTTATTATTAATATTATAATTTAAAAAAACTCATCATTTTTTATTAGAAATATTTTATAAATTAAACTCCTTTTTTATCATATTAGCCACTTCCTTTGCAGCTAAATTTGTATTATCAATACGAATATAATTCTCTTTTTTAATTTCTCCTTCCTTTGAATTCATACGAAATTTATCCATTGATTTTTTTAAGTCACTTCCAGATTTATCTTTATTTCTTTTAGTTGGTTTGTGTTCCAATCTATGTGGAGTAATATTACGTTTTATTCTTTCATCTGTATCTGCTTCAAGTTCTACAAAACAAACTTCTCCACCTTTAGATTCAAAAATATTAGATATCTTCTCAATATAATCCCAATCATCTTGTTCATTAAATGCCCAAATAAATGTAAATATTAATCCCTCCATATCACTTTTAGCAACTTCTTTAAAGATCTCATTTCTAAATAATTCAACTAACCTTTTACCTGTTTTCGTACTATAGCTAAAAAAAGGATTAACTAATTCAATAGTCATATGATTATAAAATAATTTCAATCCTGTTATTTTCTCTAATTCATGTCCCACCGTCATCTTACCAACTGCCTGAGGACCAAATATAACTACTAGTTTCATATGTATAATTAAAGTTTATATTTAAATTATATCATATTTATAAAATATAAATGATTTTTAATTCTACTATTTTCTTTAAATAAGCTTTAAATTAAATATTTTTCTGTATTTTATCTAACTCCACTATATGATTTACCTTCTGTCTTTAAATAAATATTTACATCTCCTGACTGAATACCATTATTTTTATCTAAATAACTAAATGCCCCACCTATATTATTTTCATCAAAATCAGCAATTATACCTATTGGGTTTTTAGCTGTTGTCTCAGCGTAACAATAACCTGATTCATATGAAGAATTTTTGCTATCACATTTTATAGCTACTGCTACATGTTCATCTACCTCATAATCAAACAATGCAACTCCATAACCAAGCTCATCTAGTAATTTATAGGCCAAAAAACTCTTACCCGAACAAGTTCCTGAATTATCATATAAAACCATATACGGATACTTAACACCATCTTCATCACTTAAAACTTTATCAGCTAAAGACGAATCATACTCTATTGACTGCACAAAAGATAAAACAAACTCAACCGTCTGATCTTTATTTAAATTATTATTTACAGCTTTTGCTTTTAAATCTTCTAATAAATCTGAAATAGAATTATCCTTTTCATTTATATTTAAAAACATACTGTAATAATCTGTTATCCAATCATCTGGTATCTCATCACTGTAATATGTATAAGAAGTAGGTTTATTACTATAATAATCATAAACAGAGCCATATAAGGTTTTTGATATTTTGTAATCATCACCATTATAACTCCAAGTGTATGTTACCTCCTTAGGAGCTGTTAAGTTGGGAAACTTAGTCTCAAAAAAACTAAAACTACTAAAATTAAAGTTAGCAAAAAAATATATTACTATAATAACGAAAGCTAAAATGAGAACTCTTTTTATTGCCTTAAAACTCATACTTTAAATTTATTAAAATATATTACAACTAAAACTAAAAAATATTAATTAATATCACTAACTTTATCATCAACAATCTGTTTTACATATAACATAAGTTTTTCTGCCCAATCTTCTAAATTATCATGGTCTTTCCAAAAAACCTTACTCGCACCGCTAAGCACTGCTTCATCATTCCACTGTGGGATAGAAGAAATAGAGATAATCTTTTCTTTATTAAACCTTTCAAAATCAAGCACATGAAAAGATCCTCCCACCTTACAATCTCTATCTAATAATATAATATCAATATAATCATCACTCATCTTATTTACATATTCTTCTACCTGACTAAACTCTGAGAAAACCATAGGTGATATTAAAACACCTCTATATCTCAAGTCTAAGAGATAAAGACCCTTCATTAGCACTGACAATGTCTCTAAATCATCTTCTAAGATTAGAATTCTAATAATATTGTTATCTAACATATTATTATTTATATATTTTAATAATCATAATCTTTATCATAACATCTTTTTAAAGTCTCCCAACACTAAAGCATGATCACTTCCGGCAGAAATAGCTTCATTATATAAATACTTTAAACTTTTAACCTTCCAGTCTTTATCATAATAAATATAATCATATCTTTTCTCTACTCCGCCGGTTAAAATAAATGATGTTGCAAGAGGAGACTTACTTAAGTATTTATTGGACTTGTCTGCTATAAAGCTTCTAAAAGCATCCTCTAATTCATGTACTTTATTTTCTCCAAAAAGCAAACTAGCACTTTTACCTTTATCACCATTTCTATCAAAAAACTCTAGCTCAGATATATTATAAGAATCTACCTTTGGCTCATTAGCATCAAAGCATAAAAAATTAAACTGTCTATCATGTAAAAACTCAGCAATAGAAATAAATTGTTCTGACTTTGCTCTCTTGTAACTTACACCTGTTAAAGAATGAAAGCCTAAAATATTTATTTTACTGTTATTTAACTTCAATTCTGCAAACAATGTTCTCTCAGGTAATAAACTTCTTTCAATAACTCCATGATCTATAATTTTAATATCTTTTGACCACCCTATTAAAACTCCTAACTTTCTATTTCTTCCATCAAATTTACCAGGCTTTCTAAGATCTAATGAATAAACATAATTGAAATCAATCTGCCTTTTTATTTCTTCACAATCTTCTATCCTTACTTCTTCTAATACAAAAATACATTTCTCTTTAAAAATGTTTTTAGCTAAAAAATCAATCTTTTTATCAATCTTACCAAGATATGAAATGTTCCATTGAATAATTCTTAAGTTCATAATAAAATTTATCTTTTATCTAATTATTTACACTCAATTTAGCTCTATTTAATATATTATCAATTATCCAATATTTGTAATTGCCTAAATCTAAATAGTTATAATTCTGACCGTAAAAACTCTCTTGATATCCTTTATTTTTTATATAATTATCAAATTCATCAAAAATAATAATCTTCTCTTTTAATAACTCCTCTCTAACTACATAATAATGAGGTATTTCTGGCATAGTTTTAGCAAATCTCCAAGACATTTCATCTATAAAACCTTCAACATATCTTAAATACTCCTGAACTGGCTTAGCAACTGTTTTCTCATTTATATTTTTATCTATACAATATCTTGTCTTAAACCAATGAGCTATCTTTTTAGCTCCTCTACTTGAATTGCAGCTTCCACAACAAATAGCTACAGTATTTGCATTATCCCATGGAGGTAAATTATTCAAATGCTCTATAGTTGCCCAATCACCTCGCCAAGTAGAATTATTAGGTTGAGACATCTTTTTATGACAATATACACATCTCTTATCTCTACGCCTAACTAGCTCTAGATCTTTAGTTGATATATTGTATTTATTAAACATATTTAATTACAAAGTTTCCTCATATGACTGCCTAATTATCTCAAAAGTATCATCAATATCTTTAACCTTCTTTAACTTAATCTTACCTTTATAGCCCCACATATGAGTACTAATATCTGCTACTATTTTTTTAGGATCCTTGTATTTTGGACTTCTAACTAAAACATCAATAAAGGTTTTACGAAACTCTAATCTAACAAAGCTTTTAGTAGTTTTATAAGTAATGCCACTTTTTTGGTTTGTCACCTCTTCAACTTCAGGTAAAGATTTAATCTTATCTTGTAATTTATAGAAAAGATCTTTTACATCTTCGGTGGAATTGCGTCTTTTAAAATGATATTCTATATCAAAATAATCCTCTTTTTTATCTTCTTTGTTAACTCTTTGCTTTGTTCTTTTTTCACTTCCGGGAATATAAACATTTTCTAAATACAGAATGCTATTTCTATAAGGGACATACTTCATCAACTCTACATTATCAACTTGCTTAACAGCAATCATTGTTCTATTGTCAAAGCCTTGAGCTATTAAAATAACACAGGGATTAATCCAATTAACCTTAACATCTTTACCTAACTTATCCGCTACCAATAAATCAAAATGTCTTTTATTCTTTTTCAACCAATCTAAGTAAAAAAGTCCTTGTACAAACATAGCATTATCTTGGCCCCACTTATATTCAATTATCACTGGAGACCCAGCCTCATCTATAGCTAAAGTATCAATCCTGCCATTAACAGTGTAATATTCATTGGCTAAGAATTTCATACCCAGTAATTGTTCTAAATTATCTGCGAAAAAATCTCTTAAAGCTGCTTCATTTTTAAAATAATCTATATCTGAAGGAATTTGATGAGCACTTTTCTTTTTAATTTGAAAAATTGGCATATTATTTTATTTATTAATAATTATATTATATTAACACACTAACTTATATTATTTATATTTATTTTATGGAATTACTTCACTTGAGATTTGTACTAGATATATCAAAAAACTTCTCAAAAAAATTACTTAACTTAACTAAAACAGACTCTCGTTTTTTACTTCTTTTGCCATCTGAAGAAAATCTACTTACTGGTGGCAACACTTTACTAATAGCAGTACCCGTAGTAGAAACATTTCCATCTCTAAAAGCATTATTTACAAATTTATACGTTGCACTCTTATCCAGTTTTTCACTTTTAATAATTTCTTCCAATTCTTCAACTTTCTTTTCTTCCACAAATTTCTGCCAATCTTCATCAACAACAGTATGAGCACCAAGAGAGCTGATAAACTGATTAATAAGATCTTTTTTATTTCTCAACTCAACACTAGAATCAATTGCTTTATTAATATCAACTAAAATTTCTTTATTTTCAACATGATCCTCATGGTATTGTTTAATGAGGCCTAAAATATAATCAATATTAATCTCAACTTGCTTAATAAGTTCCATCTCAAATACCACATCTTTGTTAATGTTTTCCTTCTCTGCTTTTATATTTTTGCTAAATTCATTATATAAATCAATATAAACACTGTGATAATTTTGTACATCACGTTCAGTTAAAATTTCATTACCTACAAATTCATCAAAAGTAGTAAGAATGTTTCGCATACGTAAAACCGCTCCATAAAGCGCAATAAAATCTTTTTGATTTTGCTCTCCTACAATTCTCTCTCCTGATGGAAATTTATTTAACAAGTCCTCTACTAAACTTTTATATCCTTTTACTTCCTTATCTCCATCTTTATAGCCATTATAATAATCTTCATATGATTTTAGAAGCACAACTCCACTAGCTTTTTTGTCTCCAAAAAGTGAAATAGATTCATTGGTTGCTTTTTCTAAATTACGAAAACAAACAATGTTACCAAATGTTTTTACACTATTTAAAATACGATTGGTTCTAGAAAATGCTTGAAGTAATCCATGTAACCGTAAATTCTTATCTACCCATAAAGTATTAAGGGTTGTTGCATCAAATCCAGTTAAAAACATATTTACTACAATCAATATATCTATTTCTCTTTTTTTAACTCGCTCACTAACGTCTTTATAATAATTTTGAAATTTATCTGAAGAAGTATCATAAGAAGTACCGAACATCTCATTATACTCAGAAATAGCACCTTCAAGAAAATCTCTAGAGCTAACATCAAGCCCGCTTGTGTCTTCAGAGTTCTCATCAATCACGCCATCAACAACCCCTTCGTTCACTCCGTAACTAAAAATTGTTGCTATTTTAAGTTTTTTATCACTAGGCTCGCCTGCTAATTGTTTTTGAAACTCAAGATAATATTTCTTGGCCATATCAATTGATGACACTGCAAAAATTGAATTAAAACCAGCAAGTCTGCGATCTTGTATCTTATAAAAACTATTTCTTTTAGTTTTTTGATCAAAATGACTGCGAATATACTTAACAATATTTTCAAGTCTCTCCGGAGCGGACAAAACAGCCTCTCGATCAATACTACTTATTTTTTCATCTTCTATATTTTCAGCTTCATGAACAGTAGAAATATAATCAACTTTAAAAGGTAGAACATTCTTATCATTAATAGCATCAACAATGGTATATGCATGAAGTTTTTTACCAAAAGCCTGTTCAGTGGTTTTAAAATCTAGCCTACCACCAGATGAAGAATTTACTGCAAAAATAGGTGTACCGGTAAAACCAAACAAATGATAATTCTTAAAAGATTTTGTAATACCTGCATGCATCTCACCAAACTGACTACGATGACATTCATCAAAAATTAAAACAATATGGCCATCAAAAATGGTGTGTCCTGAGTTTTTGTTAATAAAATGATCTAATTTTTGAATAGTAGTAACAATTATTCGAGAATTAGTATCTTCTAACTGCTTCTTCAAAATAGCAGTGCTGGTATTACTATTCGCTGCACCTTTTTCAAATTTGTCATATTCTCTCATTGTTTGATAATCCAAATCTTTACGATCAACCACAAATAATACTTTATCTACATACTCTAATTTACTTACCAGCTGTGCAGTTTTAAAACTTGTTAGGGTCTTACCTGAACCAGTTGTATGCCAAATATAACCACCTGCGTCTGTTGTTCCTAGTTTTTTATAGTTAGTACTAATTTCAATCCTATTTAATATTCTCTCAGTAGCAACTATTTGATATGGTCTCATTGCTAAAAGTTCTTTATCAGTAGTAAATACGCAATATTTAGTTAAAATATTTAAAATAGCATGCTTAGCAAAAAATGTTTTAGCAAAATCCATTAAATCAGTAATTGGCTCATTAGTGGCATCAGCCCACCAACTGGTAAACTCAAAACTATTACTTGTTCTTTTACCTTTTTTAGCTTTACCTTCATTTGCTTCTTTTATATGTTGTTTGCGAACAGTATTGCCATAATACTTAGTATGAGTTCCATTTGATATTATAAATAATTGTACATATTCAAAAAGACCACTTGAGGCCCAAAAGCTCTCTCGTTGATAACGGTTTATTTGATTAAATGCCTCTTGAATAGCTACACCACGTCGTTTCAGCTCCACATGAACAAGAGGCAGACCATTTACAAGCACTGTCACGTCATAACGGTTAGAGCGCTGTCCATCCTCAGTTGTATACTGATTAATAGCCTGCAAACTATTGTTATGAATATTTTTTTTATCTATTAAATCGATATTTCTAAAACTTCCATCATCTCTATCTAATATCTTTGTATGATCTTCTTGAATAGTTGCAGTTTTTTCTTCAATACTTTGATTAGGGTTAGCAATAACACCATTAAAAAAGCGTTCCCATTCTTTATCTGAGAAACTAATATTATTTAGCTTCTCTAGCTGTTTTCTCAAATTAAGCACAAGCTCATCTTCTGAAGTAATATTTAAATATTCATATGCTTGTGTTTCTAGTTGTTTAATAAAAGCACGCTCAAGCTCATCTTCACTTTGATAGTGACTAACTCTTTTCAAGTTAGACACATATTCTGACACAACTGTACTCTGAGTATTCTCAACAACCAAATTATATTTATTGTTATTTACCATACTATTTTTTTAATTCTTTAAAGGTTAACAATTTATTCCTATAATACTCATACTGTTGCCTACGAGCCTTTAACTCAGCAGGTAAACCAACTAATATATCATTAACTAAAGCATCAAACTTATCAAGGATTGAGACTATTCTCTCCTGTTCGGAAAGTGGTGGAATTGGTATTTTTATTTTTGACATAACATTACTCATTAATTTAGGATTTCCCATCCCACTGCTAACATATTTTTTTGAATTTATACTTAAAATATATAATAAATATTTTACATTAAGTTTACTAGTTTTTGGTTTTAATAAACCACAAACATTTGTAATACTAAATTTCCCATTATGATAAAAAACTGATCCAGCATTTGCACCATCTGTAGTCCATGTTATATATTCACCATCCTGATCATAGGTGTTGATTCTACCAAAAATCCCCTGATTTGCAGTCTGAGAAGAATATACAGGATATTCACCAATATTTTTTGCTAAATAACCTTTTGACATTACCCTGCCTCTACTAATATTACAAACTTCTCCAATCTTTGAAATCTCAACATTTTGATTGAAAGCTAATAATTTATTTCTATAATAATCATACTGCTTCTTTCTTGCTTCTAGCTCTGCTTCTAGCTTTGCTTCTAGCTCTGTAAAATTATCAAGAATTTTAACGATTTCTTTTTGGATTTTAAGGGGTGGAAGAGGGATTTTTATTTTTGCAAAACGTTTTTTTGAAATATTAAATCTTGTCACCCCACTTGCAGTCTTTACAATCTGTTTTCTCATTTGTTCATCTCTAAATAAATATTTAGAAAATTCAGGTAATAATAAATTAATATCATTAAAACGAAATCCAAAACAAAAACTATTTAAATATAACGGTTCATTAATTTTCTTTGTTAAAACCGATGACATTCCACATTCATTGGGAGTTTCCGATGAGCTCGTAAACAAAATGTCTCCATATTGAATTTTATTTTGTTTTTCTTTCGACTCTATTTTTACAAAAATATTTACATTAGTATCAATAAAAATGTTAGAAAAAATATTTTTATAAGTAACAAATTTAGCATTACCATTACTAAAATCCTCTTTACTTTTTCCAGTAAGTCCGCCATAAAAATTACCAAGTTCACCTAACTTCTTAAATTCAATGCCATCAGGACATAGTTCCGTAATTAGCTTTTCTATTTTTGATTGACTATTTTTCATAACAAATTTCTTAAATATGCAAATCTTTTGGTAAAAAACGATTTATTTCCTTGTCTGACCAAGTAAATTCTTCGTCAGTATTAGTTTTTCCCAATAAATGTATTTGTGTTTTAGTATAGTCTTTATATTTAGTCTGTGGAGATAAACTGCTTATAATCTGGTATTGCTCTTGTAATAAATCTCTCTTTGATATTATTTTTTCATTCTCTAAGTCATTCATAATATCAACAATAAAATTTTTGTATTTATCTCTAAGCCCTAAATATTGCAACGCAATTTTTTTATGTTCTTTAACTCTATCATCAATTGAAAATTCTTTTTGGATAAACAAAAATAGTATCTCAAAAATTGTTATTGCAATTGATATGCCACCAAATATAAAATTGTCTGAATATTTTAATTGCAACACAAGAAAAATTATAACAAAAGCTAAAATAGTAATATTTATCCATTTTACTTTGCTTTGCAAAGCATCTAAGCGATCAGATGCTTTTTCATGAATTTTATGATTGAACACACATTGTGCAAATTGTTGTCTTATAATAGAATAATTTTCCTTGTTCATATTATTTAAAATTTAGTTCCAAATATTTCTCGCCACTTCTCGTTTGCCGAATAAGGCATATCTCGCTCTTCATAATCAATTGCCTCTTTTGCAATATTAAAACACCGCAAAGCTTTGTATTGAAAATCGCCTTTTTTATAAACATACTGTCCACTACCAACTGCAAGCCAATAAGTTTTATTTGAATCTTGGTTCTTAAGATATTCAAAAAAATCTCTAGTCATCCAATCATAGTAAGCATATGAATCATTTCTGTGAAACCATGATTTCAAAAATTGATATGCAAGAGTATCAATCAGTAAACCTCCTATAGGTACACTCCATAGATCCTTCCAAGTTCGAGCCATTCTACATAGATTTTTTAAATTTCCATTAAGGTCATTATTTGTCTTTCGTATTTCTTCAATTTCAGGTTTTGGGTTTGTAATTTTCCAACTTCCACCATTATTTGAGTCTGGGTAGATATAACTATTATCTTTATTGATAAAACAAGGTACTATTTCAAAATTAACACCATCATCAAATTTAATTGCAATAATTTGACCATCTCCGCTTATATGAGTTGTTGAATATGTTTTTTTTAACGAATCCCTAACTTCTGCAAGTAAAGCAGACTGACCATTCCCTGAATGACTGCTGATTCTTTCATATACAGGATATGGGAGCTGAACTAAAACATCTATGTCGCTTACATAAATATCGGTATCTCTTCCATACGACCCAACATAAAGACTGTGAGAAGTTTCAGATTCTGTATCCCAAAAATCTTTATTTAATTGCTTTGTTATTCTTTTGTATCTATACGAAATATTATCCACAACACTTGATGCGATTCTAATTTTTGAACAAAAATTTTGAAATTTTGTTGATACACTCATTTTTTTTAATTATTATTTTCAATATCTTTAACAATCTCATCAATCGCTGTTCTTAACTCACTCTGCTTTTTCACAATCCTCTCAATCTCTTTGTTAAGTTGTTTTATATCAACCACTTCTCTTGTATCCTCTGCCACTACATAACTTGTCACAGCAATATTGTAATCATTCTCAGCAATATCGTTGTTGTCTACTACTTTAGTAAAATATTCTATATCTTTACGCTCAATAAAAGCGCTAAGAATCTTCTTGCGATTTTTTACATTTAATTTGTTTTTATTACCCCCTCTAACAAACTCCTTTGATGCATCTATAAATAGAGTCTTATTGTCTTTCTTGCTCTTTTTTAAAACAAGAACACAAGTAGCAATACTTGTGCCAAAAAATAGATCGGGTGGTAATTGAATAACTGCATCTATATAGTTATTATCAATTAAATACTTACGTATTTTTTGCTCAGCTCCGCCACGATATAAAACACCTGGAAATTCAACAATCGCTGCTGTTCCGCTAGTTGAAAGCCAAGAAAGCATATGCATGGTAAACGCTAAATCTGCTTTACTTTTAGGCGCTAAAACACCTGCAGGAGAAAAACGAGGATCATTAATTATCAAAGGATTACTATCCCCTTCCCATCTAGTTGAATATGGAGGATTAGAGACAATAGCATCAAAGGGTTCATCATCCCAATGTTTTGGATCGGTAAGAGTATCACCGTTTGCAATATCAAAGTTATCGTAATTAATATCATGTAAAAACATGTTTATACGACAGAGGTTATAGGTAGTAAGATTTATTTCCTGACCAAAGAAACCTTGTCTAACATTTTCTTTACCAAGTACTTTAGCAAACTTAAGAAGAAGTGAACCAGAGCCACAACAAGGGTCATAAACTTTATTTACTTCTTTCTTTTCAACAGTAGTTATCTCAGCTAAAAGCTCACTTACTTCTTGAGGGGTGTAATACTCTCCACCAGATTTTCCAGCATTAGAAGCATACATTGCCATTAAATATTCATAGGCATCACCAAAAGCATCTATTTCATGATCTCCATAATCTTTCAAGCGAAGATCTCCAATAGCTTCAAGAAGTTTCACCAACTTTTTATTTCTTCTTTCCACTGTTCCACCAAGCTTATTTGAGTTAACATCTAAATCATCAAATAATCCTTTTAAATCATTTTCACTTTCAAAACCTTTAGCAGAACTTTCAATGTTTTCAAAAACCTTGGAAAGAGTTTCGTTTAATTTTTCATTATTTCGAGCATTTTTACGTACATTTTCAAAAAGTTCACTTGGTAATATATAAAAACCTTTCTCTTTTACAGTATCAACTCTTCCAAACTCAGCCTCCTTATCAGAAAGTAACACATAATCAAAATCTTTATTACCAGTACGTCTCTCTTCTTTGTTAAGGTAATTTGTAAGGTTTTCACTAATAAAACGATAAAACAGCATTCCTAAAACATATTGTTTAAAATCCCAACCATCTACACTTCCTCGCAAATCATTAGCTATTTGCCAAATTGAGCGGTGAAGCTCAGAACGCTCTTGTTCTTTAGTGTATTTTTTCTCTACTGTCTTATTAGTCATAATATTTAAACTTTATTTTTTATTACTAGTTTCCTCTAAAAATAGCTGAACATCAGACTCTTTAATTCTCCAACCACCTATCTTAGAAGCTTTTAATTTTCCTGATTCTATATATCTAATAACAGTTCTAGTACTAACCCTTAAAAACTCTGCCACCTCTTCTATTGTTAATAACTTATCGACTTCATTGTTCATATTTTTAAGCTTATTTTATATATATTTTAACAAAATATTATCTAAATGTCAAAAAATGACATTTTTTGCCAATAAACTAATTTAGACAAAATAAAAATAGAGCTTATATAAGCCCTATTTGTAGTTTTCTGTACTATCACTATAATACTAACAATTAAAATTAAATAAAAATATTTATTATACAATTAAAAACAAGATGAACTAAATTTAATTACTTAACAATTTCAATAGTTTTTTTTCTTTAGAAAAAATATAATAATTAAAAAAGAAACAACAAAAACACCAAACAAAGGAGATAAAAAAAGAATCAAAGAAAAGAAATTATAAAAAAAGGAAATTATAAAATTTATCCAATTAACAATAATTGGAACAAGATAAAATCCAGTAAAAAAAACTAAAGCAATCCACACAACACTTTTAACAAAATTATACAAAGGCCAACTATTAAAAATATCTTTACATATAAATTTTAAAAATTGCCACAACCTAGCTATATGATATAAAAACGCCCCTACGGTAATAAAAGTTAAAGAGCTCAAAACTACACGTGACAATAAATCCGGCTGAGAAATTGGAGTTATGGAAATCCATTCAAATGGTTCACCTCTAACAATATACCAAAACGAAAATGCAATAGTAATTATCAAAGAAACTAATAACGAGCAAATTATCTTCTTATTTTCTTTAAATACTTTTTTATATTTAAGCATAATGTATTAATTATGTTAAAAATTTTATCCTCAAAAAACAACAAAAACAATAGTTAATTTTAAAAAATACACAAAAGTCTTTCTATAAAAATACTCTAAAATCCCCCCCCAAAAAAAAGATCAAATTATAAAAAATCACTAATTTTTTATAGCCAGCATTAAATAAGATATATTACTATTAACACAATTTAATAATATCAATTTTCCTTTTTAAAATCTTTTTGATCCAAATACTCTTTTATTTTCTTAAATATTGTAAGTAAATTTTTTCTTTTTGATTCCAAATTTTCATTTTTATCATATAGACCCTCCAATTTTTCAGTCTCACTTATAAATTCATCAATTTTTAAAAATATTTTTGATGTAAAAATAGTACATACTAATTCAATGGTTTGATTAATAGTTTGTTGATGGTAGTCAGCATGGTTTGTTTCAAATTCTTTCTCATCTTCAATAAATGCAGAATATATTCTTCCTGTGTGACCAAAAAATTTGTCCGTTTCCAGAAAATCTTTTATTCTATTATTTGACCAAGGTTTAATTAAGAAAAATATGATATCTGAAAATACTGAAGGATCTACTTCAGGAAATAAATTATATGTAGTATTATCTAATTCCTTGTCATATATATTCTCTTTATTTTCATAAATCCTCTCTTTTGCCCAACTTAAATATCTATCAAATACTATCTTAGTGAATTGATTATTATTATAATTATTTTTAGTTACTTTCCATTGAGTAGGAAAATAATCCCAAATTACATATGGACTGGATGAGTTTTCTATGTTTTCAAATAAAATAGTTAAAATGTTAAAGTTTTCCAAATATAAATATCTTTTATTCTTTTTTATTTTTTCTAATTCCTTATATTTAGTAATGTGATCTTCTAAAGTTTGAAAGAAAAAATATGAAAAACTATTAAATAAAATCTTTTTAGTCAATTTATTGATAATTGAATTTATAATTCGTAAAACCTCTGAATACTTGAACCATAAATTACTAACAACTTCTTCCAAAGTTAAATAATGATAACTCCTTTCCCAAACTAACATATGCCACTCTAAAATTATTTTAAAATTATCTTCGTTATTCATTATATAAGATAAATTTCTTTTTTCTATGTTACTATTAAAATAATCCAATAATTTTAATACTACATCTAAATCAGTAATAGTATTTTTTGGCAAATAACTATCTATAACTTTAATAAATTTGTTAAAAAAGTCACTTTCCTCTTTTATATTTAAATCTTCAATATTCCAAACATGTTTCCAAGATTCAAATAGTGTTGGTTTATCTAAATCTTTTTTTGAAATAAATTCTAACCTAATATCTTGTTTATTGTCTTTGATAATCCATTTATAACAAGACAATAATCTCCATGTTAATAATACAAAACCAGAAAATATTAAAATATAAATTATTATCTTTATTAATATAGAGGAATCGAGAGTTAGAAAAAATAAAGGGAGAAAAATTAAAACTACACCTAAAAACATAATTTCACCACGCACAACATGTTTAACAATTATTTTTTTATCTAAAACTGAATTGTTACCACTAAAAATATAAATTCCTATTGGTATATAAATTGTTAAAAGAGCTATCCCTGAATTTTGTATTAAAGTGCTTATATTATTAACCATATTATAATAATTTTTTTATAAATTATACTTTTTTATTATTTTTTTAACTTTATTTTATAAATAAACTTATCTCATCGGCAAATAAAACTAATAAAGCTTGGGTTATTACTGTTATAATCAAAACTATAAAAAAAATGATGTTGAACGATTAAGCTTCTTAATATTAAGATTCAGTTCATTAAATTTTTTAATATTTTAATTTAAAACTAATATTTTCTCAGTCAACATCTGAATTAGAATTGTTTCTTTCCATTCTTTCATTGAATTAATAAATTCTTTATCCTCAGAAGATAATTCTTCAGATATTTTAACACCACCTTGATATTTACATTCTTTATTACTCATAATTTTAAAAAAAATTTTAAGAATTAATATTTTTTATTATTTCATCAACTAACTGATTTTTTTTAACACTATCTTCTTTGATGGTCGGCTCTGAAAATAATATATTTAATCCTTTTTCTAAAATACTTTTTTTTAGACTTGGATCTCCCTCATTTAATTTAATTAAGCTATTCATGGTCTCTAATGAAGCGTATTTAAACATTAAAGATTCATACATTTTTTTATGATATGAATGTTGGTTAGCAGAAAAAGTTATCAAATATATAGGAACAACAAGAGATGAAACTCTTAAAATAGCATTACCAGTACTTACATCACCTCCATTCCTTGTTAATTCATAAATAAATAAAGCAACTAAAAACATAGTAACTAAAGAAAAAATTAACATACTTATAAACCAATGTTTACTTTTTAATCCTGATTTTTTTCCTTTTTTATTAAAAGTTGCATGAGACTCTGCTCTTTTCTTGAAAGCTATGGCTTGCCCTTTTATGGTGGTGTTCAAAATTTGTCCTTTTGCTTCTATCCATTCTTTAGCCAATTTTAAAGCTTCTTCAATATCATTTTTTTCTTCAATTAATTTGTAAGCTGAAGGCAAAGATTCTTCAAGGATTGCCATTTTATCCTCAATTTCTGGAGTTATTTTTGTAATACTATAAATACCAGAATTTCTTAAAATATTTGCTATTTCTCTTAAATAATTTAATGCCTTATGATGATGAGATGTTATTTTACTGTCGTCTAATTTATTTAATTCTGTAACACTATTTATAAACTGTACTAATCTATTATAAAAATTATTCAATTGATTGTATGCAAGATCATCTAAAATTTTTGGTCTTTTTATAATTTTAACAAGAGAGATTTTTATACTGTTAACAAATTTATTAACATCTTCTGGGGTAGTATTGTCCCATAAAACCACATTCGTGCTATTTGAAAAAAGTTTAGACAATTTTAAACTTTGTATCATGATTAAATGTTGTTTTATTTGTGATTTTATTTCTACACTATTCATATAATTTTATATATTATTTTAATTAATTCTTAAATTATATTTATCTATATATAGTATAAGTAAAATTTACAATACCACTATATATAGATATATTATCAACAATATAATTCATGGTCAAGTCAAATTTTTTACCTAATTAATATCTAATATTAGTATAATTATTATTTCTGTAATATGTAATCACATTTTTCTAGTAAGTAATATAAATACAGCAAAAAAACGAGCTTTTACACTCGTCTTTTATATGCTCGGGGAGTGGGACGTAGTTGGAACCCTTTTAAATAAATATACGTATTCTTAAGGTAATCTAAGCATCCTTTTAGCTTTCTTTAAAAAAAATCAAATTTCTTTTATTTATAAATTTACCCTCCAAAAAGATTAATCGTCTCTTTATCAACACTTACAACCAAATCATTTTTATCATAAGTTACTTCTGCTTCCACGCTCTCTCCACCATAACATCCCTTATCCTCGTTATGTTGAAGGAAATATTGAACACCAAATTCAATTTTGTAAATATTATTTGACTTTTTTTCAACTTCTAAAAAAAACTCGCCTGCTTCTTTATCAGATTTTTTAAATAACTCTTCAAGAAAATCTTCTTTTTTTAGTCTCTCATAAAATATTTTATATCTTTCCTCTTTTTCAATATCGCTTCTATTTTGAGATCTCCAGTTTAAGTAATTTATTGTTCTTTTGTTCGATAAAATCTTGTTAAATAGTTTTTTCTCAATTATTTTCTTTTTATTATCTAATTTAATAATTATAATACTTACAATCCAACCTAAAAATAATGATAAAAATAACAAAAAAGGGTACGGCGTGCATGTTGCGCCACTAAAGCTTCTTCCACAGTCAATATTACTATCAAGTCGAATTAAGATTATAAAATTTATTATTATTCCAAAAAAAAATGTGCCAAAAATTATACTAGAATAACGCTTTACCTCTTTTTCCATATTTAACTCTAAAAATTTTTATTTGCTATTCTCATGTTACTTAATAATAATTATTGTAATCTATAATTTTATATTTAAATCATACCACAACTAAAATAAAATAAAAAGTATCAAAAAACACCAACGAAAAGTTGGTGTTTTTTGAATGTATGTGGGTCTCTCGAAAAACTTCGTGCTTGCTCGGAGTTTGGGACAATGTTGGAACAATTTTAAATTAACAATCCTTAAGTTACAAACTTATAAATTTAAAGTATTTTTATTATTGTTATTTGCATACTATTACATTAATTTTTTTACTGTTAATATTGTATTTTTCATTTGATATCAATAGAATTATAAATAAAAGCTGTTTTTTGTTACAGCTCCTAGCTTGGTCAAGGTTAAAAATATTTGTATGTGTAGTAAATTATTGCAATAAAAAATATATAATTCCAACTATTGAACCTAAAGCTAACACTCCAACTAAAGTGAACGCAACAATTATAATAATAGTTTCAAATTTTTTAGCAGGCTTGTTGTTTTCTTTTTTAAAGTTGTCTTTTAAATTTTTAAAATATATATATTTTTGCTCTTCTGTCATGTCTTTCGTTTCCTTTGCTATCTTTCTATCAAATTTTGAACTATAAATATTATTAATAATTTTTATAGCAAAATAAATTAATAATATACTTGGGATAGATATGCCTAAAATATTAATTGTGTTCATATATTTTTATATAAATTTTTTTATATTTATTTTATATTTACAATTCCGTATATTTATCTAAAATTTTTATTCCCCGTAAGTATAATGTTGATAATATATTTATTTGTTCAGCTTGAGAGTCTTTTATTTCTTTTCCTAAGTGATTTTCAATAAAATCTTTTATTTCATAGTAAGTTAAATCTTTATCATCATTTTTATAAGATTCAACTATAAAATTTAAAAATCTATCTTCATCTTGGGATTCTAACTCCTTTTTATCCCATGTAGACATATTAATAAAATTTATTAAAGATTCTTCACTTTGTTTTTTCATATTTTTTTTATATTAATTACTATACTTTAATATTAGTCCTATTTTATATAAAAATCAAATAATCTTTGCAAATATAAGGTAAATAATATATTATTGTGTTATGGAAAAAGAGCAAATAAAAAATAGAGTTAACTCATATTTAAAAGAGTTTAAAGAAAATTCAGGGACATTTAAGAGTTGTGAGATAATTTTTAATTATATTACTTTTCTAAAATCAGAGTCTTATCTACAGGAATTACTATCTGATATTTTTGACTATGCTGAAAAACAAATCGAGTTAACGGAAAAAATAATAAAAGATAATTCAAAAGAAGCAAAAAAACTAGATAACTTTACTTTTAACCCTAAAGATATAAGCAATGTTAGTGATATACCAATTTTTAAAAAAGAACTTTCTAAATATAGCGAAGCTGTTAAAAATAAAGAAAATATACCTGCTACTTTTGCTTTATCTATCTATTTAGTTCCTTTTTTATTTATAGCTAACGCTTTTAAAAGTATAAAAGAAAAACAGAAAGAAAATAATGATAAAGAAGTTAAAAGATTAGTAGAAATTTTAAAAGATGAATCTTTATCTATAGCATATCTTCCTATAAAAGATAAAGGGTCAAAAACAGTAACTTCTGATAAGCTTTATTATGAGTATATGAGAGTTATTAATAAATACATATCAGATATTATAGATTCAGAAGCATTTTTAGATAAAAATGAAATGGAAAAAACTTTATCTTTTGATGAAGAAAATAGTATTTTAAATATTTATGGAGAATCAATAACTATAAGTAGGCAAAAAAATTTATCATATGAACACAATATTTTAGAATATTTATTTAATGAGGGTGATATTTATGAAGAAATTGATTTTGTAGAGCTTGCTGAAAATAAACTTGATATTATAGATTACGATAATATTAAAGATTCAGAAAAAATTAGACACGCTTGCGACAGGATAAATGAAAAAGTAAAAAAAGAAACTAAAAATAAAATTACTAAATTTATAGATTATCAAGCTGGAAAAGCGGGTTGGTGCAGGATTAATCAAAAACAACTATAAAATAAGGATAAGAATAACAATATAGTTTTAAGGCATGTTTAGGCATGTCTGTTTTTTTATACTGTTAATAGAATTATTAGCAGTTTTTTATGTTTAAATTTTCCGAACAATTAAGAAATGAGTTAATAGACTATTTCAGAGATGTCTATCAAATAAATGTTAGCCATGAAGAAGCTGATGAGTATTTAAATTCCCTATCTTATCTTTGTTCGGCTCTAATTGACCTAGAAAGCTAATTATATTTCTTTTAATCATTAATTTTGAGTATTTCTCTTAATGGAGTTGATAACCTTTTTCTTTTTGCAAGGGGCTTTAGCCCCGCAAAAAGAAAAGTTACAATCTATAAGAGATACATATAACCTGATAAAAATATATGTTTCATCCTGAATTTGAGAAGAAAAATCAAACACAAAACTACTATAGTAATGATCGTTTAGTGATTTCTGGCTCTATGTTTGAATTCTATGAGTTTTCTGACCCTATTATGTATGGAAGAAGATTTAAAAGAAAAAATAAGGAAGATAACGAGGATATCTCATTTAATTCCTCTAAAGCCATGACAGAAGAAGAAAAGATTATTAGTTCAGCAAGGAGGGCTAAAAAGAATATTAGTCGTTTAATCAGGACAAATGCTTTTAAATGGTTTGATAGTGAGAATAATCCTTATATGCCTATTACTTTAACTTTAACTTTTGCTGATGAGGTAAAAGATATTGAAACAGCAAATGGTTTATTTTCTGATTTTATTCAAAGATTAAACTACTCTATTAATTTAATTGAAAGAGGATATAGCAAAAAAGAAGCTAAAAAGAATCTATTAAAATATTCTGCTGTTATAGAGTTTCAAGATAAAAATAGAGGTGGAGTAGTCCATTATCACATGATTTTCTATAATCTTCCTAAAATGACAAAAATATATGACCGTTTAACTAAAATATGGGGTAAAGGATATTTTTGGGTAGGAACTAAAACAAAAAATAGAAAGAAAGGATTTACTTATATTAATGACAATAAACGATTAAAAAAGATAGTTGAATATTTTACTAAATATATATCCAAAAGTTTTGAAGATAAGAGACTAAAAAATAAGAAGAAATATTTTAATTCAAGAGAATTAATTAAACCAACAGAGCTAGAAGTAGAAGAGTTAGTAGATATGATTAAAAAAATAATGCCAAAAGAAGCATTAAGTTATGAAGCAAAAGATTTAAAGTATAAATATAAGCTAAGAGAAAAAAGTTTCAATTATCAGAAGTTTGATTTATCTGAATTTCCTGAAGAAATGAAAGAAGCTTTGGAATTAACGAGTATGTATTGATTTTTTAGTTCTTTTATAATAATATATAGATGTTGATACGAAATATATAAATACCTAAAGGTTTTTATTTTATAGTCGCTCAAAATGGGCAGTTCTGACGATTATTTAGCCTTTGGGTTAGGTATTTCGTATCAACACAGGACTGTCCTTTTTGATTGAATGAAATTATTTTTTTAGTTTCCCCAATAAAACATTGTATTGGGCGCTCCTATAATCTGTATGTAATATTGTATAGTTTCCCGAATTAAGTTTGTCTCTAACTATTTTGTTTGCCTCGTCCCTATTTTTATCTGGAAAAAATTCATAATATTCTAAATTATAAATTGTTCTATTCTTTCTCCACCCTTTAATAATTAATACTACTGAAATAATAAGAGCTAAAGAAGAAAAAATTAAGGATACTATTTCTAAAGTCATATTTTTTTATAAATTATTATTTTATATCAGTTTTATTAACACAAAAGCCTTGAGATTTGCCCTCACCGCAATCTAAATTAAAACAAAAATCACTGGCGAGTAAATTAAAATTTGATTTATCAATAAAATTCATTCCTGAATTTTGGAATTCATGACTAAAAATAATATTTCTACTTCCTTCTGAATTATTATTGTAAAAATTCAAACTACATCCATTGCAATAATCGTCTCTATTATTACAATAATTAGAATTAAAAGATAAAACATATTGTGCGCCTGGTGTAATTCTTACATTATTAATATCTATTGATTTATTATATTCAATACTAATTGTATTTTTTATTTTTTGTTTAAATTTTTCTGTCAAATATTCTTTCTTTTCTTTATTAATAACTCCAGAGATATAGCACTTATCAAGAGAATCAAGAAAATTTTCCTTATTCATATCCAAATTATAACATTTATTTTTTTGATAATTCTGATTTATAAAATAAACCCCCACTATAACTACTATTACTAAACAACCTATAAGCAAAGTTTTATTACTAATTTTTTTCATAAATTTAAATTTAATTATATCTAACTATATTTTATATGAATAGCGCAAAAACTACAACAAAATACATACTTTATTGCAGGAAATCAAGTGAAGATAAAGGTAGGCAAGTTTTGTCATTAGACTCACAAGTGAGAGAGATGACAAAACTAGCAGATAGTCTAGGTTTGAAAATTGAAAGGGTATATAAAGAAAGTAAATCAGCAAAAATGCCAGATAATCGTCCTCTGTTTTCTGAAATGATAGAATATATAAAAAATAATGAAAAAGATAATTTTGCTATTATCTGCTGGAAAATAGATAGATTATCTCGTAACCCTATAGATAGCGCTAGTATTCAGTGGTTATTACAGCAAGGCAAAATCAAAGTTATTCAAACAGCAGATAGACAATATCTACCTAGTGATAATGTATTATTATTTAATGTAGAAAGTTCTATGGCAAATCAATATATTTTAGATCTATCTAAAAATGTAAAAAGAGGTATTATTGCTAAATTAGAACAAGGGGGCTTCCCTAATTCCGCTCCTGTAGGATATATAAATGATAAAGCAACTAAAACTATTATAATAGATAAAGATAGAGCTAAATATATTCGCAGAGCTTTTGAACTATATGCTAGTGGTAATTATAGTCTAAAAGATATAACAGATACTCTATATAATGAGGGCTTTAGAAGTAGAGGTGATAATAAAATACATAAGAGTAAGATACATTATCTTTTATCTAACCCTATCTACTGTGGCATTATTGAAAAAGACGGCAAAAAATATATTGGTAATCATAAACCAATAATATCTAAAAAGTTATTTGATTACGCTCAAAGAGTTTCTAAATTAGCTAGTAGACCAAAGACTAAAAAACTATACTTTATGTATAGAGGGGTTTTAAAGTGTGCTAATTGTGGTTGTTCAATGACTGCTTCTAAAAAAAGAGGTAAACATGTTTATTATTACTGCACTAATGGAAAAGGTAAATGCAATGAACATAAAGCCTATTTAAAAGAAGAATATGTTAGTGAAGAATTATCTAAAGTGTTTAATGAGGTAAAGTTTGATAAGAGGTTAATTAATCTTTGCTATAAAGCTAAAATGGAAGAATTAGAAGCTAATGATGATTATCTAGTCAAAGTCCAAGATAACCTTAAACAACGCTTAGATACTATTACAAAGCGAAAGAATAACCTTTTAGACTTATTCATAGACAATAAGATAGATAAGGATATTTATGATAATAAAAACAATCTACTTAATAATGAAGAAATAGAGATTAAAAAGGAGTTATCTGAAATAAAAGGTAAAGTTGGCAATAAGGGTAAAGAAACTTTGGAACAGATAAAAAATGTTTTTTTATACCCTATTCATAGGGAAAAAACATTTTTAGAAGCCAAAGACGAAAAGAAAGAGAAAGTTATAAAAACACTACTTTGGAACGCTAGTTTTGAGAATAAAAAAATCGCTAATTTTAGCTTTAAAGAGCCATATAATATACTCTCTAAAGTATCAAATAAAAGCGATTTTTCTCAACTGCTCGGGGACAGGGACTCGAACCCCGATTACCTGGACCAAAACCAGGCGTCCTGCCGTTAGACGATCCCCGAAAGGTAATAAAAAAATAATAAGTTATTTTTCCAAACTTGTCAAAAAAATACTATACTTTTGCATATCTCTTCACTGCTATAAGGCTTGCCAATATATTAATAATGGCAACAATCAAGAACTCAACACCAAATATAGTCCAGAAATGTGTGGTAAAGTAGCTAAGTATATCAACATTATAACCCATAAAAAATACTTCTAAATAGGGTTGTAGTAGTGTCAAGAAAGGATAAAAGATAGCCACAATAATAATAATACTAACCAAACTATAAATCAAGGCTGAAGCAATAAACGGCATATAGATAAAATTTGTGGAAGCTCCTACAAGCCTCATAATATTAATTTCTCTGCGATGAGTGTAAATAGCCACCCTAATGGAGTTATATACCACCAGCAAGCTTGTGAGGATAAATATGGCAATAATAATCATGCCCACCTGATTAACGCTGTCTGTGATGTTGTTTATCTTTTCTAAAATAACAGCATTGTCATTAAAGTCACGTGACTCAATAATATCACTTTGATAGGCTTTTAAGTTAGCAATTAATGTATCAGTATTATCAGCGCTTTCAGGTAGTATTATTAAACTAGGTGATAATGGATTCTTACCTAACTCTCTTAGAGCTTGGATAATCTCTGGGTTCTCTTCGTTTTGCTGTCTAAAAGAAGCTAGAGCTTCTTGCTGAGAAATATAACGCACCTCCCTTACCTCTGGCATCTTCTCTACTTGAGCTTTTAACTCTAATATCTCATCTTCTTCTGCATTGTTTTCTAGATAAAGATTAATATCTACTTTAGACTTCACAGCCTCAATAGCATTCTGGCTAATAATCTGAGCAGTGAAAAGACTGTTGATAGAAAAGAGGGCTAAGATTAATATTGTGACAGTCACAATAGAAAGCCAGATATTTCTACCAATATCTTGAAAGCTTAGTTTAAGTATTCTAAACAGTGCTGTGAACATAATTATCTTTTATATATTTATATCTACCTTTATTTAATATATTTATATCTATTTATCTAATAATATATTTTCCATGAGGCTGATCAGCAATAATTCTGCCGTTATCCATGGTAATTACTCTTTTCTTTAAACGATTAACTATTTCTCTGTTGTGGGTTACCAATACTACAGTTGTACCAAAGTTATTAATCTTCAAAAGTAAGTCAATAATTTCATTAGCATTAATAGAGTCTAGATTACCAGTAGGTTCGTCTGCTAGTAGTATCTTAGGTTGATGAACCAATGCTCTAGCAATAGCCACCCTCTGCCCCTCTCCTCCAGAAACTTCATGAGGGTAACGATCCTTTTTATCTTCCAAACCTACAATCTTTAAAACACTAGGAACTATCTTTTTAATTCTAGCCGG
>Ga0102929_1000317_pt1 | contig 28028 bp, 27 predicted proteins | sample SalPonR1_B_D2_MG_FD_78510 | JGI IMG/M metagenome (GOLD analysis project Ga0102929, IMG submission 78510) | Salt pond soil microbial communities from South San Francisco under conditions of wetland restoration - Salt Pond MetaG R1_B_D2_MG | ecosystem: Environmental > Aquatic > Marine > Intertidal... | reverse complement strand
GTCTCGAGGGTGGCAGGGTCGAAGCCGGCGACCACCTTGACGATCTTGTCGACCGTATGCACCTTGTCCCCGGGATTGATCCGCTCCGGCGAGTAGCCGACGCTGAAGTCGACCCCGCATTTAAGGCCGGACTCCGCCTCGAGGATCGGCACGCAGATCTCCTCGCTGACACCGGGGTAGACTGTGGATTCGAAGACGACGATCGCGCCGCTGCTGAGGTTCCTGCCGATAGTGCGCGAAGCTGAAATGACCGGTCCGAGGTCGGGGCGCTTGTTGCCGTCGATCGGCGTGGGAACTGTAACAATGATGAAGGCCGCTTCTTGCAATCGCAACGGCTCCAGGGTGTAGTCGATGGGTGCAGCGCCCAATTCCGCTTCGGACAGCTCGCCAGTGGCGTCATGCCCCCGCTTGAGTTCGGCAATCTTCCTCTCGCTAACGTCGAAACCGATGACATCGGCGACTTTGCTGAAAGCGGCGGCCAATGGCAGGCCAACGTAACCCAGGCCGACCACGGCGAGCTTTGCTTCGCGGTTTTTGATGTGATGGAGAGAAACCATTAAAGAAAACCGTCCTGTGAAAGGGTCTGCAAGTAACCGTTATTACCGCACACCGGGAAGTTTTCGTCAATAGATTTTGCGGCTTTGGTGGGGCTCCATGGCATGTACGCAACAAACCGTGGGATTGTCCCCGGAGCTTGGGAAAAACCGTGCACTCAAAAAACCCCTTTGTCCCCCTTTGTCAAAGGGGGGATGCCGGTTGGAGGCCATTTGCCAAGGGAAAATTTATTCTGAGGCCATCTAACAAAGAGAATTGCCGGATGACCTTTTTTTGTCCCGCCCCGCAGCCGGAATCAAAACCTGGCTCAAAACTCAATAACGATACCAGTCGGGCTTGTAGGGGCCGTCAACCGGCACATCGATATAATCGGCCTGCTCCTCGCTCAAAACCGTCAATCTTGCGCCCAACTTTTCCAGATGGAGCTGGGCAACTTTCTCATCGAGCATCTTCGGCAGCACGTAGACCTTTTTTTCATAGTCTTCGGGCTTGGAGAACAACTCGATCTGGGCAATCACCTGGTTGCTGAAACTGTTCGACATGACAAAAGACGGATGTCCGGTGGCACAACCGAGGTTAAGCAGACGGCCCTCGGCGAGGATGATGACGGCATGCCCGTCGGGGAAAATCCATTGATCGACCTGGTTGCCGTGCTCCTGAGGGTTCTTCAAGTTGATCTTGTGAATTCCCTCGACATGTGCCAGCGCGGCGATTTCGATTTCATTGTCAAAATGACCGATATTGCCGACGATGGCATTATGCTTCATTTCTGCCATGTGTTCGACCCGGATAACGTGCTTGTTGCCGGTGGCCGTGATAAACAGGTCCGCCTCGGCCAGAGCCTCTTCAAGGGTCTTGACCTCGTAGCCCTCCATGAGCGCCTGCAGTGCGCAAATCGGGTCAATCTCGGTGACGATGACCCGCGCGCCCTGGCCACGCAGCGACTGACAGCAGCCCTTGCCGACATCGCCGTAGCCACAGACGACCGCGACCTTGCCGGAAAGCATGACATCCGTGGCGCGCATGACACCGTCAACAAGGCTGTGCCGGCAGCCGTAGATATTGTCGAACTTGCTCTTGGTTACCGAATCGTTGACGTTCATGGCCGGGAACGGCAGCAGACCATCCCGCTGCAGCTGGTAGAGACGATGCACTCCGGTCGTCGTCTCTTCGGTCACGCCGCGGATGGCCGCGCAGAGCGATATCCAATCGTTGCGTCCTTCGCCGATGGAGCTTTGCAGACACTTGACCAGTTCGGACCAATCCTCGGGGTCGTCGTCCCGCAGGTCGGGCAAACCCTGTTCCTGCCATTCAGCGCCTTTCAGAACCATCATGGTGGCATCACCGCCGTCATCGAGAATCATATTGGGGGAACCGCCGCCCGGCCAGGACAAGGCCTGTTCGGTGCACCACCAGTATTCTTTCAGCGTCTCGCCTTTCCAGGCGAAGACCGGGACCCCGCAGGGCTGCTCGGGACTGCCGGTTCGGCCGACCACGGCGGCGGCCGCGGCATGATCCTGAGTCGAGAAGATATTGCAGGAAGCCCAGCGCACCTCGGCACCGAGGTCCACCAGCGTCTCGATCAGGACTGCGGTCTGGATCGTCATGTGCAGGGAACCGGTGATCTTTGCCCCCTGCAGGGGCTTTTCCTGTCCAAATTCCTCTCGCAGCGCCATCAAACCGGGCATTTCCACTTCCGCCAGTTCGATTTCGCGCCGGCCCCATGCTGCCAGGGACAAGTCCTTGACCTTGAATTCCTCGACCATGTCTGATGCCATATGACCCTGTCTCCTTTTCGTGAATTCTTTTCAGCCGGAAAACAACCATTCCGCCCGGGACCGCAAGCCTCGACAAAAGCGATGCTCCCGCCAAGAAGAAGCGGGCAGAGAACCTGCCCGCCTGTCCATCGGCCGGAAACGGAAAAATCCTATAAAAGCAGGTGCACCTCGTAGGTCGCGCCACTGTCGACATCCCTGAGCTGAACCTTCAACTGTTCGCCACCAGGGGCTTCGCCGGGGAAAAACAGAAATCCCGAGGCCAGGGTTCCGGGTTCGACCACGCGGTTGACCAGTTCCTTGTTCGCCAGGTCGCGAGCGATCTGCCGTTCGGCATCGCCTGAAGTCCCCGCCTCGACGCCGCCGGCAATGGCGCCGCCGCTGGCGCCGATCACCGCCCCACGCCCGATATCCTCGCCGATATTGCCCCGGCCGAGAACGCCCACCGCCAGGCCGACCAGAGCGCCTGCCGCCGCGCCGAGCACGGCTGTACGGCCGGCGCCTTTGGTGATGGTCCCGAATTCGGTACTGTCCTCGACCCGCTTATAGGCCGTGCGCCGGTCGAGGAGCTGCCAGTAGCCGCCGCTTTTATCTATAAGAAAGGTCTGGTCAGGAACCAGCTCCAGATGCGCATGACCGCGATTTTGGATCACGACCTGCACCGGCATCAGGCCGGCGCCCCGGATGTCGAAGCCGAAAACTTCCCTGGCCCTGGCTTGATCGCCGTAAGCTTCGGCGGCCAGGCTGGCGCCGGCCACCCTTTGCACATTGGCGTACTGATCGGGCGGCCGGAAGGCCACTTCCCGGCTTTCGTAAAAGGTGCAGGAGGCCGTCAGGGCCAGGATTGCCAGGCAAGAGACCAGACGTTTCAAGCTGTTAATCATAAAATCGTCCTCCTCGGAATTTCTGTGATTATAGCATAAGGCGGGCCCGGCTTCACTCCTCTTGTCGGCGGAGCCTGAGGTAGACCACCTGGAACCAGATCCAGGTCAGCAGGCCGGCAAGCGCGTTCCCGGGCGGATGGCCGGTCAGAGGTTCGAACCAGGCCCGGAAGCGACGGACGACGCCAGAATCCATCGCGGCAACGGAGCGGCCCTGGCGCAGACATCGGCGAGCCTCCCGCCAATACCTCAGCTGCCAGGCCTGGCTGCGGACGAAACGCCCGGTGGCATACCACAATCCCCACCGTTTGCGCAGCGGCATCCTGCCGAGGCGCTGCCTGATTTCCTGCCAGAACGGCAGGAGCTGCAGCCGACCGGAGCGGTCCTGACGACGGTAGATATCGGGCGCCTGCCGCAGGAAATCATTCCAGCCGATAAACAGAAAATTCATCAGCAGGGCGTTTAACACCTGCCGCCTTTCGAAACCTTCCGCCGCAAAACGGCGCGCGGACGTCCGGATTTCCCCGGGCAGCAGCAGCCACTGGCCCTTTTCCCGGATGGCTTCGGCCATCCAGGTGTCTTCCATGACCGGCAAATCTTCCCGGAACGGCCCCACCTCGTCGTAAAACCTCCGGCACAGAAGGAATCCCTGATCGCCATGGATGCAGCCCGCTTCACCAAGGCGCGCCTTGGCTTCACAGAAAAAGAGTCCATCGGCAGGTTCCGAGCCGGAGGAATCGAAACGCAGCCTGAAACGACCGGCGACCCGGCAGGGCGCATCATCAGACCAGGTTTCACCGAGCAGGTTCAGTGCCTGTTCCAGAGCATCGTCGGCCGGCAGCCGGCTGTCAGCATGCAGGAACAGCAGCCATGCTCCACGCGCCCGGCGAACGGCCCGGTTCAACTGTCGTCCGCGGCCTGGCGGTCCACTGACGATCCGGTGAGGTATGCCGCTGGCGCCAAGCAGCTCACTCGCCCTGCTGCAGGTCAAATCCCGGGATTCGCCATCGCTGATCAGGATTTCGAAAGCGATGCGTCTCTGCCTGAGCAGATCCTGAAGCAAAAGCGGCAGACAGTCTTCCTCGTTGAGGCTGGGGATGATGACGCTCAGTACAGGTGTGCTGGCTGAGGCATCGGCCATGGCGGCGGCCCTCGTTGTAACGGCAGCGGGCGGACCTGACGGCCCGCCCGCAACGGAAATCCTGCAGTGGGTGCGGATCAGAGACCGGCGCGGCTGCGGAGTGCGTCCAGGCGATCGGTCTTCTCCCAGGTGAACTCGGGGAGCTCCCGTCCGAAGTGGCCGTAGGCCGCAGTCTTCTGGTAAATCGGCCGCAGCAGGTCGAGGGTTTCGATAATCGCGGCCGGCCGCATGTCGAATTCCTCCCGGGCGATCCTGGCAATGTCATTGGAAGGGATTTTGCCGGTGCCGAAAGTATTGATCATGACCGAAACCGGCTGTGAAACGCCGATAGCGTACGCCAATTGGACTTCACATTTGTCGGCCAGCCCCGCCGCCACGATGTTTTTGGCCACATAGCGCGCCATATAGGAGGCGCTGCGGTCGACTTTCGAGGGATCTTTGCCGGAGAAAGCACCGCCGCCGTGGGAGCCCTGCCCGCCGTAGGTGTCGACAATAATCTTGCGGCCGGTCAAGCCGCAGTCACCCATCGGTCCGCCAACCACAAACCGCCCCGTCGGATTAATCAGAAAGCGGGTGCTTTCATCCAACAGTTCGGCCGGAATGATTTTTCGAACGACCTCCTCGATAATCGCTTCCTGGAGGGTTTCATAGGTGACCTCCGGGGTGTGCTGGGAAGAGACCACCACGGTGTCCACCCTGATCGGCTTGTCGTTGATATACTGGATGGAGACCTGGGCCTTGCTGTCCGGGCGCAGAAAGGGCAGCAGACCGCTTTTGCGCACCTGGGCCAGCCGCTTGGTCAACTTGTGGGCAAAGGTGATCGGCATCGGCATCAGTTCCGGCGTTTCGTTGCAGGCATAGCCGAACATGAGACCCTGATCACCGGCTCCCTGCTCTTTGTGCAGGCCCTCCCCTTCGGTCACTCCCTGGGAGATATCCGGGGACTGCCGGTCAATGGAGGTCAGAACGGCGCAGGTTTCCCAATCGAAGCCCATCGAGGAATCTTCATAACCGATTTCCTTGATGGTCTGGCGCACAATTTCCGGCATGTCGACATAAGCCGAAGTCGTGATTTCGCCGGCAATCATGGCCATGCCCGTAGTGACCAGGGTTTCGCAGGCGACCCGGGACTGTTTGTCCTGGCTGATGATGGCGTCCAGGATGGCATCGGAGATCTGGTCGGCTATTTTGTCCGGATGCCCCTCGGACACTGATTCGGAAGTAAACAAAAAGTCGGTCATCGCCATTTTCAATTGCTCCTTGTCATGAAAATTATAAACCAACTCGGAAATTTAGCCTTTGCGCCCTTCTCTGTCAAGCTTTCCGGATTTTCAGCCTTTCCTGGAGTCCGTCGGACTATATGGCGGGCAGGTTGAACAGATCGGGGAAACGCTCTCGCATCTCGTCCTCCAGAGCCTGGATAACCTCCGAAGCGGTCGGAAGATTGATAATTTTCTCAAAAACCTCGCGGACTTCCTGCAGAGAGACCTGGCGCATGATCCGCTTGAGGCGGGAGATGTTGGCGGCATTCATGGACAGTTCATCAAACCCCAGGGCAATCAGGACCAGGCAGTAGAGCTGCTCGCCAGCCATTTCGCCGCACATGCCGACTTCGATGCCGGCCGCCTCAGCGGCCAGGCAGATCTGCTTGAGCGCCCGCAATACCGCCGGATGCATTGGTTCATACAGATAGGCGACATGTTCATTGCTGCGGTCGATGGCGAGGCAATATTGAATCAGGTCATTGGTCCCGACCGAAAAGAAATCAGCCTCGCGGGCCAGCAAGTCGGCAATCAGCACTGCGGAGGGCGTTTCGATCATCACCCCGACCGGCACCCTCTCGGCCACCGCCAGCCCTTCATCCTCAAGTTCCTGCTTGATCTCCTGGACGAACTGCCGACAGGCGCGCAGTTCGCCGACGCCCGAAATCATGGGGAACATGATCCGCACCGGGCCAAAGGCAGAGGCCCGCAGAATGGCACGCAGCTGGCACTTGAACAGGTGGACTTCCTTGAGGGAGAAACGCACAGCTCGCAGACCCATTGCGGGGTTGAGTTCATCGCTCAGATTGAATTCGGGGACGAACTTGTCGCCGCCGACATCCAGTGTACGAATGGTCACCGGGTGGGGGCGTACCTGTTCGACGATCCGGCGATAGATCTGCAGCTGTGCTTCTTCGCTCGGCGGTTCGTCGGCCGCCATGAACATGAATTCGGTCCGGAAGAGACCGATTCCCTGGGCCCCGAGTTCCTGGACTCCTTCGACTTCATCCTGCAGATCGATGTTGGCGCGCAGGGCAATGCGGTGTCCATCCAGAGTCTCGGCGGGCAGATGGCGGTAGGCTTCAAGTTCTTTTTCGAGATACTCGTACTTCTGCTTCTTCTCCAGATACTCCCGGAAAGTCTGCTGCGAAGGATTCAGAATCACGGTACCGGTATGGCCGTCGATGATCATCGGCAGTTCGTCCGGGACCAGCGAGGTCACGGTCTCCAGGCCGACTACAGCCGGAATGCCGAGGGAGCGGGCCAGAATGGCGGTATGGGCAGTGCGGCTGCCAAGATCGGTGACAAATCCGACCACTTTCTCCTTGTCCATCTGGACCGTGTCGGCCGGGGACAGGTCGTGAGCGACCACCACCACCTGTTCCTGGATGCTGTTGAGCGTCTCGCGAACTTCGCCGAGCAGGTTGCGCATGATGCGGTCACCGACCATGTCGATGTCCGATCGCCTTTCGCGCAAATATTCATCCCGGATGTTGTCGAAAATTCTCCGGAAACGCACAAGGGTCCGATTGAGGGCGCCTTCGGCATTGATCAGTTCGTTCCGGATCAGTTTTTTGGTGTCACCGACCAGCATCTGGTCTTCGAGAATCAACAGGTGAGTATCGATAATATAAAGGTGGTCGGAAAGGCTTTCGTCGAGCGCCTGATTTTTTACCTCGACCAGCTGTTCGTGGGAGGTTTGCAGCGCGGCGTCAAAAGCGGCGATTTCCGCCTCGACTTCCTCAGGCGCAATCGGGCGTTCGATGGCAGCCACCTCGGTCCGGTTGACCAGGTGGCTTCTGGCTATGGCAATCCCCGGCGAAGCGCCGATGCCGACCAGGATGGTATCCTTCGCGATGTTAATCTTCACCGAAGCCGTCATTAATCAACTCTCCAATGGCTTGCATGGCCGCTTCGGCATCTTCGCCATCCACAGTGACCCGGAGGGTCACCCCCTGGGGCGCAGCCAGCATGAGGAGCCCCATGATGCTTTTGCCGTTGACCTCGGTCCCGTCCTTCTCGACCATGACATCCGCCTTGAACTTATTGGCCGTTTGCACCAATTGGGCGGCGGCCCGGGCATGGAGTCCAAGTCGGTTGATGATTTCGAAATTTGCACTCCGCAAAAAAACCTCCTTCAGAACAAGAGGGCCAGGCCAAGCAGACTGGCACTCGTCACCAGAATGAGAAACAGGCTTGAAATTCCTTTCCGGGCCGAATGGGCGAACAGCAGCACGACCGGCAGCAGGGCCAGCCCCCAAAGCGGCGACAATTCCTGGTGGATACAGCCTTTATGGGCAAGATAGGCACAAATAACCCCCAGCAGGATAATGCTGATTTCCTTGCAGCGGACGGAAACGTCCGGCAGGCGAAACCGTTGGATCGTCTCGATCGCCCGCAGACCCCAGAAGTAACCGAATACCAGTCCGGCCCCGCGGCAGACCAGGTGCGGCAGGTTGAACAGCAGCAAAAACGCAACCGGAGCCCAAAGTGAGCCCCGGGACGCCAGGAACAGGGCAATAATGGCAGCCAGAGGTCGGATCCCTCCCCAGAAAAGAGAATCGCCGATTGCCGCCAGCGGCGCCATCACCATTTTTTTGAATTCGCCAACATCGACCTGGGTCTCCTGGCCGGCAGCCAGAGAGGTTTCCAGACGCAGGATTGCACCGGCAACCAGGGGTGCGAAATAGGGGTGTGTATTAAAATATTCCCGGTGCCGCTCGAGAATCTCTTCGGAAAGGTCTTCACCATAGATCGACCGGAGTCCCGGTAAAAGCAGAAACAGAAACCCCAGGTTTTGCAGCCGTTCGAAATTCCAACTGGCCTGCAGCAGAAAAGAGCGCAGGAACATCTTCACCAAGGGACGGCGCATCGGCCGCGGCAGCTTGACTTCGGCATTTCCGGATCTCATTACGGGATCACCTCACCCAAAGGACCAGAAGCGTTCCGGCAAAGGCCGCAGAAAACAGCGAGACTCCCCGGGAAATATTGATCAAACCGAGAAGCACCGCAGCCCCCACCAGCGTGAAGCTGTATTGCAGGCTCAGTCCCGCCTCGCGTACGGCCCCGATCAGAACGGGCGCCAGATAATAAAGCAGGACCGTGCCGCCCCCGACGATCACACCGAAGGTCGCCAGACCGGCCAGGGCGAAATGCAGGAGACAGGCCAGGTGAAGGCGCTCCAGCTTCCGCGGGGACCCTGAAGAGAAAGCTTTATTGCGTTTCAGGACCAGGCCGTTGGCATGACGGGCCAAACGATCGAAAACCTGGCCGAATTTACCGAGTGGGATGGCCGCCATGACGCAAAGGATCACAACCGGCATGCCGGACATCCCGAGCAGGCTTTCCATGCTCAAGGACAAAACAGTGGCGCCAATGGCAACCTGGGTATCATCCGGTGGAATCGAAGCGCCGACCGGCAGCCGGCCGAGCCATAGCAGCTCCAGGAGAATGCCGATCTCCAGGCCGACCATCGGGTCGCCCAGCAGCCATCCGGTCAAGGGCGCAACCACAATCGGTCGGGAAAACATGGACTGAAGAAAAGCGACCCGATCAAGCCCGGCACCGACGGCAACCAGCCCGGCAAGGATAAAGTCGGTCGCGGTCATTGCCTCTGTCCCTCGAACCGGATCAGTTTGTGCCAGCCCTGCTCCCGATCCGAGGGGACACATTGCGCGACAATGGTCACGCCGCGCTCTTCGATTTCCCGGAGATTTTCAATATCTCGCGAAGCCAGGGCAATGGTACAGCTGTAACGGTTGGTCGCCTCTCCGGAATGCATATTGCCGAGGTTCAGCTTGCTGTAAGTGACCCCCATTTTCTGCGCCCGCAGGGCATCTGTGGCATCGATAAACAACAGGAGAACCCGCTTTTTCAGCATCTGCGCCGAATTCAGGATTTCCGCGGTATCTTCCAGAGAACCAATGACCAGCTTGATGGAACTGGGCACGGCAGCCTGCAAAATGCTGCGTTGGAAATCATTGTCCGCGACCGCATCATTGGCGACCACGATACAGTCCGCCTTGACCGAAGGAACCCAGGCTTCAAGCACTTGGCCATGAACCAGTCGACTGTCAACCCGGGCAAGAACGATACTCATAAAAGGTTCCTTTTCAGCGGCGCAGATACTCACTGGCCAGAGAAATGCTCTGCTGACCGTAGGTCTTCAAGATACCGGCAAGTTCATCCAGAGCAATCCCTTCCTGACTGTTGAAGAATTTCAAAACCATCGGCAGGTTGATACCGGTAAGGACTTCGATTTTATCCGGCTCAAGGAATGTCAAGCCGACATTGGCGGGGGTCCCGCCGAACATGTCGGTCATGATAATCACTCCCTGGTTTTCCGTGCCGGCAGCCTGGATCGCGCCCTGCATCTCCCGGCGGATATCCTCAAGGCTGCTCTCGCGCGAGACAGCTATGGAACGGGCATTTCTGACCGGACCTATAATCATTTCGACGGCATTGAGAAGCTCTTCACCCAGCTTGCCGTGTGTGGCGATTACCAAACCAACCATGGTTTCGTCCTTTTTTCCGACTCAAAAATGACCGGGCTGCTTTTATGCAACCAGCTTTTCCACGTCCCTGTGATTGACCTCGACCTGACAGCTGCTGCCGAGCAAAAGCGGCAGGAGCTCTTCAACGATTGCGACGCTGCGATGCCGACCGCCGGTGCAGCCGATGCAGATGGTCAACCCGCTTTTTCCTTCCTGCCGGTAACGGGGCAGCAGAAACAGCAGAAGATCCTTGAGTCGGGCCAGGAACTGCTGACAGTCGGGTTGCGACAGAACATAATCACGGACCTCTTCATCGCGGCCAGTGCGAGGCCGCAAAGCTTCAACAAAGTGGGGATTGTCGAGAAAACGCACGTCGAAGACCAAGTCCGCTTCCAAAGGCAGGCCATAACGGAAACCAAAAGAGAGCAAAGCGACCTGCAGCTGGGGCAGTGTCGACTCAGGACCCAGAACATAACTCAGCACCCGCTGCCGCAAGGTATGAACTGTTTCTCCGGAACTGTCGATGACGGCCGTAGCCAGCCTCCGGATCTCGTTCATCATCTCCCGCTCGACCTGAATGGCTGCGGCGAGCCCTTGCTGACGGGCCAGGGGATGGCGACGGCGGGTTTCGGAAAAGCGCCTGACCAGATCCTGGTCCGAAGCCTCGAAGAACAGAACCTCAACACTGTAGCCAAGCTTGCGCAGCAAAGCCACCTTTTGTTCGCACCCCTTCATAAACGCAGAACTACGGGCATCGACAACCACGGCAACCGGCTGATTGCCGCTGTCCGTCAGTTTCAGGAATTCGTGAAGCATGACCAGCGGCAGATTATCGACGACGAAATATCCGGCATCCTCCAGAGCTCGAGCCCCGGTGCTTTTCCCGGAGCCTGACAGTCCTGTGAGAATGACCAGTTTGCGTTTCATTCCAGATTGTCCCCGATGATACTCCTGGAGTGCAGCCGGGCGGCTTCGGCCATCCGCTGTTCGAGCCGGTCCTCAAATTCAGCCGCGCTGTGATAGCCCATTTCCTTAAGCAGCTGATTGCGGGCCGCAACCTCGACCAGGGTGGTGATATTGCGACCCGGACCGACGGGAATAGTCTGCAGGGGCAGTCGAACTCCGAGGATCTCGTAAGCTCTTTCTTCGAGACCGAGCCTGTCGTAGGCCTGATCTTTCCGCCACTCGACCAATTCGATGACCAGGTCGATCTTCTTGCGTTCGCGGACGGCAGCGACGCCGAACAAATGCTTGATATTGATGATCCCCAGCCCACGTATCTCCATGTGATAATGAAGCAGGTCACTGCCTTCGCCGAACAGGACCGCCGGCATTTTAAAACGGACCTTGACAATATCATCGGCGACCAGCCGGTGGCCCCGCAGTACCAGGTCGAGTGCCGCTTCGCTTTTACCGATGCCGCTCTTGCCGGTAATCAATACCCCGACCCCCAAAACATCAACTAAAACCCCGTGCAGGGTGGTTTGCGGCAGGAGCCTCTCTTCCAGGTAATTGGTAATCAGGGAAATGAATGTGGAACTCTGGTGGTGAGTGCGCAGAAGGGGAATGTCGTGTTCCTCAGCCTCGTCGATCAGCAGCTGGGAAGGATCCTGTCCCTTGGTGACGATAAAGCAGCAGATCGTCTGGGAACAGAGCTTGGCTACGGCAGCCCTGGCGCGCGCCGCATCATGCTCGATCAGTTGCTCCAGGTAGGTCAGTTCGGTGGAACCCAGGACCTGAATGCGGTCGGGATGGAGGCTTTGAATGTAACCGGCCAGAGCAAGGCCCGGCTTCTGGATGCGCGGCACCTGCACAGTCCGATCGAGCCCGCGCCCCCCCGCAAGCAACTCCAGGTCGAGGCCGGCCTCTTGTTCAGACAGCAAATCTGCAATACTCAGTTGCGCCATATCTCCCTGTCGGCAGAATGCCTGCTCCGGGTGCCCGAAAAGCGGCCGGCAACCGCAGGAATTACTTTCTCCCTGCGGTCATATCAGCTTCGTTCAGAGACCTTCTTCCTCTTCCTGGATGATGCGATGGATCTCTTTGCCGCTGTCGGCAGCCTGCAGCCGCTCGCGGACCGTGGGGCTTTTGAGGAGTTTGGAAATTCGGGCCAGAGTCTTCAGGTGAACCCCGACCGACTCTTCGGGAGCGACCAGCAAAAAGAAAAGCTGCGCGGGTTTGCCGTCCATGGAATCAAAATCCACGCCGCCTTTGCTCAAACCGAAAGAAATTCTGAGCTGATCAAGTTGTTTCAACTTGCCATGGGGGATGGCCACGCCATCGCCAATCCCGGTACTGCCGAGACGCTCCCTTTCCATGAGAACCCGCAACACATCTTCCCGATCGAGAGATTTGTCTACCTTGAGAAGAGCGTCGGTCAATTCAGCAAGAACGTCCTTCTTGCCGGTCCCCTTCAAGTCAGTGACAATGGCCACCGGGTCAAGCAACTCCGATATCTTCATAATCGTCCAGCTCAAATGGCGTCAGTAAAAAATCGCAATATAACAACGGCAGGCGAACGCCAGGTCCGCCTGCCGGAGAAGATAGCCTTAAATCTGGGGGACAATCAACCCATAATTTCCATCCTTGCGCCGGTAGACGACGTTAATCGATTCTGATGTGGCATCGGTAAAAACCAGAAAGTCCTTGTCAAGCAGGTCCATCTGCATCACGGCTTCATCGACCGACATCGGCTTAACGTGAAAATTGTCGGTTTTGATGATGGTCGGTTCGGGAAGACCCTCATCGATACTTTCAGCGGCAAAAATCGTGTCGCTGAACTGTTTCTCGCCGCCGGTCACCGGTTTGTGACGCTTGATTTTGTCCTTGTAACGTTTGAGCTGCCGCTCGATTTTGTCGAGCATGCCATCTATGGCTGCGTACATGTCGCTTGTTTCGTGGGAGGCTTTGATGATGATCCCTTTGGCGACCAGGCTGACTTCGGCCTTGTGACGAATTTTCTTCTCCACGGAAAGAACCACCTGGGCCTCGACCGGCTCCTCGATATATTTTTTCATTTTGGGAAGTTTTTCTTCAACATAATCCCTGACCGGATCACTGCTTTCCATGTGTCTGAAAGTCACTGCAATTTGCATAATTTGTCAACCTCCTGAATTGAAATGTTGCGTTCATGTCCGACAGATGGCGATCTTGCTTTCTATTATACCTGCAAACAGCCCAGGAGTCAGTCGGACGATCCATGAACTGGCTGCAAATCCGATTCTTCGGCCCACATTTCTGCTCCTTTTTGCCCCATAGCTACGGCTATGGTCCTGCAAACGAGCTGAATTTTGTTCTCGAACTCTCGAATTTTCGCTTCAGTCCGTATCGTCCGACAGGCTCCTGGAAGCATCTCTTGCTCAGAACAAACGTTTACGCTGCGTCGATGAACCAATGTTCAGCATTTCACGATATTTGGTGACCGTCCGCCGCGCAATATCGATCCCCTGCTCCTTGAGCAGTTCGACAATTTTCTGATCCGAATAAGGTTTTCGCTCATTTTCCCCGGCAATGATCTCTTTGATTTTAATTTTGACGCTCTCGGAAGCGACCGAATCGCCCCCGGTCGTATGGATCCCGCTGTTGAAGAAAAACTTGAGTTCGAACAGACCCTGCGGGGTCTGGACATACTTGTTGGTGGTGACCCGACTGACCGTGGATTCGTGCATGCCGATGTCTTCGGCGACATCGCGCAGTACGAGGGGCTTGAGGTAGCTGGGGCCGCGATCGAAAAAATCTCTTTGATACTTAACGATGCTTGTGGTCACCTTGTAGATTGTTCGCTGCCGCTGGTGGATGCTTTTGATCAGCCAGAGCGCTCCGCGCAGCTTGTCCTGAATATACTCCCCTGCCTCCTCGTCGACTTTGGTCGTGCCCGACAGAGCGTTGCGGTAGAAGGAATTGATCCGCAGGTTGGGCAGGCCTTCGTCGTTGAGGACCACGATGTATTCGTCGCCGACCTTATGGACGAAGATATCCGGTGAAATGTAGTGGGTCTCCTCCTGTCCGTATTGGCTGCCAGGCCTCGGATCAAGATTGCTGATCAATTTGGCGGCCTCGTAGACCTCATCGACCGAAACATGCAGGGCCCTGGCGATCGCCGGATAGCGCCGATTCTCGAGGTCGCCGAGATGATCACGCAGGATCTGGTCGACCAGCGAATTCTCCATGTCCAGTTGCTGAACCTGTCGCAAAAGGCATTCCTGAAGATTGCGGCTGCAGACACCCACCGGGTCGAATTCCTGCAGAGCATTCAGCACCCGTTCGACCTGCTGTACGTCGACGGCAATCTGTTCGGCGATTTCTTCTGCCGAAACCTGCAGATAGCCGCCTTCGTCGATGTTGCCGATCAATTCGCAGGCAATCTGCCGGTCCATTTTCTCGAGACGGGACATATTAAGCTGCCACAACAGGTGATCTTGAAGCGACGGTTTTCTGGTCAGCAGATTTTCATAGGAAGGGCGTTCTTCGTCCGCCTCGTAATTGTCGGCCGTCGAACCGCCGAGACTGTAGCTCTCCAGATAGGTTTGCCAGTCAATATCCGAAGCTCCCTCGTTGTCCCCCTTGACTTCCGTCAGTTCCTGAGATGACGGCTCTTCAGCCGTCGGGCTTTCAGCTTCGACGTCGGCTTTCTCTTCAGACGTTTCCTGACCTTCCTCAAGAACCGGATTTTCTTCGAGTTCCTGACGGACGACGTCCATCAGCTCCATGCGCGAGAGCTGCAGCAGCTTGATCGCCTGCTGCAGTTGCGGGGTCATGACCAGTTGCTGGCTGAGTTTCAGTTGTTGTCGGATCTCTAAAGCCATTGCCTTGCCAAATCAGTCCTTATAACAAAATTTACAAACGAAAAGATTCACCCAGATAAATCGCCCGGGCCCGCTGGCTGGAGGCAATCGCCTGCGGTGCCCCTTCCTCCAGAATCACACCTTCGTTGAGGATATAGGCCCGTTTACAGACCGCAAGGGTCTCACGGACGTTATGGTCAGATATCAGGATGCCGATGCCACGCTCCTGCAAACCTGTTATCAGCTCCTGCAGGTCGAGAACCGAAATCGGGTCGATCCCTGCAAAGGGCTCATCGAGCAGTATGAACTTCGGCTCCAGAACCAGTGCCCGGGCGATCTCGACGCGCCGCCGCTCGCCGCCGGAAAGGGCATAGCCATAAGAGCCGGCGACATGGGTCAGGCGAAAATCTTCCAGCAGCTGGTCCTTGCGTCGCTGTTGGGCCTTTTTGTCCGCCTCGACCGTTTCGAGAATTGCCAGCAGATTATCCTCGACGGTCAGTTTGCGGAATACCGAGGCCTCCTGGGGCAGATAAGAAATGCCCATTCTTGCCCGCCGGAACATCGGTTGTTCGGTCAGGTCCTGGCCGTCCAGAAAAACCATACCCGCATCCGGCCTGACCAACCCGACCACCATGTAAAAAGAGGTCGTTTTCCCCGCGCCGTTGGGCCCCAGCAGTCCGACGACCTCGCCGGAGCCGACTTTAAGGTCGACATTGCCGACCACCTGCCGTCCCTGATAGCTCTTGCACAGGCCGTTTGCCTCGAGCAGATGCATCAGGGAGTCTCTCCGGATTGGGGCTGAAATACCGCCCTCACCCGCCCGTTGCTGCCGCCCTTGACGATGCTGCGCTGCCCATCGAGAAACAGGACGATTTCCTGCCCGCTCACCGAATTCGCGGCCTGACGGACGGTGGGCGACCCGGTCAGGGTAATGCGTTCCGCCGGCTTGTCGTAGACGGCTCGCTCAGCTGTCGCAGTTCGCCCGCCCTGTTCAATGCGGACATGCCCTTCAGCGACAATACTTTGGATCTGACGCTCCTCGCCGCGGTAGCTGATCGTCAGTTGATCGGCGGCGATTGAAATGTCGCCCTGCCGTGCGACCGCGTTACCGATAAAGGTCAGCCGACTGGCGACATCATCCGCTTCCAGCCGGTCCGCACTGATCTTTACCGTATCCTCCGCCCCGGCACCGGTCGGCTCCGGTTCGGCTGCAGCCAGACAGAAGGATGTCAACAGCACCATCAGGCAGAGGCACAAACGCTTGATCAGGTTCATCTTCGGTCTCCGGCCATCGGCAAGACCGCCTCAACGCCATTGTAAACAGTCAGGGTCTGCGACTCAAGGTCGAGCAAAAGTGCATTTCCTTCGATCGATGTCTTGTCGAATTCAAGCATAACCGGTGATCCGGAACGAATTTTTCGCTCCGATTGGCTGAAAACCAGTTCTTCGGTTGCAAGCCGGTATCCGCGTGCGGATTTTACAACCACCTCGCCGCTGGCCCGGATTTTCTGGAAATCCCTGTCGGCCTCTCCCTGGTCGGCCTGCAACAGAAACTCTCGCGAGCCGGTCTCGCCGAAAAAACTCAGGATCAGGTTTTTGACGGCGACTTTGCCCTCGCCGGCAGACCGCTCGGCCCGCTCGGCCTGGAGACGCCACCGGACCACCCCGGCTTCGCTATGGGTGTAATCGATGTCCTGAAGGGCCAGTTCGACTTCGGCCGGCAGATTTTCGATTCTTTCAGCGACCCTGCCAAGCGAGCGATAGCGAAAAACAATCGTCGCGACCAGGAGAAAAGCCAGCCCACCGGCAAGAACCAGGATGAGATTGCGGCGTTTCAAGAAGATATTCAAAGCGGGTTCAGTATAGCATCGGCGGCTGCGCCGAGTAAAGAAACATTGGCACGGGAATTGTATGAGCGGTTATTCGAAATAGCGCGCGGTCACCGCGTCCCATTGCCCGGCCGCCTTAAGCAAATGGTCGCAGATTTCCCGCACCGCACCGCGCCCACCCCGCCGGGTCGCCACGAGATCGACGGCAGAGCGCACTTCATCAACCGCATCAGCCACCGTCGCGGCAAAGCCGACCTGCCGCAGAATCGGCAGGTCAACCAGATCGTCGCCGATATAGGCGACCTGTCGGCTTTCCAGCTCAAGCCGGGCCAGGATTTCAGCGAAAGGCTCCAGTTTGATCTTGGCGCCCTGGTAGACCAGATCAATGCCGAGTTCCTCGGCCCGCCTGGCGACGACCGGCGATCGGCGGCCGGTAATGATGCCGACCCGGATGCCGGCCCGCTGCACCAGCTTCAGGCCATGACCGTCCTTGACGTCGAATGCCTTGAGTTCCCTGCCCTGGTCGTCAAAAATAATCCGGCCGTCGGTGAGAACCCCATCGACATCCAGCAGCAGCAGTTTGATGTGGGCCAGGTCGACAGACATCAGATGACCCCCGCTTTGAGCAGATCATGCAGATGAATAATGCCAACCGGTTTCTCGTCACTTTCCGCTTCGAAAACGAACAGGGAGGTGATCGAGTGGTTTTCCATGACCTTGAGCGCTTTTGCCGCCAGGTTGTGACGCAGAATGCGCTTGGGGTTGCGGTTCATGAATTCGTCCACGGGCTGATTGAGGACTTCCACCCCGATCTCGATGGTGCGGCGCAAGTCGCCGTCGGTAAAAACGCCGACCAGGGCACCCTCATCATCGACCACGCCGGTGATCCCCAATTGTTTGCTGGAAATTTCATAGAGGCTGTTTTTGAGCAGGGTTCCGCAGGGAACGGTCGGTACCGCCTCGCCGTGATGCATCATGTCTTCGACCCGCAGCAGCAGCCGCTTGCCGAGAGCACCGCCAGGGTGGTAGAGAGCGAAATCCTCTTCCCGGAAACCTCGCCTGACGAGGAGGGAAACCGCCAGCGCATCGCCCATCGCCAGGGTGGCCGTAGTGCTCGCCGTCGGTGCCAGCTGCAAGGGACAGGCCTCCTCTTGCACCGAGATGTCCAGCGCAACGTCGCCCGCCCGGGCCAGAGTACTGGCCGGATTGCCGGACATGGCAATCAGGGGCAGACCCAAGCGCTTGATGGTGGGCAGAATGCGCACGATCTCATCGGTTTCCCCGGAATTGGACACGGCGATCACCACGTCGCCGCGCATCAGCATGCCCAGATCGCCGTGCATGCCTTCCGCGGGGTGCAGAAACAGCGCGGGAGTGCCGGTCGAAGCCATGGTCGCCGCCATCTTCTGGCAGATCAGCCCTGATTTGCCCATGCCGGTCACCACCACCCGTCCGGAACAGGCCAGGATCATTTCAACAGCCTTGATGAAATGATCGTCGAGCCTTTCCGAGAGCGCGGCTACCGCGGCGGACTCGATCGTCAATACGCGCTTCGCTTCGGCCAGGATATCTGCCATCAGTCTTCCAGGTCCTTTTTCACCAGGGCGTCGAGTTCGAGCATCTGCCGCCAGAGTTTTTCGGTTGCCGCCAGCGGCAAACTGTTCGGCCCGTCGCACAAGGCCCGGTCCGGAGCATCGTGCACTTCCCAGAACAGGGCGTCGATGCCAGTCGCCACCGCCGCCCGCGACAAGGGCGCGACGAATTCCCGCTGGCCGCCGGAGGAGGCCCCCTGTCCGCCGGGCAGCTGCACGGAGTGGGTGGCGTCAAAGATCACCGGGCAGCCGGTTCGCCGCATGATCACCAGAGAGCGCATATCGGTCACAAGGTTGTTGTAACCGAAGCAGGCGCCCCGCTCGGTGAGGAGAATTTCTTCATTGCCGGTAGAACGGACCTTGCCGACGGCATTGTCGACATCCCACGGGGCCTGGAACTGGCCCTTCTTGATGTTCACCACCTTGCCCGACATGCCGGCAGCGACCAGCAGGTCGGTCTGGCGGGAAAGAAAGGCCGGTATCTGGATAACATCCAGAACCTCGGCGGCGGCAGCCATTTGAAAGGCATCATGGACGTCGGAAAGAACGGGCAGTCCTGTTTCCCGTTTGACCTTGTCGAGTATACGCAGCCCCTCATCCATGCCCGGCCCCCGAAAAGACAGCACGGACGTTCGGTTGGCCTTGTCGTAAGAGGCCTTGAAGATCAGGGCGCCGCCGACCTTGCCGGCAAGTTCCGCCAATCCGGATGCCATCCGCAGGGCATGCTCCTCATCCTCGATGACGCAGGGGCCGGCGATCAGCACCAGAGGATGTCCACCGCCGACGAAAGTCGGGCCAACTGCGACGCTGCGGGTCATGGCGACTCCTGACTGCCGGTTTTCAGGCAGGCGCCGACAAAGGATTCGAACAGCGGATGGGGTTCCATCGGCCGTGATTTGAATTCCGGGTGGAACTGGCAGCCGAGATACCAGGGGTGCTCCTTGAGTTCGACGATTTCCACCAGGTTTTCCTTCGGGTAGATTCCCGACAGAACCAGGCCGCATTTCTCAAGCCGGTCGCGGAAGGCATTGTTGAACTCGTAGCGGTGCCGGTGGCGTTCGCTGATCTCCGCCTGCCCGTAGATGCGACGGGCCATACTGCTGTCGCCCAGCGCGCAGGGATAGGCGCCCAGGCGCATGGTCCCGCCCTTGCCCTTGACCGATTTCTGGTTTGCCATGATATGAATGACGGGGTTGGCGGCATCTTCCTTGAATTCCGATGAATAGGCTTCTTCGATCTTGCAGACATGGCGGGCATACTCGACCACCGCCATCTGCATGCCGAGGCAGATGCCGAAAAAGGGCATGCGGTTTTCCCTGGCAAAACGGATTGCCGCGATTTTGCCTTCACTGCCCCGTTCACCGAAACCGCCGGGCACCAGAATGCCGCTGACGTCATCGAACGTGCGGCCCACGCCGTGCCGCTCGAGGGCTTCGGAATCGACATACTTGAGATTGACCCGGCAATCATTGGCGATGCCGCCGTGAATCAGCGCCTCGGATAAAGATTTGTAGCTTTCCCTGAGTTCGACGTATTTGCCGACAATGGCGATGGTGGTCTCGCCGGCCGGTTCCTTGACCCGTTTGACGATCCGCTCCCAGCCGCTCAGATCGGGCTGCTTGGTCCAGATGTTCAGATACTCCACGATCCGGTCGGGCAGCCCTTCGTTGTGGAAAGCCATCGGCACTTCGTAGATGGTATCGACGTCCCGGGCCGTGATCACGGCCTCTTCGCGGACATTGCAGAACAGGGCGATCTTGTTTTTCATGTCCCGCGGCAGTTCCCGATCGCAGCGGCAGAGCAGCATGTCCGGCTGGATACCGATTTCGCGCAGTTCCTTGACGCTGTGCTGGGTCGGCTTGGTTTTCAGTTCACCGGCGGCGGGGATATAGGGGACCAGGGTCAGATGGATGTAAAGGACGTTTTCGGCGCCGCGATCCGTGCGAAACTGGCGGATCGCCTCCAGAAACGGCAGGGATTCGATATCGCCGACCGTGCCGCCGACTTCGACGATCGCCAGGTCGGCGCCTTTGGCGTTGTCGAGGATCTTGGTCTTGATTTCGTTGGTGATGTGCGGAATGACCTGCACCGTGCCGCCGAGGTAGTCGCCGCGGCGTTCTTTGCGGATCACCGAATCGTAGACCTGGCCGGTGGTGAAATTCGACTTTCGGGTCAAAGGTGCGGATGTATATCGTTCGTAATGGCCGAGATCCAGATCGGTTTCGGCACCGTCGTCGGTGACGAACACCTCGCCGTGCTGGAAGGGGCTCATGGTGCCGGGATCGACATTGATATAGGGGTCGAGTTTCTGCATCGCCACCCGCAGACCGCGGGCCTCCATCAGGGCGCCGATCGACGCCGCGGCAAGCCCCTTGCCCAGCGACGAGACCACCCCGCCGGTCACGAAGATAAATTTGGTTTTCATAGATACTCCCGCTTGCTGGCGTCGACCCAAAGCACTGAACGAACAAACGCCGAATGATACACTCCCGGCTCCGAAATGGAAAGTCCTTATTCCTCGAGCCGGGCGGCGAGCAACTGTTCGACTTTGACCAGGTCTTCCGGGGTGTCCACTCCACAGCCGACCAGGGGCGTTTCAGCGACGAAAATCCGGTAGCCGTGCTCGAGAGCGCGCAGCTGTTCCAGATTTTCCTGCTGTTCGAGCGGGGTGGCCGGCAGATGCGGATAGTCCAGAAGGAAATCGCGCCGATAAACATAGAGCCCGACATGCTTGGCCGATGCCAGCCGCCGCCAGTTTGCCGAAAGACCGGCGGCGAAATCCCGCGGATAAGGGATCGGCGCCCGCGAAAAGTAAAGCGCGAAACCTTTGCGGTCTGTGACCACCTTGACCACGTTCGGGTTGCGGTATTCCTCCAGCGAGGTCAAAGGCGTCTGCAGGGTCCCCATCGGGATGCTCCCATCCCGCAGCAGCGGGCCCAGCGCCGCTTCGATCATGGCCGGATCGATCAGCGGTTCATCGCCCTGCACGTTGACGATCAGATCGCTGGTCAGCTGTGCGGCGACCTCGGCCAGACGATCGGTTCCGGTCGGATGGTCAGGCCGGGTCATGACGACATGGCCGCCTAAACCGGTCACGGCAGCGGCAATCCGCTCATCATCGGTGGCAACGATCACTTCATCGACCGAAGGGCATTGCCCGGCACCTTCCCAGACCCATTGGATCATCGGTTTGCCGGCCAATTCCGCCAGGGGTTTGCCGGGGAAGCGGGTAGAGGCGTAACGTGCTGGGATAACTACTGTTGCTTTCATATCATGCTCGCATTTCCACAATTCATATGGCGATCAGGTTAGTCAATACCTTGCCGGGTGTCAAGGTTGTTGGCGGATGCAGAAAATCGCCGGAAAACCGCTGTTTCCAGCGGCAAAGTCCCATCTTGACAGCCAGCGGAAAAGATCTGTGAACTCATTTTGGGGCCGGACTTGCTTCATATCCACCCGGTGCTAGGCTTTAACAGGTTTTCATTATGGCCACAGGTTATTGTTCCGGTGGTTAAATATTCGAATTTTTGTTGTAGGGGCGGCCCCCCGTGGCCGCCCAGGGCAGGCACAGGGGCCTGCCCTGGGGGATTATATTGGAAGCCCATGATTTCAACATACCGCTTGCCATTCTGCTGACCGGTTTGCTGGTGGTTCTGACCATGCTGGTCAAACCGATATTCAAGTGGGCCAAGCTGCCGCCCCTGGTCGGCTATCTGGCGCTCGGCGTCCTGCTGAGCGCGGTCAACCGCCAATGGCCACTGCTCTCGGCCGGTGGTGAGGAGATGCTCTCGTTCCTGGCGACCTTGGGGTTGGTCAGCCTGCTGTTCAAGGTTGGGCTGGAAAGCAACTTGGCCGGACTCCTGAAACAATTGCCGAAAGCAAGCCTGATCTGGGTCGGCGATATCCTGATCAGCGGTACTGCCGGCTACCTCGCCTCCGTTTATCTTTTGGGACTGTCGTGGACCACGGCCGTAATCATCGCGGTCGCACTGAGCGCGACCAGCGTCGGCATTTCGGTAGGCGTCTGGCAAAGCAGGAAGGCACTGGATACTCCGGAAGGGGAATTTCTGCTCGACGTCGCGGAACTTGACGATATTTCCGCCGTCCTGTTGATGGCTTTGCTGTTCGCCCTGCTGCCGGAGATCCATAGCGGCGGCAACCAGATATGGCAACTGGCTGTGCATTCCGCCGGACTCTTTCTGGCGAAAATCTTGCTGTTCAGTTTGGCCTGCCTTGGCTTTTCCCGCTATCTCGAAAAACCTCTGACGCGTTTTTTCACCCAACGGGAAGCACCACCCGATCCGATGCTGGCGGTGGTCGGTATCGGCCTGATCTTCGCGGCCCTGGCCGGCCTGCTGGGCTTCTCGGTCGCCATTGGCGCCTTCCTGGTTGGCCTGGTTTTCAGCCGCGACCCTGAAGCCGTCAAGATGGAAGCCTCCTTTCAACCGGTCTACGAACTCTTCAGCCCGTTTTTCTTTATCGGCATCGGCTTCGACATCGACCTTGCCTCCCTGGGTGGCGCGGTCATACCGGGGCTTGTTTTGCTTTTGGTCGCCATTCTCGGCAAGCTGGTGGCCGACGGCTTGCCGGTTTACTTCCTGCAGGGCAAAACCGCCGCGGCACTGATCGGGGTCAGCATGGTGCCGCGCGCGGAAATTGCCATGGTCATCATGTCCCGCGGCCGGGATTTGGGTCAATGGGCAGTGCCGGCCAGCGTTTATAGCGCCATGGTCCTGGTTTGCGCTGCCACTTGCATCCTGGCGCCATTGACCGTAGGTCGACTGCTGGAAAAATGGCCTCCGCAAGGCGAAGACTGACCGGCGAAAAAGTCATTGCCCTCTTGACATTCATATAAAAAACCAAGGAGCATTCATGTCGTCTCAAATCCAGAAACCCTTGTCCAGAGCCCAGGATTTTATCTACATTGCGACTGCCTTGATCCTGATCGTTGCCGCGCTGGTGCTGCTTGGCTTCTCCGGTTACGAGTTTGTTACGACGCTCGGCAAAAATCCCTCGCGTGAGATTTCCCGCCTGCTGGACAACCTGCTGCTGGTCCTGATGCTGGTCGAAATCCTGCACACGGTGGGCATTTTCCTGAAAACGCGCAAGCTTACCATCGAACCCTTCCTGGCGGTGGGCATCATTGCCGCGATCCGGCGGGTGCTGATCATCACCGCCGAACAGGTTCATCCCACCGCCGAACATGCCGCCGCCTTCCGCATGACCATGCTCGAGCTCGGCCTGCTGGCCGGCATGATTCTGGCCTTTACCCTCTGTATTTTCCTGCTGCGTCGGTATGGCCGGGATGAGCCGGTGGCGCTGGAGGAGTGAAAAACGGGGTTTGGTGCGAAAAGGAATTCTGGTTTTTTTGAGGAGAAACGCGGCAGGGGACAAGCAGGATGCGACCGTTTATGGGTTGCAGGGTACCAGGTTGCTTTCCACAGATATTCTGTTAATATACTCCATAGTTAGAATTGACTACCCTCCTTGGTGAATACTTTTGCTTTTTTATAAATTGCCTGCCAAGGGGGTTCTATGTCTTCCCAGACAACCCAGCCTGTTTCTGTTCAGATCAAATCCCACCGCTATGAAAATCTCATGGAGATTTCGCCGGTGGGTATTTTTTTTACCGACGCCCGGGGAAACTGCCTGGAAGTAAACCGGCGTTGGTGTGAAATCACCGGAATTTCTTCTCAAGAGGCGTTGGGCCGCGGCTGGGTGAAAGCTCTCCATCCGGAGGATCTCGAAAGAGTTGCCAGGCTTTGGTACGAATCCGCTCAGAAGAACCAGCCTTTCCATGCGGAGTACCGTTTCCTGTCCCCCGGAGGAAAGACCACCTGGGTCCTGGGTGACGCCAGAGCAATGACCGCCACCGATGGCTCCCTGGAGGGCTACATCGGGATCATTACCGATATTAGTCAAACGAAAAAATCCTACGCGGCCCTTGGCAGGGAGAGCCAGCGGCTATCAACTGTCATCATGCAAATGCCGGTCATCCTGTTTGCCTTTGACGCAGAGGGCCGACTCTGTGCCTGGAACAGGGAGGCAGAGCGTGTGACCGGCTATCTCAAAAGGGAAATCATCGGCAATCCACAGGCCATGGAACTTCTGTTTCCTGATGATGCTTATCGCCGGGAAATGTTTCGTAAATACAGGCAGACCGGCAATTACTTTCTCAACTGGGAGTGGCAACTCACCGGCAAAGACGGTCGCAAAAAAATCATCGCCCTCTCCAATATCTCCAGAGACTATCCCCTTGCCGAGTGGGCAAGCTGGGGTGTCGGCGTGGACATGACGGCCATTCGCCAAACTGAGCGCACCTTGCGGGAACGCGTCAAAGAGTTGAACTGTCTTTACAAACTTTCCATCCGATCAAATCATTACAATCTCGATATTGACGAATTTCTGCAGATGGCTGTGCAGTTACTGCCGCCCTCCCTGCAATATCCTGACATTGCCTGCGCCAGAATCATTTACGAAGACCGGCTCTTTCAAACACCCTCGTTCAAGATCACTCCCTGGAAAATCGAGAGTCACCTGTATGTCCGCGGCAAAAATACCGGGTGCATTGAAATCTACTACCTGGAAGAGAAGCCGGAGGAAGCCGAAGGGCCGTTTTTAATTGAAGAACGAATGTTGCTTGACGAACTTGCCCTGCAAATTTCACGAACGATCGGTCATATTCAGGGACGAAAGGACCTTGAACTTTTAAATGAGTTGAGTCGCAAGGCCGGTGAACTGGAAAATTTCGCCCACACCTTGTCACACGATCTGAAAACCCCGCTGACGGCTATTGGCGGCTATGCGCAATTCCTTCAGAGCCAGTTGGAAAAGGCCAGGTTCACGGAAGTCGAAATGTGCGCGCAGAAAATTAGCGACATTTCCTCCCGCATGGAACACCGGCTTGATCAACTGCTGAAACTGGCCTGCATAGGCAAGACCATTGAGCCCGTCGAAGAGGTCGATCTCAGAGTTCTGGTCGAGGAAGCTCTTGAATTATTTGAAGCGAAACTCAGTCATGAGCAGATTGCCGTCGAGATCAAAGGGCCCTTTCCTCGCGTGCTGGGGGACCGGTTAAGACTTTTGGAAGCCCTGGAAAATCTCCTGGACAATGCCATCAAATATATTGGCGAAGCACCGAACCAAATCACCATAGGATGTCGGCAGCAGGGGCATGGTCCGGTTTTGTTTATCCAGGACAACGGTATCGGCCTCGACGACCCGGACCGCGAAGACATCTTCCAATTATTCAGGCGCCTGAGCCAGAAAAAATCCGGGGCCGGGATCGGTTTGTCGATTGTCCGGCGGATTATTGAAGCGCATGGCGGACGCATCTGGGTTGAATCTGAAGGACGAGGAAGAGGGGCCTGTTTTTGCTTTACGATGGGTCATGTTCTAGACAATCCTTGAAGGGCCGCAGGGGAGGGTACAATCCTGGGTTTTTCGCTTGCTTCTTTGAGGTGGATAGATTTAAGGTTATTCATAAGCTTTAATTTCAGTCAGGGACAAGCATGCCAGGTACGGTTGGCAGTACTTCGCGAATTCTTATGGTGGAAGATGATCCTTCCGTCCGAAGTTCGATGGAAAGAATCCTTGCAGAATATAATCATTGGCAAATGGTCACTGTCACATCCGGTGAAAGCGCCATAGAAGCTTGGAAGGGCATTGTCTTTGATCTCATTCTTTTGGATATCGAGCTCCCAGAAATGGGTGGTATAGAAGCTACAAGGGCGATAAGGAAGATAGAGGATGAAACTGGGCGTGAGAGGACTCCCATCATTGCTTTTAGTCCTCGGCAGTATGCTGAGTATTGGAAAGAGTGTCACGAGTTTGGCTTAGATGATTTCATCCCAAAGCCTGTGAAGATAGAATCTTTAGTCAAAGCAATGAAACGTTTCCTTCCCCCCGCTGACGTGTGATTCTTCTTTTGCCCCCTGTTTACTATGAAGTCAGCAGCCTTTTAAGCTTGTCCGGCAGCGATCACCGCTAACCGCATATCTCCCTTGAGCACCTTCAGCCGTCAAGAATATTGGCCGCACTGTCCTCGATGGTTTGTCGCTCTGTTCCAAAGACCCCACAGGGCACTGAAACCTGGAACTTAGTGCAGAATGCCTCGGGACAAGAGGGAAAATTATGGATTTGCCTGTTGCGAGTTCCTCATTTTGGCGATTCTTCTGATGGATAATACGTCAAAACCTCGCACCCCAATGAGCTTCCCCAATCTGATTATTCCCCACAAGAAGGCCAGCGGCAGGACGATCGTGCTCAAGGTGAAAACCACGATGAGGTCAACGATGGTCTCAATCATGTCTTGCGCGAGCTGTCTAACGGCTTTGAATCTTGCGTTTACATCCAAAATCCTCTTGCCCTGATCCCAGGCGAGACTGAATTTTTCGATGGCCTGACTGACGCCTTTTTTCTCTTGTTCCGGTAATGGCTCCGAGGGATCGGAATCCCTCTCACCTTTTGGTTCATCCAAAGCATAGGACTTCATCGTAGAAGTTGCCTGGCTCAGCTTCTCGACCGACCGGTCATGCCGGTTTTCCAAAAACCCAACATAAACCTGATGATTCAAAAACGCCATTGCCGGCACGGCAAAACGTATCAAGATTGCGGCAAAAAAGAGTATTTTTCCTACCTGTGTGAAATTGGCGCCTGTTGGCCTCGGCAACCAAAGGCCCACCAGGAAAATCATTAATGCGAGTGACAAGAGAATCTGAATGCTGACAAATGGCGTCACCTCAATAAGAAACTTCTGGATGCCCAAGGATGTCAGGCTGACCAGCATGACCCAGGAGAAACGCTCAACCAGATCATTGACCGGATCAAGAGCTTGCCCCAGCGCCAATGAAACACCAACGCCAGCAGGCTCCAGCTGTATTTCGCTTTCCTGAAAGACGGAGACAACGGCATTAAAGCCACGGGCCAGAACAAACGCAGTGCCGGCATTCTTCAGACTGCTGTCTACATATTCGGTGGATTTCGCATCGACAGCCCGGAAGAGGTGTTGCTCAAAAAATAATTTTCGTGTTGCTGGGGTAAAAATGAGGATGAGTACGCAAACAATGATCGCAGTCCAGATTATCCTCGTTTTTTTAGATGGAATTGCCACTTTAGATCACCAGAACGAAAAAAACCGCTGCTCAGCCCACAGCCGAGGACAGCGATCTCAATTTTCTTCACGATATGCCTGCTGAGTCTGCAACCGATCCCCCAACGAAGAGCGATGTTTGAAGTTTAGCACTGGCTGTCAGGGGGAGGCAAGAAAAGGTATGGGCTTGGCTATTCTACTGGCAGATGGCCTGCTTCACATTTAAATCAGGTTTTAGGTTGCAGTGGCAAAACAAGGGGCCAGCCACCATTGGCTAACCCTTGTTCTTATTATGTGGTACCCGGGACGGGAATCGAACCCGTACAGGCTTACGGCCGAGGGATTTTAAATCCTAAGGGCGACTTTGGTGCAGGTGGACACCCACGACATGCTGCAACAATGTAGGACAATTTTTAACAAGTAATTTCGGAACCTTATAAAATTTAAAGGTTTTGAAGGTTTTGTTGTGGGTGATCGTATACTGCGGCTGCTTGATGCCTCGATTTGATCCTGATTGGCACAAATTTGTCACAATAATTTTGATACGACATGAACTCTATGATTATTGGGGTATGCACTTAGCCCCACCGGCCGACACAAGCCCAAACTCAAGTTGCAAAAAATT
>Ga0102929_1000313_pt1 | contig 28193 bp, 25 predicted proteins | sample SalPonR1_B_D2_MG_FD_78510 | JGI IMG/M metagenome (GOLD analysis project Ga0102929, IMG submission 78510) | Salt pond soil microbial communities from South San Francisco under conditions of wetland restoration - Salt Pond MetaG R1_B_D2_MG | ecosystem: Environmental > Aquatic > Marine > Intertidal... | reverse complement strand
TGATCTCGAGCTTTACATTCCGCCGGGCCCGCGGCTCGGCAATCTGGTCATCAAAGCCGAGCATGTCAGCAAGGGCTATGACAATCGTCTGCTGTTTGAGGACCTCGATTTTTCTCTGCCGCCTGGCGGCATCGTCGGCGTTATCGGTCCGAACGGGGCCGGCAAGACCACTCTTTTCCGCCTGGTGACCGACCAGGAGCAGCCCGATGACGGCAGCTTCAAAATCGGTGAGACGGTCAAACTTGCGTATGTCGACCAGAGCCGGAACCTTGATCCGGAGAAATCGATCTGGCAGGAGATCAGCGACGGCCAGGATCAGATTCAGCTCGGCAACCAGCTGGTCAATTCGCGCGGCTATGTCTCCCGTTTCAATTTTTCGGGTGCCGACCAGCAGAAGAAAGTCGGCAAACTTTCCGGCGGCGAACGGAATCGCGTCCACCTGGCGAAAATGCTCAAGGAGGGAGCCAATGTCATTCTCCTGGACGAACCGACCAACGACCTGGACGTCAACACCCTGCGAGCCCTGGAAGAAGCGCTGGACAATTTTGCCGGATGCGCGGTGGTCATCAGTCATGACCGCTGGTTCCTGGATCGCATCGCCACCCACATCCTCGCTTTCGAGGGGGACAGCCAGGTCTTTTTCTTCCAGGGCAACTGGAGTGAATACGAGGAGGACCGCAAGCAGCGTCTGGGGCCGGAAGCTGTCCGCCCACATCGGATCAAATACCGGCAATTGACACGCTGATCCCGTTGGCAGAAAAGTTCACGCGGTACCGGCAGGCCGAATGGCCCGGAGAACACATGACCATGAAAAACAGCAAGACCGTCTTCGATTTTTCCAGAAACCGGGATCAGCAGCCCTGGGACGTTATCGATGACCGCATAATGGGCGGTTCTTCGCGGGGCGGGTTCGCGTGGAGTGACCGCGGGACACTCTTTTTCCAAGGCGAGGTTTCCCTGGAAAATCTTGGCGGCTTCGCTTCCCTGCGCTCACCCGCGGGAACCTACAACCTGAGCGGGCGTCGCCAGGCAATCATTCGGGTCAAGGGCGACGGCAGGCGCTACCAGTTGGGATTACGTATCGATCGATACTATGATGGCGTGACCTACCTGGCCGAATTTGCCCCGGCCGCAGGTCAGTGGGAAGAGGTGGTACTGCCTTTCGAAGATTTCTTGCCCACGCATCATGGCCAGGTACTCGCCAATGCCGCAGCCCTTGATCTGGCGCGGATTAAAAGTTTCGCTCTGCTGATATCCGGTCAGCAGGAAGGAACTTTCCGGCTCGAGGTGGTCTGGATCAAGGTGGCCTGAACCAGTTTCGGGGGAACCTTGCAGAGTGGGTTGGCCTCAGCGGGAACGGCTGAGAAATTCGCCGAATTCCTTATCTGAGCCGACCAGGTGGTCCCGCAACCAGTTGCAAAGAAAACTCATCAGCTCGGGAGTGGAAATCCTGCCGCCGTGATCACGAAGTTCCTGGAGAGCGATCACCTGGCTGCCAAGGCCATGGTGTTCCTGACGGTGAGTTTCGAATCCGGGATAACGGTGTTTTTCCATGTACCTTTCTTCCGTATCGAAGTGCTCCTGGATTTGAGTCTGCAATTCATCCAGAATATGATCCATGACCTTCTGCCCGCGGGCTTCCTTCATCGCTTCATAAAGTTGGTTGATCAGTCCAACCAACCGGCGATGCTGAATATCGATTTCGGGGATGTTTATTTCATAGCTCCGTTTCCAGATAAAGAGCGGCATGGGCAGTTCCTCCCTGTGGACGTTAAAAAAACTTAACCTCAAGAGCCGGTCAAGTCAATCCCTTTATTCACAGAATCTTTTTCTCTGGCCGGAGGCCGCATTATCCGAAGTGTTTGGTCGGTATTGTCCCCCTTTAAGTGCTCTCGGCGACCATTCTTCTCAGCAGAACCTGGATCAGGCTAACCTCCTCAAGCCGTTGCACATACCCGTCCCGGACATCGTCCACCCCGGTTTTGCAAAAGGATAGCCGGGCCCTGGTTCGGGTCACGACCATTGTGGTTTCAGAAAAACCTGCTAAAAATTGAAGGTACGACCCTGTTTTTTTAATCGCCCGTAAACTTTAATTTTTTCATCAGGAGAAACCCATGCCACGTTTCATTATCCTCAGTATGTTGGTGATCGCCCTGAGTCTGTCCGGCTGCAACCGCGGTGAAGAGCCTTCTTCCCAGCAGCAGCCTGCCGAGCAGGTCCAAAAGGAAACCCAGGCAGACGACAAAAAAGCTGTGCAGAAAGAGCAGAGCGAGGCCGCGGCTGAAGACCAGACGGCCATGGAAACCGCAGAACAAACCGCTGACCAGATTCAGGAAAAGGCCGAAGCGGCCGCTGAAACCACCGCGGAGGCGGCACAGGAAATGGGCCAGAAGGCCGCCGAAACCACCGAAGAAGCCAAGGATATCGTGGCCGAAAAAACCATGGAAGCAGCCGAGGCTGTCGAGCAGCAGATGGCAGAAACCAAGCAGGCCGTTGCTTCGACAGCGGCTCCGGAAGTCATGACCCTGGAAGCCAGCTTCGGCAATGTGTCCTTCCCCCATAATGTCCATGCAGGATTTCTGGAGTGCAGCACCTGCCACGGTTCAGCAGGCCCGGGACCGTTCGAGTTGGGGAAGGATAAAGCGCATGAGTTGTGTAAAGGTTGCCACCAGGAACAGGGGGCCGGACCAACCGGCTGCCGAGACTGCCACAAGAAATAGCGAATAGTCAGAGCCAACGTAAAAAGCGCCGCTTTGACAACGCGGCGCTTTTTACGTTTCTTCCGATCAAAATTTCTCGCATGAAGAACGAACTCCGCGAAGTCCGGCTTCGCGGAGTTCATGTAATTTTGATCAGTTCTGTCTGACCGACTTGGTTGCCATATGGGCAGCTGACGACGCCTGCAGTCCGGGTGCCGAAATACCGCTGCCGCCGCCGGAATGGACCGTCTGGAAGTAAGGATAGGCTTCCATGCCGATTTCGGAAACGTCCAGACCGACATACTCTTCTTCTTCGCTGACGCGGATGCCGATGGTGTATTTAAGAGCCACCCAGACGATGCTGCTGGCGACAACAACGAAGATGCCGGTGGCGGCGACGCCAATGAACTGGGTCACAAAGCTGGCTCCGCTGTCGGTAAATGGAACCGCCATGGTGCCCCAGATACCGGCGACCAGATGGACGGAGAGCGCACCGACCACGTCATCGATCTTGAGTTTGTCGAAGAAAGGGACAGCCAGAACGACCAGTACTCCGCCGACCGCGCCGATCAGGACAGCAGCGCCGAGAGAGGGCGTCGCCGGACCCGCCGTGATCGAAACCAGGCCGGCGAGGGCACCGTTGAGACCCATGGTGACGTCAACTTTCTTGTAAAGGATCTGTACCATGGCCATGGCTGCAATGATGCCGCCGCAGGCCGCCAGATTGGTGTTGACCATGACATTGGACATTTCGATGGCACTGGCGGCGTCGCCCAGAGCGAGCACGGAACCGCCGTTAAAACCGTACCATCCCATCCAGAGGATAAAGGTCCCGAGAGTCGCGAGGGGGATGTTGGAGCCAGGCATGGCGTTGACCCGCCCGTCTTTACCGTACTTGCCCTTGCGCGCGCCGAGAATAAGGGCACCGGTCAGAGCCGCCCAACCGCCCACCGAGTGCACGATGGTGGAACCTGCGTAATCAGCAAAGCCCATTTCGGCGAGCCAGCCGCCGCCCCAGCCCCAGGAGCCCTGGATGGGATAGATGATGCCGGTCAGGATGGCGCAAAACAGCAGAAACGACCAGAGTTTGATGCGTTCCGCCACGCAGCCGGAAACGATCGAACAGGCGGCGCCGCAGAAGACCATCTGGAAGAACCAGTCGGAGGCGGCTGCATAACCACCCGAATAATCCCCGGCCAAAGCGGCTGTATCATCGGCACTCCAGAGCCCGAATGAACCCATAAAGCCGCCGTCGACACCAGCATACATCAAGTTGTAGCCGACCAGGTAGAAGAGGATGCCGGCAATGCCGAACAGGGAAATGTTCTTCAGGCAGATGGTGGCCACGTTCTTGGAGCGGACCAGGCCGGATTCGAGCATGCCGAAACCGGCCGCCATCCACATCACCAGAACGCCCATGATCAGGAACGAGAACGTATTGAGAACAAAAGACAGCTCCGAAACTGCGGCTTCTTCAGCCATGGCCAGAACCGGTACAGCAAGAAAGCTTAAAAACAAAACAGAAATCTTTTTCATGGTCTTAATCTCCTTCACGACGATTGATCCAATTAGTAAACTAATTATAGGGCGTCATTGCCGAGCTCACCGGTCCGGATACGCATCGACTGGCTGACATCACTGACGAAAACCTTGCCGTCACCGATTTTGCCGGTGGCGGCTTCCCGCTTGACGACTTCGAGCAGTTCCTCGACGAGTTCGTCGGGCACCACCAGGTCGATTTTGATTTTCGGCAGAAAATCAACCTGGTATTCCGCCCCCCGGTACAGTTCGGTGTGGCCTTTCTGCCGCCCGAAACCGCGCACCTCGCTGACGGTCATGCCGTTGACGCCCAGCTCGGAAATGGCGTTTTTGACATCGTCGAGCTTGAACGGCTTGATGATGCATTCGATTTTTTTCATCCTCGTGCTCCTTTCCTGAGAAAATAAAAAACGCCTTTTCCCCCGTTTTCCGGGGAAAAGGCGCCGTTGCCTGGAACAGTTCGCGAAACGTCTTTGTCTCGACCCTGTTGCTGAAATGTTCAGCCGATCATTTTGGGGCCTTGATCAGCATCGTCCCATTTTATTGCATGGGTTATGCCAAGGCCTTCATGTTCTTTATTTTCAGTTATTTAGAAAGAAAGGCCGATGAAAGTCATATTTTTTTGCACATTTATTGAACACTTTCCCGCCAGACTGGCCAATCATGCCGCAGGTAACCTGATGCGAAAAGTCGCGCCCTGTCCGGGAACGCTCTCCAGGAGGATGCGGCCGCCGTGCTCGCGGATGATGTTGTCACAAAGGTAGAGGCCGAGGCCGGTCCCTTCGCCGTCAGCCTTGGTGGTGAAAAACGGTTTGAAGATCTCTGTCTGGAGTTCCGCAGCCATCCCCGGACCGGTATCACTGACTAACAGTTCGATTTCGTCATGACCGCATTTTTGCGTGGTCAGTCTTATGGAGCCTCCCCGGCCAAGGGCCTGGGCGGCGTTCATGACCAGATTGATGACCACCTGTTTCAGTTTGTTGGGGTCGGCGGAGACCAGTGGCACTGCCTGCAGGTCGGTTTCGAGATGAATCGACTGTTTCTTCAATTCGTAACGGACCAGCTGCAGAACTTCCTCGACCAGGGCATCGATTTCCACCATCCGGTTCAACGACTTGCGCGGTTGGGAAAAGGACAGCAGGCCCCCGGTGAGGACCTTGAGGCGACCGACTTCGTCGAGAATGCGTTCTGTCATTTCAACCTGGAAAGAAGTCAGCCCCCCCTCTCGCATCAGAAGTTCCACGGCATATTTGATGACGCTGAGCGGATTGTTGATTTCATGGGCAATGCCGGCGGAGAGCCTGCCGACCTCCACCAGCTTTTCCGAATGAATGGTCTGGTCCAGCAGTTTCTGAAACTCGGTGATATCTTCGACGATAACCACAGCGCCGGTGATTTTGTCGCCGTCGCGCAGAGGCGCCAGCCGACGCTTCTGTATCTGTTTCTGCCCGTCGAGATTGCGATGCAGCAGTCGCAATTTGCCCTGCTTGCCGGTTGACAATACGCTTTTGAGGCGCTCGATGACCCCTTCTTCGACCAGGACCGGAAACAGCTCGGGCAGGTTCCGGCCCAGGGCATCGACCGTGGAAATCCCGCTCAACTCTGCCATGCGCCGATTCCAGGAGGTGATGTTCAGGTCGGCATCAACCGTATAGATCCCAACGCTCACGCTCTGCAGGATCCGTTCGTTGGTTTCGTGCAGCTTCTGGTAGCGCTGGGACATGCTGCGCGAATGTTCATAGAGCCGTGCGTTCTCGATGGCGACGGCCGCCTGCCCTGCCATGGTCAGCAGGGGATCGATGTCTTCCGGAGCAAATGCATCGGCGCGTGTGCTTTCGACATTGAATACTCCAATCAGACGGTCCCGACACAGCAACGGAACGGCCAGTTCGCTCAGGGCGCCCGGAATCCCCGGCACATAGTCGGAAACCTGGCGAACATCGGCAACCAGGATCGCCTCTTTCCGGGCGGCGACCCGGCCCATGATGCCCTGCCCGATGCGGATCGGCTGCTGCATGGCCGCCGCAGTGTAGCCATAGGCACTGACAGCCTCAAGGGTCTGATCCTTCTCATTCAACAGGCGGATGATGGCATTTTCGAAATGGAAAACCCGCCGGGAAATGAGCAGAATCTGGTCGAGAAGCTCATTCAGGTCGGTGGTCGATGCCAGTTCCTGTCCGACCTGGACCAACGCCTGCAGAAGGTGTTCGGATCGCGAACTCTCGCCGGACTGATTTTGGCCTTTCTGGGAAGGTTGGTGGTCGCGATCCGCAGGAGACACGATATCTTTCTTTACCACGGCATTTGCCTTTTTTTTAAGCATGTCTGTCTTTCTGCGCGCCACCGGCAGGCAAACCGTCAATCAACTTAACCACAGTCGACTAAGCCGGGGACAAACAATACGTACTCGTGTAGTTCTTGAAATGATTGGTATTTACAGATACTTTGCCAGTAAAATGGTTTTCTCGGCATGGTTGTTCTCATGCCGGCAGCCACCGCCTGGTCATCCTTTTCGAACAGTCATGTTTTGCACGATGGATGCCGATATGGAGTCCCCCCATCGAATAAACACTTGTTCAAACCACCTTGTTCCCTTATACTGACAATAAGCAAGAGCTCAAGTTCTCTGCCCTGCAAGTGAGGCTGCAACGCCCACGCGGAATAGTAATTGAAAGGGAAGGTTTCAGGAGCGTGGTGAGCATGCCCACCGTCGAGTGGGACGCCTGAAGCGCTCACAAGCCATCCCACCTGGCCAAAAGTCGATGTGTGGCCACGGGCCCACGGCAGGCGTGGAGAACTCAGCGAGAAAGGCGTCGGAAGATCCGGCGCCTTTTTGTGTCAGCCCTCTTTTGAGGCAGATTTTTCTTCCGCCACCGGCGGGCATCACCGAAAATACCTGGCATGAATATCATGGAAACAGACGAGACGGCCCCTGAAGCCGCCGACATAACGCGTCTCTTGCTGGACGAGCGGGAATTCGTGTTGATCGGTACAGCCCATGTCTCCCAGGCATCGGTCGACATCGTCAGGCGAGCCATTGTCGATGAAAATCCGGATACTGTCTGTGTCGAACTGGACGAACAGCGGCACAAGGCCCTGCGCAACCCGCGCCACTGGGAATCGCTCAATCTTCTTCAGGTCCTGCGCAAAGGCCAGGCTCCCTTTCTGCTGGCCAATCTGGTCCTTTCCGCCTTTCAGAAACGCATGGGCCTGCAGACAGGGGTCAAACCCGGAGCCGAACTTGCGGCTGCGGCCGAAACCGCGGAAAAGTTCGACAAGAAGGTCAGCCTGGTTGATCGGGACATCCGGACCACCCTGTTGCGCGCCTGGCGAACGGCCAGTCTCTGGAAGAAGTTCAACCTTCTGGCCAGTCTTTTCGCCAGTATGTTCGAATCCGGGAAAATCGACGAGGAGGAACTGGCCCGGCTTCGCCAGACGGATACCCTGTCGGCCATGCTTGACGAGATGGCCCAATTCCTGCCTTCGGTGAAACGGATCCTGGTCGACGAACGGGACCTCTACATGGCCTACAAGATCCGCAATGCGCCCGGCCAGAAAGTTATGGCGGTGGTCGGCGCAGCTCACATTCCCGGCATCACCCGCCATTTGCGCCAGCCGATCGATCCTGGGCAGATCGCCTCTATCTCAATCATTCCGCCCAAGCCCACCATCTCGAAACTGCTCCCCTGGATTATTCCGGCCGTGGTGGTCCTGTTGTTCGTCATCGGGTTTCTGTCGGGCGATTATGAAAAAATGGCCAGCGCCGCGATCGCCTGGGTGCTGGCCAATGGCCTGCTTTCCGGACTCGGCGCCATGCTGGCGTTCGGTCACCCCCTGACCGTGTTGTCCGCCTTCATTGCCGCGCCCCTCACTTCGCTGAACCCGACCATCGGCGCCGGTTTCGTCACCGGCTTCGTTCAGGCCGGCCTGGTCCCGCCCCAGGTCCGCGATCTGGAAAAGGTCGGCGAGGACATCTCCCGTCTGAGCGGCTGGTGGCGCAATCGCCTGACCAGGGTTCTGCTGGTCTTCCTGCTGTCTTCTTTGGGTTCGGCCATAGGGACTCTGGTAGCTTTCGGCTGGTTGAAAAACCTTTTGTGAACAAGGCGGGCTCTTTCCCTTTTATCCACCAGAGCGGTTGATCTCGAGATTCATCTCCACCTGATACCCCGGCTCCGACAAGGCAACCTCCAGATCCAGGTCGCGGTGGTAAATGTCCGGCCGGAATTGCACCCGCTTCTTCTCATCCACCCAGACCGTCCAATACTGGATATGAACCGGTACCGGCGGAATTTTGGCCCGGATCGGTTCGGGATGGCGCAGCGCGGCATCGATCCGGCGGCTGTCCCAGTCCGGCACATCCGCCAGCAGATAATTGGCGAGTTCCACCGGTCGCTCGATGCGGATGCAGCCGGAACTGTAGGACCGCCGATTGCTGAGGAACAACTGCGGCTGGTTGGTGTCATGCAGGTAGACGTTGAAACTGTTGGGAAACATGAATTTGACGCGCCCCAGTGGATTCCAGGGTCCCGGGTCCTGGCGCAGAAGCCCAGGGAACTTTTCGGCTTCGATCTCCTCCCAGGCTATCCGGTCTGCCTCAATCTCGACCCACTCTCCGTCCTGCCGCTGCAAAATCCGGAAATGATGCTCGTCGAGGTAGCCGGGATTCGCTTTTATGGCCGGCAGCTTGTCTTCCCGCAGGATGGTTGGCGGCACGATCCAGGTTGGCGCAAACTCGAGATAGGTCATTCTGGCGGAGAACACCGGCGTTTTCCGGTAGGCAGTACCGACAACCACCGGCATGCTCAGCACGGGCCGGCCATCCTCCACCAACTGCAGGGAAAAGTCGGCGATATTGATCCTGATATGCCGTTCACCAAGCTCCTTGGGCAGCCAGCGCCAGCGCTCGAGATTGAGTTCGATCTGGCGGATGCGCTGCGCCACCGGAACATTGAGGGCGGCCAGAGTCCGGGGTCCCACCACGCCATCTTCAATCAAGCCGTGCCTCGCCTGAAAATCGCGCACCGCCACTTGTTCGGCGGAACCGTAAACCTCGCCTGCACCGACGGTCTCGAGGTCAAGATCACCGGTCAGGGCCAATCTCTTGCGCAGCAGCGGCAACCGCGAGTCGCGGTCGCCTAAACGCATGGCGTCACCGGCCGGAACGACCGGCCAGCCGCCCAGAGCCGCGAGCGTTCGATAATTCTGCAAAGCGGCGGTCAGGGCCGCGTAGCCGACGTGAGGCGGCATCAATCCTGCCAGAACCTGGTCAAGGCGATCATTGGTCAGGGCATAGTCGAGCAGCTTGGCGAGGTCGGCCTTGCGGCGCCTGGCCCGCCAATCGACATGAGCCAGTGCCGGATCGACCTGTCCTTCGACCAGGTGCGTGGCATACTTCAGGAAGGATTGGCTTAAAAGAATATCCAGAGTCGCCAGGCTGAAAGGGGCGAGAGCCCGGTCGAAGGTGCCGAGGCTGTCGTGCAGTTGCAGCAGGGTTTCCAGTTCATTCAGCAGATAGGCGCTGGAACAGAGGCCTTGGCCCGGTGCATTACGCAGGTGTTCGACCAATTGGCCGGCCGCAGGGTGTAAACGGCTGCCTACCAGCCATAAAGGGCGGTATCGACGCTCCGCATACAGTCCGGATATCTTCCGGACATCCACCAAAGGCCCGAGCTCCGGATAAAATTGAGCCTCCGGTTCGGTCTGCCCGAGCAGAGCGCTGATTTCCGCCGCGACCAGGTCGCGCGACTCGCTGGCATACAGGCTGGGCCCGCCGGCAAGCAGCACGGCCGCAATCGACAGGAGCGGCACCAACAGATACAGTTTTCGCAGCATTGCTTCCTCTTCCCTCGACTATCATTCCAGTTTACCTCTCTGCGCAGCAGGGCGCAAACCGGCATGGGCATCTGAAGGAGGGGACGTAACAGATGCCGACCCTGGCTGAAACGTTTTCGCGGCCCGCAGCTATTCTGAAATTCCGCCGATGCAGAGATATTTGATTTCCAGGAAATCCTCAATGCCGTACTTGGAGCCTTCCCGCCCGATGCCTGATTCCTTCACCCCGCCGAACGGCGCCACGGCGGTGGAAATCAACCCTGTATTGACGCCCACGATGCCATATTCGATGGCTTCGGCGACCCGCCAGATGCGACCGAGATCGCGACTGTAAAAGTAAGAGGCCAGCCCGAATTCGGTATCATTGGCCAGAGAAATCGCCTCCGCTTCGGTTCGGAACGGGAACAGCGGTGCCACCGGTCCGAAAGTTTCCTCGCGGGCGATCCGCATCTCCGAAGTGGCTCCGCTCAAAACGGTCGGTTCAAAAAAGCTTCCGCCCAACGCGTGACGTCTGCCTCCGGTCAGGATTTTCGCTCCTTTGTCCAGGGCATCCTCAATATGCTGTTCCACGGTTTCGACCGCGTCCATGTCGATGAGGGGACCCTGCTGGGTTTCCTCATCAAGACCGTTGCCGACTTTCATCGCACTGACCTTGGCGGTCAGTTTTTCGGCAAAAGCCTGGTAGACGCCTTCCTGAACCAGAAAACGGTTTGTGCAGACGCAGGTCTGGCCGGTATTCCGGTATTTCGAGGCCAACGCTCCTTCGACGGCGGCATCCAGGTCGGCATCGTCAAAAACGATGAATGGCGCATTGCCGCCCAGTTCCATGGAGACCTTCTTAACGGTTTCCGCACAGGCGGCAATCAGCTGCTTGCCGATTTCCGTCGAGCCGGTGAAGGTGAGCTTGCGGACCTGCGGATTGGCCGTCATCTCGGCACCAATTGCCGCGGACGATCCGGTCACGACATTGAACACGCCCCTGGGGATGCCCGCACGATCTGCAAGCTCCGCCAGAGCCAGCGCTGAATAAGGCGTTGCCGAAGCCGGTTTCAGCACCATGGTACAGCCGGCCGCCAGGGCGGGACCGGCTTTCCGGGTGATCATCGCCGCAGGAAAATTCCAGGGCGTGATGGCGGCACAGACGCCGATCGGCTCCTTGAGGACGACAATCCGCTTGTCGCTCTGATGGGTGGGGATGACGTCGCCGTAGACACGTTTGCCTTCTTCGGCAAACCACTCGATGAAGGACGCCGCATAGGCGATCTCACCTCGCGATTCGGATAAAGGCTTACCCTGTTCGGCCGTCATCAGCATGGCCAGATCTTCCTGGTTCTCCATGAGCAGTTCGAACCAGCGGCGCAGAAGATTGGACCTTTCCTGCGCGGTCTTCGCCTGCCAGGCCGGGAAGGCGCGGTTGGCAGCCTCGATGGTGCGCCGGGTTTCCTCTTTCCCCAGCTTGGGGACCTGGCCGAGCCCTTCATTGGTTGCCGGATTGACGACGTTCAGGACGCCGCCGTCTTCGGCGTCGACCCATACGCCGTCCACGTAGCACCGCTCCCGAAAAAGTTGCGCATCCTTGAGCTTGTTTTTGATCATGGTTGAACCTCCGTAAACGTGCTGCCTGAAGGGCAGATAAAGAATAGACAAAAAGCCGGGATGGGTAGCCGAAGTACATCTCATGCAACAAACATGCAATGAGTTTGCCCAAACTCGGCAAGGATTTCAAGCGTCCAACGGGGTTTTCCGGCATTCTTCCGGACAAAATAACCTGATCGTCCCGGCGGGGGGATGACCACGCTCGGCATCAGCCTGCGCTTCCGGCTCCATTTTCATGATATTCTGTGCTAACCTGTGCCGCAAAAGGAGCCCTGACGAGCTATGGACTGGAAAAAATTTTTCGATGGCCTCGGCCTGAACGGCACCCGCTGGCAATGGCGGGTCATGCGCTGGCAGCGCAACTGGGGTAATCTCCTGCGCGGCAATATGGCTGACAGCGAGTTGTCCTTGACGCACATCATCATCGGCCTCAATCTGTTGTTTTTCGCCCTGATGGCCCTGCAGGGGCTGGTGGCCGGCCTCGGCCTGCGTCCGGTGCTCAACCCCGGGGGCTACCTGCTGATTCATGCCGGCGGCCAGTACTGGCCGCTGGTCCTCGATGCCGGGCAGTGGTGGCGATGCATCACATATGCCTACACACACGGCGGCCTGATCCACCTTGCTTTCAACATGGTCGTCCTTTACCAGGTCGGGCCCCTGATCGAGCGGGAAGTCGGGACGGTTCGCTTCATCGTTCTCTATACCCTGACGGCGCTGACCGCGACTCTGGCCGGCCTGGTCTGGCATCCGATCGTACCGGTGGTCGGCGCCTCCGGTTCTCTGTTCGGTCTGATCGGCTTTGCAATCACCTACTATCATCGCATCGGCGGTTCGGCGGCTCACAATTATCGCAATTTCATGCTGAAATGGGCGGCCATCGCCTTTGTCTTCGGACTGCTGATAGGCGCCGACAATGCGGGGCATCTGGGCGGGGCGCTTGGCGGTGCCGCCTTCGGTCTGGTCCTGCCCCTGGGGATACGCGGCCAGCAGGTGCTGCGCGGCTTTTTCAATCTGCTGGGTGGGCTCTGTGTCCTGGCCACCCTGGCCAGTTTCGCGCTGCTGATTCTATCCTGGTTCACAGGCTGACATGGCAAAGAATAAGCTTCCCGTCACACCGGCCGTCCGGCAGTTAAAGCAGGCAAAAGCCCCTTTCAGGCCATATTTCTATGCCTATGAGGAACAGGGAGGCACGGCGGTGTCCGCGCGCGAACTCGGGGTTGACGAGCACCGGGTCGTCAAAACCCTGATCATGGAGGATAACGACGAGCGTCCGTTTGTCATTCTCATGCATGGGAATCTTGAAGTTTCCATCAAGAACCTGGCGCGCACCCTGGCCGTGAAAAGCGTCCGCCCCTGCTCCCCCGAGATCGCGGCCCGGCATACCGGCTACCAGGTCGGCGGCACCTCTCCCTTCGGAACCCGCAAGCCGCTGCCGGTCTATGTGGAGCGCTCGATCCTCGACCTCGACCGGATTTTCATTAATGGCGGCAAGCGTGGCTTCCTGGTGGAAATCACCCCGCAGGACCTGGTCAGACTGCTCGAGCCGACCCTCGTCGAGGTCGGTATTGAGAAATAAACAGGCCGTTTAACGCAGAGGCGCTGAGCCGCAAAGAAACCTCAAACCGCTTGAATTGCAAACCTCCATATAAAATCCCTCAAAGGCTCAGGATGCCGAGCAAAATGTTCCAGTAAAGTCACCAGGGCCCTGAACTGCCATAAGGCAAAATGAATGCCCAAACAGTGGTGGTCTTTTCTTTGCGTTCTCCGCGTCTTTGCGTTAAATATTAAAGCAGCAACCGCCCAAATACCAACCCAGGGAAAATGCTATGAACCTTGACGAGCAATTCGCGAAAGCAGCCCGGGCCATCCGCAGCGCGGACGCCATGGTCGTGACCGCCGGTGCCGGCATGGGCGTGGATTCCGGCCTTCCCGACTTCCGCGGCAACCAGGGTTTCTGGAACGCCTATCCGATGTACGAGCGTCTCGGTTACAGCTTCATCGATGCCGCCAACCCGGCTAATTTCGAGGGCGACCCGGCTTTCGGCTGGGGTTTTTACGGGCATCGCACCAATCTTTACCGGGAGACGGCGCCGCACCGCGGTTTCCGGATGCTGCAGGATTGGGCCGGCCACTTCGGCCAGGACAGTTTCGTGGTCACCTCCAACGTCGACGGTCAGTTCCAGAAGGCCGGTTATGGCGAAGACCAGGTCCTGGAAGTACACGGCTCGATCCATCACCTGCAGTGCCTCACCCCCTGCTGCAATGAAATCTGGGAAAACAATGAGACCATCCCGGTCGATTTCGACACCATGCGTGCTGAGCAGGTTCCCGCCTGCCGGTTCTGCCGCAGCGCCGCCCGACCCAATATCCTGATGTTCGGCGACTATTCCTGGCTGCCGAATCGGACCCGCGGCCAGGAGATGCGCTTCGACAGCTTCCTCAATCAACACCGGGATGCCGCGCTGGTGATCATTGAAATGGGCGCGGGGACAGCGATTCCCACCATCCGCCATCTCAGCGAAAGCCTGGGCCAGCGGACCAGGGCGAAGGTTGTGCGCATCAACCCCCGCGAAGCCCATATCGGCGGTGGGCATGTCGCACTGCCCTGCCGGGGTCTGGAAGGGCTGGACGGGATTGAGGAGGCGCTGGGGCTTTCCTGAATGGAACCGGTCGCTTTTTTTTATTCATGAACGAAAAAGCCGGCAGGAGATCTTCTGCCGGCTTTTTCGTCAGGACTTTTCCAATATGTTTTACTGATGGACATGCACATCCATCTGTGGGAAGGGAATATTCAACCCCGCCTCGCCGAACTTCCGGTAGACATTCTCCAGCATGAAGAAATGCACCGACCAGTAATCAGCGGCGTTGACCCAGGCGCGGACGGTAAAATTCACCGAACTGTCGGCAAGGGCACCTAGTTCGACGAAGGGCGCCGGGTCCTCCAGGACCTTGTCATGCTCTCTCAGCAGAGACATGAGAACCTCCTTCGCCTTATCGATGTCGTCACCGTAGGCGATGCCGAAGGTCCAGTCGACCCGGCGGGTGGCTTCGGTGGAGTAATTGATCATCGAAGAGGTCGACAAGCCGCCGTTGGGAATGATGATGGTTTTATTATCCGGCGTTTTGAGGATGGTGTTGAATATCTGGATCTCGCGAACCGTGCCCGCATAACCCTGGGCCTCGATATAGTCGCCGACCTTGAAGGGTTTGAAAATGAGAATCATCACTCCGCCGGCGAAGTTCTGGAGGGTCCCCGAGAGCGCCATGCCGACCGCCAGCCCAACCGCACCGAGGATGGCGATGAAGGAAGTCATCTGGATGCCGACCATGCCGAGGACGCTGATGACGACCAGGACTTTAAGCAGGGCCCCGACCAGGCCGGTCAAAAACGGTCGGAGCGACGGGTCGACCTCCCGTTTGTCCATGGTCTTGCCGACCATGCCGGCGATCATGCCGGCCAGGTAGAGACCGATGACCAGGGCGATGATCGCCCCGACGAACTTCGGGCCCCAGACAACGAACAGATTGATCAATGTGTCAAGATATTCGCCGCCTTGCTGCAACTGATCTTCCATACGTACCTCCCCTTAAAACTCCAGGTTGAATGACCATGAAGGGCAGCAATCTGCCGTGAGCAGCAGTCTCTATCACCTCTGCTCGATATTTTCCGGGTAGCAACCCCGGTTCTGGACTACCCTACAGATCCAGATCGCCGGCGATGCCCTGCATCGCCGCCAGACTGAGATCGCAAAATTCGGCCAGCGGGACGCGGGCGGTTTCGCATTCCCGGATGATGTCCCGGTTGGCCCCGGCGGCGAATGCCTTTTCCTTGATCCGCTTGCGCACGCTCTTCGGCTTGACACTGGCAAGTTTCTTGTCCGGATAAACCAGAGCCGTAGCAACGATCAGTCCGGTGATGGTCTCGCCGGCGGCCAACAGGTGCTGCAGCCGCGTACTGCGCCGGTCTCCGGGGTGGGCTGTCTCATTATGCAGGCGAATGGCGTCGACGATCTCCTCGTCCAGCCCTTTCTCGCGCAGGATTCGGACCGTCTCGGTCGTGTGCACCTCCAAATCGGTATGGGTTTCCGCATCCAGGTCATGCAGCAGGCCGGCCAGCCCCCACTTTTCGGGGTCTTCGCCGCAATGCTCGGCCAGAGCGCGCATCACGGCTTCCGAGGCCAGACAATGCTTGAACATGTTCGGGCTCTTGACATGTTCCTGCAGGAGTTCTAGCGCTTCGGGGCGGGTGATTCCGTAATCCATAAAAGTCCTCGGTGTGGTTTCGAGACAGGGCAAGTCAGGGTCGGGTCTGCCATCGCAAAACGGCTTATGCCTGCCCTGCCCTGGCCTTGGTGATCGCCTCGTAGGATTCGTTGATATCCCGGAACTTGCCTTCTGCGAACTCGATAAAATCTTCGGGCAGACCCTTGGCGATCACTTTGTCGGGATGGTATTCGCTGGCCAGCTTCCGATAGGCTTTTTTCACTTCGGCCAGATCGGCGTCGTCGGCAAGCCCCAGCACCGCATAATGATGGGAGAGGCCGCTGACGAACTGGCGCTTGACAGTTTCGTAGACGCTGTCGGACAGGCCGATGTGCGCCGGAGCCGCCCGCAGCAGGGCGTCCTCGGCAGGATGCAGCTGCCCGTCCGCCATGGCAACGTTGAACAAAAGTTCATAGAACATCATGCGCAGGCGGGGGTCGTGACTGAAAATTTGTCCGAACTGGCGCGCATACTCCTCGAAAGGCGTATCGCTGTCTTTTGCTTCGTTAAACAGGCCGATGGCAAACTGCCGCGCCGCCTCGTCCAGATTGAGGCGCTGACGCATAAACTCCTGGACGACCCGGATTTCATGCTCGCAGATCCGGCCGTCGGCTTTGGCGATTTTGCCCAGCATGGCGAACACGGCGGTGAAAAACACGGCCTGCCGCTGCTCCAGGCTGCTCATCGGTCCGGATTCTGCTCTTTGCATGCGCACCCGATCATCAAACAGCGCATGCCCGAGCGCCGCGCCAACCAGAGCGCCAATGGGTCCGCCGAACATGAAGCCGACACCGCCGCCCATCATTTTTCCAAGCCAGGTCATATAGCTTTCTCCAAGAGGTGATTTCCTGTTTTGTTTCCGGCTTTCCATCATGCCGGAAGAGAATCTCAGGCGGGCGGCAGGAAGTCGCCTGGGGACCGCAGATGCGTTTTCTGCCCGCCGTGTCTGAAGGACTTCCCGGTCACCAGGCGATCAATCATAGCATGATCGCGGCAGCGAAAAAACTCCCGTAATGTCATCAGGGCGGTGACGGTGGATTTTTACACACATATTTCTCCTGGTGGCGGCCAATTTACCGAATTCAGTCATTTCGCGCAAAAAAACCGCTCCCTTTCCTGGTCCCCCCGGAAAAGAAACGGCTGTCATTCCATGGAGATAGAAAGACAATTCCCTCTCCCAGCCGTCGCGACAAACATCTAATAGACGCAAAATTCAATAAAAAAAGAAGTGGCCTGCAATTCGTTTTGCTGTCGGTGGTTTCAGCCGCCGAATTCAGGACCGGCTAAAGGACCACCAGTTCTTCGCTGGAAAAGGTCAGGGGCTTGGGCCCGTCGGCCGTGAGCCGGTAGGTGTTCTCGATGCCGACCGCGCCCAGACCGGGGAAAACGGCCTTCGGTTCAAAGGCAAAAGTCATCCCCTCCTGCAGAAGAAAATCATCGAAGCCTCGGGCAATAAACGGGTATTCGTCGATTTCGATGCCTATGCCGTGGCCGATGAAGGAGACCTGCGCGCCCGGCGACCCCATAAAATGATGACGATAGCCCATTTCGCAGGCCAGCTGATGGCAGGCCGTATAGACCCCGCCCCAGCTGGCGCCAGGGACGGCAAGTTCCAGCATGCGGCTTTGGATGGCCACCATATCCCGGTAGGCCGTGGTCAATTTTTCCGGCAGTCCGCCGATGCAGAAAATGCGTGTCTGATCGCTGAGGTAGCCGTCGAAGGCTCCGGCGAAATCAACACAGATCGGTTCATTGGCCCGGATTTTTTTATAGCTGGCTCCCTGTCCAACCGAAGGGTTGAGGCCGACGCCGCCGAGCGGGGCATCGAGAAAGGCGGGAACAGCACTGTCTGGACCGGAAAACACATGCCCGTAAAACAGTTCGGAATTGAAACCGCGCATTCGGGTGATCCCCTGGTGCCCTTCCCTGCGTGCCTGGTACTCAAGTTCCGCAGCGAGATCCAGATCGCTCATCCCTTCCCGGATAACCTCCCTGGCGCGTTCATAGACCTTGTTGACCTGGATGCCGGCATCTTTCATGATGCCGATTTCGTACTTGGATTTGACCGACCGGACCGTCCGGATCTCCGGTGAGGCGTCGAAAACCGAAACATTCTCGAGGATTTTTTCAAATCGCCGGCAGACCGCCACGGGCAGGACATCGAGTTCCAGACCCAGCCGGCCCGGGAGGGGCAACCCGAATTCTGAGAGCATTTCCGGAAGGCTGCGCAGGCTGCTCATTGGCAGGACATCCTTGAGGCCGGACTCCATCCGAGCCCGCTGAGGATCCTTGCGCACCAGGTAGAGTGGGGGTCTATCAACGGGGATATACAGCACGCCCTGTTGAATCGATCCCGTGAAATAAAAGAGATCGGCATTCTGCACAATGACGACTGCGTCCAGGTCCTGGGTCGCCAATGCCGACTGCAGCTTGCCGATCCGGCTTTCGAGCTCCGCAGCTGGGGTTATTCGCACAGATCATCTCCTTGGTTGGCAAAAATCTCCAAGATACGCAAAAAGAGCTGAATTTCTCATAACATGGAAGAGCATCCAAGGCAACCAAAAGTCTTTGCAGCTGGCAAGGATCGGCCGGAAGCAAGCGTTCTGCAATTCTTCTGCTTCAGGTCATGATTGTTTTCTAGGCAGAAAGCTAAAGCTGTTTTTCCGACGAGGACTTTCTCATCAAAGCACAGCTTGTCCACAATCTTTTCCACTCTCTGCTGTGGACAGGCAATGCTTGTCGCCCATGGACCAGAGAGGACCGGACTTTTGCGGCAAGTCCCGATCATAAGGATCCGTTCGGAATTTACAAGGATTCGGCCAATCAAAACGACTGTTTCGGCAGGAAATTTATTGGGCGAATAATCCGGGAGAAAAAAAACAGGGGATGCTTCTGCACAAGCGCGGTTACTGGATCAGGGGAAGAAAGATCGTGATTGTGGTGCCCTTACCGGGTAGGCTTTGCAACGCGACTTCGCCGCCATGAGCTTCGACCAGATGCTTGACGATCGTCAAACCCAGGCCAGTACCTGAAATTGCCGTATTGGTGGCATCGCCCCGGTAGAATTTTTCGAAGGCCCGCTCAACCTGGTCCGGCAGCATGCCCAGCCCGTTGTCCTGAACCGAAAGCCGGCACCGGCCCTCTTCTGTCCTTGCCGTAAAGCGGATTTCACCACCCCGGGGTGAATACTTGACCGCATTGCTGAGGACATTTTCGACAACTTGAATAACGGCATACCGATCCGCATCGGCCAGGATCGGCCCGTCGCGGAACTCGAAAATGAACTGGTGATCGGGATTTTCCAGCCGGAATTCATTAACCACCTGCTGGCAAATCTTCTCCATATCACAGGGCTCGAAAGACAGCTGAAGAGCCTCACCCGCCTCAATCCGGCTGATATCCAGCAGATCGCCGACAATCTGGGCAAGGTTCTCCGCCTTGTCCTGGATCAGGTTCAGATATTCGTGGAGATGCTCGCGCGCATGCTCTTCCTGGGTGAGCAGCAGATCGGTGTAACCGAGAATGGTTGAAAGCGGAGTCCGCAGTTCATGGGCGGCGGTCGAAACGAAATCGCTTTTCATCCGGTCAACTTCGCGTTCCCGGGTCACATCATGCAGCAATGTGATGCGCCCTCGATATTCTTTGTCCTTGCCGCGGATAACGGCAATCCTGGCCTGATAAATCCGTTCCTTATCATCCTCCTTGTGCAAGGGCAGGTCCCGGACAAGGATCTGATCGCTACTGATATCCGGGTCTTTGAGCAGTTTGATCAACTGCCGGCTGGGCAGGATATCCGTAGCCGGTTTGCCACCGCTTTCGGCCAGGCAGAACCCGAACAGCTGCTCGGCCCTCTCATTCATGAGGACGATCCGGTCTTCTGCGTCCGTGACCAGCAGACTGTCAGCCGCCGATCGCAGTATGCCATGAATCTTGGCATTTGCCTCCTGAGTTTCCCGCAGCGATTCGAGCAGCGCGGTTTCCGCCTTTTTGCGCGCCGTCACATCACTGTAGGCCATGACCACATGCGTGATTTCCCCCTCTTCCCCGAACAGCGGCCTGCCAACTACGGTAAAATTGTCTTCGCCGAGGTTCCAGTCCTGGACATGTTGTTCACGCCGCGAGGCCATGACTTTGGCAAAGGTGCAGCGGGTATCCTGCCGGTGATCCATGCCGCAGACGACTGTGCGACATTTTTCGCCAAGAATATCCTGATCTCGCCTCAAAAGCAGATCCCTGGTTTTCTGGTTATAGGCCAGCACCCTGCCTTCCGGATCGAGAACCAGCAAAGCAGCCCCGACCGAATCAAAAATCGCCTGGATTTCGTCATGGGCGAAGCGAAGTTCCTGGTTGAGTTTACGATGGCTCTCAAGGACATGGCGGAAGGTGTCGGCAACGATACCGATCGGGTCGAATTCGAGCAGGCTCTGGTCGTCGAGCTCTTCCGGTTTGAGCATCTTGGTGCCCACCACGGTCAACATCTCGTTGACCTTGCCCCGGATATAACCGTAACTCTGCTCAAGACTGGCGCGCAGCAGGTCATTTTCCGCCCTGGTCTGTTCCAGTTCGGTAGTCAGCTCATGAATCTTTCGATCTGATGCCGCCACATGTCCGGATGTTTCCGCTGAAGAATCCCTGCTCATTTTATTTCTTCACCAGAATTCTGTAATAACCGGCAATTTTTTCGACTTCCGAATGCAGACCCATATTTTCAACGGTTGTCGGGATTGTTCCGGTCGCGTCCCGGTTGTCGGTGAGCACTACGATTTCCAGGACGCCGTTGGCCAGTCGATCAAAATTCCTGTTGATTTCCCGCAGAGCCAGGAGAAGACTGGATGGGCAGATCTGGCCTCGGATGTCTTTTTCTATGATCTCAGTTTGCATTGTCACCACACTCCTTTACTCAGATCAGAATTTTCTGCAGGAATCGACTGCCGAGCCAGGCGCCGGGCAGCAGGCCAGCCACAAACAGCAGACTCTGAATCGTCAAAATCGGCAGTCCGCCGAGAATATGCCAGACATTGCAACCGGGAGTCATTCGAGAACCAAGGGCCATAATCACTCCGCCGCAGAAAACCATGAGAGTCTGACGGCCCGGTGCCGACCAGCGCGGCTTGAATTCGCCGACAGCGACAGCTGAGCCGAAAGCGCCGAGGATGATCCCGAATATCAGCGGGTACTGGACCAGGGCAACGACATCGAACCGGGCCCCACCGCCGCCGCTCAGGGTTTGGCCGGTTCCCGGCAGGGTCAGATCAAGGGAGCGGGCCGCAAAATATTCGGTTGCGGCGACATATTCAGGGGCAAGAACCGATTCTGCCGCTGCGGCGAACTTGGCATAGGATGTGGTAATGCCCATGGGGATTCCACTGAGCTTAACCGCCAAAAGACTGACAGTGGCAATCACCAACGCGGTCACCCAGAGGGGGATATGACCGTCGGCTTTAAATTTTTGTTGCCAAAGTCCCTCGCGCCACCAGAAAAAACAAGCAGTCAGTCCCACCAGAAACAGCCCTCCGGCCCACCAGGTCGGCGAGATCCCCGCCAATTGCGGCAGGGTCACAACCTGGCCATGCAAACGTGATGTCTCCGCAAACGAACGCCAGTAGGGATGGATCTCGGCATAGAGCGCACTGCCGGCGATCAGACCCAGGATACCGATCCCGGCCAGAAAGCTGCCGCCGCCAAGCTTGTAAAGCACGCCAACGACACAGCCGCCGGTCAGAACCATGCCGAGGCCGAAGATGAAGCCTCCCAGCACATTGACCAGTGCCGGCGGGGCAAACCAGGGAAAAGGATAATAGGGCAGGAAACCGGTCATTCTGGCCAGTTCGAACAGGAGGGCAGTGACCGCGACGGCCAGTACCAGCGGACGGATCAGATGCATGGAGCGGAACAGGAAAAGGTCCCGAAAAGCCCCCGCCAGGCAGAAATCGGACCGGTGCATGAAAAAACCGGCAATCAGCCCCAGACCGAACAACCCGCCGAAGATGAACAATGCCCCTGAAGTCATGTCCTGCTCCCCACGTCCCTGCCGAGGGGAGACCGACGGACCCGGCAAGGAACAACTTTCCCTGCAGTCAGCCTGTCTGGCGCATGATCGAAACCAGCAACTCGGCGACATGGGCCATGTCGGCGACAGCGACCTTCTCCTGACAGGAATGCACCTGCTGCATGCCGGTGCCCAGGATAATCATCTCCAGGCCTTGTTCATTAAAAATATTGGCATCGCTGCCGCCTCCACCGATTTTCACTGTCAACGGATGGTCGACGGCAGCCGCTGCAGTTCTGGCAAGCTGAACCACCTGCGCCGTTTCGGAAACCGCCATCGCCGGATAATCGGGCTGAACGTCGAAACGGACCCGGGGTCGAACCTCGCCATCGATTTCCTGTCGCAACTCTGCCGCGGCTGCTTCGAAACAGCTGCGCATGTGGTCCGTCTGCTGCCGCAGTTTTGCCGGGTCGTGACTGCGGGCTTCCCCTTCCAGAAAGACGCTGCCGGCAATAATATTGCAGGCCACGCCACCTTCGACCTTCCCGAAATTGGCAGTGGTCTCGTGATCAATCCGACCCAGACGCATCCTGGCCAGAGCCAGCGCAGCCGTATGGATCGCCGAGACCCCAGCTTCGGGGGCGACGCCGGCATGGGACTCGCGGCCGAGCAATTCCACTTTGATACGATTGGCGGCTGGGGCCTGGAGCACCATGACGTCCACACCGGGTGTATCGAGGGCGAAGCCATAGCGGGATCGGATCAGGCTGAAATCGAAATTTTTGGCGCCGACCAGGCCGACTTCTTCAGCAACGGTGACCACCACTTCGATCGACCCGCGCGGAATCTGTTGCTCACGCATGACTTCAAGCGCCTCGATCAATTCGGCGATACCGGCCTTGTCATCAGCACCGAGCACCGTATCGCCGGCACTCTCGAAAATCCCCTCTTTGAGAATCGGCATGACACCGGCACAGGGTTCCACAGTATCCATATGCACGGAAAACAGCAGAGGGGTCGTATCCCTTCCCGTCGCAGGGAAACGGGCAACCAGATTACCGACCTCCCCCCCGGTTGCCGCCTCCGATTGATCGAAACAGACCTCGCCGCCCAATCTTTGCAAGCGTTCGGCCAGATACCGGGCGATGGCCGCTTCTTTGCGCGGCGGACTGGCGATGGCGGCAAGTTCGGCAAATTCGCCGGCCAGGCGGTCATGGTTGATCATCGACGCAACCTCAAGTTAAAAGTATCTTCATTACATACCGCAAACAGAGTTTCCCGGCAAGAAAAAGCCAAGATTTAGCGTAGACAGACATTCGCAAACCTTGCTAACATGCTCGTCAGCGTAGCATAATTATGACCTGTCCCGAAACCCCCAGGACCACTGAACCGTGAACCAGGATTTCAATCCTCCGCATAAAACCAACAAGGCCGGCCGCCGCTTCACCTTCAAGCTGAAGCATGTTCTCTTACCTGGTCTTCTTGTTTTGTTGTTGCTGCCGCTGCTGCTGCGTCCTGCGGTCCCCGCCATTGAAGCGAACTCCTCCACCGAAAAAGACCTGTCACTCTCGCCGCCGCCACCGCCGGCCATACCGGAAATCCACCGGGAAGTTGTGGGTGGCGAAATCGCCCCGGGGGACACACTGACAGCTCTTTTGGGCGATTATTTCACACCTCAGGAGATTCACCGCCTGAGCCAGGAGAGTAAAGAAATTTTCCGGGTTTCGCGGATTTCTGCCGGACAACCCTTCAAAATCTGCCTTGCCGACGGGGAGTTCGAACGCTTCGAATACGATATCGACAATGAAGAGCAGCTGTTCATCTCACGAGACGGCGAGGGTTTTGCCATTGAACGCAAGCCGATCCCATATACGGTCACCACCGAAACGGTCAGCGGCACGATAGAAACCAGCTTGTTCGAGGCAGTCACCGCCACCGGTGAGAGTGATGTTCTGGCCATGACCCTCGCCGACATCTTCGGCTGGGACATCGATTTTATCCTCGATATTCGCCAGGGTGATTCCTTTCAGGTGCTGGTCGAAAAGCGGTTTCGGGAAGGAAAGCCCGCCGGCTACGGTCGCATCCTGGCGGCGGAATTCACCAACCAGGGAGAAACCTTCAATGCCGTTCTCTTCCAGGACGGCGAACGCAGACCCGACTACTATTCCCTTGACGGCCAGAGCCTGCGCAAGGCTTTCCTCAAAGCCCCGCTTTCCTTCTCCAGAATTTCTTCGGGGTTCACCATGCGGCGTTTCCACCCGATCGCCAAAACCTGGAGAGCGCACCCGGCCATCGATTATGCCGCCCCGACCGGGACGCCGATCAAGACCGTCGGCGACGGGATCGTTTCCCGGAAAGGCTATACCCGCGGCAATGGCAACTATGTCAAGATCCGGCATAACAACGGTTACGAGACGCTCTACCTGCACATGAAGGGATTCGCCAAGGGGCTTCTTCAGGGAGGACGCGTCAGCCAGGGCCAGGTGATCGGCTATGTCGGCTCGACTGGCTTGGCGACCGGGCCGCACCTGTGCTTCCGAATGCGCAAAAACGGAGCTCCCGTCAACCCGCAGAGAGTCAAGGCCCCTTCCATCGCTCCGGTCTCCGCAGAAAACCTCGACAGTTTCCGGCTGCACGCGCAAACCCTGCTCGCCCAGTTGAGAGACCGGCAGGTCCGGATTGCCCAGGAACCCGCAATCCGGGCCACCCCCCAGAACTGACCAGCAAGCGAGGGTCCTATGGCCGTCAGACTCGGCGAACTTCTCATTCATAACAAGCTGCTCTCCAAGGAACAGCTTGAGGAGGCTCTGCAGGCCCAGGTGATCTTCGGCGGCAAACTGGGAACGATCCTGATCGAAATGGGCCTGATCAGCGAAACCATTCTTGCCCAGGCCTTGTCCAAACTGCTCAAGATCCCCTGTGCCAAGCCTGGAGAACTGCAAAACATTCCGGATAACGTTATCCGCATCCTCAGTCCGGAGCTGGCAGAGAAATATCAGGCCGTGCCCATGACGCTCAAAGGGCGCAACCTGACGCTGGTCATGGCCAACCCCCACGACCTGCAGGCGGTTGACGACATTGCTTTCCGCACCGGCTATATCGTCCGTCCCGTGCTCGGCCTGGAAGTCCGCCTGGTGCTCGCCCTGGAAAAATATTACAATATCAAGCGTACTATCCGTTACATCGCTCCGCCCAAGCAGGTTCGCCAGGAGCTCGACCAGCTGAATCAGCCAATCCGGACACCAGAAAAAGACGTCAAAGAGGAATATCTCGGTGAACCCGGCTCCGAACAGGTTTATCCTGCCCAGTCGCCACCGGCCGCCCCGGCAGCCGAAGCCACTGCCGAAGAAGACATTGAGGAGTTGGCAGAAGAAGAGGTGACCCTGCCGGAGATCGGCCAAACCCTGGTCGAGGTGCGCTCCAGGGACGATGTGGCCGAGGCCCTCATTCGCTACCTGGCGGCACATTTCCGCAGAGCGGCGTTGTTCATGGTCGTCGGCGGCCAGATCACCGGCTGGCGCTCGGCCAGAGAGGGACGGCCGATTCCCGGCTTCGATGCTTTCCAGCTGCCGACCGCCGAGCCTTCCGTCCTGAAAACGGTTGTCGACAGCCAGAGCTACCTCCTGGGACCGATTCCCTCCAGCGGCGCCAACCTGGCCCTGACTTCCCACCTTGGCAAACCGGTTCCCGGCAGCGCGCTGCTGCTGCCCCTGGTTTTGATGGGCCGCGTGGTGGCTCTCATGTATGTGGACGACCCGGAGCGGAACCTGGCGGAGTATTTGCCTGATCTCCAGGCCCTGGCGGCCAAGGCTCGTTTGGCTTTCGAACTGCTGATCCTGCACAACAAAATTCTCAGAACCTGACGGCGGGAGCGTGAATTACCTCCTTCACCTCTACCTGGCCGGCGACTCCCCCCAGCGGCAGCTCGGCAGCATGATGGGAGATTTCGTCAAAGGTCCGGTCCCTTCGACTTACCCGATCGGCATTCAGGCCGGCTTGAAACTGCACCGTCGGGTCGACACGCTGGCCCAGGTCAGCCCCCACTGCCGCAACAGCCGGCAGAGAATCGATCCCTGCTTCGGCCACGTCCGGGGGGTCATGGTCGACATTTTCTACGACCACTTCCTGGCCAGGGACTGGCAGGATTACCACACTGAGCCCCTGGAAACCTATGCAGCCCGCTTCTACAGGGTCCTGCAGGAGCAGAAGGGCTGGTTGCCGCCAGCGCTCGCCCGCATCGCCCCCGGTATGATCGAACGCAACTGGCTGGTCGCCTATCGGCAGAAAGCTGCCGTCGAACGGGCGCTCAAGCATCTTGCGGGACGCCTGAGCCGCCCCACGCCGCTCGGCCAGGGGCTTGCGGAGCTCTATCGCCATGAAGCGGGACTGCACGAGGATTTCGTCGGCTTCATGGAGGAAGCGATTGAAAAGTGCTCCGGCCTGGACGATGCCGGCTAAAGGCAGAAGTGGTTGAGCCGTTAAAGAGCCTCGAGCGACCGTGGACCGGATGCCGCGAAGCTTGAACCAGTTTTAACGATTTCCCCGCATAAAACGGCGATCGATCCAATCTTTCAGGCGAAAGATCCAGCGACCGCCAAGCACCAGACCCCGCCAGTGCAGCACCCCACGGCCGGAGCCCAGATTGAAAATCAACAAGTAGTGTTTCTGCGGCTGGTAGGCCCGCAAGGGTTTGCCGTCCAGCGCAGCGAGCAGATTCTCAGCCAGCACAGGACCCTGTCGGACCGCATGGACGCCAACTTTATCGAGAGGCTTTTCCGCAAAACAGATGCAGTCGCCGCCGCCGAACAGTTCAGGATAATCGACCGATTGCAGGCAGCGGTTGACGAGCATGCCCCCTTCCGCGCCGACATGCAGGCCGGCTTTGCGGAACAGCGTGGGCGGCCTGACGCCCACGGCGAGGAACAAGAAATCGGCGGGAAGCGAGGTGTCGTCATCCAGATCGGCCTGTCCGGCAGAGAAACCGGTCAGACGGCAGCCTTCGCGGACGATAATGCCCCGGCTGGCAAAATCCTGCAGGACCTGTTTGCGCAAACGCCGGGGATACCCGGCAAGCAATTCCCGGCCGGCGACCAGCGTGACCTGGCACTTACGGTTTTGCCTATCAGTGAGCCGCCGCAGATTGCCGGCGATTTCCGATCCTGCCGGCCCGCCGCCGGCGACGACCAGCTGCAGGATCCGCTGCGTTGGTTCGGCCAGAAGGCGCTGCCGGGCCCGTTCCAGATTGACGATCGGCTTGACGGTGATCAAACGTGCGTCCGCTTCGAAGCCCGGCTCCCGGGGCACCTCGCTGCCGAGGTTGAACGAGGCAAAATCGTAGGCGAGTTTCCGGCCGGAGGCCAACTCGAGACTACGCTGATCGGGCCGGATGCCGATCACGGCATCGGCGAGAAAAGTACCGCCCCGTTCCGTAGCGATTTTGCGAATATCGAAACGTATCTCTTCAGCCTGATATTGGTTGCCGAGCAGACCAGGCCCCATCCCTGAATAATAGTGATAACTGTCCGGGCTGATGATGGTCACGCGGCAGCCCCGGCCGACAAAACCCTTAAGCTTGTGCAAAAGCTCCAGGTGAGCGTGACCGCCGCCGGCCAGCACCAAGTGGCGCCCTGACATCTTTACTCCCCAACCAGACAGGCGTTAAAGATCTCCTCACCTTCAATCACCCGCGTGATTTTAACGCCCATGCCGGCCTTGACCTTGCGCAGCAGCTGCGGTGGGACCCGCTTGGCCCAGCGGACCTGGCATTCGAGCAAAACGGTTCCGGCGTCTTTGATCGTCAACTGAACGCGCAGCAGGGTCCCGGGTCGATAGACCGATGCGGATTTGATAAACATCCCTGCCGGGGAGATGTCCTCGGTATAGCCCATGTGCTTTAATTCCTCGGCCCCAAAGCGGACGAAAAACCTCTTTCTGCTGCGTGCCGTTTGACGATTGTCCATGATCCCCCTCCGATCGACAGTTTTGTCCCGAAGCCTCCGTGCCGGCTTTTGCGAAGTTCGGATGGCGTGCATTGGTTTGGCCTGGCCGGCAACGAATGCATCAGCCAGAATCCCGATCACCCTTCCGCACTGCACTCCCTTAAAAAAACCAAAGTAAGTCTCGACTCCCATTAGCAGCCACAGATCCGGCCGTAGCATTTGCCGGGGCAGGCCTAGGAGCCTGTCGGGCTATACGAACTGAAGCGAAAATTCGAGGCTTCGAGAACAGATTTCAGCTCGTTTGCAGGCGCATAGCCGTAGCTATGGGGCAAAAAG
>Ga0102929_1000312_pt1 | contig 28307 bp, 24 predicted proteins | sample SalPonR1_B_D2_MG_FD_78510 | JGI IMG/M metagenome (GOLD analysis project Ga0102929, IMG submission 78510) | Salt pond soil microbial communities from South San Francisco under conditions of wetland restoration - Salt Pond MetaG R1_B_D2_MG | ecosystem: Environmental > Aquatic > Marine > Intertidal... | reverse complement strand
GGCTACTATGCTGCGTATGAGGTGCCAGCGTAATTCCTCGAGATGCTCGAGAAATGTCATTTCGTCTTTGTTTTTCGCTTTGGCCACTTGACAATTCTTTCTAAGGAGACACCAACATTACTTTGGTGCTCTCTGTATTAAAGAAGACGAAGATAAGCGGAATAGTTCATTTTTTGAATGTCTCAGCGAGCGGAGGTTGGGTATTTTCTCTTACCTTTAATGCCCTTAAGAATATGAATTTGTGGAGGTATTAATTCAAGTATTGATTCTTGCCGCGTCTCTGGCTGTACTCTTGAAGTCAAGTGATTTTTTCATTGAGAATGCAGAACGCATTGGCCTCAGCCTGGGCATTAGTTCGTTTATTATCGGGGTGACAATAGTAGCTCTTGGGACTTCACTGCCAGAGCTGGCCACTTCAATTGCTTCTGTACTTCTGGACACCAGTGACGTGGTGATTGGGAATGTAGTCGGCTCGAACACCACCAATATATTGCTTGTTCTTGGGCTGACCGCTTTTGTGGGTAAAAAGCTCTACGTCCGGGAGGGGGTGATCAAAGCAGAGTTACCTTACTTATTCCTCTCTGCTGTAGTGCTTTACTTTTTTATTTACGATAAGAAAGTCGAATTGTACGAAAGTCTTTTGTTCCTGGCTATGTTGGTCGTTTACATCGTACAGACTATTTCAAATGACGAAGAGGAAAAGCCTGATGATAGACCCAAACTACAATGGTGGCGATTCCTGATCGTAGCAGCCGCGGGTGTCGGAATCTACCTGAGTGCGGATTACACAATCAAAAGTCTGGTCAACCTTTCAGAAATTTTCGGTGTGAATACTGGAGTTCTTGCCACGAGTCTAGTGGCATTGGGAACTTCATTGCCCGAGGTCGTAGTAAGTGTAAATGCGATGATTAAAGGAAAAGGAGACATTGCACTGGGTAATGTGATTGGCTCTAATATATTTAATACTTATGCAGTCATGGGTATTCCGTCATTGATTGGGCCACTTGTCATCCCACAGGAAATTCTCGACTTCGCCATGCCTTTCATGATGGCGGTCACCCTGGGTCTTTTCTTATTGGGCCAGGCGCGGGTAATTGATCGCTGGGGAGGTCTCAGTCTACTCTTACTTTATGTGTTCTTTATGATCCAGCTTTTTCTGGCCTGAATTGATCAATTTATAATTAAAGGAAGTGTTGCTGTGCCTGTATGCAGCCAATAATTCCCTGCAGACAGCGCCCCTAAATCATATACTTGTTGGCGGTCGCCGTCCAAATCAATAACTTTTCTGCCATAGCTATCGTAAATGGTCAGCAGTTTCACAGGGCGATTGAATTCAATTCGTCCATTGCTTGGATTGGGGTAGAATTGGAGCGGATTTTGGAAGTGTTCTTCGCCTGAGGACACATTGTCATCAACACAAACCAGCCCATTTCTCTCTTCGACAGGAATGAGCTCATTGTTTGAGTTGGCTACTTCAATATCCTCGAAAGTCAAGGGTGATTTTTCGCCCTGCTCTCCAATCACCTGGAAGCACATTTCAAAAATTTCTGTGGATGCCGGAAGGGCTTCGCCGTTTAAGTCGCCGTCAATCCAACTGATGATGAATTTATCCCGGCTGCCATTATTCTCCGGGCTGCTGAAAGAATTGTCATTGAAGCCAGGGAGTAGATCCGTGATAACCGCCGCATTCACAAAACGAAGGACCTCATCATCAAACAAAATTTTCATTCCCATGAGAATAATATCTTCGAAATTCTCAGTCGCAAGCTGCAAACATACCAACTCGCCATTTTCAGCGGTGACTGTATCAATCGAAAATACAATAGACGTATCCTGCGCCGATACTTCTGATGCCCATTTATTTTCTAAGGGAGATGCTTCGGCAAGACACCAGGTGGATGAAAATAGAAGGAGGTGGAGTAAGATATTTTTCATGGGTCGCTTTTTCAGTTAACATCTAAACGCATAAAAGTTCTTCAAGGTATTATTCAGATGAAATATTATATCCCATTATGTGCGGATGGCATCAATGCCCGGAAGACTGGCGCCTTCTAGTAATTTGAGCATGGCACCTCCACCCGTAGACATAAATGAAACCCTGTCGGCCATGCCAAATTTATGGATCGCTGCTACGGAATCTCCGCCGCCAATAGATGAATAAGCACCATTGGCAGTGGCGTCAGCGACAGCCTGAGCAATGGATTTTGTCCCTTCAGAGAAAGCATCAAATTCGAAGACTCCCATGGGACCATTCCAAAACAGGGTTTTGGATTTCAAAATCACATCGCGGTATTTTTTTCTGGCCTTCGGTCCGATGTCTAATCCCATCCAACCTTCGGGTATTTCATTGCTTGGGCTCAATCTGGATTTTGCATCTTCTTGGAAATCGTCTGCTATAACGCTGTCCTCTGGAAGGTGAATTAACGTGCCTTTTTGCTCTGCCTGTTCCAATAGTTGGAAGGCCAGATCAAGCTTGTCTTTCTCACATAGGGAAGAACCGATGGAACCACCCCTTGATTTGATGAAAGTGTAGGCCATGCCGCCGCCGATCAGTAGATGATCTACCTGACCGATCAGTTGTTTCAGCAATTCAATTTTGTCAGACACTTTTGCGCCTCCAATAATTGCGGTAAATGGCTTTTCCGGGTTCTGCAGAAGGTGATCCGCCTCTTTGAGTTCTTTTTCTATAAGAAAACCCAATGTCTTTTGTCCTCGTTCAAAAAATTTGGCCACGGTTGCTGTAGATGCATGGGCCCTGTGCGCAGTACCAAAGGCATCATTGACATATACATCGGCAAGGCTGGCCAGCCAATGGGCAAATTCTTCATCTCCTTTTTTCTCACCCGCATCAAAACGTGTATTCTCAAGTAACATGACCTGCCCTGGTTCTAATTTGGAGGCTTTCTCAGCTGTTTTTTTCCGGTTCATGATATCCGCAAATAAGACTTCTCGTCCCAATAATTCACTCAGGTGATCTACCAGATAGCGCATGGTAAATTTGTCCACATCGATGCTGCCGTCTTCCTTTTTCTTTTTCTGAGGCCGTCCCCGATGAGACATTAGGATCAGCGCTGCATCCTGATCTAAAATATATTTTAAGGTGGGAAGCGCAGCAGTCATGCGGCTGTCATCGGTGATGGCATTCGAAGAATTGAGGGGCACATTGAAATCTACCCTCACGAGCACTTTTTTGTTTTTGAAATCAAGGTTCATAGGACAAGTGAAATTTAGCTGAAAAATCGATGGAAAGATAAGGCGATGCCAGATAACCTTCCAAAAATAAACCCAAGGATAATTATAACTTCAATTTTACTTTTTCTATTAAACGGACTATATTTGCATCCGCTTTCAAAACGATGTAAGCTGAACGTCATCTTAAATCTTCAGGTGATGTATTTCAATTTTTGGCCCGTTCGTCTAGGGGTTAGGACGCCAGGTTTTCATCCTGGTAACAGGGGTTCGAATCCCCTACGGGCTACTTTTATAGAATTGACCATTGAATTTTTGGCCCGTTCGTCTAGGGGTTAGGACGCCAGGTTTTCATCCTGGTAACAGGGGTTCGAATCCCCTACGGGCTACTTTTCATTTCATTCCTACTCGGTTTCAAAAATCAAATTCTTGTTATCTTGCCATCGATGAAAGTATTCAATATCCATCGATCGTTGGCTAAAAGCTATTTTTTTTCAGGCATCCTATGGCTATTCTTTATCTCCTTTTGTCATGCGCAACAGAAGGCCCTTGTATGGCACATTAAGCATTCCCCCCAAACAAATACTTTTAAATCATCCAACCCGCTCTATGGAGAATTCTATGAGTTAAGTGACCCCTTTCGATGGAGTCCGGGCCATCTCAAAGATCATTCACCCTCTCTGATTATTCAGCTTGAAAATGCCGCGGCAGTAGTTTTATTACTTGAAGGGTTGGATTTGTCCTATGGTTCGCATCTCGAAATAACGGATGGTACAGGCAAGCGTTATTTTTTTGATTCTCGTCATATTTCTCAAAAGGGAATTCTTAATACAGGCGTGTTACCTGGAAAAAACATACAAATTACATGGCATGGACTTGGAGAATCGCATGCATTGAAAAGCGATATGACTCTGAAAAAGATGGTGCTTCTCAATGCAGCTGATTACGACTTAATAACTCCTTCAAATCCTGCCAAGGACTTTGGTGCTTCGGATAATTGCAATATAGATGTCAATTGCGTCGAGGGAGCCAATATCCAGAATGAAAAACGAGGTGTTGCGCGTATTCTTTTGGTAGTGGAGGAAGGTATGGGTTGGTGCTCGGGCAGTTTAATCAATAACAGTGCCCAGGATTACCAAGCTCTTTTTCTCACAGCATTTCATTGCCAGGATGGATTCACTCCGCTTTTTGATTTTTGGAGATTTGATTTTAACTATGAATATGAGAATTGTTCTGGTGGCCTGGATGAGCCCCTGCAAGATGCCATGACAGGATGCACCTATCGAGCGGGAAGACAGTCTTCAGATTTTATGCTCTTGGAAATGCAGGCTTCTGTGCCTTACAGCTACCGGCCACGCTGGAATGGGTGGAATAGGTCGGAGCAAGCCGCTACAATATTAGCTATGCCTCATCATCCAAAAGGTGATATCAAAAAAGTAACCAGATTCGACGATGAACTGAGCATTCGGTCTTTTCCGCGAGTTATCAATTGGACCAACAATGTGACTACTCCTGCCAATTACCACTGGGAAGCGCCACATACCTCGGGTATGTTTGAGGTGGGATCTTCTGGGGCTCCTGCCCTTGATGCACAGGGACTAATCGTCGGCCAGCTCCACGGCGGTGTCATTAATTGCAGCAATGGTATCAGTTACTTTGGAAAGTTGAGCAGATCCTGGATAGATGTGCAATCTGATGGACAGGGGCTCTTCAGAGTGTTGTCACCGGGTTCGCCAGACAGAATGGCCCTTACTGGTCTTGATGCACCTGACAGTTATTGCTTAACGACCAGCACCTTTAACCAAAGCAGTGGTACAATTACGGATGGCAGTCAGACGGATGTATACCTGCCCGGCACCAATTGCTCTTTTCTCATACAACTCCCAGACGATAAGAAACAGGTGCTCGTCCAGGTACAAGAAATGGATTTGGGTCCGGGAGACAGTCTCTTTTTATACGATGGGGCTGATGCGTCAAAGCCATTGTTGGATGTGTGGACGGGAAGCACAGCAAACAACGCAGAAATGCTGGCCAGTGGACATGAGATGTTCCTCGCCTTTGAGGCAAATGAATCAGGTGAAAAACAAGGTTTTGAACTGCAATATAGTTCTGAGGACATCGGTTTGGACCTGCAGGTGAGCCTGGATTCTAAAGATTCAGAGCGTGCGGTTGTTTATTTGTACGACGGGCAGTTTTTTCTTTTAGATTCTACTGAATACGATCCTTCATCACCGACTTCTTTTGAGTCTGTATTTGAAATCGAGGAAAACTCAGGACGATATTATTTATCAGCCAGGATCTACAATCCCGATTGGCGTGAAGGGGTGAGTTCGCTCGATCTTCTGAGAATGGAGGTGATTTTCAGGCAAGATCAACTCTTCAATAATTTGTATGAATTTTTAGCAGCAGACACAGACAATAACTTTGAAGTAAATCTTTCTGATCTCATTGGTATTGCGCGATTTGTGCGTAGGCTAGAAGACCGTTGGAGCGGCCGAACTTACATTCAGCTATACGACCCTGAAGCTCTCCAGGCTTGCGAAAATGCAAATTGGATGGATTGTATGCGTTACACTCCCGTTGAATACATAGAAATTAATAGTGGAAATCCCGATCCCACGGGTACCTTGCAGATTCGATTTGAGCGATTGCAGGAGGGAGACCTTAACCGTTCTGCCCGCTTTTGATATTCATTCCACGTTTTTTTAATTGATCTTCCATCCATTCCTCAATAAACTTCCAGTCATTGAAATCAAATTCCAGCCACCCCTGGTTGCGGTACCATGTCAATTGCCGTTTGGCATATCTGCGGGAGTTGCGCTTAATCAAACGAACAGCCTCTTCATAATCAATAGTTCCATCGAAGTAGTCAAAAAATTCCTGGTAGCCGACCGTACGCAAAGAGGGCAAGTCTCTATAAGCTGACAGAACCCGGGCTTCTTCTTCCAGTCCGTCTTCCAGCATTTGATCCACTCGTGAATTGATTCTGTCATACAGGGCTTTCCGCTCATCACTGAGAAAAATTTGAAGGCATTCAAAGGAGCGTTTTTTTGGTTTTTGCTTTCTGAATGCACTGAATTTTTGATGGCTGCTTCTAATCACTTCAAGTGCGCGAGTGATGCGTCTGGGATTTTGGCGGTCAACTTCGGCATAATACTCAGGGTCTTGCTCCTGTAGTTCGGCCAATAAGAATTGCAGCCCCTTTTTTTCCAACTCTTTTTGAAGTTGCTCCCGCACACCCGGTATTACCTTTGGGAATTTGTCTAATCCCCGACAAATGGCCCTGTGGTACAGACCGGTACCACCGCATATAATGATGAGTTGATTGTCTTTAAAATAAGAATCCAACCAGGCGATGGCTTGTGTCTCGAATTTCCCGGTGCTGATAGGTTTGTAAACACTGCTTGAAGAAATAAAATAATGAGGCACACCCTGCATCTCTGATATGGAAGGTTTTCCCGAACCAATATTTAATTCTTTATAAATCTGGCGGCTGTCCGCTGAAAGAATCGGAATATTATATTTTTGTGCAAGGAATACGGACAATTTGGTCTTGCCGACACCGGTCGGTCCACCTATGCAAACAGCAAGTTTTTTGTTCTCAACCGACACAAGCACTATTTATGTTGTACGAGTTAATACGTCCGATCAGCAATATAACTTTTCGCACTTTGTTGCGCAAAATAAACATTGTAGATGCGGATCGGTTTCCCAGGGAGGAGCCGGTGATATTGTCAAGCAATCATCCAACGGCTTTTCTAGAACCCTGTATCCTGGCATGTTTCCTGGAAAGGCCGCTATATTTTATGGTGAGGGGTGATTTTTTTAAGAATCGGTTTTATCGCAATTTGATGTTTGGCGTTCACCTGATTCCTATTCATCGCATAGAGGGAGGGGTGGCAAACATTAAAAAGAACCATGAAATATTTCAGTATTGCTTCGATGCCCTGGATTCGAACCAGACTATTCTCATCATGGCCGAAGGAAAGACACGTCAGCACAAGCGTCTCGGACCGTTAAAAAAAGGAACAGCAAGGCTTGCCCTCGGCTTTGTAGATGAAAAAAACAGGGAGGATGGGCTGATTACGCCGGTGGGCGTGAATTTTAGTCGAGCTGATCACTGGCGCACAGATGTTCAAGTGAGGGTCGGGGAGCCTTTTGCTATGAAAGACTTCATGGAAAGATACAAGGAGCATCCTCAGAAAGGATATGACGCACTCAACCGCCAAATTGAGATAAGTTTGAGAAAGGTCATGTTCTTTGTAGAAGACCCTGCTGATGATGAAGATGCTGAATTTATGCTCAGCACCAATCGCATTCCTTACCTGAGAAATTGGTTTCCTCATTCCATTTCCGATTCGACATGGTTCGAAGAAACGCAAGCTTTGGCTGAGGGTTTCCAGGGGCATCCTCTGCGGCAGGCGATTGGGGAAGAAATTGCGGAGTTGAAATCTCAGTTGAAGTCATACAAAGTTGATTGGAGGCATGTGGATCTCTTTCAGGACAATACCACAAAATCCTTAATGACGCTTATTTTCGGATTCCCACTCTTTCTACTGGGATTTCTGACTAATGCCATTAGTTTTTGGCTCTCACAGATGATAGTGAAGGCAAAAGTCAGACAACTTGAATTCATAAATCCTGTAAGAGCCGGTCTGATCCTGTTTTTCAATCTGTTTTTGTGGCCGACATTGGTCTTTCTTGCACTTTATTTACGGTCCTTTCCGCTTTTGTTATTGTTTCTGTTCAAGCCTTTTTGGGGATTGTTGGCAGCAAAGTACTACGATACGTGGAAGACCTACCTCCACACGCAACGCTTTTTGAAGATAGGACGGACACAAGTGAAGGATTTTAGAAAAAGATGGAATCAATTAAAGAACAATCTGATATCGCAGGGAAAGGCTTAACGATCGGGGAGTAAACCGTTGTCTGGAGACTTGATTTTTTTCAATGTTTCCAGAGTAACTGCAATTGTAGAAAGAGGCGGAGCTAGCATGAATCCAATAATGGGCACATAGAGAAGCAGGACAAACGGTAAACCATTACCTATAGCAACTCCCTTATACTGTTTACTGAATTCTAAGCTGTTATTGATCCTGTAATACCTCTCCATAGCATAATCCATATTTCCCCTTCCGGCAAAGTAAGATTGCACCAACAATAAAATAAAGGGGGTGAGAAAAGCCACTGGAAGTGTAACGATGTATATTAAAAAAGTTAAGAGCAGCTCACCAATTATCAGCCGAATATTGAAATTGATACCTCTGAAAATTCCGTAACCAAGTTGCTTAATACTGAATTTGGGGCCACCGATAGTGCCGTAGACAATTTTCTCAACCTTTTCTGATAAAGGAGACATTAAAGGCCCGTTGACAATAATAACGAGGTATTTAAAGAAAAACATCATAGGCAACAAAACTAGCAGCGCTGTAATCACAGACCCTGACCACTGCAGAATGTTTTCAACCCATTCATAATTTTCAAAGAATCCGCTTGTGAGCCATTGATCTATTTTTCGGAAAACGAATTGGCCCAATAGATAGGTCAAATAGAGTACGGCCAGACCTAAAAGGAGACTTATAATCGAAGGCAGCAGAAAATAGGAAAGCAATCCATGTTTTCTTGCGAAAGACCAGGCACCCAGGTAGGCTCTGATGCCGTTCACTGTGTCTCCGATCATGCCTCTGCCTTTTTCCTTTTTCTTCTTGTTTTAAAAAATTCAGCTAGTTTTTTCTTAGTGAAAAACCCGAAGTCAATCCAGCTGGCCATCACGAATTTCTTGATATCCTGATAGTCCTTTCCTCGCTTATCTGTGTATTCCTTGAGTAACTTGCGCAGATAATGGACATTGAGTTCTCTGAGATCCAAGAGGAAGTGTTCATTGGCAAATATTTCGAGATATGTCGGGAATATTTTGGAAAATTCCATGTAATCTTCATACTCGTCTGCATCGATGTTTGTCAGGAATTCTCTGAAGTATCCAAGAAGCAGTTTGCGCACACATTCGTTTTCGATAGAACTCCCGGGATGGGTGTTGTAGAATTCTTTTACGGCATTGATAGCATCATCGTGCAGGTATCCTTTTTGATGCACTTCCATTGCCATAAATAGAAAATCATACAAATTGGACTTCTTGTCTAAGAGCCTGAAAATACGCTCATCTTGTTCCTGGAAGAAGTACAAATTTTCTTCCTGGCATTGAAGGCGAAATTTGTAATAATCTCTAGGTATGTTTTTCATATCCCCCATTTTCCCCAAAGCATTCTTCAGAGGCTTATCCGTATTCTCTGAACGTTTGATAAATTGAGTAAACAGGAAGAAAATATCAACATATTCTTTGGTGCCCATAAAGTCAGCATTTCCCGAAAATTCCAGTAAAAGATGCTCGTAGCTGTCGGCTGGGTAGTTCTTTTTAATTCTGTATATCAAGAATTCATATAGGCTGGGATAATCTACCTTAAGTTCATTTTTAGATTGCGGAAAAAAGCTGGTTTGATAATTATCATTTCTGAATTGCAGCTTATAGGCCAGGTATTCCGATTGGCGAATGTCTTTAGAGCGGTATTTAGCGAGATATTTGCTTTGCAGATACTGCTTTATTTTTTTGTTGGAAAACTGGTTGATCAAGTTGGTCACCCATATTCCGCTACTTAAACCGAGTCCAATTTGCAGGGATTGACCAATTCTCGTTTTCAGCATTTCAAAATTAGCGGAGTGGCAAATGTATTCTACTATTTTCTTAAAATGTTTCTGAGGGCGATGATATTTGTAATTTTCATTCAAAACGCCTCTGAGTACGGAAAAACCCAGTATTTTAGGTATGAACAAACCCTCAAACTCCTCATGCAGTACTTTGTATTCGAAAGAAAGCAGTTGGAGCGGATTTTCTTTGGCAATTTCTTGGTGTAGAGTATAGATGTCGGGTTCATAGGCTTGTACCAATTCGCGGTAATCTTCCTCCTCTTCCGTATCGAGATAGCTTTGAAGTTCTTCTGATTCCTGGAGGCTTTTCCTGATTTGGTCCAGTCTTTCTTCGTATGGCTTATCTAATTCAATCATGATTGTATGTATTTCAGCTGTCATTAAACTAAGGTGAAACGCAATCGGACAGCCAGTTCTTTTAATAAGAAACCCGGTAGAACATTCATTCTACCAGGTTTCTAGAAATTCTTTCTCTTTGTACTTACAAAGATAAACAGAATTGTAATATAATGCGTGCTTAATTCAAATCAACTTAGGAGTTCACCTTAGAAGCTTACTTATCTTCCTCTTTTTCTTGCTCTTCTCCACTTGCTTCTTCCTCCTTGTTTTCTTCGGCAGTTGCTTCTCCCTCCTTGTTCTCTTCGGCAGGAGCCTCTTCTTTTTCTTCTTCTTTTGAGGGTTCTTCTGATACTTCCGCTTTCGGCTCTGCATCATCTTCTTTAGCCGCAACTTCCGGAGATTCCTCTGATGTATCAGCGCCAGCCTCTACTGGAGAATCTTCCTGAACTTCCTGCTCCTCAGTTTCTGTCTCTTCGATTGTTTCCTTCTCTTCAACTATCGGGGCAACAAGTACAGAAGATTTCATTTCTGCCTTTAAGGTCGCTTCTTTCTCCATTCTGGCCTGAATCTTCTCATTCTTGCCAGCCATGAATTCTTCGTATAAATTTTTGGCTTGTTCTTCCGTCAAAGCACCCTTCTTTACCCCTCTGGCAAGATGTTTTCTGTAAAGTACACCTTTGAATCTCAGAATAGCTGTAGCTGTGTAGCTGGGCTGAGCTCCATTCATGATCCACTCAAATGCTTTATCATTGTCGAGTGTAATAGTCGCCGGATTCGTTAACGGGTTGTAGGAGCCGATGCGCTCAATGTATTTACCGTCTCTTTTACTTCTTGAGTCTGCCACAACGATGTGGTAATACGGTCTTTTTTTACGCCCTTTGCGCTGCAATCTGATTTTTACTGCCATTTTCTAACTCATTTAATGAACCGGATGCCATCGATCAACGATCGTCCGGTAATGCCGCGCAAAGATAGATAATATTTCCTTTTATTCAAGAAAATATATTTGATTTATCCACCAACCTCTCTGCGCAACCGTTCAATTTGTGATTCCCAAAGCTGTTTTTGGTCATCAACTTCATCCTCATCACAATAATCCCTGATTTCCATAATGGTCTCATTGGTCACAGGAGACTTGCTCAGGCGGAATTGCAAGTATTCATCATCCTCGTATTCATCCATTTCAAATTTTACGCACTCATCCTCTCTATCTTCTACCAATTCGGCGCCCTCTTCTGCCCCTTCCCAGATAAAGATGAATTCTGATTTGGTGATTTCTACTTCATCACAAAACCACCTCACCAGGCAAGCAGGCGTAGTTAGGAATTTATAAAGCATCGCTGGAGATGCTCTAAAAAGGAATTCTAAATCGATCGGAACTCTCTTCATAAGATTGTCTTTTACTTTATTCCTGGTAAATTATGGGACTGTCAAATGTAATTGCTTCAGCGATTAGCTCTTCGAGGCCGTGCTTTTGCCTGATTTTTTATCAAATCAGCAAAATTAGATCCGAAGTCCGGGGGCGAAATAATAAAATAATTCTTAAATTAAAAGGATTGTTTGTAAAATGTGAGCAAGGAGTCACCAACATAAAAAGGGAAAACATTAAAGCGTTGCTTGAATCAGAGATGTGAATGCACTATCTTTGCTGTTCGTATTGATAACGATCAATATCTTATACCTGCTTTATCGGCGGATTAAAAGAAGACCTTCTGTACCTATGAGAAGGATTTGTTTTTTTTGACTTTAAAAACATGTGAATGAGGCAATTAAAGATTACTAAATCTATAACAAATCGAGAGAGTCAGTCTTTAGAAAAATACTTACAAGAAATTGGTAAGGTAGACTTGTTAACACCTGAAGAGGAGGTAGAATTGGCCCAGAAAATCAAACAGGGCGACCAAAATGCCCTTGAAAAACTTACCAAAGCCAATTTACGATTTGTTGTTTCCGTAGCCAAGCAGTATCAAAACCAGGGTTTATCGCTGAGTGATTTGATTAATGAGGGTAACCTTGGACTGATCAAAGCGGCTCAACGCTTTGATGAAACGCGGGGATTCAAGTTTATTTCTTATGCGGTTTGGTGGATTAGACAATCCATCCTGCAGGCCTTAGCAGAGCAATCCAGAATTGTTCGACTTCCGCTGAATAAAGTGGGGAGTTTAAATAAAATTAATAAAGCATTTTCTGCTCTTGAGCAGGAGTTTGAAAGAGAACCATCCGCAGATGAATTGGCGGAAATGCTGGATATTGGTATTGATGAGGTAGAAACAACCTTGGGCGTGGCTGCCAGACACGTATCTGTAGATGCTCCGTTTGTAGACGGAGAGGATAATTCCTTACTTGATGTATTGGAAAATGCTTTAACTCCGGATACTGATGAAAAACTTCATTATGCTGAAAGTTTGAGAAAGGAGATTGAAAGATCTCTTTCCACTTTAACAGATCGTCAAAAGGCGGTAATCAAGCTATATTTTGGCATTGGTGTGAAGCATCCGCTTTCTCTGGAGGATATTGGAGAGCGTTTTGGACTCACGAGAGAAAGAGTGCGCCAAATCAAGGACAAAGCCATTAATAAGTTGCGTTCTAAGACAAGAAGTAAATTGTTGAAATCATACATTGGTCAATAAAATATCCCTTTAACTACAATATATGGAAACAATTCACGGCCTGCACAATGCCATTGATGATGATTTGCTCAATTGGCGTGGACAGCAAAAGGATGCGCTTCGTCTGATAAAAATAGCAGGAGACCTCAAATACGATCGGGCTGTTGATCTGGTTATTTTCAGGAAAGATATTTTCGATGCCCGTCCCTCTGAAATTGTAGCTTTTCACCAGGTATCTGAGACATTTGGCAGTCAGCCGCTTGAAATGGAACAAAGTCTTCGCATAGTTTATTACCTGCAAGGAAAGGAAGATCTTCCACCATGTAAGATAGACATTGGAAAACTTTCCATGGAGTACAACGATGAAGGTGGTGATGCCAATCTTCACGACTTTATAGAGGATAAATTGGGCGATATTTTTGATAAAAATCCCGATTACCTGACTCCAAAGGACATCGTTTTATATGGTTTCGGCAGAATTGGTCGCCTGTTGGCACGAAGAATTATAGAACAAACGGGTGTAGGGCAGCAGTTCCGCCTCAGAGCTATAGTTTTGCGAGCTAAAATGGCGGATCCTGTTCAGGAATTAAAAAAGAGAGCCGCATTGCTCGAGGATGACAGTATTCATGGCAGCTTTAGAGGCGTTATAGATGTTGATGCTGCCGGTGAGCACCTCCTTGTAAACGGCAATAAAATCCGTGTGATATTCAGCGGCGATCCAGCGTCAATAGATTATACTTCATACGGCATCAATGATGCTCTACTCATTGATAACACCGGTATATGGAGAGATGATGCAGGCTTGTCTAAACACCTGAGACCAGGGATTGAAAAAATTATTCTAACAGCTCCAGCCAAAGGCGTTCCGAACATTGTTTACGGAGTGAATCACAAAAAGGAAGAATACGCAACGGAAAAACTATTTTCTGCTGCGTCCTGTACCACCAACGCCATCGTTCCTGTGATTTATGCGATAAATCAGGAAATGGAAATCGAGAGTGGTCATATTGAAACCATTCACGCCTATACAAGTGATCAAAACTTATTGGATAATTTTCACAAAAAGCCGCGCCGAGGAAGAGCTGCAGCGGTAAATATGGTGTTGACCTCAACAGGAGCGGCCAAGGCGGTTTCAAAGGTCATGCCTGAATTCGAGGGTAAACTTACAGGTAATGCTGTTCGAGTGCCGACCCCGGATGTGTCCTTAGCGATTATAAGTCTGAGTCTGAATAAGGCGGTGACCCCGCAGGAAATTAATGATTTATTGCTTCAACATTCGCTTACCGGAGATTTGTTTGAGCAAATTCATTTTTCAAATGATACGGAATTTGTGTCCAGCCATGCCATAGGTACGACCACTACCAGTGTGGTCGATGGTCCAAGTACGATCGTTTCAAAGGATGGGAAAAAAGTCAATATTTATGCATGGTATGATAACGAATACGGTTATGCCTGCCAGGTGGTAAGATTGGCTAAATATTTAGCGAATGTGAGAAGATACACTTACTATTGAGGCATCTGTTTAGCTCGCTTAAGGGCTTTAATATGTCATAAGAAAGATTTAAATGGTGGTCCTGAGCAATCGGGACCCCTTTTTGTTTTAATTCATAGCTTGTTTTACAGTTAAGAACAATAATCCATGAAAGCAAAATACCTCCCACTATTGCTCACCCTAGCGGTCATCATCGGCTTCATTGCGGGAATGCAGGTGCAGGAGGTGCCCCTAATCACTTCTCCGGATAAAAATGCTTTTAGAAAGTCTTCCGATGAATGGCAAAAGGTCAAAACGCTTATCAAGCGCTACCATCCGCTAGGTAAGAGGGCAGATAGTCTTGAGTATCAGTTGCTGAATGAGTTACTGAATGAGTTAGATCCTTACAGTCAATTCGTACCTTTTAATGCACCAGAATACTATGCCGGAAAGCTCAATGGAGTAGCTTCCCACTGGGGGGTAAAAGGCAGCGTCAGTGGAGATACCCTTCTTGTTATTGAAGTCGAATCCGCTAGTCCACTGTATCTAAAAGGCGTGCAGCCAGGTGATCGATTGATCATGTATGAGGATAGAATTGTATGGTTAAGCCATATTCAGTCAGAGAAAATACTGGAGATTCCAAATAAAGAGGTATTCGAAATAGAGAGCTGTTTAAGTGCAGTATCGTCGGATGGGGAAGAATTGTACATTAAGATCAAACAATTTGGCCCTAAGGCTTATCGGGAATTTATGCAAATCCTGGAAAACTTTCCCCAGGCCAGAAAACAGTTGGTCATTGATTTAAGAGGAAACCCCGGTGGTGATTTGAATCAGGCATTACAAATTGCCAACCAGTTCATCGATCAGGAAGAGAAAGATTTATTGCATATGCGACTGGGAAACAATAAGGAAAAAACCTTTACCAGCTCGGGCAAGAACTTTTTCAAACCTGGGACTATTCGTGTTTTCATTGACAGCCGAACGGCTTCCTCTGCAGAGATATTGACAGGTATCCTTCAGGTTTACGCGGATGCCCTGGTTGTTGGCAAAGAAAGCATGGGCAAGAATGAATTGATGAAGCGTTTCGAATTGGAGGATGGTGTCCTTTTCTTACAAACAGGATCTTATAGCATTAATGGCCTGGAAAATTTTGGCAACGGTAGGGGAGTGTTACCCAATGTGGAATTGACTTTGGATAGTCTGGGTCGGAATTTGTTTTCTGCCTCATCAAAAGAGGAGTTACTGGAGAAGTATTTGACTTTTCAATACAATGAAAGCAAAATTCCTGTAAAAGTTAGAGAGTTTCAATGGTTGGACCAATGCACAGCAGCGGAGCGTATGTTGTGGTTTGATATCATGTCGAGCCACATTCAGGAAAAAGAATTATTTAAGCTCCTAAAAAACTACGACCCTTATTTTGCGCTATCAATAGAATGAGCAGAAAGCTACCCTGATTTGACGGACGAGTCAATTGTGAAAAATGAGCCGCCCCCCTTGATCATAACTTACAATTCTGCTGCTGCGTTTTTCCAAAGGATCATAGCAGGATTCTGCCACTTCATGGTCAACAAGGCTTTCCAGCATTTTCCTGGTGGCCTGGGTATTAAGATGTTTTAGTCTATAAAAGGATAAGAAATATAAGGGACAGGCTAAATCGTGAATAACAGACTCACAAAACTGATTTCTCGTCAAACGAAAACCAATTTTATCTGTCTCAGGCAACAGATAGGCAGGTAAATTCATTGTACTCTTGTGAACAACGGTAAGCGGTCTTTGATAATAGTGGAGCAACGTATCTACTCTTGGATGGATCTTAGTAACGTATTTATTAAGCATGAATTCATCGCAAACAAGCAATTCATGAAGTGTATGATTCGAAAAATCCTGTACTTGACGAAGTTTGAGTACGGCTTCGCTTTCACTCATGGCGCAGGCCAATCCCCAGACTGTATCTGAGGGAAACTTGAGAATGCAGCCTTTTTTAAGTGCTGCAACTGCTTCAGCGATGTGGTATTCCAGGATGAGTGACACTGCGATACCTTTATAATATCAAATGAAATGATTAAATTTATTCAAAGTATTCCTGAGACACAAGTTAATATGAACCTGCAAAAATCCATTTTTCTTCTCCTTTTTATTGCACTGGCAGGTATTGTTCAGGCTCGTCATATCATCGGGGGGTATGCCACATATAGCCATATTTCAGGTACAACCTATCAGGTCAAGATGGAAATGTATCGGGATTGCAATGGAGGGGGCGCCGTTTTCGATGATAATGCATTTGTAGGTGTTTTCTATAGGCCGAGCCCCAGCACTTCTTACAGCCTGGTTCAGCAATTGGCCCCACGTCTTTCCTTCGTGGACGATGTTAATTTAAATAAAGAGCCGTGTATTGATTATCCGGCAGATACATGCGTGGAATTTGGGATTTATGAATTCAATGTTGATTTACCGGAAAGAACAGGTGATTATGTGGTCTCCTACCAGAGATGCTGTCGAAACAACGGAGTGGTTAATATCGTCTATCCTCCATGTGGTGTAGGAAGTACTTTTTACGTGGAGATCACACAAAAAGCCAGAGAATTGAGAAACAATGGACCAGAGTTTGTAGAGTTTCCACCTGTCGTGATTTGTTCTGATTTTCGATTTGAATACGATCATTCTGCAGTAGATGTAGATGGAGATTTGTTTACCTACGAATTTTGTGCCCCAAAATCTGGAGGAGGTTTTGGGGGGTCCAATGAGGGATTTAACTGTGGTGGGGCAAATGGTCCCACAGGTGTTCGTCCCAATCCCCCTACGCCACCGCCTTATCAAGATGTTGATTTTGAGGCGGCCTTTTCCGCTACACAACCTATACCGGGCAATCCACCCCTGAGAATCAATTCAGCCACCGGAGAGATCACCGGTTTTCCTGATGTCAATGGTCTCTATGCTGTTGGTGTATGTATTAATGAGTTTCGGGACGGAGAATTGATCGGCCGCTACATTCGTGATTTTCAATTTTATATTACAGATTGCGAGGCGACAGTCGAGGCTGGGGTAAGAGGAGCTGTTATAGACCAAAACGGGGATTTGGTTGTACGTCAATGTGGTCAGCGAAGAGTTTTCCTGGATAATACTTCAGCGGAAAGAAATAACATTTTTACATATCGTTGGACGACAGAAATCGAAAATGAGGTTTTTGAATACAGCGATTGGGACTTGACCCTGGAATATCCTGAATACGGCTCTTATCCTGTGACCCTTTTGCTCAATGAAGGGGAGGTGTGTGCAGACACGGTAGGTATTCGACTGGATTTGTTGCCTGGAGTAAATGCAGATTTCGAGACTGAGGTGGACTCTTGTCGTATTGCCCCCGTAGTCTTTAAAAGTACTTCTCAATCTGAAGCGGACTATAACCTAACTCATCTGTGGGATTTTGGTGAGGGTACCACCGGTCAGTCTGAGGAAATCAACCATTTGTTTTCAGAGCCGGGGAATTATGAAGTTTCTCTTACAGTTACAGACAGAAATAATTGTCAGGATACGCGTGTCAAACAGGTAGCCTATTATCCTACGCCTGTAGATGTAGCCATATCACCCAATATCATAAGAGGTTGTGTGCCGCAGCGGGTATTCTTTGATAATTTAACAGACCTGGTCAACGAAGATTACCAGATCATATGGGATTTTGGGGATGGAAATATAGATACGGCCCTAAGTCCTTACCATATCTACGAAGTACCGGGCACTTACTCTGTTTCCGTGGATATCACATCACCCATTGGCTGCAATATCAGTCGCACGTTTACGCGGCTGCTGACAGTAAACCCTTCCCCTGTAGCGGACTTTGATTACAGTCCCAAAACCCTGGACAGATTTCAGCGTAAGGTGCAATTTGAAAATTTATCCAGGAATTACTCCAGTCTCAGATGGGATTTTGGTCGAGGGGAAACCATCTACAGGGAAAATCCTGTTTTTTCATTTGCGGATACCGGACTTTACATTGTTTCTTTGATTGCGACCAATGAATTCAATTGTCTCGATACGGCCCAGGTCATGATAGATATTTATCCTAGTATTCGTCATTTTTTACCTAATGCATTTACCCCAAATCAGGATGGGAGCAACGATAATTATGGAGCTCAAGGTGTTTTCGGAGGAATTCAGGATTACAGTCTCCAGGTTTTTGATCGTTATGGTCAGAAAATTTTTGAAAGCAATAGTCCATTGAGACAGTGGGATGGTATAAATCAGAACAATGGCAAGCAGGCTCTCTCAGGTAGCTACCTCGTACGCGTTAAATTCCTTGATGGAAGAGGGAAGCGCTATGAAGACAAAAGCCTTGTGACACTTTATAGATAATTTTTGACAATCCTGAAAAAAGCTGTATCTTTGCAGCCTCATTAGAAAAAAATAATTTGGTCGCCATGGATGCTTTAAAGTACATACACGAGCAAGTAAGCGTGAAAAGAGATTTCCCAGAGTTGAGACCAGGGGACAATGTGGTGGTTTCTTATGAAATTGTCGAGGGTGACAAGAGTAGAATTCAAGATTTTAAGGGAAATATTATCAAGATCAATGGTCAGGACCAATTCAAAACCATTACCGTCAGAAAAATGTCCTCCGGTGTTGGAGTAGAGAGAATTTTTCCCCTGAACAATCCTCTTATTGCGGATATTAAAGTTTTGAAGAAAGGTAAGGTGAGAAGAGCCAAATTATATTATTTGCGAAAATTGGTAGGAAAGCAGAGCCGTATTAAAGAAAAATCAGAGTATTAATACGACTTGTATATAAAAAATATAGGTCCTGCCGTTCTAAACGTGCAGGACCTTTTTATATCAAATACTATGGTGGTACGCTTTTGTATTTTTTTTCTATTTATTTCACTGTCTGCTTGCCAACAAGATAATAGCAAGGTAAAACAAACACACACCCAACTCCAGGGAAAATGGATGACTAAAAAAGCCTATCGACAGGGCAAGAATACGCGGCTCTTGAATGATTTTTATTTGGAGTTTAATGATGCTTTAGTCCAACTGAATTTACCTGGTGAAACTAAAGTGGCTTGGTCGCTTAAAAAGGATACCCTGAACATAGTCGATCATCCATTCCAAAAAATGGTTCTGCACGATTTGACAGACAGTACATTGACGCTGTCCTTTGACTTCAATCAATACCTGTATTGGGTCGCGCTTGAAAAAGTGGAGGAAATACACTAATTTATTGCTTAATCGTTTTGGATTTAAATCAACCATTTGTTGTCCGGTAGGTTTTTCCTAAACCAATCAAGACTGATAAAATGAGGACCACACTTATCCTATTCTTTTCTTTTTCAATGGCTTTCAACGCTTGGTCCCAGGTCCAAACGGAGTTGGGAATTTTTAGAGATAACGAAGCCAAGGCCTATGTTGAACTTTTTCTTAAACTGGATCGGGAACTGCTGGTCTACGAGGAAATGATTGGCATGAAATACAGGACCACAGTTCCAGCCTGGGCCGGCCTGTATCAGGGGGATGAGCTATTATTTAGTGATAGTTTTGAAATAAACAGTCCTCTTCTCAATTATCCCCGGGACCTATTTTTTAATCGACAATACAATACACCAGACAAGGGAGATTTTACTTTGCGCTTTAAATGTCAAACTGCTCAAGGCCCGTTTAGCTTGGAACGAAAACTATCTATCGAGCCTCCGGAATATCAAATGACACTTTCTACACCCCTGCTCCTCGCTAATTATGGGCAAACAGATCAATTAAATGCACCCATGGTCAAAGGTGGATATCATTTGACTTTACTAAATGGTACAAACAGACGGGATCAAAAAAAGCTGGCCGTTTACACTGAAGTATATGTGCATCAGGAAAGTAGTAAGCACAAAAAATTTGTGCAGTTGTCTGTGTTTGATGAGGGTGACAACTTTCTGAAATCCCAGATTTTTCACGTGAATTCGTCCTATTCAAGTTCTTATGTCTTTGAAATGGAAACCTCAGACTTGAAATCGGGGGCTTATCGTCTTCAGGTGGAATTGAAAAGCTTTCCAAAGGGAACCGTATATGACTCCTACAGCCTTTACTTTTACCGAGAGAATCCATACCTGGGTAATCCTGAAGACTCAATTGTGCACTATTTACAGCAGGAGTATGTGTCTCAGTTGGAAGAGGCAGAGCTGGACTATTGTCTTCGGGCTGTAGTTCCTGTAGTGCCCCAAATATTTTCCGATCGTTGGGCACAAGTGGCGAGAAAGGGTACGATAGATGAGAAAAGATCTCTTTTGTTGGAATACTACATATTTCTGGATCACAACAATTATTTTCAGGAATTTCTGGATTATATGGAAGAGGTAGAGTTTTGCAACGAACAATTCGACAGTGGTTTTGGCTATGGATTTGAGTCTGACAGGGGAATGATTTACCTTAAATATGGACCGCCAAATGATCAATTCCAACAGGAACATGAATCAACAGCTCCTCCTTATGAAATTTGGACCTACAATGAGTTAAAAGAAACCAAGCAAACCAACGTAAAATTCATATTTCACAATCCGTCTCTTGCCCCCGGTAATTATACATTGCTTCATTCTACGGCAAGGGGGGAGTTATACAACCCAAGATGGAAACTGGATTTGTATAAAAATTCTCCGTGGGATCAGATGTCCAATGATATCAACGAAACGGAAGTACGGCGACAGTTTACCCGAAGAGCCGGAAGAAACTTTACGGATTTTTAATATCTTCGAAATTTTGTCGTTTTTCTGATAAATACCACCATGAAACATTTAAAGCGTAATCTACTGGCCGTACTGGCAATGGCTCTATTCGCATTTTCCGGCATGTCACAGGAAGTAGTGCTGAACGATAACTTACAATCCGCACTAACTGGCCAGCCGGACAATGAAATTGAAGTCTATCTTCTGTTAACAGAGCAATTGGATAAAGATGCGATGCAACAGATGAAGGCTGAGCGAGGACCTGCATCCAGAAAGGCACTTGTTCCGGCAATGATCCCAGCCTTACAGAGCATTGCAAAGAACTCCCAGGCTGATTTGGTAAATTTTCTCCTGTCAAATGGAGTTGAGCAAAATAGTATTCGTAGCTACTGGATCGAAAATATCGTTTATGCTCGTGTTCCTGAAAGCTTGATTCCTATGCTTTCCAGCAGAAAGGATTTGCTGGAAATAGGTCTCAGGACGGAAATTCAATGGATAGAAAGTTTGGAGGAGAAAGACAATGCCAATAGTAATTCCCTTTCTTCCGTGCTTTCCGAGGGTGGTTTGCAAAGAATCAATGCACCTTTTATGTGGCGGAAAGGATACTCCGGTTATGGCACTAAAATATTCATCATTGACAGCGGTGTAGACCCTTTCCATGAAGCGCTCGATCGTCAAAACGCCTGGCATAATCGCGACATTGACGAGGTATGGATCGGCACCGAAGGGGAGCCTTTTACATATGATTGTGAATCTCATGGCACGCATGTAATTGGGACATCTGTGGGATTGGCAAGAGAAAAACAGGATACGATAGGGGTGGCATTTAACTCAGAATGGATGGCAGGAAATCCTATTGGTTGTAACATAGGGTTCCCTCAAAACACCATTTTGGAAATGTTTCAGTGGTCACTAAATCCAGACAGAAATGTCAATACTACGGATGATGTCCCGGACGTAATTAACAATTCATGGGGAGATTTCTCACTAGGTTTTTGCAGCAATGTATACCGAAATTCTCTTGAGGTTCTTGAGAATGCGGGAATTGCAGTCATTTTTAGTGCAGGTAATGAAGGTCCCGGAGATCGCACGGTATCACCTCCGGGTAATTTGGAGATCAACCCTGTCAACCCCATGACGGTTGGGGCCCTTACCACTAGCAATAATATAGCAGACTTTTCAAGTCGAGGACCTTCTAGATGCTTTATAAACGGCAGCAGACCCATAAAACCCGAAGTATCTGCCCCCGGTGTAAATGTTAGATCAAGTTTGCCGGGTGACCGCTATCGAGAGCAGCAGGGTACGAGTATGGCTTCACCGCATGTTGCCGGGGCCTGCCTTTTGCTCATGGAGGCATTTCCGAATCTCACCGCCAGAGTGATCAAGGAGGCGCTTTATTTCTCAGCGAGAGATCTTGGTGATCCCGGGGAAGACAATGATTATGGTCGAGGCATTATTGACTTGGAGCGCGCTTACAATTATCTGGTTAGCCGCGGAAATACGCCCGTCAGCATCAATGTCAATCAAGATGTAGAGCTGTGGAATGCAGCCCTTAATCAATATGGTTGCGATACTGATTTTAGCGCTGATGTACAACTCTACAATGCAGGAACCTCACCAGTGACCTCCGTGGAAGTAGAGTTACATCTGGAAGGTACCAATCGTCGCAGCAGTTCTACCTGGACAGGCACTTTATTCCCTGGTGAAACTACCTGGTTTTCGCTAGATCCACTAGATGCCACTTCTGGTGAGTATGATGCCGTGTTGCAGATTACCAATGTCAATGGAAATGGCAAGGACCAAAGAGGACTCAATGACCAGATGAAACGAAAAGTGGATCTCAGAACCGGGAATAATTATGCAGTAAATCTCCAAGAAGCCTTTGGTGACCTTTGCAGCGGGAGCCGTGCTCTTGTCACAGTCAATGGAGCAGAAGACGCAGATCGCTACAGTTGGTACAGCGTGTTTCCTTTTGATTCGCCCGTTGGATCCACCCGTAGTTTCACTCCGGAATTGGAACCAGGCGAGAATCAATTCTACGTACAACCGGAGTACGATGACCAAGTGGGTATGGAAGCCCCCGTCGAATCTTCCCTGAATTTCGGATATTCCGGCGGGCGTCTGCAATTCGATGCACTTCAACCTTTTCGACTTCGCTCGCTGGACATTTTTAGTAGCGATTTCGGGCCAATAGGTTTCCTCATTCGAAGGGATAGAGATACGGTTTTTCAAACGGCCGGTTATTTTGCCACAGGAGGACTACAGACTTTGCCCATCAATCGCCTCATACCAGCAGGAAGAGATTACGAAATTATACTTTACAACAACCCTGGCTTGGGTTATGCTTCACAGGATATTCAATTTCCATATGAAGTAGATAACGTGGTGAATATTACGGGTTCTACACCTCCGTTAAATGGTGAACAGCCCTACTACTACTTCTTCAATTGGGCCATAGAGTATGTTCACCCTTGTGGATATAAAAGCATCGTTATTCAAACGGATGGTGCCGGTGCAGTGCCGGAAGCTGATTTTACAGTTAATTCAACTGAATTGGAATTACCGGGCAATGCGGAACTTATCACTCAGAACCAAAGCACCAATGCAGATGCCTTTCAGTGGCTGTTTGGAGATGGCACAAGCTCGAATGAAATAAATCCAAGTCACGACTATTTTATAGCCGGGACTTATGATGTAGGCCTTATTGCGAGGAATAGTTCTGGCTGCACGGATGCGTCAGTAGTGCAAATTGAAGTCACGGGCATGGTCTCTAATCTGGAAAACGAAAATGCCGGAAATTCTGTCAGCCTTTATCCCAACCCATTTAATAATCAGATTGTAATAGAATATGGTAAAAATATACCATTTGGAAAAGGTGAGATTCACGTTGTCAATTCTCTGGGACAGATAGTTCAGAAACTGAATGTCCAGACCGCAGGCGGCCTGCAACGCATCAACACCAATGGTTGGACCAGTGGTGTATATTGGGTAGAATTTAGGTTTGATGATGTGCAACAGACCTTTAAAATGATAAAGCCATGACCGAGGTACGCTGGATCGGAATTTTTATTTTTTTGGGATTGATTATCCAACCCGTTTTTGGACAAAAAGGTAAGAAAGAATACGAGTCACAATTCAAGGAAAAATACGAAGAGAATATTCAAAAAGAATATCTCTACGGGCGCTACATTCCGGCAAACGTAGATGAAGCCATTGCTGAGCTTGACAATCTTCTGGCACCAGAAGTCAAACAGCGATTCCTCGCATTGCCGGACAGTCTCGCTGGACCCAAGGGGGTCAATACAATGGGGCCGTGGTTGTTGAGGAATTGGAATCTTTACGATGGCTCTCGCCTTAGTCATTTTATGAAAACAGAACTGAGCATAAGCCATCCCGTAGATATGGCGTATTATGTGCTCATACTGTATTACAATGATCAGAACAACATACCCTATGAAAAAGAAGAATTGCTGGGTTATATAAAAGAGCGCCGCAAACAATTATTCCTCGAGCAAGTTAAAGATGAAGAGCCGGGTCAGAAATAGTACACAGGTCCATCTTGATTTTTGACTGGCTTGACCTTTTTATCTTCTTTATTCTACCTTTGTTCTCCGCAAAGAAAAAACTATGGCAAAAAATTTATTGATCGTCGAGTCACCTGCTAAGGCGAAAACCATTGAAAAATACCTGGGTAAGGACTTCGTTGTAAAGTCTAGTTATGGCCACATTCGCGACCTGGAAAAAGGAAACCAGGCTGTTGATATTGAAAATAATTTCCAGCCGAAATACACCATTTCCAAAGAAAAGAAGAAGACGGTCAAAGAACTCAAAGACTGGGTAAAAAAGGTCGATGAGGTATGGCTCGCAACGGATGAGGATCGTGAAGGGGAGGCCATCAGTTGGCATCTTTGTCATGTTTTGGGACTGGATATTGATGATACCAAGCGCATCGTGTTCCGAGAAATTACGAAGCCGGCTATTCAAAAGGCTATTCAAAACCCGGGTAAGGTGGATAAAAACCTCGTCAATGCCCAACAAGCCCGAAGAATACTGGATCGATTGGTAGGATTTGAGCTTTCTGAGATTCTATGGAAGAAGATCAGGTCCAGACTTAGTGCAGGACGTGTGCAGTCAGTGGCTGTGAAACTGATTGTTGAGAAGGAACGCGAGATACAGGACTTCAAGCCGGAGGAATACTACAGAGTAGTGGCTCATTTTGAATTGAATAGCCAAGATGGCAAGAAGGATCAACTCAAAGCGAACCTTTCCGATCAATTAAGCACCAAGGAAGAAGCAGAGGAGCTGCTAGGACAGTGCAGTAAAGCAGAATTTACCATTGATGATATAAAGGTGAAACCCTCCAAGCGCAGGCCTGCTCCGCCTTTTACTACCTCAACCCTTCAACAGGAGGCAAGCAGAAAGCTATATTTCAATGTAAACCGCACCATGCGCGTAGCTCAATCTCTTTATGAGAAAGGGTTGATCACTTACATGAGAACGGACTCCATCGCGTTATCAGAAACAGCGATTAAGAGTCTTGCGGAGCAGATTACTGATGAGTTTGGAGAAAAATACCTCAAAACACGCAGGTACAAGAATAAAAAAAGCAATGCTCAGGAAGCACACGAGGCCATTCGCCCGACCTATGCAGACAGAAATTCTGCCGGAGGAAATGAGGACGAACGCAAATTATACAACCTTATAAGAAAGCGGGCCCTAGCAAGTCAAATGGCTGATGCAGAGTTAGAAAAGACAACAGTCAAGATAGACATATCCACGACCAATGATTATTATCTAACGGCGAAAGGAGAAGTATTAATTTTTGACGGTTTCCTGAAAGTCTATTTGGAGTCCACTGATGATGAGGAAGAAGAAAAAGCAGGAATTTTACCACCGCTGAAAGTGGGGCAGAAGCTGGACATGGACTTCATGGAAGCTACTCAGCGTTTTACACGCCCTCCATCGAGATATACAGAGGCAGGACTGGTTAAGAAATTGGAAGAATTGGGTATTGGGCGTCCTTCGACATATGCTCCTACCATATCCAAAATAATGGAGGAAAAGCGCGGCTATGTGGTCAAGGCACAATTGGAAGGCCACGATCGAAATTACTTCCAATTAACCGTACGCCCTGGTGAGAAATTGGAGCAGGAAACCAAGACTGAACGCACAGGGGTGGTCAAAAATCGCTTGATGGGAACTGACTTGGGCATGATTGTCTCAGATTTTCTCGACAAACATTTTGTAGAAATCATGCAGTATGATTTCACAGCCAACATAGAAGAGGATTTCGATGAAATTGCCAGAGGCTCCAAGGATTGGGTGAGTATGCTCAATGAATTCTATAAGGCTTTTCATGAGAATGTAGAGAAAACCAAAGAACATGCAGATCGTGCCTCAGGGGAGCGCATCCTGGGCAAAGATCCTAAGTCCGGGCGGACACTCCTGGTCCGAATGTCCCGTTTTGGTCCTGTGGCACAAATTGGGCAACCGGATGAATTAGAGGAAGACGAAAAACCTCGATATGCCAACCTGAGGAAAGATCAATCTTTGCATACAATTACGGAGGAAGATGCCCTTGATTTATTCAAGCTACCCAGATTGCTCGGTGACTACGAAGGAAAGGAAGTAATGGCGGGTATTGGTCGCTATGGCCCCTACATTAGATTTGACGATAAATTTGTGAGCATTCCCAAAGGAGAGGATCCCTTAAGCATTACCCTGGATCGCGGGATAGAACTGATTGAGCAGAAAAGAAAGGAGGATCGCCCTATTATGGAATACGATGGCGAACCTGTAACGAAGGGTCGAGGACGCTTTGGTCCCTACCTCAAATACAAAAAGCTGTTTGTCAACGTCCCCAAAAGTATAGATTTTGACAATATTGATGATGAAACGGCTCGCGAGCTCATTGCCAAGAAAATTCAGAAAGAAGCTGAGCGATATATCCAACAATGGGACGACTTAGACCTTTCTGTGCAGAATGGACGCTGGGGGCCATTTATCAAATTCAAGAAGAAAAATGTCAAAATCCCAAAGGGGAAAGACGGTAAGCGAATGACCAGGGAGGAGGCAGCCGAATTGACTTTGGAGGATGTTAAAAAACTGGTAGAGGCTGAAATCCCAGGAGCCTTCGATAAGAAAAAGGGCAAGAAAAAAACAGCCAAAAAGAAGACAGCAAAGAAGAAGTAAGCAGATGTTCTGTAAGCTGGTATTAAAAATGATAAGCGATGAATGGAGATAAAAGGCTCTTGTGCATTCCGTTGGTCATGCTCACTGAGATCTTTTAACAGCTGAATTAAGCTTAACTCAAAACGATATGCAGTGCCATTCCAAAGCCCAGTCCGCACCAGAAGAGTGTCCAGTCGCGACGTCTGATGCCCATGCGATTTACAAACACCCAGGATAGAATAAGCAGGGTGAGAATAATGACGATTTGTCCCAGTTCTACGCCGAGGTTAAACGATAAGAGTGGGAGAAACATATCGCTTTTCTGAGAAAACATATTCTTGAAGAAATTGGAAAATCCCATTCCGTGGATAAGCCCAAATCCGGCTGCCAGCAGATAATCCCAATGAACAATAGAGCTGCGTATCGGGTAGGCCATATTGAAAACTGCCGTGATCATGATGGTGATGGGGATCAGCGTTTCTATCAAACTGCTATTGACCGGTATGAGGTCCAAAGCAGCAAGCGCCAGGGTTAGGGAGTGCCCAAGGGTAAAAGCAGTCGCCAGCAATATGACTCTTTTCCAGTCAGCCAGCAAAAAGATGGCACACAAAACCACGATAAAGGCCATGTGGTCGGCTCCTTGTAAATCGAGAATATGCTCCAGTCCCAATTGAAAATAGGTCGAAAACATCATCGGGTATTTTTAATGATCCAATCGGCAAAGGCGCCATTCACCTCAATGGTCCAATGTGCAATGCAGGGCGTGTCATAGGGGTGATTTTTGACCAGAAACTGATGCAGGTCACTTGTGGCGGCACGGCTGGTTTTCAAGATCAAGACTACTTCGTCGTCATTTTGCATGGCGCCATCCCAGAAAAATCCGGATTGAATGTCAAAAAAGTTGTAGCAGGCCGCCAATTTCTCACATACACTAGCATTGCCCAGGTCCCTGGCGTGGTTTTCATTCTCACACGGCACATAAAACATCGTGATGGATACACTCATCGCAGCTATTTGATCACCTTCTTAGTTCTGAGTTGAAATTAGCAAAAAAAGAGAATATGGGAGGCTGGAATTAATTTTGAAATTGTGTAGAAACGTTTGAAATAAAAGAATATTAGTCCTATCTTTGCAG
>Ga0102929_1000311_pt1 | contig 28307 bp, 19 predicted proteins | sample SalPonR1_B_D2_MG_FD_78510 | JGI IMG/M metagenome (GOLD analysis project Ga0102929, IMG submission 78510) | Salt pond soil microbial communities from South San Francisco under conditions of wetland restoration - Salt Pond MetaG R1_B_D2_MG | ecosystem: Environmental > Aquatic > Marine > Intertidal... | reverse complement strand
TTTATGTGGAGGCGACACCCAGATTTGAACTGGGGGGATGGAAGTTTTGCAGACTTCTGCCTTACCACTTGGCTATGTCGCCATATATTTATGATATTGTGTTGTTTACTTGGCTAGGGTAGCAGGATTCGAACCTGCGCATCATGGAATCAGAATCCAATGCCTTACCACTTGGCGATACCCCAATAAATATGGGGTGGGTAGTGGGAGTCGAACCCACGTATACAGGAGCCACAACCCTGTGTCTTAACCACTTGACGATACCCACCATATATGTTTTTGCAAAAAAAATTATAACATTTTAATATTCCAATGTCAATTAAGTAAAATAAATATGGCGACCTGGATCGGGCTCGAACCGACGACCTCCAGCGTGACAGGCTGGCATTCTAACCAACTGAACTACCAGGCCGAATATTTAAATGGTGGGCGTAATAGGGCTCGAACCTATGACCCCCTGCTTGTAAGGCAGGTGCTCTCCCAGCTGAGCTATACGCCCCCATGGTAGCGGCGAGTGGACTCGAACCACCGACCTTCCGGGTATGAACCGGACGCTCTAGCCAACTAAGCTACACCGCCAAAATAGCGCGACTTTCAAATCGTCGCAAGTGATATAATACCAAAAAACAGAATTTTTGTCAATGTTTTTTATGATATTTTTTAATTAATTCTTTTAGTCCCATCCACAATTTTTATTGTTTCAAAAGAAGCTTTATAACCTATTTTATTAAGGTAAATTCTGCCCACATTTTCCGTGAATTCTTGTAAATATTTAGTATTTACTATAGCTATTGCACATCCACTAAATCCTGCACCCGTCATCCTAGCTCCCAACACTCCATTTTGCATTCTAGCAGCATCTACTATTGTATCCAGTTCTAATCCTGTAACTTCATAATCATCCCTTAGCGAATCATGAGATACATTAAGAAGTTTTCCAAAAGCTTCTATGTCATTTGATACCAATAATTCCTTTGCCTCATATACCCTCTTATTTTCCGATATAACGTGCCTTGCCCTTCTATAGAAGGTTTCGTCTGGTATTAACATTTTCTTCTCTTCTAGCTCATTTAAGGCTATCTCACATAGACTCTTAGCTTCGACTTCTTTATTTAAATACATAAGAATCTCGTTACACTCTTTTCGCCTATCATTATATTTGGATTCACTAAGTTTTCGCTCTTTATTAGTGTTACATATTACTATTGAATAACCCTTTAAGTTTATAGGCACATATTCATAGTCTAAATTATCAGTGTCAAGATATATACAGTTATTTCTTTTACCAAGAATCACCGCCATTTGATCCATAATGCCACACGTAACACCTATATGTTCATTTTCAGCTTTTTGACATAATAGGGCTAACTTTTTATCTTCAATAAAAAGCCCGTATTCCTCGTTAATTATGTGTGCAGTTAATGCTTCTAAGGAAGCAGATGAAGATAAACCACTTCCCTTAGGAAGATTACTCTTTACATGTAAATTAAAACCTTTATCAATGGAATGCCCCATGGCTTTTATCTCAAGCAGTACAGCTTTTATGTAACTCGACCAACTATCATTTACTTTAATTAAAATTTCATCTATATCAAATACATATTCGCCATCTTCAGAAAATTCATAACTATATAAATGAACTTCTTCATCATCACGCTTTGAAAAATAACCTGTGATACCTAAACTAATTGCACAAGGGAGCACCTTGCCACCGTTATAGTCAATATGTTCGCCAATCAAGTTCACTCTTCCTGGAGAAAAATATTCATGGGCTTTCTCCATGACAAAGATTCTAGAAGAAAAGTCAGGTAAAATCCTTGTATCATCGTTGTAACCCGTACCAGAAAATCCAGCTTTTAATTTAACTCCTAAATTATTCAAATATTCACCAGTTAAGAAATAGTTCTCAACTTCTCCATTTAACTTAACAAACTTGGAAACAACATTATGTAGCGTTGATTTATTCTTAATATGAATAGGTGATACCGTATTTATAAGGCTTCCAAACTCCATTATATTAGTATCAATAACTCTATTTTTAAAGCAATAATGTGAATCATTTTCCAAATCCTTAGATATAAATTTTAGATATCCGTAATTAGGCTTTGCCAATTCCTGAAAAATCATTCCTATTCCAACAGTTTTATCTTTATTAGTTACCATCCAAGAATTTTTATCGATCCTCTTAAAGTCACCAAATTGAAGATCTTTCCTATATTCCTTATACCAGTTAATTTGTTCTTTTATTACATCTTTTTCTTCTTTGCTCAATTCAGAGATATTTAGTTCATATCCTAAAAGCCCAAAGCAAGCCACTTGAAATCTAGTTTCAACACTTGTCTTTCTCAACGTCTGATGGTTAGGACTATCAGAAACATGTGCAGATATTGTTGATAATGGATAACCATAACTATACCCTCTTTGTATAGACGCCCTACATAAAGCATCAGTGTTATCACTTGCCCATATTTGGGGCATATAGCAAAGCATCCCTAAATCAAATCTGTTTCCACCAGACGCGCAACTTTCAAAAAGAATCTCTGTAAATTCTTTTTGAAGCTTATTAAGAATTTCATATAAACCTAATACGTATCTATGAGCCACTTCACCTTGTCTATCTTTAGATAGAGACTTTGAGTAAATATCCGAGAAAATCCTATTCATATCCCACTTGACATATTTTATATTTCCAGAATTGAACAGATTTTTCATTTGTTCATATATATATTTTTTCACTTCTTTTTTAGTTAAATCAAGTAAAAGCTGATTGCGACCCAAACTTTGATTAACTTTATCATTTTCCATAGCGTATTCAGGATGCTTTCTGTAAAGGTCACTATCCCTGTTTACCATTTCAGGTTCAACCCATATACCAAAATCAAGTCCAATTTCATTTATTTTATTGGCGATTCCTTCTATCCCGTTTGGTAATTTCTTTTTATTTGGATACCAATCCCCCAAGGATTTAGTATCATCATTTCTTTTGCCAAACCAACCATCATCCAAAACAAAAAGTTCAACGCCAACCTCTTTTGCTGCTTTCGCCATATTCAATATTTTGCTTTGATTAAAATCAAAATATGCAGCTTCCCAACTGTTATTAAGCACCGGCCTTTCCCTATTCTTCCAATATCCCCTTATTATATTTTCGTTAACAAAGGAATGCATATTATGGCTGATACCATTAAACCCTTTATCAGAATAAGTCAATACAGCCTCTGGGGACTCAAAGGTTCCACCCTTTATCAGTCCCCACTTAAAACCATTTGGATTTATTCCACTTACAAATCTTAGCTTATCATAACTATTAATTTCAACAGCCTCATAGTGATTCCCACTGTATATTAGATTCATTCCATAAACATTGCCACTTTCTTGATTTGAATTAATATCAGATAGCATAACAAAAGGATTATGTCTAGATGAGGATGTGCCTGTAAAGGAACTATTTACTAAAAGACCTGTTTTACAAGGCATTTTGTTAATTTCCATTTCCCTCGCCCATGCACCAGAAAAGGTTATAAATTGGAAATCATTATTATCAAAGTCCAACTGCGCACTCATTATTCTATTAATATTAATAGAATGTTCACTTTTATTAACTACATTAGCCCTTCTTGTAATTACATTACTTTTGGCATATATGGTATAGAAAAGTTCCAAATATACATCTCTACTTCTTTCTTTCAATGTTATTTTTAACCTTTCCTCCTTTTCACTACCATAAGAGATTGGAAGAGTCTTGCATTCGTCCTCATAACCTATTTTATATTCTTTATATATAAAGTCGGAAGTATTGCTCCCATCTTTATATTCGCATAATATAAAAGGCTCTCTAATATCACCCTTGCCGTAGGAAGAATATTCCAAGCACATATCCTCCAAGCAAAGACCGTTGAATTCATCAGAATAACTTATGGTACTGCCCCTAGGAAACTCATGCTTTTCTCTTGCAGCTTCATCCATAGGGAAAGGCTTGATCTTTTTTCCATAATAAACATGCTCAAGCAAAAGAGCTTCAGTAACTCTGAAGATATAACTTGTATTATCAGTATTAAGTATAAAAAGATTGTTAATCTTATTTATCATTAGCGACCTCTTCTTGCCTATCTTTTATTTCACCCATTATTTCTTTCATTCTATTCTCAGTAAGCTTATACTTAAAAGCAAAGAAAATTATAGATATTAATAGTCCAACCATAGGCACTATTATCATTAAAATTCTCAAACCGCTTAATGTAGAAACAGTTTGAATAGCTGCATCCTTATCAAGTTTAATGAAATCTAATCCAATTCCAGCAATAAATACCGATATTGCAGAAGCAAGCTTAACTACAAAAGTTTGTAGCGAAAATACAACGCTTTCATTTCTTTGACCATTTTTCCACTGACCATAATCAACTGTATCAGCCAAAAATATTGTAGTAAGCACTGTAGCAAGACCAAATCCAAAGAATATTATAATGGCTGCAACGCAAAGAAGTATTATGTTTTGATTATTTAAGATCCCCAATGTAAATAACATTGTGTATCCAACTAATGTAGTTATAATTGCACCAATTAATATTCTTTTACATCCAAATTTTTTTCTAAACATCGGTAAACTTATCATGGATAATACTTGGACCGCACCACCTACTGTAGCAAATAAACCAAATAATTCAACATTACCAATATCAAATCTGAAGAAATATATTGCAAGTTGATTAGTTAGATAGAGGGAAGCATTAAACACTATAATTGCAACTACTACTACCATAGCTTGGTCATTATGAATTAAAGATACAAACATTTCTTTTACTGTTGCAGCCTTTTGCTTACTTTCATGTTTCTCATTTACATTAGTAACTGTAGCCAATATTCCTATTATAAAAAAGGCACAAACTAACAGGGAAACCCTACTGAATCCTAGGCTTTCATCTCCGCCACCTAGTAAGGGAACTAAAACTAATGCCAATGCTGTTGGTATTGCAAACCCCAACCCCGCGCAGCTTCTTGCTATTACGGAAATATTTTCCCTTTCCTTTCCAGGCTCTGTAATAGCAGGAATCATTGACCAATAAGGAATATCCATTATTGTGTATGTTACGCCCCATACAATATATGCTATTGATGCATATACTAATAGGCTGTTACCTTCCAAGCCTTCCGGTACCGAATACATGGCATATAGCACAGCTGCATTTATAATAGTACCTATTAATAACCACGGCCTGAATTTACCATATCTTGTTCTTGTTTTTTCAACAACAATACCCATAAAAGGATCATTTACAGCATCAAATATTCTCGCTACCATAAAGAGTACACCTATAAATGTGGCTGATATACCCAAAACCGTATTATAATAATACATTAAGAAACCTGATACAAATGCATAAACCATGTCTTTACCAACAGCACCTAAGCCGTAGGAAACCTTTTCTCTAACAGATAGTCCCATACTAAATTTCCTCCTTGATTTTTATTGCTTTCTTAATTACGTTATACGCCCCATCATAAATTCCAAATTCATAATTTCTCACAATATTATAACACATTTTATTTATTACATCTTGATCTTCCATCATCATTTTCAACATTTGAATAATATTTGGAATATCCTCGCATTCAATCGTTCCATCTCCAAGTTCAGAAGAATGAATTGCTCCCCATTTCTCATGACCTCCAACTCTTTTTATGAATAGTTTTGGTATAGGATAAAAAGCAAGTTCGCTTGGCTTTGTTATTAAAACATCACTGCATCTAATTAATAAATTCGTCATATATACCGCTTCAAATATATCCTCATGATAAAAAGAATGAATGCCGTAAATGTCTTTATTTAACCAATGATTAGCATATTTTACCGACTTGTCCCAATCGTCAAAATGCTCCATGGTTATATTTTTTAGCCCTTCTATATCTTTAACTAAGTTTATCCACACATTTTTATAATCTCCAACATTTACAAATACTACTGCCTCCTTCCTTTTCACAAAAGGCATTAAATATTTAATTATAGCAGCAAATATTTCCCCTTGGGCACCTGCTCCACCTATTGTTAACAAAAATCTCATAGGTTTATTGCTCTTGTTTCTCTCTATTCTTTTTTCACAATCAATCTTTATATTAGAAACAAGCTCGTGATCAATATAATGTCCCGTTTCTTCTATGTATTCCTTTGGTATAGATTTTAATATATTATTTCCATCCATACCTCTTAATGCCCTATATCCCAGATATGAAGAATACGTTTGCACAGTATGATAACTGCCTTCAGCTAGATGAAGTGCCATGGGCCAATTATCAGGGATTACATTAACAACATGTTTCATTCCTCCATGAACAGCTGCTTGCGCAGGCCATACATGAGTTGCAACAACTGGTATATCCTTAGGAACCTCTTTAAACAATGGTGCCATAAGCTCAGCATTTTTTTGATCCACTGCATTATATGATATCTTTCTAAAACCTTCATAATTTAAAGGTTCCCAATAGTATTTATTAAAAGTTTTACTTTTAGACGATAACCTTGAACCAAAAGAATATAGTTTATTTTGATTATTTATAACTTTTCCTCCCGTTGAAACCTTCATAGAATTCAAATCCATCCAATATGGCGTATATCCAAGAGAATTAGCAGCTGAAGCCATGGCCATTGAAATCCTATAATGACCAAAACCCATTCTGATGTTTCCAATAATTATACTTTTATCATCGTATATATCTTCTTGCTCTCCTAACACCATATTTTTAACACCAAGGGGCTCTTTAAGTGTCCTATTATCCTCTAAATGATAATAGTATGATATATCTTTATCATCCCCAAACTTTTCGATGAATTTTTCTTTTGATTTTTCAGCTTTAAGGACAGTTTTTTCAGACATTTTATTACCAAATATTTTTTTACTTCTGTCAATCATATTTTGATTACCTCCTCTTTTTCGATTGAAAACTCAATTGACTCTATAATTTTATCTTTTTCTAATATATTAAGTCTACCTTTTCCCTCTTTGCCTATGGTTTTAATATACGTTCCACCCATACCACCTTTTAAACTTATAATTTTAGGGCCAATGATTTCGAGAGGTCCCTCGGTTTTTAAAACTATGGGTTCTTGGTAATACCTCATTATCTGATTAAATTGATTTAACATTCTCAATCTAAGTAATGCAACATCATATGTTTCTCTTTCTACCAATTTTTGATTTTCAACATTTACTTCCAAATGTGATTCTTTATAAGATCCTTTTACAACACTTGTTGCTTCTTTTCCATCAACACATCCTACAAACCTAAAATCAGGTCTTTCCCCTCCCCAATTACCTATATACTTTTCATAAAGTCTAGTAAATTCCATAGGGTTTAAACCATCAAATATCATCAATTTTATTGCTTTTATTTTATCTTTAATTTTAAATCCAGATAATCCTACTTTTGAATATTTTAATAAAAGATATTTTATACTTTCTTTAGTTGTACTCTTGTATTTCTCACTGTCAAGCTTATTACCTATTATATCATCAATCTCTATAGGCGGGTGTTTTAATCCTTTATACTTATTTTTGTCAGGATAAAACCTATTTATGTATTCGTCATTAATATATAGCTTAACGTAATCTGTATTTGTAAAAGCATAAATCTCCCCTAATCTGCTCTCTGGATTTTCCCCTAAATTCATAGATGGCATTATCTCAAGCACAGGGATATCATCCCCTTGACTTTTATATAAATATCCAGCTGGTTTTAAATTTCTAAACATATCGCATACACCATGATAACAAATCATATCATCACCACCAAAATCAACATGAGTTTGATAGTCTGACATGCACCATCCAAATCCACCAGATATATCATCTCTTTTACTAATTGTGTCTACTACTTTTGCATGCCTTAAAGCATGGTTGAGCAAATGTGATTCCGAATCAAAAGGTTTTGTAGGATACATATGACCGTTATATTCAGTAATTATATATGCTATTTTATCTTTGCCCGTTACACTCTTTCTACTTCTGACACCTTCATTATAGCCATTATAGCTAAAATCATTGAATGTATATACATCTTCTAATAAATTACTTTTATCATAGCATCTGACACCACCAGTAGGTCTGTATGGGTCTAGCATTTTAGCCACTTCATTTGTTTTTCTATAGAATTCATCCGAATCCTTGGATTCGTTAATTCTAACGCCCCACATAATTATAGATGGATGATTTCTATAATTTAAAACCATATCCTCAACATTTACTATTGATAATTGCTTCCAATTTTCGTCTCCAATATGCTGCCATCCCGGAATCTCAGTAAATACTAATAAGCCCAATTCATCACAAGCTTCAATAAAATGCTTTGATTGGGGGTAATGAGAAGTCCTAACAGCATTTAGGGCTAGTTCCTCTTTTAGAATTTTTGCATCATAAATTTGAGCACCTTTAGGCATAGCATAACCAACATATGGATAAGACTGATGTCTATTAAGTCCTCTAATTTTTATCTTCTCACCATTCAAGAAGAAACCCTTCTCAGTAAACTCAATATCCCTATACCCAAACCTTACAGTTTTTTCATCAATTATTTCACCATTGTTATACATTATGGCTTTTAAACTATACAACTTCGGATTATCAATCCCCCATTTTTCAACTTCGCCCTCTATGTTAATTCTATATTTATTTTTTCCAATTGATTCTATGTTACAATCAATTTTTTTCTCATCATCAAATAATTCAAATCCAATATCATAATCTAATCCATTATCAATATATATATCCGAGTATAGATTATCATCTTGAGTGTGAACATACATATCAGATATGTATGATTTATTTCTTATGGATAAGCTTACCTCTCTGTACAACCCGCTATAAGCTAAATAGTCCACAGTTCCACCAAAAGGTGGAATTTCAGGTTTCTCCCTACTATCAACCCTTATACCTAAAGTATTATTACCTTTTAATAAATCGTTAGTCAATTCAGTTTCATATGGAGTATATCCACATTTATGTTCATTTAAGAGTTTGCCGTTAAGATAAACATATGAATGGTGTGCCGCACCTTCAATAATTAGAAACACTCTTTTGTTAGACCAAGCATCATCATAAATAATATTTTTTAAATAAAGGGAATCCCTTTGATATGTTTCATATCTAGCATAATTTGAATTTAGTAATACAAAATTATGGGGAAGTCTTACTTCTTCTCCATTAATATCATTATTTATTAATATACCTTCACTGAAGTTTTTATAGTATTTCCAATGATTATTAATATGGATTATCATAGATCCCTCGCAATTAATATTATTTATTAATTATACACCTTATTTAAATATTTTGCACTAATTAATCCCCTTTACTAAGTAGCGCTGTAATGTTAAAATATAGAAGTTAAAATAATGAAAAAGGAGCTTGATATGGAACCAATACTATTAATTATGGCTGCTGGTATGGGCAGTAGATATGGCGGATTCAAACAAATAGATCCAATCACAGATGAAGGCGAAATCATTATGGATTTTTCCCTATATGATGCCTACGAAGCCGGATTTAGGAAAGTAATATTTGTCATTAGACACGATTTTGAAGACGCCTTCAAAAGATTCATAGATACTAGAGCAGGAAAGTATTTTGATGTAAAATATGCATATCAAAGTTTGGATGATTTACCTAGTGGTTTTGAACTTCCTGAAGGCAGAAAAAAGCCATGGGGAACAGGTCACGCCATATTAGCTGCTAGAAATATTATAGATGCACCCTTCGCGGTAATAAATGCAGATGATTACTATGGGAAAGAAGCTTTCGGAAAAATATATGACTATTTATTAAACAAAGCTGATGAAAAAAATTACTGCATGGTAGGTTATAACGTTGAAAATACACTTTCTGATAATGGTAGCGTTACTAGAGGAGTTTGCAAGACTACTGAAGATAATAAATTAATCGGCCTTAAAGAAACCTATGACATCGAAACGATTGATGGTAGAATTATATATTTTGAAAATGATGCTGAATTTGAAATAGAAAAAGGAACTTCCGTATCAATGAATATGTGGGGAATAGACAAGAGCTTTATAAAAGAAGCTCAATTAGGTTTTCCTAAGTTTCTAAAGGAAACGGCTGTATCTAATCCTTTAAAGGGAGAATATTTACTTCCTACAATGATTGATGATTTAATTAAAAAAAACAAGATTGCAGTAGAAGTTCTAAATTCAAAAGACAAATGGTTTGGTGTAACATATAAAGATGATAAGCCTATTGTAATGGATTCTATTAAAAAAATGAAGTCAGATAATAAATATCCTAAAGTTCTTTGGAAAATCGAGTAGGGGCTAACAAGTAAACCCGCTCACACCACCGAGCATGCCGTTCGGCACTCGGCGGTTCAACTCATATAATAATCTAAGCAACTAACTAGCCCTCGTTTTCCGAGGGTTTCTTTCTTAATTTGGCGTAATCCTGTGGTTTTGGCTGCAGCTTGATAATGGTCTCCAAAGCCTGCTGATTTCTTTGCCATCCATTCTGGTGCGCCGAGTTTTCTCAGTCCCCATATTCTTTTCTGTCTTGTTTTCCACTGTTTCCAGATGACAATTCTCATTCTCGTTCGTAGATGTTCGTCTACTTTTGTCATTTGCGTTTTCATCTTTCCAATCTTAAAATAGTTTATCCATCCTCGGATAACCCAGTTAAGTGATTGGATTCTGGCATCCATACTGATTGACCACGAGCGTTTGGTGAGTTGTTTCAGTTTCCTCTCAAATTTCTTTACAGAATCTCTGTGAGGTCTGCATTCCCATTTATCACCCATTTTACAAAATCCGAAGCCAAGATACTTTAGATTCATGGGTTTTGTAACCTTTGTTTTGGTTATATTTACCTTTAACCCTAGTTTATTTTCTATCCATTTTGTTGTCGTATGCATTACTCTATTTGCAGCTGCACTGCTTCCTACTGCGATTACACAGTCATCGGCATATCTTACAAAATGTAGTCCTCTTGACTCCAATTCTTTATCTAATTCATTTAGCATTATGTTGCTCAATATGGGAGATAAATTCCCACCTTGCGGTGTTCCTAGTGTCGCATCTTCGTATTTCCCTTTTACCATCACTCCAGCCTTTAAGTATTTGGCTATTAAGGATTCTGTATCAGGGTCATTTATTATTTTATGCACTAGGGTCATCAGCTTGTCTTGGTTGACATTGTCAAAGAATTTCTCAAGGTCAATATCAACTATGTATGTATAGCCGTCATTGAAATACTCTAGTAGTTTCGCTATCGCTTGCTGAGCTCTTCTTCCAGGTCTAAATCCATAGCTGTATTTGCTAAAATGCGGTTCTACTATAGGTGTTATCACCTGCACTATAGCCTGTTCGATGATTCTGTCCATTACCGTTGGGATTCCAAGTTTTCGTATTCCCCCATTTGCCTTTGGTATTTCCACTCTAAGCACCGGCTTGGGTTTGTACTTTCTCTTTTGGATTTGCTCTTTGATATTTGACCAATTTTCTTTTATGTAGTTGTAAACTTCATCTACTTCCACTTCGTCTATGCCACTTGCTCCTTTTTTGGCTTTTACCTTTTTGTAAGCAAGATTCATATTATCCTTGGCTAATATATCATCCGTTAGTTGTGACATTTGTCTTCTTTTCCTTTCTTTGCTTCAATACCTATTAGTCCTATCTCCTATGATGCATTTTGCGCAATTACGATTTTGCTACTTTGCTTCTCGTCAGACATATGTATTTACATTTGTAAGTCAAATTGACTTTATGAATCGTTCAGCCCTTCGCTCCATTTCCATTACAGAAACTTCATCACTACTATGGCTTCTGCTGACTTCTCGCAGTTCGTTATTACTGCGGATTTCTCCGTCTGCAAGACCTCACGGGATAAGTCATCAGTCTTTCATCGTCTACCTGCCTAATTTACCTGTATGAGTTACGACTATCTTTTGGACTTCGTGACACTTAGCCCACTTATCCATCATACAAGCCTATTTATTAGGTTCCTGTTGGTCAGGCTACGATTTCGCTATTGCTTCTTCTCGCCCACACCTCATGGTGTGAACCTTGCAAGTTGCTACGGGGTTAGTTGATAGCTACGCCCCTTATGGACTTTCACCACAGACTGACGGCATGTCCGTCATACTAGCAAAAAAAGGGGGCACCGCGTGCTCCTTTTATATTACTTCCTTTATCTTAAGTAAAAGTTCATCAATATTTATGGGCTTTGATAGATGTTCATTCATACCCGCATCAATACTTTCTTTAGTATCCTCTTTGAAGGCATTTGCAGAAAGACCTATTATAGGTGTTTTTATACCTATTTCCCTTAATAATCTCGTTGCCTCAAGGCCATTCATAATTGGCATCTTTATATCCATTAATATTACATCTATTAAATCTTTTTTATCCGATTCCATAAATTCCACAGCTTCTTTACCATTTTTAACAACTTCAGAATTTATTTTATTATTACTTAAAAGTTTGGTAACAACATATGAATTCATGTCAATATCTTCGACAACTAGTACATTAATACCCTCCAATGATTTCTCCGTTCTTGTTTTTTTCTTCACATTATTTAAATCATTAATTTTTTCATTGGGTATTGTTATAGGAATTCTTACAATAAACTCCGTACCCTCACCTTCTTTTGACTTGCATTTTATGCTTCCGTGCAATTCATCTAAAAGAAGTTTAACTATTGAAAGGCCAAGACCTGTACCTTCATAATTGCCTTTGCCTAATCCCGTATCCCTTTCAAAAGGCGAATACATTCTATCTATAAATTCTTCGGAGATTCCTATACCATTATCCTTTATCTCGCATCTGCAAAATTTCCTTCCATATTCATCTATTTCAAATTCATTTTTAAAATCAACATTCCCACCCTCAGGAGTATATTTTATTGCATTATTTAGCAAATTAATTAATATTTGCATAACATGACTTTTATCTAATAACAGTACATTGTCTTCCGTGGAGAAGACAAATGACATAGTTATATTTTTTTCATATGCATAAGGTTTAATAATGGCCATTAATTCTTCTTCAAATTCTTTCATATTTACTTTAGACTCTTCAATTTTTATTTCCCCTGCTGATATTTTTGTCATATCCAAAATATCACCCAGTATTCTAGTTAAATAAGTTCCAGAACTTGTTATTTTCTTTATAACATCATCCTTATCCTCAACTTTATCCGCTGCTAAACCTATCTCTGCTAACCCTAAAATAGCATTAAGAGGTGTCCTTATATCATGGCTCATATTTGCTAAGAATTTATTTTTCATTTCACTTTCTTGTCTAATCCTAGACATTTCATTAACAACTTCTTTAATCTCAGTTATATCTTCATCATATCTGATTAATGCATCTTTACCATTCCAGTTAATTTTTTCCACATGAAGTTTTACTAACCTATTTTGAGAATGTATTTTACTCTCAATATAACCATTTTGAGATTTTTCATCAAATAACTCGCACCAGTCACATGGCATATCTTTATTCTCTAAGGCTTTATGGCACTTCTTGTTAATCACATCACTTTGCTTTATATTATAGAGTTTTTCCGCATGCTTATTTGCAAAAAGTATTGTATAATCCTTAGGATCAATTACCAATACGGATGAAGTCATTGTATCAAGAATATCTTTTTGCAGCTTATAATACCCTGTATTTAAAGCATTTATAACTTCGCTCTCTTCCACGGATAAATCCTGAACAAGGCCTAATATCCCGGCAACTTTATCATTTTTATTATAAAGGGGTAATTTAATTGCCTTAAATATTCTTTTTCCATCCAAGTTATTAAGATTAGGTTCAGGCTTATCTTCGTATATCTTCCCTGATAATGCTACCTCATCCCCTTTTATAAACTGGTTAGCAAAATCCTCATCAAAAAGTTCATAATCATTTTTTCCAATAAATTTTTCCTTGATAAATTGGTTACTGTTTATATATTTACTATTTGCTCCAAGATACACATGGTTAATATCCTTCCAAAAAACATGCATTGGAAGGGCTTCGAAAAGTTCTATGTAATTATCAATATCTTCAAGCCTAATCTTAATATCCATACCATCACCTTAATTAGATGCTCTGCTTCTCCCAGTTCCATGCGTCTTTACACATGTCATTAAGGTTTTCTTTAGCTTCCCAGCTCAAAACCAACTTTGCTTTTTTAGTAGCTGCATAAATCTCTGCGATATCTCCTGGCCTTCTGTCTACAATTTCGAAAGGTATCTTTATATCATTTGATTTTTCAAAGGCTTTAATTACCTCTAGCACACTAAATCCATTTCCTGTGCCCAAATTTATCACTTCAGAACCGCTTTTATTCTTAGCATATTCTACAGCCTTAACATGACCCTTTGCAAGATCAACTACATGTATATAATCCCTTACTCCAGTTCCGTCTTTGGTTGGGTAATCATCACCGAAAACCTTTAGCTTTTCAAGCTTTCCAGCAGCAACCATTGTAATATATGGCATCAAATTATTAGGAACATCATTATTTCTTTCACCTAGTAAGCCACTTTTATGAGCTCCTATCGGATTAAAGTATCTTAATAGCACTGCACTAAAATCTTCCCAAGAAGCAGCTACATCTTTAACGATTTGTTCTATCATATACTTTGTCCAACCATAAGGGTTAGTACAGCTCATTTCCATTGTTTCATCGCAAGGAACTATTTTAGCATCGCCATAAACAGTAGCAGATGAGCTAAACACAAAGTTTCTAACATCAAATTCTTTCATTAATTTTAAAACAGTTATAGCAGAATTTATATTATTTTCATAATACATAATAGGTTTTAAAACGGATTCTCCTACAGCTTTATATCCCGCAAAATGAATGATTCCATCTATCTTTTCATTGAGAAAAATATCCTTCATTTCCTCATAATCAGTACAATCGACTTCATATACTTTAACTTTTTTACCAGTTATTTTTTTTACTCTATCTAAAACCTCCGGTTTACTGTTATAATAATTATCAACAACAATTACATCATAACCCGAGTCCAAAAGTTCCACAGCCGTGTGGGATCCTATATATCCAGCTCCACCTGTTAACAATATGCTCATTTATTCCCCCTTTAATTCGTAGTTCATTTTATCTGTAACAGCACTACTTACTTCCATGAGCCTCATATTAGCCAAATTAATATCTTCACTATAGAATCCGAAGTACAATTTTAATTTAGGCTCTGTGCCAGAAGGTCTTACTCCAATCCAGTCATTTCCTTCTAGTTCATATATAAGTACGTTGCTTGGCGGGGATTCTATTTCTTCCACATCTCCAAAGGATGAATAATATCTTTTACCAGTCAAATAATCATTTACAGCATTTACCTTTATACCTGCAATGTCTATACTTGTTTCTAGGTTTTTCCTAAGCTTAGCCATTGTTTCATCTATGCTTTTTCTTCCTCCCATACCTTCACATATTATAGCCACTGTTTTTTCTGCGGCATATCCATATTTTTCATATATTCTTTCAAGCCTATCAAAGAGTGTTTCCCCTTTTTCTAAAGATACAGCTGCCATTTCCGCAAGTAGCATACTAGATACTACAGCATCTTTATCCCTTACCTTTGTTCCTGATAAATACCCAAAACTTTCTTCAAACCCAAACTGAAAACACTCATCTCCAAATTCATCATGCTTTTTAATCTTCTCTCCTATAAATTTAAACCCTGTTAAAACTTCATAAAGCTTAACGCCATAATCTTCGCATATATTCCGAGAAAGCTTAGTTGATACAATTGTGCTAACACAAAAGCTATTTTTTGACAAAACACCCATTTGTGCTTTTTCGCTTAATATATATTCCATCAAAAGAATCCCTATCTGATTTCCAGATAACAATCTGTATTCACCATTATTATCTCTTACACAAAGACCCGTTCTGTCAGAATCAGGGTCTGTAGCAATTGCAAGGGATGCATTTTCTTTTTTTGCCAAATTTATAGATAGCTCCATTGTTTCCCTAAGTTCAGGGTTTGGAACTTCCACGGTTGGGAAGTTACCATCAGGGTTTTCTTGCTCATGGACCACAATAACATTATTGAAGCCCAATTCCTTTAAGACCCTTCTAACCGGTTTATTCCCTGTACCGTTTAAAGGGGAATATACTATTTTCATATCAGCATGCTTATTTACTGCTTCCCTATTGATTGAAAGGGATAAAAGCATATCATTATATTTCTTATCTAAATCTTCACCTAAATATGTCACTGCAAATTCTTCACAAAGTTCATCTATGCATTTTAAAGAATTCATAAATTCAAATATGTTGGAAATTTTTTCCATTTCTTTTTTTACTTTTCTGGCATCATCAGGGTTCAGTTGACACCCATCATCTCCATAAACCTTAAAACCGTTATAATTAGAAGGATTGTGGGAGGCAGTTATCATTATACCTCCAATACAACTATATTCTCTAATGGCATAAGATAAAACAGGAACTGGCCTTCCTTCAGAAACAAGATACACTTTTATTCCAAGTTTACAAAGAACCCTAACTACCATCTTTGCATATTCATCTGAACATATTCTAGTGTCATAAGATACTGCTATTCCTCTTTTTAAGGCCTCATCACCTTTGGTTAATATTACCTTACCATAACCTAATGTTGCTAAAGCAATATTATATATATTAATTCTATTTGTGCCTGCACCTCTGATACCCCTTAGCCCCGCTGTGCCAAAATCCAAATCAGTATAAAATCTTTCTTCGATTTCATTTTCATCATTTTCTATACCAAGAAGTTCTTTTCTTGTATCTTCATCCAAATATTTACTATCTAACCATTCTTGATACTTATTAATTGCTACTGACATATAGCCTTCCTCCCTTTACACACCTGTTTTACCTAAAAGTCTAAACATGTTGTTTTTATATGCTTCAACTCCTGGCTGATCAAATGGATTGATATCATTTATGTATCCGCTTACTGCACAAGCCCATTCAAAAAAGTATATTAACTCTCCCATGTTTATTTCATCTAACTTATCTATTTTTATTTCTAAGTTGGGAACCCCTCCATCGACATGAGCCATAGTAGTTGCCTTAGCTGCAACCTTATTTATTTCATCCACATTCTTATCTAAAAGATAATTGAGCCCATCTAAATTATTTTCATCATATGGAACCTTTATTTCTGATTTGGAATTTTCTACTGCTATGTTTGTTTCAAAAATTATTCTTCTACCTTCTTGAACATATTGACCCATTGAATGTAAGTCTGTTGTATATATTAAACCTGCAGGGAATATTCCTTTGCCTTCTTTCCCTTCGCTTTCTCCATAAAGCTGCTTAAGCCACTCTATAAGCATCCCTAATTTGGGCTCATAGGAAACATAAAGTTCTATTTCCTTCCCTTGTCTATTCAAGATATTTCTTGTAGCTGCATATCTTAGAACTTCTTCCCTATTATTTTTTTTTGCGATTCTTGATCCTTTTAGGATTTTTTCAATATCAAATCCAGCTACAGCTATTGGTAAAAGACCCACAGCTGTAAGGACCGAATACCGTCCCCCTATATCATCGGGAACAGCAAAGGCTTCATGTCCTAAGTCGTTAGCTAGCGTCCTTAAAGCTCCTTTTTCTTTATCCGTAGTTATATATGTCCTTTTGATAGACTCCAAAACTCCGTATTTTTCATCCATGAATTTTTTTATGAGCCTAAAAGCTATTGCAGGTTCAGTTGTGGTACCTGATTTAGATATTACATTAACGCAAACGTCTTTATCCTTTATATATTCAAGCAATTCATTTATATAGTCACTACTAAGATTATTCCCCGCATATATGATTTCTATTTTATTTTCATTAAAAAAGGACCCGGATAGCGCATCAATTACCATACGCGCTCCCAAATACGAGCCCCCTATACCTATAACAACAAAAGTGTTACATTTTCTCTTAATTTCTTCCGATATTTGTAACACTCTACCAAGTTCTTCTTCATCGTAATTAAAAGGAAGATTCAACCAACCTATATAGTCAGAACCCTTACCGCTTCCATTTTCCAAAAGATTTAATGCTTTTTCTGCTGCTTTATATGATAGATTAAATTCCTCACGGCTATAATGACTTTCCGAATTATCATTTTCAAAACGAATCATATTTATTCTATCCTACCTCTCATTGAATTCAGTAGTATTTTAACATATTTTATAAATTTTTTCAATTTTATAGTTTGTACAAAACCCACCTATAATCATTTATTATATACTTTAATTCATATTGAATAAATGTGTCATTAACTTTTGATTGACAAAAATAAATTATAGAATCAATCCCGGCTATCCTTTTCTTTTCAGTTTGCACAATTTTATCAATTTTAATCTCATCTACTTCGCCATCCGTTCCTTCCGAATACTTAAACTTATATGGAATAGGGACTTTACCTTTTTTGAAAACCACTATTGTATCAATTTCCTTAGAAACTATTTTCACCTAACTCACCTCCTATTACCACCCATCATTATAAAATTACCGTTGTTTGTCCCTCCCTCAAGGGGCTTTATATTTGTATTAGCAAATGTTCCCCTATATATTGAGGTTTCTCCAAATTTGTCTCTTATTTCATCAACTATAAAATCCGCTTTTTGGTTCTTTTCATAACTAATATTTAATTTCTCATAAATTGATATTTGATAATTATCATTTTTGCAAAGTTCACTTAAAGATATTCCAAGCTGCCTTACGGGCTCTCCTTTCCATGCATGATCAAAAAGCATGCATGCATATTCATATATATTTGATGTACTATCTATATATAAGTTTAGTCGCATCTGATGTGTATATCCTATCAGTTCACTGTTTCTTATCCTTATACCAATAAGAGACGTCTTAAATCCTTGATTCCTAAGTCTTAGAGACACTCTTTCTGCTAATGATAATAAATACATATGAACTTCCTCTTTTTCATAAACATCATATTTTATTGTCATGCTATTAGATATGCCTTTTCTCAAAATTTCATTGTTTGGAATCACTTTTGTATTATCTATTCCATTTGCATAATTCCATATTAATATTCCTTGGCTTTTAAGCATGGCTTTTAAAAAAAGCATATCCGTATTTGCAAGTTCCCCAATGGTATTTATGTTTATTTTTTTAAGTTTTCTTTCCGTGGCTCGGCCAACCATAAAAAGTTTTCCAACAGATAATGGCCATAGTTTTTCTCTAATCTCCTCTCTAAAAATAGTGTGTGTCATATTTGGTTTTTCTAATTGACCAGCCATTTTTGCAAGAAGCTTATTGTCACCTATGCCAACATTTACAGTAAACCCCAGCTCCTTTTCAATTCTTTTTCTGATTTCATTTCCAACTTTAATTGAATTTCCAAACAACTTCTCCGAGCCCACATAATCTAAAAAGCATTCATCAACGCTATATCTTTCAACCTTTGACGAATATTCAGATATAATTGATAACATGGCTTCACTACATGATATGTATAAATCAAAATTTGGAGGATATATTAAAATATCTGGACATAGCGAAATGGCCTCATATAAAGGTTGTCCTGTTTTTATTCCATATTTCTTTGCTGGGATGGATTTTGCTAATATAATACCATGTCTATTCTTTGGATTCCCTGCTATGGCAGATGGCACTGTCCTTAAATCTAGAGTCTCTCCATTTTCCAAAAGCCAAGCAGATGTCCAACTTAAAAACGCCGAATTTGCATCTATATGAAGAATTGTCATACCCTCACACTCCTTGTTTGATAATTATATCGAACATTTGTTCTTATTTCAACCTATTTTTAATTCTTTTTTTACATATTTATTTCATAAAATATGTAATTTATGATATAATTACTTGGATTTAAATTTAGGAGGTATTTTATGGTTTCACCAGGTCCTATAGCCTTTTCAATAATGGAATATGATATAAGATGGTACGGGGTTTTAATTGGTATAGGTGTAATTCTAGCCGTGTTCTTATCCTATATGCGATCAAACCGTTATGAAATCGAACAAGAACGAATTTTAGATATAGTTATATGGGTTTTACCCATTGGAATAGTTGGCGCTAGACTTTATTATGTATTATTTAGTTGGGATTATTACATGGGTGACATCTCAAAGATAATAAATATAAGGAATGGCGGACTTGCCATCCACGGTGGAATAATAGCAGGAGCACTTGCCGCATACTTTATTTGCAAACACTACAAGCTTGAAATTTTAAAAGTTTTGGATTTATTTTTACCAGGTGTTGCAATTGCCCAAGCCATAGGAAGATGGGGAAATTTTTTCAATTCGGAAGCACATGGTGGTCCCACAGATTTACCTTGGGCAATTTTAGTAAATGGGGAATATGTGCACCCTACTTTCTTGTATGAATCCATATGGTGCTTGGCATTAGGTATCTTTTTAATTACATTTGAAAGAAAAAGACTTTTTAGCGGACAAATTGCTTGTCTTTATGGAATACTTTATTCCGCAGAAAGATTCTTTGTTGAAGGTCTTAGGACAGACAGCTTAATGATTGGAGAATTTAGACAAGCTCAAGTTATAAGCGTATGCATAATTTTAGCATGTCTAATTATCTACACAATATTATATAAGAGAAATAAATTACTCAAGGAGAAAAACATATGAAATTAGGGATTGTTGGCCTACCAAATGTAGGCAAAAGCACATTATTTAATGCCATAACAAAAGCAGGGGCAGAAGCTGCAAATTATCCATTTTGCACAATAGAACCAAATATTGGAGTTGTTGCCGTCCCAGATGAAAGGTTAAATGTTCTTCATGACATATATAATTCAAAGAAAACAATTCATACAACTATAGAGTTTTGTGACATAGCAGGCCTTGTAAAAGGAGCATCTAAGGGAGAAGGTTTAGGAAATAAATTTTTAGGACACATAAGAGAAGTCGCTGCCATTGTTCATGTTGTAAGATGTTTTGAAAACGACAACATAGTTCATGTGGATGGAACAATTGATCCAATTTCAGATATTGAAACTATTAATACTGAACTGATTCTTTCAGATCTAGAAATCCTAGAAAGACTGAAAGCTAGGCTTTCAAAAAATTCAAAAGGCGATAAAAGCATAAAAAGAGAATTTGATATGATTGAAAAAATAGTGGAATTCTTAGGTCAAGGCAATTCAGCTAGAGCTATGGATCTTAATGATGAAGAAAAAGGATATATGGAATCACTAAATCTTTTATCATCAAAACCTATAATATATATTACCAATGTTTCCGAAGAAGATGTTTCAAATGAAGATAATCCTTATGTTTTAAAGGTTAAAGAGTTTGCCAAAACAGAAAAGGCAGAAATAGTGGTTGTCTGTGCAGAAATCGAAGCAGAAATTGCTGAGCTTTCTGACGATGAAAGGGAAATGTTTTTAGAAGAATTGGGTATTAAAGAGTCTGGTTTAAATCAACTTATCCATGCTTCATATTCCCTACTTGACTTAATATCATATATAACTGCAGGAGAGCCTGAGGTAAGAGCTTGGACAATTAAAAGAGGAACCAAAGCACCACAAGCTGCAGGTAAAATACATACAGATTTTGAAAAAGGCTTTATAAGGGCCGAAACCATAGCTTACGATAAACTAATAGATTGCGAAGGCAATTTAGCCAAAGCAAGAGAAAAAGGTCTAATACGCTCAGAAGGAAAAGATTATGTTGTAAAGGATGGAGATGTTATACATTTCTTATTTAATGTCTAATATATAGATTAACATTTTTTTAACATTTGTATAATTTATCCTTGCATTTAAGACAATGCTTAGGTATAATTGCCATAGAGGTTATCCCCCCTGATAATCTCATTAATCTCTAGTCCCAATACCCTTTTACAAAATAGATCGCTCCCCTGCGGTCTATTTTGCTATTTATGAGGAGGTTTATATGAAAAAGATTGTGAACAAAAGCAATTTAAGTGTTTTTGATAGAAAAATAGTTGAAACCTATTTCAAAGACAAACGTTGCGGTGTTTTTGACATAGAAACCACAGGATTAAATTTCAATTGGGACAAAATAATTTTGACAGCTATATTAACAATTGAAAATAGCACTGCTACGGTTACACAATTCCTAGCGGAAGATCCTAGTGAAGAAAAAAATATAATTAAAGCAACATTAGACTATATAAAAAGTGAACATATTGACTATCTTCTAACGTACAATGGCGCCAGTTTTGATATACCATTCTTTAAAATAAAATTGAAAAAGCACTTTGAAGACACATTCTTTCCCTATTACAATTTGGATTTATATAAAATATTTCGTAACCATTCGAATCTAAAAAAACTTTCGACTAGTCTAAGTCAAAAATCTATGGAAAATTTCATGGGAATAGGAAGCGATAGGGACGATATTATAGACGGAGGCAAAAGCGTAGAACTATACAAAGAATTTGTTCTCACAAAGGATAAAGGGAAAGAGGAATTAATATTAACCCATAACAGAGAAGATGTATTTCAATTATATAGATTACTAAATTTGCTTAAATATTGTAATTTTCATAGTGCCATGTATGAATACGGTTTTTTACATAGTAGTTTAGTTGTTAAGCCAAAACTTATTAAGGGCTATCTTAAAATAGTTGGAAAACAATACAGATACCCCATATCAATTGATACCTTTGGAAGTTTTTCTACCAACTATCAAGCAAACTTTGATTCAAATGACAGAAACTTTGAAATCTTGTTGCCTTCTTTTGAAGAGGCTAATGGTAAATATGTAGATGCTCATTTTATTAAAGATGAAAAAAATCAGCTTGGTTTAATAAACGGTTACCTTGTTATAGAAGAGAATAAAATAAAAAAGCACAGAGAAATCAATATTTTCTCCATGCTAATAATTAACAAAATACTATCAGACTATGGCTACTGATAGATAAAATAAGTAACCGACAAACATTAAAACTCCCTGAATTTTATAGCCTCTTTCTTTAATAAAAATAGGTATCATTGCAATCAAGGTTAGTATTAAACATGCTGGTAAATCGATATTCATGGTCCCTAGGCTTACTGGCAAAGGCTCCCCAGAAATTAGAGAACATATAGGAAGTATTAATGTTAAATCAATTATATTTGCACCTATAATATTTCCTATAGATAATCCAGCCTCTTTCTTTACTATAGCGCTTACCGTTGTAACAAGCTCTGGAAGAGATGTACCAATTGCCACAATAGTAATTGCTATTACCCTTTCCGATACGTTAAACATAAGTGCTATCTGCGAACCACTGGTAACTAGCATTCTAGAACCTATTATTATTCCCGCAGCCCCTAAAATAAACATTAAACCATATTTGATTTTACCTTTTTTATCAAAGTTCACTTCACACTCACAGATAGGTTCTCTGTGTTTTTTTGTTGCTCTGACATTCTCAAATATATAAAGTCCACAAATTATTAATAAAATAAATGAACCTGGTATTGAAAGTCTGCCTCCATCACTTGCCAAATACAAAACGGCTGCGGCTGATATGAAAAGAATACCCCTATTCATGTAATGTATTCTTCTAGCCTCTATCGCCATAAATATTAAAGCTATAGACATAATAAGTCCTGTGTTCGCTATAACAGAACCCACAGCATTACCAACTGCCATTTCTATTTTTCCATCGGCTGCTGCTATCACAGATACTAAAACCTCAGGAAGTGTAGTTGCAATACTTACTATTGTAGCTCCAACAATAAACGTTGGAACTCTTAATGCTTTCGCAATACAAGTAGCGGCATCAACAAAATAATCTCCACCTTTAACAACTAAAATTAATCCACTTATAAATACTAAAAATACTAAAACGTTCGACAATTATGCTAACCTCCAATTTGATCAAGTTCTTCTTTTATTGCAATTATTTCTTCTGCCCTTTTAGTTTTGGCCGTAGTGGTTTTAATAGTTGCCCTTGTTGATAGGAAGTGTTTCTTGATATGTTTATAGTGTGGTAACGTTTTATTAATCTTATCTAGATCCTTAGCAACAATCTTTTTAAACTGCTTAATATCTATTCCTTTTTCTTCTAGGTATTCTTCTTTATATACTATTTTAGCCCATATTACAAATTCATTATGTTTTTTCAATGGGAAGACCATATTTTCTTCTACGTATTCAAGCTTATTTATTAATTGTTCCAACTCTTCAGGGAAAACGTTCTTGCCACTTTTTAAAATTATTACATTCTTTTTTCTTCCACTTAACCAAAGATATCCATCTTTATCAAAATAACCCAAATCACCGGTATGATACCATCCATCTGTAATAGCTTTGCTTGTAGCTTCTTCATTTTCATAATAACCAAGCATTACATTTGGTCCCTTTGCTAAAACTTCACCAATGCCATCTTCGTTAATATCTTTAAGTTTGACCTGCACATTCGGTAAAACCATTCCCACAGTTCCAGGCCTTCTATATATATGACTCTCGGAAGCTATTACAGGAGACATCTCAGTAAGTCCATAGCCATTCACCACAAGGATACCAAACTCAGACAACCCTTGTTCCATTTCAGGATCAAAAGGTGCAGCTCCACTTATAATGAATCTGATATCTCCTCCTAATTGATCTAATATGCTTTTGAACATTTTCCTTCTAATATTTATGCCAAGCTTTTCAGTAACATTACAAATTTTTAAAGCTTTTTTAACAGTTTTTTCTTTACCTTGTTTTTCTATCTCTTTATATAGTCTTTTATATAATGTTTCTATTAACAATGGGACGCTCATAAATACAGTGACCTTGTATTCCTTTAAGTTGGTTTGAAAATATTTAAGTCCATCACAAAAAACATTTTTTGCCCCATAAGTAATCATAACCATAAGGCCAGTTAACCCAAAAACATGATGGAATGGTAAAAATGCCATATTAACGTCGTTTTCATACATCTTTTCAAAACCTGCCATACCATATATGTTACTAGTTATATTTCTATGAGAAAGCATTACCGCTTTTGATTTGGCTGTTGTACCAGAGGTAAATACCATAAAAGACATAGCATCTTTGTCGATGTCTCTATTTATATATGATTCATCACCTTCCCCCATTAGCCTGGAACCCTCTTCAATTAGTTCATCTAAAGATAAGCCAAATGTAGGTTTAAAATCCAATCCAACAAAAAGTTTGACACCAGTATTTTCTCTATTACAGACTTGCTCTGCTATGTTAAGCAACTTTTTCTCAAAAAAATACACAGTTGCTTTACTTCTATTAAGACAACTCTCTAGCTCATCTATTTGCATTGCTCTGTCCAAGGGAATAGCAACACCAACCCCGTTTACCACTGAAAAGAATGTCATTATCCATGTATAGCTATTTTCTCCCATTATAGCAATTCTTTCATCAGCACAATCATGGGATAAAAGTGCTGTGCCTAGGGCTTTTGTATCTTCTAAAAGCATCTTATAAGTATGATTTATATACTTAACATCTTTATCAACTTTTTCCTTAACTACAAATGCTACATTATTAGGGTAATCTTCTGAAACCCTTTGTAACATAACTCTCATAGTATCATGTTCTTCTTCAAATGGTTTATAATTCATAAATTCTCCGTAATCATATCTCCCTAGTCGCATGTCTAAGCCATTCTTTGTGCTCAGTATCCAGCATAGGTGAAATCTCTTCATAAACTTTTTGGTGATAACTATTTAATTCTGCTAATTCTTCTTTAGTAAGGTACTTTTTATCAATAGCATCTAAATCAAATGGAACCAATGTAACATTTTCAAAAATTAAGAAATCTTCATTTTCTCTTATACACAAAATATCGTTTTCATGTCTGATTCCATATTGATTTTCCAAGTATAATCCTGGCTCATTTGATGTTAGCATTCCAGGAAGCATAAGCATATTATTTTTATTCTTTCTATAATTAATACTTTGAGGCCCTTCATGAACATTAAGCATATATCCAATTCCATGACCAGTACCATGATCATAATCCAAGTTGTTTTTCCATAAAGAAGCTCTAGCATATATATCTAATTCTGAAGCAGAAACACCAAAGGGAAATTTTGCCATGGAAAGTTCCAAATTACCTGCCAATACTTTCGTATAATTCTCCTTCATTTTATCGTCTACATTACCTAAAGCTAAGGTTCTTGTTATATCAGTAGTGCCTCCCATATAATGACCTCCAGAATCAATTAGTAAGAAGTTACCTTTTCTAATTTCAGCATTGGAAAATTCATCTGCAGTATAGTGAATAATAGCACCGTTAGGTCCATAGGCACAGATCGTTTTAAAACTAAGTTCAAAACATCCCTGCTGCCTTCTTAGCAACTCTAAATAATCGGCTGCTGTAACCTCAGTAATATGTACTTTATCTGCATCATCTTTAAGCCATTTTATAAACTTAATCATTGCAACTGCATCGAGTTTATTTACCCTTTTAATATTTTCAATTTCCACCTTATTTTTAATGGCTTTTTCATTCTCAATAATGTCATCCAACTCCAATATCTCTAAGTCTTTTCTATTATCAAGAGTATCTATTATAGCCGCATTACTTCTATCTGGATCTAACGCAATATATTTAATTTCAACATTTTCAATAAAAGCATAGAATTCATCATACTTTTTAACTCTAATCCCTATTTCATCTAAGTATAGGTATACCTCTTCCCCAAGTTTCGAACTATCTGTAAATAGATAATTTTCATTATTACCAGGTCCTAGGTATAAATATGACAAAAAAACCGGACTACATGATATATCATTTCCTCTTAAATTTAAAAGCCACGCAATATCATCAAGGGTACTACATATGTATCCCATATCTCCGTTATTTAATATGAATTTATCTTTAATTCTATTTATCTTGCTTAAAGCACTTTCACCTGTTAATTTATCATCGAGCTTAAAAATTTTACCTTTAGGAAATTTAGGTCTATTCGTCCATATTTCTCCTACTAAGTCTAAATCTGTTCTAATTCTAACTATTCCTGATTCATATGCTATGTGCATGCTTTCTTTTATGGCTTGCATTAAATCTTCAGAAAAAGTCCTACCATCGCATCCGATCACATATTCATTATTTGCTAGTATAACTTTATCAGATGGAGCTTTTTCAATGGCATCAAAAAACATCTTGTCACCACTCAACGTGAAAAAGCTAGTTAGTTTTCTTAAGTCATCAGACTTGTCACTATATATATGAACTTGAATTCCAGTATCTTTAAGTTCTTTTTTAGATTGTAACGCATATCTACCATCGGTCCAAAGATGCACGTGGTTTTCAGTTATAATCATTTTACCTTCAGAACCAGTAAATCCAGAAATATATTCTAGAGTTTTAAAATATTCACTAGGGATTTCTGACATATGAAAATCCATGGTTGTAATCATATATAAAGAAATACCATTTTCCATCATCTTTTCCCTTAATTTTGCTATTCTTTCTTTTATTATGGTGCTATTCATCAATTTACCTTTCAAAATATACTAGAATATTATAACACATTTATTCACTTTGTGCTTTATAATTCTGGACTTTTTCATTATAGTCCCCTGTCCATTTATAAATATAAGTCTTAGCAGAATCAACAACTGTGTCTGCTTCGCTAGCAGGTAAAAAGCTACTTTCTATTTTTACTGTATATAAATTAGTGGTATGAACATAAATACCATTTACTGCTTCATATACTTCCCCTGTAGTTACACCATTTTCAACAATAGCAGTATTTCTTAAAACTCTAGTATCTACATATCCTGTCGCTGTTTCATTCTTGATTATACCATCTCCTTCATCAATAAATGTCTTTGATTTATCTACTCCATAAGCGTCTAGGCTATCTATAATATCATCGTGCCCTTTTAAAAATGCATTAAATAATTTAATATTTACAGTTATAAATGATTCGCTACCTAATTCATTTGTTTTAATATATGTGAATTGCATTTCGCTTACTCCGTCAGAATCATTATGATATTTATATAGTAAGTTTTCCCCATCAGATGGCATCAAGGTATAACCAAGAGATTCGATACTACCTATACTAACCTCCGAAGGTAAAAGATTCTCACTAAACTGAAATCCACCACTTGTTTCTTCTTCTTTCCCATCTTCACATGACACAAGAAAAGTCATTGCTATTAGGCAAAATATTAAAATTACAATTTTTTTCATATGTTCAACTCTCTCCTTTTCTTTAAATTATATCACAAGGTGAGAATATTACAAATTAAAACTCCCCAAAGGATAGTGTCAATATACTTTCGGGAATTAATAATCAGAGTATCCCCTTGGTATGTTTTCATTTAGTTACTTTAGTCTATTTATATATCATTTAATTTAAAACCACTATTTATCATTCCTCTG
>Ga0102929_1000307_pt1 | contig 28320 bp, 25 predicted proteins | sample SalPonR1_B_D2_MG_FD_78510 | JGI IMG/M metagenome (GOLD analysis project Ga0102929, IMG submission 78510) | Salt pond soil microbial communities from South San Francisco under conditions of wetland restoration - Salt Pond MetaG R1_B_D2_MG | ecosystem: Environmental > Aquatic > Marine > Intertidal... | reverse complement strand
TTTTGGCTCACAAGGGCATCTGAAGACCTCATCAATTCTTTAAAGGATTGGCTCAATTCAGCCATTACCTCCTCTCTTTTAAGGCCTATGTGACTGAAAATCTCGTGGTCATTACGCAAAACAGTCTCACTGTTCTGAATCTTGAGATCGATGATTCGTAACATTTGTTTGATTCCTTCAGAAATATCCTCAACTCCCTCATCTATCTTGGCATTCATGGCATTTTGTAGGTCAGCTCCTAACTTACTCGTGAGTTCTTCCATCCGCTTTTTAATGCTGCTTTTACCCCCAAAAATGGACTTGAGGGAGGCTCCTAAAATGTTGCCGATAGACAATTCACTTTTCAATTCAGCTCTTATGTTTCCTACAGTTTTATCATAGGCGTTCAGGAGATTCTCGATGAAAATGGATATTCGTTTTTCAGTTAACTGCTGTTCTTCGTCCAGCACTTTTTCTACATCTTTTCTGAATGTCTTGTCCAGTTCTAATTGCCTTTGCCTCGTCTCCAGGCCACTTTCAATTTGCTTGTAGATGCGCAAAAAGGTATCTATATTATTTTTTAGTTTGAGGACAGGGGCCTTCCCTCCAGTAATATTGCTTTCGATGTAGGATCTCACTTCCTTAAAACCACTTTCTGAGTGAATTCCTTCAAGTTCCTGTTTGGCACTGACTGTAAATATGACAGGATTTTGCACCCCCTGTTTGAGTGCGTAGTCTTTGAGGCCTTTTTGATTTATGGCGAGATCCTCTTCACTCATTAAATCTTTCTGCTGGAGAATGAAAACGATCTTTTTGTGCCACTCTTCGCTCACATATTTGAAGAAGTCCCAGGCTGATTGCCGATAGGGATTCTTCGCTTCAAAAACAAACATAACCCGGTCTGAGGCCGGGATAAATTTCTCGGTGATCTCCTGATGATATTCAATAATGGTATTGGTGCCGGGGGTATCAACTATGGCAATTTCCCGGAGGATTTCCTCCGGGTAGTAAATCTTTTTCAGCGTAGGACTGATATTTTCAACCTCATGCGTTTTCCCGTATTCTATGAGATGGATGGCATCTGTTTTTGGATCAGGAGCCACAGCACAGATTTCTTCTTTTGTCTTTAAAAGTGCATTGATAAAGCTGCTTTTACCTGCTTTGACTTCTCCGACAACGACAAACATAAAGGGCTCGCCAATTCTGTTTCGTAAATCACTGACCACTTCTGACAATTCTCTGTTGTCTATTTCTGCGCACAGGTTGTGTAATTCCTTTACTGTTTCAGAAAGCTTTTCCCTGTATGTCTGAAGTTCTTGATTTACTAATTCCATGCTCTAAATTATAGATCAATTTTTATTTGCTTGAGAATTATTTGACTCTCCGGGCCCAGACAAAATAACAAGTCCAAAATGCTAGGCGGTTTTTGCTTTAGAAAAAGCTCATTTCCTCGCAAGGACGAATACAGGTGCCTGGTTTCTACGCAAAAGTCGCTAATTTTTACTTTCCTGTAATCATTGCCCTCGAAATCTGGTTCATAGAATTCTGTCGAGAAGGGCATATTGGTCAAATGTAATTTCTGTAAAAAGAATTGAAGGCATTTCCAATTGAATGTCCAAAGGTACTCTCCGGCGTTTTCGAAAATCCTTGTCAAATCCTCTATATAGAAGTGAAAAAAGGCACTTTTCCCATAAGCCGCATGTATACTTTTTAGATGAAGGTCTTGCCATGGCTCCGTATAGCTTATCCGCACTTTGCCAATTGGGCATTTATTACTTTTGCCACCTTCAAGTGGAATACTCATCACCTGAATTTCATTGGGCCCCATGATATAATATCGATTTCGAAGACTTCTCTTCTGATAATTCTCACAGGCCTCCCAATAAACAGCGTATCCTTGTGATAGATAGGCGAAAAAAAGCAAGGGGGGCATACTCATGCTTGGGAAGAGGGCCTTTGGTTTTTTTATTTCGGTCGCCTTAGTCAATTACTCGAATTTTGATGTTCAAGCTCGTCTTGAACTGCTATTTTTATACAAATATCTTAGTTTAAAGGCAAATGAGTAACGCAGTATCCAAATACCTTAGGGATAGGGCTGAAATAAACCCGGAAAACCTCCCAGAGCCTAATCCTGCTCTCTGCATGGTGGTGGTCATACCTGCTTACAGAGAACCCGATTTAAACCGAACACTGAAGTCTCTCCTCAATTGCACTGTGCCCTTGGCTGAAAAGCTGGAGGTAATCGTGGTATTGAACCGACCGGCGGACGATATTATGGAGGAAGAAAACATGAAAGTCAATCAAAGGCTCATTCAACAATTAAACCGTGAATCATCTTTCCCCATACATGGTATAAGCCGCATTTTTTATGACGAAAAAAAAGCAGGGGTAGGTCTGGCTCGGAAGGTAGGAATGGACATGGCACTAAAGCGGTTGGTTAAGGTGAATGGCCTAAGTGGTTGGATCGTTTGCCTTGACGCAGATTGTACCGTATCATCCAATTATTTGTCTGAGCTATTAATGCTACAGGAAAACGATATGCAAGCCGTTGCCGGTACCATCCGTTTTGAGCATCAAATACCTGAAGAAGGCGCGGAATCTGCAATTTATCAATATGAGCTTCATCTTAGGTATTATGTAGAAATGCAGAGAAGATTGGCGTTGCCCTATGCCGTCCATACTGTTGGTTCTGCTATGTTTGTTCGCGCCCTTGATTACGCCCAAAAAGGAGGCATGAATACACGAAAAGCAGGGGAAGATTTCTATTTTCTGCACAAATTCACCCTGGATAAAGGATTTAGAGATTTCTCCGAACCAGTGGTGTATCCCTCAGCCAGGGCCTCCAAGAGGGTTCCTTTTGGCACGGGCAGGGCAATTGTGGAATTTGATAAGGAGTATTTGAGCTACCATCCGAATAGCTTTGCCGACCTTTCTGTTTTTCTCAATTGGGTGAGAAAAATGGCCACGCATAGCAATCTTAATACTGTTCATTTTGATAATCAGGACATACCAGAGTCGATTCGTTCTTTTCTTCAAGAGCAGGACTTCTTCTTGAAATTGGAGGAATTCAATAAACACACAGCATCTCCATCCAGCTTCTTAAAGCGTTTTTATCAGTGGTTCAATGCTTTTCGCCTCATGAAATGCCTTCATTATCTGAGAGATCATTTTTATCCATCAGTGCCGATTTTAGAATTGGCGTTCAGGGAATTGCCGGAAAAATTGCAAAATGAAGGGGAGGATTTATTAGCACTTTATCGTGATAAAAATAATTTCGATCAATGGAGGGCTGGCTGAATGGGTAATTTTTCTACGATGGCGGATTCCTGTTCCATCCACCATTTTAGGCGACTGTAGACCATATTTTCATCAAAATACTGTAATGCCATGCGAACGAATACCTCACCGTGTTTGGCTTCAGAGGTCCATAATTCTTTGTAAAATTTTTGCAATGAAGGGGACATAATGTTTTCTGCAATCAACCGAAACCTTTCTGCTCCTCTTGTTTCTACTACACTTGCTATAAGGAGACGATCCATGAATCGCTCATTTCTGCCACTGTGGGCTCTGTTAATCAAAGCTTTAACATAGGCGTCTTGTTTCATTTGTTTTGGAAGAGCCACCCTTCGCTCGGCCAACAATGTATAAACCATTCTGAAATGTTCCAGCTCCTCTACGGCGGTGTCAATGAGTTCAGGAAGAATTTCCTTCCTGTCAGGATATTTAGCTACGAAACTCATGGCCATGCTAGATGCCTTTCTCTCGCAATCAGCATGATCTTTCAAAAACTCATCAAAATCTTCCAATACAGCCTGGAGCCATTCAGGGCTGCTGGGTTTTCCGACATCCAAACGGTATTGCATATAGATTTACATGTTGCTGAATAGTAAATACAATAAGGCTAAAACCACGATTGTGATGATGCCCACTGTCAGGATAAAGCGTTTGACCTGTTCTTTCTCTCTCGCCTGTTGTTTGTATTTCTTTCTTGATTTAGCCATGATATTTGTGGATTTGAATAGAAAAATAATAAATAATTTCTACATCAGTAACTGTCGATGAAAATTTAGCAGGCGATCGTCCAATATAATATCTCGCGGTCGAATTTTCTGCGCCAGGACAATTCCCTCCAGGCTGGTACATCGACTTAAGGCAACGTAACACTGTCCGCTTTCAAATGCACCTCTGCCGAGGTGAATAATGACGTGATCAAAAGTTTTCCCCTGGCTTTTATGTATGCTGATGGCCCATGCCAATCTCAAGGGATACTGGGTGAAGGTGCCGATTACCTTGGCTTCAATCTCGTTTCCTTTGGGTGTGTATTTAAAAATTTCCCATTTAACAGGGGTTATCTCTTCCTGTACCATACGTCCTTTGCTGTTTTCGTACTCCACCTCTATAGACTCCTCATTCAGTTTGGCGACTTTACCTAATGTGCCATTGACGTAATGTTTCTCGTAATCATTTCTTACAAACATCACCTGGGTGTCTTTTTTGAGACTGAGAATTTCATCGGTAGGAAACTTACCGGGATTGTAGTTGCCTGTTACTTTGGCCGGATAATCTATTTTGATTTCATCCAGGGCATTGAGTTGTTTGCGGTTGATGCTATCTGCTATGGCATTGGTCGTGCAAAGATGAATGGCGGTTGTGCTCGCAGGCAAAACTGCCTCTGCCCGCTCATTCAGTGCCTCTAAGGTGTCCCAATCTGCTCTTTTTAGACGGATATCATCCAACAATTGCTTAAAAGAACGGTCTTTTTGACGAAACACCTCGGTCAATTCAATTAGCTGTAATTCGAAATTATCTTCAAATACTTTTGCATCAAAGAAAAAGGGTGACTGATAAACCTCCTGAAAAAATTGTCGCTCTGCCTGGGAAGCTACCACGGGCGGAAGTTGAAAGATGTCTCCAAAGAGAATAACCTGAACACCACCAAATGGCTCCGGGTTGTTGCGATTCAATCTGAGGAACTGGTCCATGGCATCGAATAAATCTGCACGAACCATGGACACCTCGTCAATAATGAGTAGCTCCATCATTTCATAAATACGCCTGTTTTTCTGAAGGCGTATGTCTTGAGCTCGCAGAGGTCTGGAAGGAAACCTAAAAAAGGAGTGAATGGTCTGACCTGCTACATTCAGGGCGGCAATCCCGGTTGGAGCCAGTACAATGGCTTTTTTCTTAGTGCCCTTACGAAATAATTGTAGTAGGGTAGACTTTCCTGTTCCCGCTTTTCCAGTTACGAAAAAATGTTCTCCGGTTTCTTCCATCTCTTTAAGGGCAAAGCGGAATTGGTGATTCAATTCTAAAGCCTGGAACTCTTGCAATCTCTTTGTTTTGATACTTCAGAAAATGATGTTGTCTCTAGGTTGTTCAAATTAAAAATTTACGCTTAACATAATGTGTACGATTAATACATAATTAATACATTACAAAGATAATTCTGGTTGAGCTTATCTATTTTTGTCAAAAATTATAACGCATATGAAATATTTTCTACTCTTTATCAGCCTTCTATCCTTGCAAATGGCCTTTGCTCAATGCAATGAGCTCTTTATATCTGAATATGTCGAGGGTAGTGGAAATAATCGCGCACTTGAGATTTACAACCCTACAGATAGAATTGTAGATTTATCAGAATACAGCGTTGGCAGGTTTCGCAATGGCTCTACTACCTTTACAGCAGGCCCCATACCCGAAGGAAACAGTATTGGGCCAGACGAAACATTTGTCATAGTGATAGACAAGAGAGACAGTTTAGGTAGTGGTTTTGATCAGGCAGTGTGGAATGGATATATCCTCATGGAGCCATCCATTGATTCACTCACAGGTGAGGTTCGTGTAGACAATAGTGGCGATACCATTCTTTTCCCCGTATTTGATGAAAATCTCGATCGTTTCCTTTACGGAGATTATTACCGCGAACGATTTGACCTGCAAGGCAAGGCGAACATCTTCGTTAACCCATTTTATGAGCAAGCAACAAGCTTTTTTTATTTCAATGGCAACGACGCAGTTGCGCTGATAAAAGGCGAAGAAGTCTTACCTGATGGTTCCAACATCATTGACGTGATCGGTGTAATAGGTGAGGACCCGGAAGTCATTTATGGCGATCCCTACTGGTCAGATAACCTCGGTCGCAGAGTAACCGCCAATTCAACTCTTGTGAAAAATGAGCGCATTGAGGAAGGAACAGGTGTCGTTTTGACGGGAAGAGATACCTTCCCTTATGGACAATGGAATTGGAATTTCAATAATACCTTTACATTCCTGGGAGATCATACTTGTAGTTGTCACGATGCAGTGGATGTAGAAGAGCAATTATTGACCGATATCGGTTTGGAAATCTTTCCTAACCCCTGGAATAACGGATCATTGCAAATACAAGTAAACGCCAAGATGAAAGCGGTGTCAGTTTATAACAGTTTGGGATTGCCGGTGACATCGGAACAGGGTTTGAGTGTATATAGTTACACGATCAAAAATAGTAATTGGCCTTCAGGCACCTATTTTCTAATGGTCGAACTTGAAAATGGTGAAAGGGCTGCGAAAAAACTGATGATACCCTAGGCAGATCGCCCGGAAATGCTTTTATGGCTATTTAAATTGATTGACCATTCCTCATGAAAGGACTGTTTTTACTTTTGACTTTTTTAGGTCTTTGGCTTTCTGTTACAGGCCAAGAAACATTTACCGTTTCCGGGCAACTGACGGATGCTGCGACGGGTGAAACACTCATTGGTTCTACCGTCGTATCAGGAGACAAAGGAACCGTTACAGACATCGACGGAAAATACAGCTTGCAATTGCCCCAAGGTGAGAATACCATCGTTTATTCTTATGTGGGTTACGACCCTCAATCAAGGGTGATACTTCTGGAGCAAGACACGATCATCAATTTGCAACTGGATTTGCAGGTGATGAAGGAAATCCTGGTAACTGCAGATATTGCAATTGATAGAAAAACACCTGTGGCCTATTCAAATGTACCTACTAAAAGGATAGAGGAGGAACTGGTTTCGCAGGATTTACCCATGATTTTGAACACCACTCCTGGTATTTATGCTACGCAACAGGGTGGTGGTGATGGTGACGCCCGTGTAACAATCCGCGGCTTCAGTCAGAACAACATTGCAGTTATGTTGGACGGCGTGCCTGTGAATGACATGGAAAACGGTAATGTTTTCTGGTCCAATTGGTTTGGGCTTGACATGGTGACGCAGAGCATGCAAGTCCAGCGTGGTCTTGGTGCTTCCAAGTTGTCTATTCCTGCCGTAGGGGGAACCATCAATATTCTCACTAAGGGCATTGAGTCTAAGCGTCAATTAAGGATCAAACAAGAAGTCGGGAATGATGCTTTTCTCAGAACGAGTGTGGGCTTTAATAGTGGCCGACTTGAAAATGGATTCGGCTTTAGTGCGGCTTTATCTTACAAAGAAGGAGATGGCTGGGTTGATGGCAACTTTACCAGGGGGGCTTTCTATTATCTCAAGGCAGAAAAGCAATTTGGAGATCATCTCATCAGTTTGAGTGGTTTTGGAGCACCCCAGGAACATGGACAGCGAAGTTTTAAGGTGTCCATGCCAACAATCGATACAACCTATGCTTTGGAAAGAGGCATACCACGCGAGTTTGTTAACATTGATAACGAGCTAGGTGTAGACAGGGGGTTGAAATATAATCAACACACAGGTGTCAGAAATGGGGAAATATTTAATACCCGTCAAAACCGCTATCACAAGCCGCAGATTACATTGAGACACAGCTGGCAAATAAATAGTAAGCTCTTTCTGTCCAACGTGGCCTATATGTCTATTGGCAGGGGTGGAGGCATTCGTCAAGATGGAGACAATTGGAGACGTTATATCATACCGGAGACAGGGACCACTGATATAGATGCTGTCATTGCGGACAACCAAATAATCAATTTTGCTCGTTCAGATTCGATTTCGGAAAGATTCCTGGCCATTCAAAGAAATGATCATTATTGGTATGGACTTCTGAGCACCTTCGAATATAAATTGAAGCCCCATTGGTCCATTAGTGGAGGTGTCGATTTTCGGTACTACAGGGGAGATCACTACAAGGAAATTCACGACTTGTTAGGCGGTGAATATGTGACATTCAATGCTCTTGGGGGTAATTTCAGAATTGACCCACGAAACACCCGCGCAGTTGAAGGGGATATCATCAATTACAACGATTCTGGCTTTGTTGGCTGGGGCGGTGCATTTGGTTTGTTGGAATACGACAAGAATCGCTGGAGTTGGTTTTTGAATCTCAGTGGTGCTCAGGTATCTTATGCTTCTGAAGATTATTTCATACCCAAGGTAGTAGAACTTGCAGATACCACCTTCCATGTCGGCTACGGAGATACCATCGCTTACCGGGATCAGAACTATCACCTGGGTTCCCCTGAAGCCAAAGATCAGCGTGTTGACTGGATACACTTACCTACCTATACCATCAAGACGGGATTCAATTACCTGGTCAACGATAAAATAAGTGTTTTCACAAACATTGGGTATTTCTCCAAGCCACCTCGATTAGACAATGTAATAGATGGCTCGCGGGTAGACGATCCTGATGCCTTTAGAGAGCGTCCTGTATATGAAAATGAGCAGATACGTGCCCTTGAATTGGGCGGGCAATACCGCAGCCCCAAGTTTACCATGAATATAAATACATATTACACTGATTGGATCAACAAACCTTTAAGACAAGTTATTTTTGCGCTTCAAGATCCTACGGATCCGGAATCTCCGCGTATTCCATTGGACATTCCAGGGATAGATGCCCGTCATGTAGGGGTGGAAGTAGATTTTGCTTATCGCATTTCTGAAAAGTTGACGGCAGAGGGACTATTTTCCGTAGGCGATTGGATATGGAATTCTGTCGAACAGGCTACATTTACGACCCTCGTATCCGGAACTCCGGAAGTGGATACCTTCTCTTTTGATGCCAGAGGTGTACATGTTGGTGATGCAGCGCAGACTCAAATTGGTGCCATGTTGCGTTACCAGCCCTTTAATAAGTTGTATGTCAAGGGAAGAATTACACACTTTGCTCGTCATTTTTCAGATTTCGAGCCAGAAGACCTAAAGGGTCCCAATGGAGGCCGAGAAGTTTATCAGGCTCCGTCCTATTCCCTGGTTGAGTTCCACGCAGGTTACTTTTTTAGATTGGGCGATGTAAAATGCAATTTGAGGGGGTCTGTATTGAATGCCTTTGATGCCCTATATATTTCAGATGCCCAAGTAAACAATACCTTTACACCAGGAATTATTACAGAGGATTTCGATGCCAAATCTACAGCAGTGCATTTTGGGCAGGGCAGGCGTTGGAATGTATCCTTAACCATCAATCTTTAAAACAACAACATGAGAAAGTTCATCTTCATTCCGGCTTTTCTATTTTTGATCCAGTTTTTCTCCCAAGCACAAACCATTAGTATAGAGGAAGCACGTCAGCGTTCTCTGGGTGAGGAAGTCACCATTGCAGGTGTCATTACGAATGGTGATGAACTTGGATTTATCAGATACATTCAGGATGAAACTGCCGGATTGGGAATCTATGATCCAAATGGTGTAGGACGCGAAGCAGATCGGGGAGACAGTATATTGATTACAGGTACGCTTGGTGAATTCCGTGGACTGCTTCAAATTACAGAAGGTGCAGATTACCAGATCATCTCCAGTGACAATGAATTGCCGGAACCACAAGTGGTTACGCCCAACCAAATGCAGGAAAATTTGGAAAGTAGTCTTATACGAATAGAAGGTGCTCGGTTTGCAGACGCCGGTGGTGTGTTTTCTACCAATAGTACTTTTAATTTTACAGCGAATGGGGAAACCTCAAGAATCTATGTCAGAAGTGACCACCCACTATCTGGAGTAGATATACCACTCATTGATGTAACCCTGATAGGAATTGTCTCAGAATTTGAAGGTCAATATCAGCTATTGCTGAGAGGTGAGGAGGATATCATCCCTGAAGCTGATTTCTTCATTAATGGATTTCCAGTTCAAAGCAATATTACTCAAACCGGATTCACAGTGAATTGGACTACCAATGAACCCGGAAATACTGTTGTGGAATATGGCACTGATCCTTCTTTAGGCAGTGTTGAAGAGCTTCAGGGTGACAGAACAACGCATACTATTAATTTAGAAGGATTGGAACCAGCTACCTTTTACTATGTCAAGGCTGTATCCTCTAATGGCAGTGCGACGAGTGAGTCACCAGTATATATTTATACCACGCAGTCAAGGTCTAGCGGTGACATTAAGGTATATTTTAACCATAGCGTTGATGATAGTTTCAGCAATGGTTCGTCTCCTGAAACAACATCCGGTTCAGACTTAAATAGGGCATTAATGGATTTAATTGATAATGCCAAGACTTCTATTGACTTTGCAGGCTACAACAACAACAGAACAGAAATCACCAGGGCATTGAACGAAGCTTATAACAGAGGTGTCCGTGTGCGGTATATTTATGACAACAGTCCTCAAAATTCTGCCTTATTGGATGGTATTGATTTTCCTATTCTCAATGATGCAGGAGCACCAGACGATGGCTTGATGCACAATAAATTTATCGTTGTAGATGCAGAAGACGAGGGTGATTGCTACGTTTATACAGGATCAACCAATTTTACAGATCAGAATATAGGGCGCGACTTCAATAATTCACTGATCATACAGGATCAGGCTTTAGCACGTGCTTACACCATGGAATTCGAAGAAATGTGGGGAGGTTCTGGAGAAAACCCCGGTATTTTTGCTGCAAAATTTGGAAGCTCTAAGGAAGACAATACCCCCCATTTATTTAAAATTGGTGAGATAGACATGGAATTGTATTTCAGTCCTTCTGACAATACCTCAAATGCTATTGAGAATGCTGTGAGAACAGCAGATGAACAATTGATGTTGGCTCTATTGACTTTCACACACAATCCCTTAGGCACAGCTGTAGTAGATGAGTATTACGATGGAACTGATGTTCGCGTTATTTTAAACAACAACAGTGATCAGGGCTCTGAATATGAATACATGCAACGTAATGGAGTAAACGTAATTGTAGAGAGCACTACAGATCAGTTGCACCACAAGTATGCTATAATTGATCCTGCCTCCTCCGATCCAACAGTAGTTACAGGTTCTCATAACTGGTCGAGATCTGCAGAAGAAAGGAATGACGAGAATACCTTAATCATTTACGATGAAGACATCAGTAACATCTTTCAACAGGAATTTGAAAAGCGATGGGCAGAGTCAACTACTGGTCTGCCACATGTAGAACAGATACCAGGACTTGAAATCACCGTCGGTCCCAACCCGGCTATTTCGTTTGTAGATATCCAATTAGATGGAAAGCTGACTGGAGATTTGAAGCTCCAGGTATTTGATTTGAGTGGTCGAATGCTTCAAGAGGTGGATGAATTGATGGAAGGTATCAATAGAGTTCATTTTAATGATGGTAACCGCCATCAAACGGTTTTCTTGCTTTTTAGCACTGATCAGTATACCACTTATAGAAAGGTGTCGATCTTTTAAAGAATTCGGTAATTTATCTCGCATTATCAGTAGTTGTATCGCTTTATTTCTAATAGCGAAATTATTACGTATTAAAATATTTTCTAATTTCGCTTAAGCATTTGATTATATTCGGATGCAGAAAAGGGAAAACTAAACGAATACAGCTTAATGAGAAGATTATTTCTGGTTATGGCAGCCTTCTGCCTGACCTGTTTTACGATTTATGCGCAGACTCCCCAAATGTTTAACTACCAGGGAGTGGCTTGCGACAACACCGGAGCTGAATTGGCTAACCAGGAAGTTGGATTAAAATTCACCATTTTACAGGAAAACCCCACAGGCCTGCCCGTATATCTTGAAGAGCACATCGTTCAAACAGATGAATTTGGCCTCTTTGCGCTCAATATTGGCGAAGGAGGGGTAAGTGCTACGGGAGATTTTAGCGCCATTGATTGGTCCAATGGGACTTATTTTCTCAAGGTGGAAATGGATGTGAACCAAAGTGGTTCGTTCCAGACACTGGCAACCACGCAATTGATATCTGTTCCTTATGCTTTATTTGCCGAACGCGCTGCACTTGCGGATTCTGCGCTATTTACCGAACGCGCTACCCTTGCGGATTCTGCGCTGAACGATCAGGACCCCGATCCTTTAAATGAAATTCAGGAACTGAGTTTTCAAAATGGTACCCTCAGTATCAGTGGCGCAAATTCTATTGCCATTAACGATGACGATGCGGATCCTACCAATGAATTACAGGATATTTTATTTGATGGATCCAATATCATTCTTCGTGACCCTGATGGTAACGAGCGATCAATTTCTTTGTACGATGGTATTTTCACGAGGCCAGGAGCTAATTTTGATTTCCCCCAAGGCATCGTGGGAGAATATGTAACCATTGATCAGCAGTCTTATACCGTGCCAGCCGGACAAGTATTTTACGTGACATCCGGGGAACGATTTATAGAATTGCCGGCATTGTCCGAAGAGGCTTACACTGCTCCCAATATGCCCGTATTTACACCTGGAACGCTATTGCGCAATTGCAATTGTTCCGGCTTCTTGGTTCCCGATGATAATGAAATTGAAGAAGTGGTTCTCAATTTTAGTTCGCTCAACGCGTTCGTTGTACCTAGTGGAAAAACGCTTGTACTCAAAAGTGGCTTCGATGGCTTTGAAAATGTAGAGCTGGTGGTGAATGGTCGCACTACGCGCTATGAACGTCCCAATGGCATCAAAATAACTAAAGCCTTAATTTTTACTGAGGGCACTCAAATTGAGCTTATGACTCCGGACAATGGTTTGATTTACACGGGTTATTATATAGATAATTGAAGTCTATGCACCGCTGGCACACAAAAATCTTAGTGCTTTTGACATTTTTCCTGGCTCTTGGACAGGTTTATGGGCAGGTAAGATTGAAGAGACAGGTCATTTCTAGTTTTGGAGGTTCAGCTTCTCCATCCGGCTCATATTATATCAGCCACACTCTGGGACAAGCTGGCCCGGTGGGTACCTTGTTTAACGGTAATTTTTTGAGACAGGGTTTTGAGCAACCGCAGGATAGAGACAATTGTGGTTTGTTAAACAATTTTGTCGTGGAGGAAAGGACAACAGAATGTGGCACTTTCTATAGTTTTGAGTTTACGGGCACTGCTCGAAATGACATATCATACAGTTGGGATTTTGGTGACCACGCCGTTCCTTCCGTAAGCGATGATATCAATCCCATGGATATCGTTTATACCAGTGATAGTATAAGATCAATAGTCCGTTTAACCCTGACAACAGAGGACGGCTGCACCAATACGGCAGTTCAATTTATAAATGCAATAGCAGGCGGATTTTCTTCCCGGGTAATAGCAGAAGACGTGGAATGTTCAGATGAGGTGTATCGACTATTAGTAGAGCCAGTAGAAGGTACAGCTCCTTTTGAAATAGAATGGTCTGATGGCGGCACAGAACTAAGTAGAGATTTGGGGGAAGGTGTCTATAGTTACACCTTAACAGATGCCATTGATTGTGTCACGGAAGGTGCTGTAGATTTACAAGGTTTGAGTAGCATACTGGAGCTGGATGGGACAACTGAACCGGCAAGCTGTGATAGTACGCGTTTCGGTTCCATTGATCTCACTGTAATTGGAGGCGTCCCGCCCTATACATTCAATTGGTCTGCAGGTTCTACAACTGAAGATGTCTTTGATCTATTACCAGGTAATTACTCAGTAGAGGTAACGGATGCGAGGAATTGTAGCATTTCTGGCACTTTTGAGGTAGGTACAGATTGTCTGGATCAGGGTAATATTCCCAACATGATTACCCCAAATGGAGACGGTGATAATGATTTTTGGGTTGTTCCCGGAATTGAGAATTTTCCAAATAATGAACTTGAAATATACAACCGTTGGGGAAGTCCGATTATTGATTTTGCCCCCTACATGAACAATTGGAGAGGAACCAATGAAGACGGCAGCGATTTGCCAATGGGTGCCTACTATTATGTTTTACAATTGAATGATGCGAATGCAACAACATATTCAGGTTCCATCACCATCATAAGATAGAACAATGGCCACTACGATACGATTTTTTACTTTGGTGATTTTCTTTTGTTTGAGTTACGGATATACTGCAAAGGCTCAGCAAGTCACCATGTTTTCCAACTTCTATGATAACCAGTTCTTTTACAATCCTGCAGTAGCTGGATCTAATTATTTCGGGGAGTTGAGAGGTGTTTTTCATCAACAATGGCAAGGCCTGGAAGATGCGCCGATGTCGCAATATCTCGGATACCAACAAGGATTGAAAGATGAACCCTTTGGTCTTGGCATTATGGGGTTTAACGATCGTGCTGGTCAATTGACAAATATGGGAGCGATGGCCGCAATGGCGTATCACTTAAAAGCAGGTGAAGACCTTCAGTTTTCTTTGGGTTTTGCTGGAGGAATTTCCAGGTGGACTGTTGATCAAGATCGGGCCAGGTTGACTAATTCTTTTGACAATACAGTCATGGAGGCCAATAATGCCAGTGCCACACCGATGCTCAACCTAGGCTTATTATTCAGGTACAAAGGATTATATCTAGGTCTGTCCAGTCCGCAAATTCTCCAGACGGAAGCCAATTTCTCGGATGAACCATCATCTATGGCCAATGATCTCAAAAGACATTTTTTTGCAACTGCTGGCTACTATTTCCCCCTAAGTGAGCGCATTGGAGTTGAACCCCAGGCTCATTTTAGATATTTTGAAACTGTACCTGAGCAATTAAATCTGGGGCTTCGATTTCACTTTAGCCAGGTATGGTTGGGGGCCTATCACACGCTGAACGAATCGATAAGTATGCAAGGAGGACTTGAGTTGGCCCGTGCACTGGCTGTTTACTATGCTTATGATGCCACTACGACAGGACTAAGCAATGCGCAGATTGGTTCTCATGAAATTGGTCTGGCTTACCTTATTGGTAAGAATAAAGACTCAGATGGGGATGGAATTCTTGACCATGAGGATGACTGCCCGGAAAAACCAGGACCTCTAGAAAACAAGGGTTGTCCCAAAAAAGACAGAGACAAAGACGGTATTCCCGACGACGAAGATGAATGTCCTGACGTACCTGGCCTTGCCAAATATGCAGGTTGTCCGGATACGGACGGAGACGGCTTGATAGATGAAATTGATCAATGTCCGAAAAAAGCGGGCAAACCTGAGAATATGGGCTGCCCTGATACAGATGGCGACGGGATAATTGACAGCAAAGATGAATGCCCTAAAGTGGCTGGGCTGGAAGAACACAGGGGATGTCCCGACACCGATGGAGATGGAATCAGCGATAAATTAGACAATTGTCCCAATGTACCAGGACCCAAAGAAAACAGTGGGTGCCCCTGGAAAGACTCGGATGGAGACGGTTTGTTGGACAATGTAGATCGATGCCCGACACTTCCGGGTCCCGAAACCAATGGAGGATGTCCTTTACAAGCTATACCTGATAGTGACGGAGATGGTGTAACAGACGATATTGATGATTGCCCGAGAACGGCAGGGCCTATATCGAACAACGGTTGCCCTGAATTGTCAGAAACGCAAGAAGAGACTATTTATCTCGCCCTGGTCAACCTTGAATTTGAATTTGACAAGTCCATCATCAAGGCGAGATCCTTTCCTTACCTCGATCAGCTGGCGGAGCTCATGGTCGCCAAGCGGGATTGGAAGCTGCGTATAGCCGGCCATACGGATGATGTAGGTCCGGATGAATACAACATGCGTTTGTCCAGAGATCGAGCGCTTGCTACAAGAAATTACCTGATGTCGCGAGGAATGTCCAATACCCAATTTGTTATCCAGTATTTCGGAGAAACGCAACCAATAGATACCAATGAGACGGAAATGGGCAGGCAAAGAAACAGAAGGGTAGAGCTTGAATTTATTTTCGATTGATGTTTATAGAAAGCCTACGTCAACATCATAAGGGAAATACATCAGGTATTTAATGGCATCTTCAAGAGGGTAATCCTCGAATACAATTTTGTACAATAGATCCGTAATGGGTAAATGGAGTTCAAAGTGCTTATTCAGGCCATGAGCAATGCGCAAAGTGCGCACTCCTTCCACCAATTCTTTGTAGTCGCTTTTGATATCGTCAAGATCAGCACCTTTACCAATTCTAAGGCCGAAAGAGTAGTTGCGGCTTTTCTCGGAAGTGGCTGTAGCGATGACGTCTCCTAAACCTGCAGTTCCGAGAAAAACAGAGGGGTGAATGTCCAGTTCTTTGCCTAGATAGATGATTTCAGAGAGGCCTTTGGTAATCAACATGGACTGGATATTTTTTCCTAGTCCTCTGCCTTGAAGAATACCCGAACCTATAGCTATGATATTTTTGAAGGCACCGGCCAATTCTGCCCCCCGTATTTCTGAGGACTCAAAAACGCGGAAAACGCTGCAATTCAATGCTTTTTTTCCCTGCTCAATAACTTCTTTGAACTCACTGGCGATTACGGTGGCCGTAGGCTGTCCATCCATGATTTCTTCAGCCAAGTTGGGACCGGAAACACAGCCCACTCGAAGTACCTGTGTTTCTTGCTCTATAATCTCACTCATGGTGAAAACCTCTGTGCGACTCAACACCAGCGGCTCCCTGCGGTATATTTCGGGATCTACGTCCAATCCCTTGGTACCGTGAATAAGAATGTGATAGGGTTTGAGGTATTTACTAAAGCTGCGCATCACTGCCCGGAAGTTCTCCGAGGGTACAACTGGAAAGATGAGTCGACATTCCTCACAGAATTCCCTGGCATCATTGGTCGCTTTTATACGGGGAGACAACTCGTATCCGAGATAAGAGTGCTTGTGCTGCTCATTGATACTCTGAATGTTTTCTTCCTGTCGCGTATATATCAACACATCGTGTTTATGTGCGACCAGAACAGCCAGGGCAGTTCCAAATCTGCCTGCACCCAGTATGCCTATTTTGCCGTTAGTCATCGCGCTTAATTACTGCTGATTTTTCAATCAAATCAAGCAAGTCATTTAATGAATGCGCCTCACTTAGTGAGTAAGGACCAATTTTTTCTCTTTTTAATCTGCTCAAATGGCCACCAGAGTTTAAATATTGCCCGAAATCATGGGCAAGAGAGCGGATATAAGTCCCCTTTGAACAGCGTACGCGAAAGTCCATGGTGTATTCACTTGGATCAAAATTCAGACATTCAAATGATTTGATTTCCACTTTTCGCCTCGGAGCTACAACCTGCTCAGACTTACGTGCATAGTGGTAAAGACGCTTGCCTTTAACCCGCACTGCAGAGAACCTGGGTACCTCCTGTTCGATTTCCCCTGTAAATTTTTCCAGGTTTTCTTCGATCAAGTCAAATGTGATATGATTGGTGGGATATCGGGTATCTATCTCGGTTTCCTTATCAAAGCTGGGTGTCGAACTACCCAATTGTATCGTACCGGAATATACCTTATCCATATCTGTCAGATACTTCAATTTTTTGGTCATGGGCCCTGCGGCAACCAACAATAACCCGGTGGCCAGGGGATCAAGAGTGCCGCTGTGTCCCACTTTTATTTTCTTGACCTGGAGCGTCTGTTTGAGCTTGTATTTAATTTTGTTAACCACATCAAAAGAAGTCCATTCCAATGGTTTATCCACGGGTAAAAGTGCTCCCTGAATAAAATCGTAGGGAGGATGCGTATTTATGATATCGTCCATCCGTAGAAAATTGCTGCTGCGCCTATGAGAAAACAGTAATAGGCGAAATAGTTTAGTTGAAAATTCTTCACCAATCGAATCATCCATTTACAGGCAAAGACTCCCGTTAGAAAGGCAGCAGTGAAGCCCACTGCCAGGTAGAGCATCCATTCCTGGTCCAGTCCACTGAATCTTAAATGCAATATATCGTCTCCGATTTTGAGAAATATCAGTGGAAGTACCATTAAAAATGAAAACTCGGCTGCAATAGAGCGATCCACTCCAATTATTACACCTGTGGATATGGTTGCACCAGATCTTGAGATTCCCGGAAGCAATGCCACTGCTTGTGAGACACCAATCAATAAGGCTTCCAGCCAACCAATTTTTTTGTGTGTTTTTCTGCCTTTATTGGCGATGAATAAAAGTATTCCTGTGAACAGTAAACATATACCCACAAGGCCGATGCGCTCATCAAAGAGTAATTTGAGTTGATCCTGAAAAAAGTACCCAATCAATCCAGCCGGAAGCATGGAAATAAAAACGTGAAAAGCGTATTTCTGAGCTGGCGAATTCTTAACGTGAATATTTGAGAGAAGTTTTTTGATTTCTTGTCGGAAAACGTAAACAGTTGCTAAGGCCGTAGCAAAATGAAGCACAATAGTCATCATTAGATTTTCTTCAGCATTGTATCGATCTCCAAGAATGACTTTGGCTATTTCTAAATGACCACTGCTGGATACTGGCAAGAACTCCGTCAGTCCTTGCACAATCCCCAAAAGCAGGGCTTTCAATAATTCCATCAAATAGCAGGCTTTTTAAATACGGCAAATATTTCAACCACAAATCCCGCCAATATCACAATCGGGGCCAATACAGTTCTTCTGAAACTATAAATCAACTGGTCATCCCAGACCTCGGGGGAGGGCATTTTTCCACCCGTCATAAGGGCCAGACCGATAACAATCAAAATAGCTCCGCCCAACATCCACAGGTAATTCACGCGACCGAAAATCAATTCATTTTTGACCTTGGGTGCTTTTTGCTTTCTTGAACTGGTTCTTTTCTGATTCTTTGCCATTTGTCTGATTTTAATTTTCCCATCGCATTAAGCGCAGGTTTTTCCGAAGGATAAATATCGAGAAAACCACAATTGTAAGAATGATCAGGGCCGTTAGAAGGGCCAAATATATAACAATATTCTCACTCCATAATTGCCTCAGGCCTGCAACCGTATCTATTAAAAAGCGCGCAATAAGGAGAAAGGTCCCCACGGCGAACACGATCGCCAGTAAACTGGTAATCAATACGCGAAGAATCATTGGCCGAGCAATAAAGAAAGGGGAGGCGCCAAGTAGCAACTGGTTGTAAATCACATCACTCCGATAGTTCAAGCCCATTCGCAACGTATTGTAGAGAAATAAAAATGTAAGTACAAGTAACACTGCTCCTACGGCAAGTAAAATGACCAATGCCTTTTTTATGCTACGATTCAGTTGCGCTACATTGATTTGTTCATAATAGACTTTGTCCACGCCTTTTTGACGGAGTAATTTGGATTTGATAAGTACAAGGTCGGTGGGATTGACATAGTTTTCTTTCACGTTAAAAAAGACAACATCTCTGAACGGTAAGTCAAGGTATCCGGAAAGACTGTCCTCGAGTTGTGGAGAAAATAGGTTCTCAATACTGTCTTTTGAGTTGAATTCAAATGTACCGACAAGGTAAAAGTCCTGTTCTTCCAGAAACATCTGTAGATGTTCTGTATCGGACTGAGGCGTATTTTCTTTAAATTCGACGGCAAAACTTATTTTCTCTTTGCTCTTTTTGAGAAAATTTTGAGCCAGGAAGAAGCTGCTGCCCAATAGCAATAAGAAAAATAGGACGATACCAATACTTATGCCGGTATACACCCATTGAAACACAGGTTTTTCTTTATATTTTGCCATGGCGAATTACGTCTTGACGAACAGTTCATTACGAAGGTACAAAAGCATGAATATTTGTTTCCAGCTTTTAGGCTTGATCCTGTGGATCTTATTTCAACAACCGGAACAGGTGTTGAATACATGGCGGAATGCAGGTTTTGAGGGAAATCCGGGTAAAGTGAGCAATCCTCTGTTTTGGCGAAGTTGTTCCAATCAAAGCACACCGGATCTTCTTCCCGGAATTTTCGACGTAGAAACCCAGCCTTTTGAGGGGGGGGCTTACGTGGGACTGATCACAAGGAGCAATGGTCAAAAGGAGGATATCTACCAAGAACTTTCTGAACCTTTTGAGAAAGGGCAATGCTATCAATTCTCATTGCGTGTAGCCAGGTCGGCTACTTACCTAGACCACAATACTCCTGTGGGTTTAAAGGTTTGGTTGGGATCGGGACCCTGTCTGAGGAGTCAGTTGATTCATCATGAAAAAATGATTAAAAACTTGGACTGGGAAGAAGTGGAAATACAATTTACAGCGGATAAGAAAATGAGGTATATTCTTTTTGAGCCAAGCAGTGCTCCTGGTCTTTTTTTCGACTATCCGGGGAATGTGCTATTGGATGATTTATCTCAAATAGAAAGCTGCAATCGATCGTAAAAACAAAAGAAATGAGAGAGGTATTATGGAAGCCGTCAAAGGAATTTATGCAAAACAGCCACATGTTTGTCTTCATGCAGTGGGTCAATACCAAATACAAAAAATCTTTTCAGGACTACGACGATCTATGGCAGTGGTCTGTCAATGAGAAAGAACAATTCTGGGAAGCTGTTTGGAATTATTTTGACATCGATTATGAAGGAGATTACGAGAAGGTGGTCTCTGGCGGGCAGATGCCGAACCAAAAATGGTTTGAAGGCACAAAACTGAATTACGCGGCGCATATTTTCAGGCAAAGCAATGACAACGAACCAGCCATCATTTATAAATGTGAGAATAATCAGAAGCGAGAACTGAGTTGGCGTGATTTGCGAGAACAGGTAGCAAGACTTCAGGCTTATCTCAAGGAGCAGGGCGTGGACCAGGGGGATTATGTGGCTGGCTATCTGGCCAATTCACCTCATGCCAGTATTGCATTCTTGGCCACCGTGGGTCTTGGCGCCGTTTGGTCCTGTTGTTCCCCAGATTTTGGGGTAGACAGTGTAGTGGATAGGTTTGAGCAATTAAAGCCCAAAGTATTGTTGGCTATAGACGGCTATGTCTATAATGAGAAAATTTATGATAAGCGCAAAGAGGTAAGGGCCATCCGGGATAAAATACCTTCTATTAAATCCTTGATATGGGCGCGAAACATCAATTCCGCGGCGTCATGCGAGGAAGGAGAATGCTTTTGGGAAGAGGCCCTGGACAATCAACAAACAGAGGTATTGACTCGACGAGTTCCCTTTGATCATCCTTTGTGGGTATTGTATTCCAGTGGAACCACAGGTCAACCCAAAGCTATAGTACATTCACATGGAGGCAATTTACTCGAACATCTCAAATACCACGCCTTTCACAACAATACAAAAAGGGGTGAACGTTTTTTCTGGTATACCACGACCGGTTGGATGATGTGGAATTACCTTCATGCCAGTTGGCTTCTAGGAGCCACAGTCGTTTTGTATGATGGCAGTCCGTCTCTTTCAAAGCTGGATGTTTTATGGGAATATGCCTCGGAGGCCGGGATTCATCATTTCGGCACCAGTGCGCCTTTTCTTGTTTCTTGCATGAAAAGGGGGGTGCGGCCTTCCAGGCATGATTTAAGCGCCCTGGTAAGTATTGGCTCCACCGGGGCACCCCTTCCTCCTGAGGCTTTTGATTACGTTTATAGTCAGATCAAGCGTGATGTTTGGCTCTGTTCCATGAGCGGAGGTACGGATGTGTGTACTGCTTTTGTAGGAGGCAATCCATTGCTGCCCGTTAGAAGAGGCGAGATCCAGTGTCGTGCGCTCGGATGTGCACTCTATGCATGGGATGAAAATGGTGAAGAGGTTATTGGTGATATGGGAGAAATGGTCATAACGGAACCTATGCCATCAATGCCGGTTAGATTCCTCAACGACCCGGGCAATAAACGGTATCTAGACAGCTATTTCGATATGTACCCTGGGATCTGGCGTCATGGAGATTGGGTAGAAATCGAACCCCACGGGGGATTGGTGATCCTCGGCAGGTCAGACGCAACCCTTAATCGGCACGGCATTCGCATCGGTACAGCCGAGATTTACAATGTTTTGAACAAAATAGAGGAATTAAAAGATTCGCTAATTGTTAACCTGGAAAAGGAGAATGGAGACCATTTTATGCCGCTTTTCGTGGTGACAAAAAATGGATTGACGCCAGAGCTGGTTAAAAAAATCAAGCTGGAATTGCGCAAACAATGCTCACCTCGTCACGTCCCGGATGTCATTGAGGAAACGCAACAGATTCCCAGAACGATCAGTGGTAAAAAGATGGAAGCACCAGTGAAAAAGATTCTCATGGGAAGACCGCTGGAAAAGTCCATTAATCTTGATGCCATGCAAAATCCGGAGAGCGTAGACTTTTTTGTGCACTATGCGGGGAGCCTTAGTGCATAACCATAATTCTGCCAATGCTTTGATCACTGGCTCCCACAAGGCGAACCAAATAAATGCCATTTTCCAAATTGGAGATAGGAAGTAGGATGCGTTGGGCGTGGGGATATTGTCTTTCGTGCACGACCTTTCCATCAGCATTCAGGAGGCTGAAGTGGAAACTTTCCTCCTCCTCTAGGGCGATATCAAGTCGCAAACGATTGCCCTGAGGATTGGGAAGGTAGTCAATGTCGATGAGGCGTTTTGTTTTTTCTCTCTTTTCGTAGTGGCTGCAAATAACGGACTTTGTGAAGCGGCCGATATCGCGATAAAATTGTTGCCGTGGAATACTGCCCAGGAAGTTCATGTGTCCTTTTTGTTCAAATATGCGAGCCCGCTGCGTGAATTCCGGAAATTGCTCCAATCGCTTATGTATAAAGCAACTTCCATAGACATCTGTCCTGGAAATGGACCTCCGACTGACCCCCTGGCCACAAGGCACTACCTCGTCACCTGTGTTATGGTAGCTCATAAGGGGAGGATCGTCACGGTCAATCCAACTCGAGTCCAGTAGCGCACCAGCAAAACTCAGTGCTCCTGTAGGCCGATAAGATACTTCCTTGGAAAGTAGGTGCAGGCATTCCTTTCGCGTGGTCTTAGAAAGCATTTGGCTCTCCAATTCATTTGGGTCAAGAAAATTTACATGGAGGGCAGCAACAGCACCTGCGGAAAAGCCTCCGACAAAAATTAATTCAGGATCGATACCAAAATCATTTTGAGCTAAGGCGTTGCTGCGCAGAAATTGGATGGCGTAAGCGATATCCATTACAGCTCTCATTGCCCCTTCGATGTAGTCTTTTTCATTCAATACGAGGGTGTCAATCAACCTGTATTGGGCAGTGGCGCAAACATAACCTCTGCTGGCCATTTCCATGCAATGCTTGTGTAGAGACTCTTTTCTTCCGCCTAAAAATCCACCACCATGTGCCAACAATATCGCGGGACGACGGGTGACTGGGTCTTTGGCCGGCTTAAAAATGTCCATTTTGAGTTCCCTGAACTTTCCTCCAAGGCTTTCTGACCTGTGGTAGAATACATCTTTTATTGTATCTACTTTTAGTACCACATAATCCTCATATCTGAGGCTGTTTTCACACAGGTAGGACTGTGCTTTAAGTGCACTAACTGAAAGCCAAAAAAACAAAAGTGACCAGAAACAATATCTGGTCACCATGATGGCTTTTGATTTCCATGTAGGAAGTATTGTCAATTTACCGTTGTACTTTGTATTTAGAATTGTCAATTTGGTAACCTTCTACGATTTCTATTACTTCTGAGTATTGAACCTCTCCATTTTTCTTATCTGTGGCTTCTGTATACATGGCCATGGCATCTTTGAATTCATCTGCGAATTTCTCATCAATGTAATTCTCAATCTGGATATCCATACTGTTGCCCAGGACATCTTGCATCGATGTATTCAGGTCGTATGTCACCCATGCCTGTGATTTATCGTCTTCTGTCTCCACAAGAATTTCCTCACAGGTATATCCCAGTATTTCTTTTTTGTTGCCAGTCTTTTGTACGCTGAGTATTTCCATTTCCTCTTCCATTTCAGGCTTCAAATACTGACCCATGCCTTTCATGATATTGGGCAGGATATTGGCTTCCATCTTTTTCTGGTCAAACTGTACGATAATGTCCTGGTTATTATCGAATACCATCAGGTCATCTTCAGTCAACATACCTGTGATGTTCCGGTCTTTACTCCACATCATGGTCATGCTTTGCCGGTCTTTTCCCTCTTCCCAGAACTCCATCGTGAGTTTGTAATCAAAATCGTACGTGGAAGGCAGTTCTGCTTCATTGGCTTTATTGCCCTGGCTGAGAATATCGCCCAACATACCCTGGATAGCTTTTGCATCCTGATCACTGTCCGGATCCTGCGCCCATGTTGCAGTCCCTGCCAGGAGTAAGGAGATTGCGAACAATAAATGTAGCATTAGATTTTTCATAGGTCTTTCAGTATTTGATTATTATTAGAAAAACGATAGAAGACTCTTATTGTATACAATTCGGTAGGAATTATTGTTCCTCATCTTCGATTTCAGCATCATCAATCAATTCGTCCCCATCACCATCTCGGTCTTCGAAGCCAGCTACTTTTCGGTCATCTTTTTTAGGAGAATTTTGCTTGGATTCATTCTCCCGGACGTCTACTTTGCCCTCTCGAGCTGCCTTGTAATCGCCCTCGGCGAATTTTTCAGCTTTTGAGAAAAAGTCATCCGTCCCTTCCATGAGGTCTGTTTTTCTCAACTTATCTGCATGGCTCTCTTCACCGTATTCCGGAGTGTTTTCGTCTATTTCTTTTTGCTCTTTGGCTTTCTCATACAAATCATCATAGGTATCCTGGGCTTTTTCTTTTAGACGTTCTGCATTTTTCTTTGCTTTGTCAGCCAGTTCTGAGAATTTTTCTTTGCCCTGGTCATACAACTCATCAGCCTTGTCAATGACATCTTCACCAACTTTTTCTGTAAAATCCCTTGCTTTGTCCCGAGCAGTCTCTTTGACTTGCTCTTCTTCAGAAATATTTTTTACTTCTTCCGGAATATCCTCGGTCCTATTGAAAGGCTCCTGCCAGTCTTGTTTCTCAACGTCTTTTTGTTCGAAAAGCGGATCTTCATGCTTTTCTTTCACGAATAAAGAACGCAATTTGCTGAAAATGCCCATTGTCTTTTAGCTTTTGAATGCATATAAAGTTAAACAGAGTTCCTCAAAAAGAACATTAATCCAGAATCTTTCTCAAACCCCTTTTCAAGCGTGAATAAGCCACTCATTGTTTCCTCGCTCTTTTAGCTGCTTTTTCGAGGCGCTCGTTGATGGTAATGCCCAGCCCCTGCTGTGGAAAGCGCTCACAGTAAATTTGTTCAAGTGCCATTTGATCCAATTCAATAAGTGTGTTATAGAGCAATTTTGCTGCCTCTTCCAATGAATTCCCTTTGGACAGTACCCGGCAGACGCCTGCACCCGGCAACATCTTGTTCCAGGACAAACTGCCTGTTTTTGAGTCTATGACAGAAGGGTCTATCTCTGCGAAATCATCAACCAGTGTCATGGGTGTGTAAGGTGCGTAATGGTAGTCATGACTACCTGGTGTGCGTATAGTTGTATCTTGTTTGCGTATGAGGCACCAATTTTTGGGTAGAAAAGCCTTGAGCTGCTCTTCTGTGATATAACCCTGACGGTGCAGGTTCAATTTCTGATCCTCAAATCCGACAATGGTTGATTCTAAGCCTGATTTGCAAGGAGCTCCATCCAGGATCAAGGGTATTTTATCCCCGATTTGCTCTTGAACATGCTCTGGTCGGGTGGGGCTGATGTAACCAAAGGGATTGGCACTTGGTGCTGCTAGTGGGAAATCGATGGATTCAAGCAAAGCCAGCGTAAGGGGATGATCAGGTATGCGGACGGCCACGAAAGGAGATCCCGAAGTGGTGGCCTCAGGAATGATTGGTTTCTTTTCCAGCAGCAGGGTCAGAGGACCGGGCCAGAATTCCTTACCCAGATGGTAGGCGAGTGGAGGAATGTTTTGCGCGTAGCTGTCCAGCTGATCAATAGAGGCGATATGAATGATGAGCGGATTGCTTTTGGGGCGTTCTTTGACCCTGTAGATGGAGTCAATAGCTTCTTCGTCGAGGGCATTACCGGCCAACCCGTAGACGGTTTCTGTAGGAATGGCGACGACTTTTCCTTTTTCAAGTAGTTTTTTGGCCAGTGCAATATCGCGATTGATCATAGTCATGGGTTGCAAAATGGGCAATATTGAGGATTTTCTGTCTCTTTTTCAGGATTGGCTTTCCATTCTTCGTATTGACAGACCATACATTTGTAGAGCCATTCCCTGGCAGTGCTCGTAGGCATACCGCAAGATGAACAGGGTAGCCCCGCCATTCTATCACGTACCATATAGCCGGGAGCAGTGCAGTTTGGGCATTCGGATTTGAGGTTTTGTACAAGCTTTTCACCACAGGCCCGGATAATTTTCATACGACTTGGATTGAAATTAGCGCGCATATCCGTTTCAACCCAAACAGAACCTGATGTTTTTTTGATGTGGTTATAAGCCCTGTTTAATGCACCTTGTGTTTGAATGCCCTTAAAAATGGGCTCGAATATATCGACTGCCGGTTTCAGGATCAGGGCATGGGATGGAAAGAGATGCGCTTCAGCAAATTGCTGTAGCTGACTGCGGCTATCAATGGATTTTTGGCCGTAATTGGTTTCCGTACTTAACACTCTGGCGGGAATGTCTAATTGATTTTCTGCATCAGTAAACAGCAAAACTTCTTCATTTGCAGCAATCCAGGGTAATTTAGGGTGAGGTCCAAAGCTGCCCTCACTAGCCACGGATAGGGAAGTACCCGTCAATTCCATGGCCTGCCTGCATTTGAGACGCGCGCATTCCAGGGGGGACAAGGAACGTTCCACTTCCCCGCTGAAGCTTCCCAACGCATCTGTATCAAAACCCTCCGGCACGATACAATGAACACCCAGAGCTTGAACCAGAAGGTCCGTCAAAGCCTCTTCTTTCCTGTGTTTCGTGGCAATAACCAATTTCCTATTTGTGTAATTGTAGGACAAGTTGCGGTGTTGCTTTTATTTTTAGGACTAAAATAAACCCATTTTGAATGGCTAACAAGCCGACAGATAGTAGGGTATGGCATTGGTACATGATCGGCCATTACTGCGCTCTAATGAGTGCTGCGACACGATTGACATTACGAAGGTTATAGGATAAACTCATTTGATCCAGAGAAAAAACCGATTGACTTCTTATACGATAGATATGTTGATCGTTTTCAAAGCCCTTTTTTTCGATGAGAATTCTTTGACCCCAGAAAGAATCCAAACTATGGGTTTTGCATGTAATCTTATCTTTTTTGACTTGGAACTTTACCTTTTTGAAGGCGCTGTCATTTCGGATAATTTCGGTAATCTCAGTTGGCGTCATTGAACTGAACACCTGCTTTTCCTGCACCGGATACCAATGTTCGGGTAGTATTGCTCCTCCTGTGAATTGGAACAAATCCTCCCTTTGTTTGTAAAGCGTCAATATTCCCATGAATAAACCAAATCCAAAGAAATTCAGGATAAATGACCAGGGCCGGATGTATCCGTCTAATAAATAATGAACGAAGCTTATTAAAATAGCAAAAGGTAAGCCATAAGCTACAATGGTTTTCAGGATGTGCTTGAAGGGTATTTGAAAAAACATGATGTGGTTAATTTTCTCTAAATATAAGCATGTCGCATAAAAAAAGCCCACCCTTGCGGTGAGCTTTCTCTTTGAAATTCTTCGAGTTCATCAACGCACCATCTGCTTTAAATCAGCAAACCCTTCTTCAAATTTATTACTTGCACTGGAGAATGCCTTTTGGATATCTTCCAATTGGTCATCCGATTTATCTTTCATCTCCTCGTATTTATGTTTCATTTCATCACGTGCAGACTTGAGTTGTTCAATACGTTTCTCAAATTTTTGTTTGACATCAGATTTGACTTCCTCTTTCTTTTGCTCCATAGATTCTATCTTATCCATGACCTGATCTACACTATTTTTTGCTTTTGCTTTAAGCTCATTTTTATCGATTAAGTTATTCATTTTTACTGTTTGTTTTTTGATTCATTATCGAATTCATTCTGAGCTTTTTTCAGCCCTTCTTCCAGATCCTGGGAAGCTTTCTGAAACGATTTGCTCACATCATTCCATGCGTCTTTAGAACTCTTTTCCAGCTTTTCGAGCTGCTTTTCAAGATCTTGCCTTTGGTCTTTTAGAGTTGCTACCATTTCTTTGCGCTGATTTTTCAATTTTTTCTCTATCGTTCCAGAGTTTTCTTCTAATTGATTTTCCAACGCCGCAATTTCACGACCAAATTCATCCAGGTTTTTGCGTCCTTCAACGATCAGACTGTCTTTTCTTTCAGAAAAATAAGCAGATATAGTTTCCTTAGTCTGCTCGACTTTCATTTTGACATCTTCCTTTGTCGTTTCATCGTTAGTTCCATCTTTATTTTCATCCCCGCCA
>Ga0102929_1000306_pt1 | contig 28334 bp, 27 predicted proteins | sample SalPonR1_B_D2_MG_FD_78510 | JGI IMG/M metagenome (GOLD analysis project Ga0102929, IMG submission 78510) | Salt pond soil microbial communities from South San Francisco under conditions of wetland restoration - Salt Pond MetaG R1_B_D2_MG | ecosystem: Environmental > Aquatic > Marine > Intertidal... | reverse complement strand
GAAAGTGACCGCCGCAATGGTCGAGGTCGAGGGCGAGGCGATGCGGCCAGTGACCTGGGTGCGAATCAAGGAGTTCGAGGGCGGCGACTGGGCGATCGGCGGGGACCGCCTTGCCGCGGCAGATGTCCATGCCATGGCCGAGGCGAAGACGGGCTAGCCCGCAATCTGGTCCCGATGTCCCACCGCAGGGGTGAACACTTCCGGTAGCGCGGGGTCTCGCCATGAGAGAGCAGGTCACCGCCAGGCTTCTAGACGAAAAGGCCGCCCCGGAATCCGGGGCGGCCTTTCTTTCGCTCCCGGCGGAGGTAAACACCCCCTGGTGACGCCGCCCGCATTCCGTGTCCGGCCCGCTCACGCCGCCGTGATCGTCGCCCTGTAGTAAGCTGCCGGGAAACTGATGCGGAGACCGGAACATTGTCACGAGATCGAATGAACAGCCGGGAGCTCGGCCTCGTACTCACGGAGCAGCTGCTCGGCGCGGACGACCTCCACTACGGGTTGTGGGGCGACGGACTTGAGCCGTCGATGGCGAACCTGAAGCTGGCACAGCAGCGCTACTCCGACATGCTGCTCGATGCGCTGCCGCCGCCGGAGCCCGGACCCGTGCGGGTCCTCGACGTCGGCTGCGGCACGGGTCATCTGATGGCGCAGATGCGCGCCCGCGGCTATGTCGCCGACGGTGTGATTCCCTCGGAGCGCCTCGCCCGCCGCGTGTCCGCACGCCTGGAGTCGGCGCCGGGCGAGCCCTCGCGCATCTTCGAGTGCGGGTTCGAGGAGCTGTCGAGCGAGACCGCCGGCCGTGTGTACGACGTGGTGCTCTTCAGCGAGAGTTTCCAGTACATCGACCTCGATGCCGCGATCCGGGGTGTCAGCGAGCTCCTGAAGCCGGGCGGCCTGCTGGTGATCTGTGATTTCTTCAAGTCCGAGCACCACGGCGACGGCGGTCCGGGCGACCGCAGCTTCGGCGGCGGTCATGACTGGCGGCGATTCCGTGAACGCATGCGCCGCGCCCCGCTCCGCGACGAGGACATCACCGCCCGGGTCAGCCCCAACCTCGACCTGCTGAACGAGCTGCTGCAGGCGCGGGTCGCCCCCGCTGCGGGCACGCTCGGCGAGTATCTGACCGGCAACTACCCGAAGACGAGCTGGCTGCTCGGTCGCATCTTCCGCAAGAAGCTGGCGAAGTTCCGCTACAAGTACCTGGACGGGCACCGGAGCGCGGCGACCTTCGAGCGCTACAAGACCTATCGCTTCCTTACTTATCGTCTGGACACCACCGATGCCGGGCAGCTGCCGGCATCGTGAGGTTCCGCCGGAGCCTAAGCCGTGTCCCCGAGCCAGGACTGCAGCCCGCCGGGATCGAGCAGTGTTATCCGGCCGTAGCTGCATTCCAGGAAGCCCTCTTCCTCCAGCAGACGCAGGTTCTCGCCGACTGCGCTTCGCGATACGTTCGCGAGAAACGCGATATCGTGATGGGTCACATCGAGTTCCGCCGAGGCCTCCGCATCCGCGAAAGCGTCGCCGCGTGAGCCGGCGAGCCGGAGCAGGACCGCGGCGATCCGGCGTCTCGGCAGGCGGATCGTCATGTCGTCCACGGCGGAGAATGCGATCTTCACGTTATGGGCGAGGGATAGGGCAAACCAGCGCCAGAGCTCCGGTTTCTCTTTCAGCAGTCCCTCCACTTCCCTTGCGGGAACCCGCAGGCAGCGGCTCCGCCGGGTGGCAATCAGCGTCGTCGCCCGGGGCCTACCCAGGCAGTGGGCCAGTTCGCCGAACCAGGCTCCCGGACGGCACAGGTGGAACGTATGCGGTCCCTGTTCGTTCGGCGCCAGCTGTAAAGCAAAACAACCGGAGACCACGCCGTAGATACCGTCCGGCTCGTCACCGATTCGGAATACCGTGTCCTCACGGGAGAAAGGAGGTAGCAGACGGCAACGCGCGAGCAGCGCGTCTCGCAGATCCGCCGGGAGCTCGGCGAGCCAACCGCGGTGTCTGAGGAATTCGCGGGCGTCGTCCAGGCTGTCCATGCTTGTCTCTGCGTCCATGCCAATTGTCTAAAGCCGTCATTCTGCTTCCGCACGCGATGATATTTTCCCGCTGCCCGAATTTCCAGAAAATACGGTGCGAGCGAACCGAGCCATGCCGGCCCGCACCGGACCGAACAGATAGCCCATCGAGGAACCAGGATGAACAACCGCCATTTTTGCATAGCGGCCATGGCGGCCGGGCTGGCACTGACCGGCACGGCCGCAGCACAGGAGAGCCAGGAAGAACTCGCGAAGCAGCTCGCGAACCCCGTCGCCGCACTCATCAGCGTGCCCTTCCAGTGGAACTACGACCAGGATATCGGTCCGCTGGACGATGGCACGAGGTCCTATCTGAACTTCCAGCCGGTTATTCCCGTGTCACTGAACGAGGACTGGAACCTCATCTCCCGCACCATCGTGCCGCTGATCGACCAGGACGACATCTTCCCGGGCGCCGGCGGTCAGTCCGGCCTGGGCGACGTCGTGCAGAGTGCGTTCTTCTCGCCGGTGGAGCCGACGGACGGAGGCTGGATCTGGGGCGTCGGGCCCGTATTCCTGCTGCCCACGGCGACGGACGAACTGCTGGGTGCGGAGAAATGGGGCATCGGCCCGACGGCAGTGGCGCTGCGCCAACAGGGCCCCTGGACCTACGGCGGGCTGACCAACCACATCGTCTCCTTCGCCGGCGACGGCAACCGCAGCGACATCAACGCCACGTTCCTGCAACCTTTCGTCTCCTACACGACGCCCGATGCCTGGACCTTCACGCTGCAGACCGAGAGCACCTACGACTGGGAGGGCGAGCAGTGGTCCATACCCGTCAGCACCGTCGCAACGAAGGTCACGACGATCGGCGGTCAGCTCGTAAGCATCGGCGGAGGCGTGCGCTATTATGTCGACAGTCCGGAGGCGGGGCCGGAGGGCTGGGGCGTGCGCCTCGTATTCTCGCTGCTTTTCCCGAAGTAGTTCCGCGCTCAGTAGGAGGGTAACGAGCATGACCACCGACCGGAAACTCATCACGGTGGCACTCGTCGCGCTGATCGGCATCGCAGGCCTCGCCGGCTGCAGTCAGGACGCGGAGGACGCGCCCGTGGCCCCGGCAGCCCCCTCTGCCGACGTCATCTATCACGGCGGCGACATACTCACCCTGGACGACGAAGACACCATCGCCGAAGCGCTGGCGGTCGCGGACGGCCGGATTCTCGCCGTAGGCAGCGAGGAGGCCGTATCCGCCTATCGCGGCGAATCGACGGAGATGGTCGACCTGCAGGGCAGGACACTGACGCCGGGCTTCATCGACGGCCACAGCCACTACTTCAATGCGCTGTTCCTGGCCGATCAGCTCAATCTCTATCCGCCGCCGGCCGGGCCGGGCAAGGACGTCGACAGCATCGTCGCCGCGCTCGAGCGTTTCGCCGCGGAACGGGAGATTTCTGCCGGGCAGATGATCATGGCGTACGGTTACGACGACACGGTAATGCCCGACGGACGCCTGCTGAACCGGGACGACCTGGATGCCGCGTTCCTCGACAATCCCGTGCGCGTCGACCACATCTCGATGCACGGCGCCGTGCTGAACAACCTGGCGCTCGAGCACTACGGCATCGATGCCGATACCGAGACGCCGGCGGGCGGCGTCATCGTCCGCAAGCCGGGCACGAGCGAACCCTGGGGACTGATCATGGAGACGGCGTTTCTCCCCATCTTCGAGCAGACGCCGCCGCTCACGCCGGACGAGGAGATCGCGGGAACCAGGGCGGCGCATCGTATGTACGCCGCCGCCGGTATCACCACCGCCCAGGAAGGCGCCACGCATCTCCACCAGCTGCAGGCGATCAGGCGTGCGGCGGAGGCCGGCGCCCACAGTATCGACGTGGTTGTGTTTCCGTTCGTAACGGACGTGGAGAAGGTGCTCGCCGAATTCCCCGTCGAGCAGTGGGGCGAGTATCGCGATCGACTGAAGATCGGCGGCGTGAAGATCACCATCGACGGGTCTCCGCAGGGGCGCACCGCTGCCTTCACGACGCCGTACCTGACGGGCGGGCCGGGCGGCGAGGAGAACTGGAAAGGCGAGCTGTTCGCGCCGCAGGACGTCATCAACCAGGGCCTGAAGACCGTCTACGAACTCGGCGTGCCGGTCACCTTCCACGTGAACGGCGATGCGGCGATCGACTCACTGATCGCGGCCCACGAGTTCGCCGCGGCCGATGATCCGTTCCGGGACCGGAACGTGACGGCCATCCATGCCCAGTTCACCCGTCCCGACCAGATCGACGCATTCGTCGAGTACGGCATCCGCCCCTCGTTCTATACGCTGCACACCTATTACTTCGCCGAGGCCCACATTGCGAACCGCGGCAGGCAGCAGGCGGAGTACATCAGCCCGATGCGCGACGCGATAGACGCCGGCCTGCGTCCGACCAATCACACTGACGCCCCGGTGGTGCCCCTCGACCAGATGTTCATGCTCTGGTCGGCGGTCAACCGCATCTCGCGTGCCGGCGACGAGATCGGGCCCGGGCAGAGAGTGACGCCGCTGGAAGGGCTGAAGGCAATGACGCTGTGGGCAGCCGAGCAGTACGGCGAGCAGGACCGCAAGGGCTCTCTGGAGCCGGGCAAGCTCGCCGACCTGGTGATGCTCGACGGCAATCCACTGGACGTGGATCCGATGGCGATCAGGGACATCCGGGTCCTCGAGACCATCAAGGAAGGGCGCACGGTCTTTCGGGCGGACTGAGCGCGCCGCCTCGGGGCTTGAAAGAACTGATCAGGAGCTGGGACATGAGAAGAACGATCATCGCTGTGGCTGCAGCGGTCGGGGCTTTTGCCACGCTCGCGGCGGCGGCCGCCGAGCCGGCGGACACGATCTATCACAACGGCACCATCATCACCATCGACGATGCGAGGCCGGCCGCAGAGGCCGTCGCCGTGCGTGACGGGCGCATCCTCGCGGTGGGCAGCGAGGCGGAGGTCCTGGAGACGGCGGGACAGAACAGCCGCCGGGTGGATCTCGCCGGCCGCACGATGCTGCCCGGGTTCGTGGACTCCCACGGCCACGGCTACATGATCGGATTGCAGGCCTCCACGGCGAACCTGCTGCCGCCGCCGGACGGTCTCGGCAGCGACATCCCGTCGCTGCAGAAACTGCTGAGCGAATGGGCGGAGCAGAATCCGAGCGCCGTCGAGCGGGTCGGCTGGATTGCCGGCTTCGGCTATGACGACTCCCAGCTCGCCGAGCAGCGCCACCCCACCCGCCAGGAGCTGGACGCCGTCTCCAGCGAGTACCCCGTTCTCATCATCCACCAGTCGGGCCACCTCGGCGTCGCCAACACGAAGGCGCTGGAACTCGCGGGCGTCACGGCGGAGACGAAGGATCCGGAGGGAGGCGTGTTCCGGCGGGAGGCCGGGTCGAATCAGCCGAACGGCGTGCTGGAGGAATACGCGTTCTTCTATTTGATCTCGAAGCTCGCCGCTCAGTTCGACGATACCATCAACGAGGCGCTGGTCGTCGAGGGCACGAGACTGGCGGCCTCTTTCGGCTATACCACCGTGCAGGAAGGCCGCGCCATGCAGACGTCCGTCGACGCCATGCGCCGCGTCGCGGACAAGGGCGGTCTGGTGGTGGATCTCGTCACCTACCCGGACATCCTGGAGGTGGCCGACATCCGGCCGTCCATGCAGTACACGAACCGGTTTCGCATCGGCGGCGCCAAGCTGACCATCGACGGATCACCCCAGGGTAAGACAGCCTTCCTGTCCGAGCCTTATTTCGTCGTGCCGGAAGGCCAGCCGGCGGACTACCGGGGCTACGCGGCGATCACCGAAGAGACGGCCGCCGAAGCCGTGGAGAAGGCCTTTGCCAATGGCTGGCAGCTGCTGTGCCACGCCAACGGCGATGCGGCCATCGACCAGTTCATCAGCGCCGTGCGCGCGGCACGGCAGAAGTACCCGGAGGTCAGCAACCGACCCGTTCTGATCCACGGCCAGACGCTCCGGAAGGATCAGGTGGCCGAGCTGGACGAACTCGGCATCTTCCCCTCGCTGTTCCCGATGCACACCTTCTACTGGGGCGACTGGCACCGGGAGTCGGTGCTCGGTCCCGAGCGCGCCGAGAACATCTCGCCCACCGGCTGGGTGCTGGACCGGGGCATGATGTTCGGCAGCCACCACGATGCGCCGGTGGCGCTGCCCGACTCCATGCGCGTCCTGTCTGCCACGGTGACGCGCCGGTCGAGGACCGGCGACATACTCGGCCCCATGCATCGCGTATCGGTCGAGACCGCGCTGAAGGCGATGACGATCTGGCCCGCGTGGCAGCACTTCGAGGAAAGCCACAAGGGCAGCATCACGCCGGGGAAACTGGCCGATTTCGTGATCCTGTCGGACAACCCGCTGACGGTGCCGGAGGATCGGATCGACGACCTGGTGGTACTCGCCACCATCAAGGAAGACGAGATCATCTTCGAGCGCCCGGAGCAGGCCGCCTCCCGCGTTTCTCCGGCGCCGTTCGGTATCACCCTGCACCACGAGCCGCACCGGCAGCTGGTGCCCGGCGCGGAGCACGTCCACGGTGACGGCTGCTTCAACCCGGGACTGACCGTGCTGTATCACGCCATCACGGGCACGACCCCGCACTGACACAAACAAACGCAGGAGGGCCTTCAGGTCCGAGCGCTGCCGCGCCTGAAGACGCTCCTACAGGGTGCCTGTGGGAGGGGCTTTAGCCCCGATTCCTTGGCCGCTCGGGCCTTAAGGCCCTCCTACCAGGGGAGTTCCTCGCCTTCGGCGTGCCAGAAGCTGCCGGTGTTCTCCAGGTTCAGCTCGTCCATGCGCCGGATTAGGCCGGAGGCCGCCTTCTCCGGCGGGATGCCCCGGCCGCCGGTCATGTCGGTGGCGACCATGCCCGGGTGCAGCAGCGCCACCGGGATACCCCGCGGCTTGAGGTCGTGGCTCAGGTTCTTGCCCACCATGTTCACGGCGGCCTTGGACGTTCGGTAGGCATAATTGTTGCCGGAGCCGTTGTCGCCGATGGAGCCCACCCGGCTCGAGACGATGGCCACTTTCGAGCCTTGCTGCAGGTTGTCCAGCAACGCGCGGGTGACCCGCAGCGGCCCGAGGGTGTTCACCTCGAACAGCTTCACCATGTCGTCGTAGTGCACGGTGTCGATGTCGTCGGGCTTCAGCATGCCGGCGTTGTTGATCAGCACGTCGATCTGGCGGCCCTCCAGTGCATAGCGCAGTTGCTCAACCTGGTCTTCGCTGGCCACGTCGACGTGCTCGATGATCTGGACGCCGAGTTCCTCCAGCTCCGGGCCGGGGCTGCGGCACACGGCGATGACGTCTTCGCCCCGCTCCTTCAGCTGACGGCACAGTTCGAGTCCAATTCCCCGGTTCGCACCGGTGATCAGGATGGTGGCCATCTGGGTCTCCTTTCCTTCGATCGATCCGTTGACCGCGCGTGGCCCGGCGGGCCCGGCGGGTTGCCGATTGTTCCCCGAGACTAACACGGACCCGCCGCTTGCGAAGGGGCGGGGCCTGTGCTCCCATGCCCCTTTCCCCCGGTACGCCGAATGACTGCAGCACCGCGACAACCGGCCCGACCGGCTCGACCGGTTCGACGATCGATCCGACGACCGGCCAAACCCGCCGCCGCGTGCGCGGCGCTGTCGTGCCTGCTGGCCCTCTCGCTGCCGGTGCGGGTGGCGGCAGACGCGGACGTTGCCCCGGCCGGCGAAGAGGGCGGCCCCGACGCCGCCGCCGAGGCCGGCCTTTCCACCATCGTGGTCACCGCCCGCCGCGTCGCCCTGGAGGCGCCGGCCAGCACCTTCGCCGCGCCGGTGACGGCGCTGCGCTACGATCCGCGCATCGACGTGCAGTCCCGGGGCCTGGCCGAGGGTCAGGCCGACGTCTCCGTGCGCGGCGGCCTGTTCGAGAACACCGGTTTCCGTCTGGGCGCCGTGAATCTGCTGGACCCGCAGACGGGACACTACTTCGCCGAGCTGCCCGCCCCGCCGGCCATGCTGACGGCGCCGGCACTGCTCACGGGCGTGGAGAACGCGCTGGGCGGTTTCAACTCGACGGTGGCCACGGTCGGCTACCGGTTCGCGCCGCTGGACCCGGGTTTCGATGCCGGCGTCGGCGTGGGCACCGACAGGCTGCGTTTCCTGAGCGTCCGCGCTGCGGGGCGCTATGGCGATGAACTCCGTGCCGAGCTCGCGGTGGCGGCCTCGTCCGGCGACGGCAGCCGGGACAACGGGGACCACGAGTTCGAGCGCTATGCCTTCCGGGCCCAGCACAGTACCGCCGGCGGCCAGACCGACCTGCTGTTCGGCTATCAGGACAAGTTCTACGGCTGGCCGGGAGCCTACACCGGCTTTGCGAATCTGCCCGAGACCGACCGCACGGAAACCACCCTGGCGGTGCTGAACCATCGCAGGGAGACGGCGGGGGCCGGCTGGTGGGAGGCGGGCGCCTGGTACCGCGGGCTGAAGGACGACTACGACTTCGACCGCCGCTCCGAAGAGTCCGGCGTGCCCGGCGCCTTCGATCACGAGACCCGCGCCGGCGGTGTCGCGCTGCACGGCCGCCGGGACGGGGCGGCCCTGGATCTGCGCTATTCCCTGCAGGCCACCGCCGACGAACTGGTCAGCTCAACGGACCTGACCCAGGGGCCGTTCGCCAGCCGCAGCTATGCGAGCTTCGCGCTACTGCCTTCCGTGACCCGGTCCGCCGGCGACGGCACGCTGGAGTTCGGTCTCGGCGCGCGGCTGGACTGGACCAACCGGGACGGCAGCGAACTCCTGCCGAGCGCCTTCGCTGCCTGGCGCCGGGAGAGCGGCGGCGCGGAGCGCACCTGGCTGCTGTCCTGGGCGGAGACGGCCCAGGTGCCGGGCTACACGGCGCTCGCCTCGCCGCCGGACGGCCTGTTCGGCGGCAACCCGACGCTGGGACGCGAGACGGCCGGCACTCTCGAGCTGGGCTATAAGCACGTGGCGCAGCGCTGGCGGGCCGAGGCCACAGTGTTCCGGCGCAGCGACGACGACCTGGTGGACTGGACCTTCCTCTCCGGCGCGCCGTTCGTGCGTCAGGCCAACCCGGTGGACGTGGAGGTGCTGGGGGCGGAACTCTACCTGGCCCGGGCCTGGTCACGGCTCACCCTGCGCGCGGGCTACGCCTGGCTCGACAAGGATGCCGACTACGGCACCGCCGCCGTGGATGCGAGCTACTACGCGCTGAACTACGCCCGGCACCGGCTGACAGCGGCGCTGGAATACGACATCGGAGCAGCCTGGCGGCTGGCCATGGACACGGAGCTCCGGCGCCAGGCGGACAACCCGCTGCGCACCGGTTCCGACGATGCCTTTACCGCGTCCCTGGCGCTGTTCTGGCGGCCCGCGTCGGGCCTCGATCTCAGCATGGTGGCCGACAACCTCACCAACAGCGACTTCCGCGAGTTCCCCGGCACGCCGGCGCCCCGGCGCCAGGTGAGCCTGCAGGCCCGTTATTCTTGGTAGGCTCCTGGTAGGCTCGCGCTCGTGGCCAGACTCACCAGTGCCGACGATCTCGCCCGCGCCGGGCTCGTGCCCGCCGGGAACCTGCCCGGCCTGCGCGCCGTGGCCGAGCGCTACGCCGTGGCCGTCACACCGGCGGTGGCCCGGCGCATCGCCGCGGGCTCCGACGGCGTGGCGCTGCAGTTCCTGCCGTCTCCCGACGAGCTGACCGCGGCCGGCGACGAGCTGCCCGACCCCATCGGCGACCAAGCCCACAGCCCGGTGGCCGGCATCGTGCACCGTTACCCGGACCGGCTGCTGCTGCAGCCCACCACCACCTGCCCGGTGTACTGCCGCTACTGTTTCCGGCGCGAGACCGTGGGCCGGCCGGATGCGGGTCTGCTCGGCCGCGACGAACTGACCGCCGCCCTCGATTACGTCCGCGGCCAGTCGCAGGTCTGGGAGGTCATCCTGAGCGGCGGCGACCCGCTGATACTCTCGCCGCGGCGCCTCGGTCGCATCGCCGACGGGCTGGCGACGGCGCCGCACGTTCGCGTCCTGCGCGTCCACAGCCGGGTGCCGGTGGCCGCGCCCGAGCGCATCACGCCGGAACTGGTGGCAGCACTGCGCAGCGCCCGGCAGACCGTCTGGCTGGTACTGCACGTCAATCATCCGGACGAGCTGGACGATGCGGCGCTCGAGGCCTGCGGCCGGCTTGCCGACGCGGGCATACCGCTGATGAGCCAGTCTGTGCTGCTCAGGGGCGTGAACGACGATGCGGATACCCTGGAGCGGCTGTTCCGACGGCTGGTCGAGCATCGCGTGCGGCCTTATTACCTGCACCACTGCGACCTGGCGCCGGGGACGGCGCGTTTTCGCACCGGCATCGAGGTTGGGCAGGCGCTCATGCGGGAGTTGCGGGGGCGGGTGTCGGGCCTGTGCCAGCCGGCCTACGTGCTGGACATCCCCGGCGGCGCCGGCAAGTCACCCCTGGGGCCGTCCTGGATCGCGCGCGACGAGGCAACTGCCGAGTGGCGCGTGCGGGACTACCGCGGCGGCGTGCACCGCTATCCGGCGGACCCGGAGGACTGAGACGCCGTCAGTTTTGCCCTTCCGTGTCCCAGGGGGAGCGCAGCCAGGCCAGCAGGTGGGCGCTCACCTCGTCCCGGTTGGTCTCGTTGAACATCTCGTGCCGGCCCTCCGGGTAGAGCCGCAGCTGCGTGCCCGCCAGCCCGGCCTCCCGGTAGGCATCGTGGAGCCGGGTGAGACCCTTCGCGCCGCCCACCGGGTCCTTCTCGCCGCCGAGGATATACACGGGCAGGCTGGCCGGCAGCTGACGCAGCGCGGCAACCGAGGTGATCTCCAGCAGCCCGCCGGCGAGATCACGCCACAGCTGGTTGGTGGAGCGGCCGCCGCAGAGCGGGTCGGTGACGTAGGCGTCGACTTCGGCCTCGTCCCGTGACAGCCAGTCGAACTCGGTACGGGCCGGCTGGAACTCCTTGTTGAACGCGCCGAAGCTGAGCTTGTCGAGCAGCCGGCTGCGGCCCGTCGCTCCCTGGCGGAATTTCTCGATGGCGGCGACGATGCGGAACACCCGCAGCTGTGCGCGGGAGGCGAAGGTGGAGCCGGATAGCACCAGCGCGTCCACGCTCTCCGGGGCGCGCAGCACGTAGCTCTGGGCCACGTAGGAACCCATGCTGTGGCCGAGCAGGATCAGGCGGCCCTCGGGACGCAGTGCCTGCGCTTCCCGGCGGATCCGTTCGACGTCCTCGATCACCCGGTCCCAGCCCTCCCGGTCGGCGAAGTGTCCGGGCACGCCGCGCTGAGCCGTGCGGCCGTGGCCGCGCTGGTCGTGGGCCACCACCAGGTAGCCGGCACCGGTCAGGCTCTCGGCGAGCCGGCGGTAGCGGCCCGCGTGTTCGCCGAGGCCGTGCACGATCTGCACTGCGTCGCCGTTGCCGTCGTCGTCCGGATGCCAGACGTAGAGATGGATGTCGGGCCCAGGCGTCCCGGAAAGCGTCCTTGCTTCTTCCTTCACTGTAACCCCCAATCAGTCCCCACGCGGCTTATTCCACCACACTCCGGCGGGAGTTGCAGCGCGGGCAGAGGATCGGGCAGCAGCTCGGGCGATGGCTCAGGCGATGGCTCAGGCGGCCAGGCTCCCGCCATTCCAGCGGTGATAGAACTCCTGCATCTCGGCGGAGGAGAGCGCCTGGGAAATGAGATGCCCCTGCAGCCGGTTGCAGCCGAGGTCCTTCAGGAAGTGCAGGAGATTCTCCCGGTCGATACCCTCGGCGCAGACGGTGATGCCCAGTGTCTGGCCCAGCTGCACCAGAGCGCGCAGGATGGTCTCGGACTCGGCCCGCCCGGGCACGTCATCCATCAGCGACCGGTCGAGCTTCACCTCGTTGAACGGCATGCGGGTGAGCTGTGTGAACGAGGAATAGCCGGTGCCGAAGTCGTCCAGCGAGAGCCGAAAGCCCTTGAGCCTGAGGCGCGTCATGATGTCGATCATCATGCGCGGCTCCTCCAGCGGCGCGATCTCGGTGAACTCCAGGGTGAGATAGCGCGGCTCCAGGTCGTACTCGCGCATCAGGAGCTCCAGCCGGTCGGGCACCTCCAGGTCGGCGAGCAGCCCCACGTTGAAGTTCACGGCGACGCCTATCCGGACGCCGTTCTGATGCCACACGCGGGCCTGCTCGACGGAGCGCTGCAGCACGAAATCGGTGATGTGGGTGGCCAGGCCGGCGTGTTCGGCAATCTGCATGAATTCGCTGGGGTAGACGATCTCCCGGCGCCGGGGATGTTTCCAGCGCACCAGCGCCTCCACCGAGGTGATGCGCCAGCTGCCGTCGGCCTTGTGCTGGGCGATCGGCAGATAGTGGGCAGTGAACTCTCCCGCCGCCAGGCCGTCGCGGATGGCATTGGCGGTCACCGGCTCGGTGGCGCCCCGGGCGGATCTCAGCATGTCGCGGAAAGGCTCCGGCTCGAAGGGCTTCTGGATGGAGTGCAGCATGTTCAGGCCGCTGGCGGCACCCACCCGCTCGGCGGCGGACAGCGTGCGCATCTCGGCACCGCTCATCAGCACGACCCCGGCGCCGGCCTCCTGCTCGGCCAGAAAGCGCATGAGTTCCACGCCGTCGCCGCCGCGGATGTTGAGGTCCAGTACGACGACCGTCGGGTCCATCTCGTTGTACAGGCGCCGGAAGTCCTCCGCCGCGCCGCAGGCCGTCACGGCGAAGCCCACTTCCTCGGCCACGGCGGCCACCACGGCGCAGATCTGGTCTTCGTCATCGACGATCAGCAGGCGATTCGGGTTCTGTTCCATCGTCCCTGTCTCTCCGGCCACGCCCGGCGGCACAACCTCTCTTTGCCATAATCTGCCGGGCCACAGTCGGGATTATGGCCACAGATCGGTGTCCGGGACGGGACCGATGTCGCATTTTCAGGCATTCCGGACCGGGTCCGCGGCGTCCGGCAGCCAGAGCCGGAACGTACTGCCTGCGCCTGGCCGGCTGTCCACGGTCAGCCGCCCGCCGGCGTCCTCCGTGAAGCGCCGGACCATGGCCAGTCCGAGGCCGCTGCCCTCGGGCTTGGTGGTGAAGAAGGGCTCGAACAGCCGTTCGAGTACCGTGGCGCTCATACCGGTGCCGCTGTCGGCGACGGTGATCAGCCAGCCCGGCCGCTCCCCGCCGGCGCTTTCTCCGGCCTCGTCAAACGCCGGCTCGACGGCCAGGGAAAACACGCCGCCTTCCGGCATGGCGTCCCGGGCGTTGATGGCCAGGTTGAGCAGCGCGCTCTCGAAGCCGGCAGCATCCAGCCACACGGCGGCCGGCGCTCCCGCCGGTGAGACGCGGAGCTCGATGGCGCCCTGCAGCGCCCGCTCGAGCAGGGGGCGCAGTGCGGCGATGCGCTCGTCCAGGTCGACGCGCTCCGGCTCCGGTGTCTCGCGCCGGGCGAAGGCGAGCAGGCTGCGGGTCAGATCCGCGCCCTGGCTGGCCGCCTTGCGGGTGGCGCCGAGCAGGTCAGCCAGCGGATGGTCTTTGCCGAGTTCCTGCTCGGCCAGATAGAGGTTGCCGTTGATGATGGACAGCAGATTGTTGAAGTCGTGAGCAATCCCGCCGGTGAGCTGGCCCACGGCCTCCATCTTCTGCGCCAGGACGAACTGCCGTTGCAGCGTCTTCATCTCGCTGATGTCGGTGAACATGCCCTCGAAGCCCCGCAGCATGCCGCGGGGGTCGCGCACGGGAGCGCAGGCGGCCACGACGTGCACGGTGTGCCCGTCTACGTGCGTGAGGGAAAGCTCCATGCCCAGAACGGTCTCGCCCCGGGTCAGGGCCCGCAGCCAGGCCAGCAGCTGGTGGCGGTGGCAAAAGACGCGGCCGGCGGCGAGGCGGCTCTGCAGGGCGGCCGGGTCGGTGTCTCCCAGCATCGCCCGCACCGCCGGGTTCATGCGGTTGATGTGGCCGCGGGCGTCCAACTCGAACAGCCCGGCGGGCACGTTGTCGTAGAGCCGTTGCCAGCGTTCCTCGGCCTCGCGCAGTGCGTGGCGCACGGCCGTTTCCAACGGGCGCTCCCCGTCCTCGCCGCTGGGCTCGGCGGAGTCGCTGCTGTCGGTTGCGGGCCGGTTCATCGGCGGCTGGCTTCCCTGGCGGTTCGCGGCGCGCGGCGCCATAATGCGCACGCGACGAGCAATCGGTTGCCGGCAATAGTACTGGGCGGCGCGCTGCGGTTGGAAGGACTCCGTAGCGCCGCCGCCCGCCGGCCGCGGCTGGCGGATCCGGCGAGGGGAGGACAACCATGAAATTCTACGACTGCCAGTCGGCACCGAGTCCCCGGCGGGTACGCATCTTCCTCGCGGAGAAGGGCGTCGAGCTGGCATCGGTGCAGGTGGATCTCGGCGCCGGCGAGCACCTGGGCGAAACGTTCCGGTCACTGAACCCGGACTGCACGGTGCCGGTGCTGGAACTCGACGACGGCACCGCGCTGACCGAGTCCTTCGCCATCTGCCAGTACCTGGAATCCGTGTATCCGGACCCGCCGCTGATGGGCCGCGACGACCGTGAGCGGGCCCTGGTCACCCAGTGGAACGCGAAGGTGGAGTCCCAGGGTCTGGCCGCGGTTGCCGAGGCCTTCCGCAACCGTTCCCGCGGCTTCACGGGCCGGGCGCTGACCGGCCCGGAAGGCTTCGGGCAGATTCCCGAGCTGGTGGAGCGGGGGCGCCGCCGGGCCGAGCTGTTCCTCGCCCGGCTCGACGCGGAGCTCGCCGAGCGGGAGTTCGTGGCGGGTGACGTCTTCACGGTGGCCGACATCACCGCGCTGGTCACCGTGGATTTCGCCGGCCGGATCAAGCTGCCGCTGCCCGAAGGCGCCGACAACCTGCGCCGCTGGCACGAAGTGGTGTCGGCCCGGCCCGGCGCCAAGGTGTGAAGCGGTTCAGGGTTGCCGCGTGCCCCGGTCCGCGGCGCCGCCGAGGGCGTAGACGCCCAGCCCGGCGAGCAGCAGCGCCTTGGTGACCTCGATGCCGGCGTAGGCGCCGTGGGCGATGGAGGGCGGCGGCTCGCTGCCGGCGATCACCATCTCGGAGCGGGCCACCAGTTCCGGCAGCAGCCACAGCGTCTGGGCGGCGAGCATCGCGGCCAGCACCACGGTGGCAATCCAGAACAGGCGCCGGCGCTCGGCCACGTATCCCAGTACGAGCGTCAGCGCGAAGAGTACGAGTTCCGTGCGGTTGAGGGCCGTGAACACTACCCGGCCCACGTCGAAGGCGACCGGCCGGGTGAGGGTGGGCGCCGTGAACTTGACCGGCGCCTCGATGAAGGAGATGCCGATGACCACCCCGAGCCAGACCAGCAGCACGGGGCCGGGTGAGAGGAGGATTCTTTTCATGTCGTTGCCGTGGCCGTTGCGGTGAGTAGTGAATGCGCCTGGCTGTTGTCTTGCCGGAGTCCGGCAGGCAATCTGTGCAGCCTCGAGGGGGCGAGCATAGCACCGGCGGCCACCGGCCGGTGGCCGCAGGTGAGGAGAGGCCATCGTGAGCGATTCGCAGTCGGCGGACGCGGTCCTGATGATCCGGCCGGTCCGCTTTCAGACCAACCCGCTGACCGCCGGGTCGAACCGGTTCCAGGCGGAGCAGCCCGTGGCACCGGCGGACCAGGCCCAGCAGCGCGCGCTGACCGAGTTCGAGGGCCTGCGCGCTGCGCTGGAGGATGCAGGCGTCACCGTCCACGCCTTCGACGACACCCCGGAGCCGCACACGCCGGACTCCGTCTTTCCGAACAACTGGGTGAGCTTCCATGCCGATGCCACCGCCGTGGTGTACCCCATGGAGGCCGCGAACCGGCGCCCCGAACGGCGCCGTGACGTGATCGAGGCCCTCGACCGGGAATGCGGTTACCGGGTCGACCGGGTGATCGACCTCAGCCCCCACGAGGATACCGGCCACTTCCTGGAAGGCACCGGCAGCCTGGTGCTGGACCGCGCCCGCAACCGCGCCTACGCGTGCCTGTCGTCGCGCACCCATCCCGGTCCGCTGGAGGATTTCGCGCAGCGGCTCGGCTACGACGTGCGGAGCTTCGCGGCCGTGGACGGGGCCGCTGAACCCATCTACCACACCAATGTGATGATGTGGGTAGGCGAGGGCATGGCGGCGGTTTGTGCCGGGGCCATTCCGAGCCCGGACCAGCGCCAGGCGCTGCTCGAAGTCCTGGCCGAGGGTGGGCGTACCGTGCTGGAACTCTCCCTGGCGCAGGTTATGGCGTTTGCCGGTAACATGCTCGAACTGCGCAACCGGGAAGGCGAGCGCGTCCTGGTGATGTCGGAGCAGGCCCGGCGCAGCCTCGATGCCGGTCAGCTGGATGCCATCGAGGGCTATGCCCGCATCGTCAGCGCGCCGCTGGACCACATCGAGAGGAGCGCGGGCGGCAGTGCACGCTGCATGCTGGCCGCCATCCACCTGCCGCGCCGGTGAGTGCGCACGGCGACGAGACCGAACGGAGCCTTATGAGCACGACCCGTGACCGCATACTCATGTGTCCGCCGGACTATTTCACGGTGGACTACGTCATCAATCCGTGGATGGCCGGCAACGAGGGCGCGCTGGACCCGGACAAGGCCCGACGCCAGTGGGAGAACCTGCGCGACGCGCTGGCCGAACACGCCGACATCGAGGTGATTGAACCCCGGCCCGGGCTGCCGGACATGGTATTCACCGCCAATGCCGGCGTGGTCTTCGGCGACCGGGCCATTGCCAGCCACTTCATGCCGAAGGAGCGCCGGGCGGAAGAGCCCCATTTCAAGCGCTGGTTCCGCGAGCACGGCTACGAACTCTACGAGCTCCCGGACGACGTGGGCTTCGAGGGGGCGGGCGATTGCCTCCTGGACCGGGGCGGTCCCTGGCTGTGGACCGGCTACGGTTTCCGCACCGAGATCGAGGCCCACGAGCACATCGACCGGTTCTTCGAGCGCGAGCTGGTCTCCATCCGGCTCACCGACTCGCGCTTCTACCACATCGACACCTGCCTCTGCCCGCTCAGCGACGGCTTCCTGCTCTATCACCCGCCGGCCTTCGACTACGACTCCCGGGTGGCCATCGAGAGCCGGGTGCCGGATCACAAACGCGTCGTCGCCGACACGCTGGACGCGGGCCACTTCGCCTGCAACGCCGTGAACGTGGACGACCATATCTTCGTCCACAAGGCGTCCAACCCGCTGAAGGCGCGCCTGATGCGCCTCGGCTTCGAGGTGAACGAGATCGACCTCTCGGAGTTCCTCAAGGCCGGCGGCTCGGCCAAGTGCCTGACGCTGAAACTCTCTGAACCCCGCCGCCACTGACCCCCGACCACCAGGAGACCCCATGACCGAGGCCGCCCCCGAGCCCGTGCGCTACACGATTACTCCGGCCGAGCCCGGCGCCCATCTGTACGAGGTGACCGTGACCGTCGCCGATCCGGACCCGGCCGGCCAGGTGTTCTCGCTGCCGGCGTGGATACCCGGCAGCTACATGATCCGCGACTACGCCCGCCACATCGTCTCCATCGAGGCCGCGGCCGACGGGACGCCGGTGGCGCTGGAGAAGGTGGACAAGACCACCTGGCGGGCGCAGCCCTGCCGGGGCGTGCTGACCGTGACCACCCTGGTCTACGCCTCGGACCTGTCGGTGCGCGGCGCGCACCTCGACACGACCCATGCCTATTTCAACGGGCCCTGCGTATTCCTGGCCGCCGGGGGGCGGGAGGGCCGGCCGGTACGGCTGGAGGTGCGGCCGCCGGCGGACGGCGGGGGCGAGGACTGGTGCGTCGCCACCGCCATGCACCGCGTGAGCGGCGAGGAGTGGAGTTACGGCACCTTCGCGGCGGCCGACTACGACGAACTCATCGACCACCCTGTCGAGATGGGCGATCTCACCGTCGGCGAGTTCAGCGTGGCGGGCATCCCCCACGCCATCGCGGTGCGCGGGGCGCGCCGCTTCGACCTGGGCCGGCTGTGCCGGGACGCGGAGCGGGTGTGCGCCGAGCATCATCGGCTGCTCGGCGCCCCGGAGGACCTGGACCGCTACGTCTTCCTGCTCTACTGCGTGGCCGACGGCTACGGCGGGCTGGAGCACCGCTGGTCGTCCAGCCTCGTGTGCAGGCGTGCCGATCTGCCCCGCGCCGGCGAGGAGCGGGTGAGCGAGGGCTACCGGCGCTTCCTCGGGCTGGTGAGCCACGAGTACTTCCACCTTTGGAACGTCAAGCGCATGAAGCCGGCGGCCTTCACCCCCTACGACCTCACCGCCGAGTCCCACACCGGCCTGCTGTGGGTGTTCGAGGGCATCACCTCCTACTACGACGACCTGGCGCTGGTGCGCTCCGGTCTCATCGACCCGGACGGCTACCTGGAGCTGCTGGGCCAGACCGTCACCAAGGTACTGCGCACGCCGGGCCGACGGCTGCAGAGCGTCGAGGCCTCGAGCTTCGACGCCTGGACGAAGCTCTACAAGCAGGACGAGAACGGTCCCAACAGCATCGTGAGCTACTACACGAAGGGCTCGCTGGTCGCGCTGGCACTGGACCTGAAGCTGCGCACCGAAAACGGCGGCTGCAATTTGGACGTGGTGATGCGCGAGTGCTGGCGGCGCTACGGCGAGACCGGCGCCGGCATGCCGGAGCGCGGGCTGGAGGCGGTGGCCGAGGAACTCTCCGGGCTCGATCTCGGCGCGTTTTTCGCGCGCTACGTACGCGGTACGCAAGACCCGCCGCTCACGAAGTTGTTGGCCGCGGTGGGCGTCGGCTATCACCTGCGCAAGCCCACCGGCGCCGGCGATGCCGGCGGCAAACCGGCGGCGAACAGCCAGCAGCCACTGCCCTGGATGGGCGGCCGGCTGACGCCGGACGGCGACCGGGCGAGGCTCGCGGTGGTGCTGTCCGGCAGCCCCCTGCAGCGTGCCGGGGTCGCCGCCGGCGACGAGCTGGTGGCGCTGGACGGCCTCAGGGCCACCGCATCATCGCTGCCCGTGCTGCTGCGCGGCTACCGGCCCGGCGACACCGCCGAGCTCGCGGTGTTCCGCCAGGACGAGCTGATCACCTTCCCGGTCACGCTGGAGGAGGCGCCGGCGGACACCTGCTACCTCACGCTGGCGGAGGACGCGGACGACGCCGCCCTCGCGCGGCGGCGGGAGTGGCTCGGGCGCTGAGCCGCCTCAGCCCGTCTCTTCGTCCTCGCCTTCCGGTTCGAAGCCCTCGAGCCGGCGGTACAGGAGGAACGAGTAGATCACCGGCACGAAGCCGGCGACGAGGGCGCTGACCACGGCCACCTGCAGGCCCTGCAGGTAGACCGCACTCATGAGCGTGGCGATACCCGCCAGCGTGAACAGCCAGGCGGCCAGCCGGTGGGTGCGGGCCCAGACCTCGCTGCTGGCCAGCGTCCACGGCGTGCGGATGCCGATGAAGAAGTTCTTGCGCACCTTGCCCAGGTAATTGCCCAGGATCACGAAGAGCAGGCCCAGGGCGGCCGAGAGGAAGCGGGGCATGTTGATCGCGTAGCCGGCCGCATACAGCAGCGTCATCACCGCGAGCACGGCCGTGAAGGCCACCAGCACCACCTGGAACAGCCGCACTACCTGTATGAACTTGTCGGTGCGGAACCCCTTCGGCGAGATCACCGGAATCAGCTTCATGAGCACGAATACCAGCCACGCGATCGCGGGCAGCAGGAACGCGCCCCAGGGCTTCGGCGTGTAGGCGTCGACGTCGCCGGCGGCATCCCAGTGGGTGGGGATGAGCTCGGGCAGCCACGGGTACATCACCGCCGCGAACGCGAACGCGAACGCGATGAGCAGGAGGCTGAGCCGGTCGGCCAGTCGTTGGGTCATGAGGTTTCGTTCTCCGTGTCATCGCCCGGGCCGGCTTCGGGCCCGTTGTCGTCGCTCGGGCCGGCTTCGGGCCCGAAAAAATCCATGAACAGTGCCGCGACTTCCTCCATCACCGAGGCGTTCAGGGAGTAGACGATGTGCTGGCCGCGGCGTTCCGCCCGCACGAGATCGGCCGCCTTCAGGATGCCGAAGTGATGGGACAGCGAGGCGCGCGTGATGGGGAATGCGCCGGCCAGCTCGCCCGCCGTCTGCGAACCCTGACGCAGCCGGCGCAGGATCGAGCGCCGGGTGGGGTCGGCCAGTGCCTTGAAGACGGGCTGCTGTTTCATTCACCGTATGATATTTTGATAATTATCTAAATACAAGCCGACGTCGGCGGCCGCCAGTGCAGCCATGGCCGGGCCCGCGTCCGCTCTTTAGAATGCCATCCGCGCCTCTGCGCTCTGTTCTGCTCTCGAGTCATGACGGGGGACCCATGCAGCCGATGCGTCACGCCGAGTTCGCCCCGTGCGTCTGATGCCGCCCCGCGCGCGGATCTTCATGGGTGCGACGCTGATCAGCTTCTCGCCGGTGTGGGTGAAGCTGGTGGACGTGGCGCCCACGGCGAGCGCCTTCTACCGCACGCTCATCGGCGGCGTCGCGCTGACCCTGTTCATTGCGGCCACCGGGCGGAGCTTCCGTTTCTCCCGCGTGGCCTTCGCGGCCATCGTCTCCGCCGCCGTCTTCTTTGCTCTGGATCTGTGGTTCTGGCACCGCAGCGTGCTCTACGTGGGGCCGGGGCTCTCCACCCTGCTGGCGAACTTCCAGGTGTTCGCCATGACGGCGGTGGGCATCATCTTCCTGGGCCAGCGCGCGAGTCTCTGGCAACTGATCGCCATCCCCGTGGCCCTGCTGGGCCTCGCCCTGGTGGTGGGTGTGGACTGGAGCGTGCTGAGCCCGGAGTACCGGCTGGGCGTGCTCTTCGGGCTGGCGACCGCGGCGAGTTACACCGGCTACCTGCTGTCGCTGCGCCGCGCTCAGGCGGAAAGCGGCCACGTGCTGCCGCGGGCGGAGATCGCTGTCATGTCGCTGGTGTGCGCCGCCGTACTCGGTACCATGGTGCTGGCGGAGGGCGAGTCGTTCGCCGTGCCGAGCGCCGCCGATGCCGGCTGGCTGGTGTGCTACGGCGTGCTCTCCCACGTGCTGGGCTGGCTGCTGATCGCCGGCAGCCTGTCCCGGGTGTCCACCGCGGTGGTGGGTATCTCGCTGCTGCTGCAGCCGCTGCTCTCCTACGTGTGGGAGATCCTGCTGTTCGGCCGGGTGGTGAGCGCCACGGAGATGACCGGCGCCGCCGTCGCGCTCGTGGCCATCTTCATGGGCTCGCGGCCGCACCGGGAGCCGCCGCGGCCGGCCGGGGGCGGGTGATACAATCCAGCCTGGCCCGGCACCGCGGGCCACGCGTCGGAGCATCCTATGCTGGAACTCGGACTTAAGGTACTCATCGCCTATTTGCTGGGCTCGATCATGGGCGGTGTCCTCATGGGGCGGCTCAAGGGCGGCGTGGATCTCGCCACCGTGGGCAGCGGCAACGTGGGCGGCACCAACGCGCTGCGCACGCAGGGCAAGCTGTTCGCCCTGGGTGTGGTGATCGTGGACGTGGGCAAGGGCGCACTGTCTGCCGGCGTCCTGCCGGGCATCGACATCCCGGGCGTCGGTATCGATCCCACGATGAACCGCCACTGGCTGACGCTCTCCTGCGCCGGCGCGGCCGTGATCGGCCACGTTTACCCGGTCTGGCATCGGTTCCGCGGTGGAAAGGGCGCAGCCACTCTGGTCGGGGCGTTCGGCGTGCTCGCGCCCATCCTGCTGCTGCCGCTCATCCTCATCTGGCTCGGTGTCATCGCGCTCACCGGCTACGTGGGGTTCGCCACCATGATCACCGCCTGGAGCGCGGCGCTGATGACTGCCACCAGCCCCGGTCCGGCCGGGCGGCCCTTCGTGTTATTTGCGCTCGCGGCCGCGCTGTTCATGCTCTGGACCCACCGCTCCAACATCGCGCGCATGCGGGCCGGTAACGAGAACCGCAACGAGCGGCTGATGATCTTCCGCCCGCCCAGGTCCTGATCCCCCCATGTCCGACCGGCTCCACGAGCAAGGCATCCGTGACGCTCTGCCCGGCGGCGCTGCCGCCTGGCTCGAGCACCTGGATGTCTTCGACAGCATCGATTCCACCAACGACTGGCTGGCTGCGCAGAGTCCGCCGGCCGAGGGCCGCCTCGCCGCCGCCGTGGCGGATTACCAGACGAAGGGCCGCGGCCGCCGGGGCCGCCAGTGGGAGATCCCGCCGGGCCGCGGGCTGTGCCTGTCCGTGGGCAGGGCGATGGCGGTAGCGGCCGAGCGGCTGCCGGCTCTCACGCTCGCCTGCGGGGCGGCGGCGGCCGATGCGCTGGAGTCCTTCGGTGCGCAAGACGTCCAGCTGAAATGGCCGAACGACCTGGTGCACATCGACGGCAAGCTGGGCGGCATCCTCTCCGAGGTCGCCGGCCGCGCGGGCGGCGCCACCTACGTGGTGGTGGGCATCGGCATCAACGTCTCCCTGCCGGCCGGCTTCGAGCCGCCCGGCGAGATCGGCTGGGGACGCGGACCCGCCGCGCTGGCCGAAATGCTGGACCCGGTGCCCGCCCGTAACCGCCTGGCGGCGGCACTCATCGGCGCGCTGCAGTCCGCCTTCGACGCCTACGAGTCCGCGGGCCTTGCGCCTTTTGCAGAGCGCTGGCAGCGCCGCGACTGGCTGCGCGGCGCCGCCGTCACCGTGCGCGACGGGGACGGCGAGGTGCGCGGCGTGGCCGCCGGCATCGACAGCGACGGCGCGCTGCTGGTGGACAGCGCGGACGGCCGGCGGCGTATCATCGCCGGTGATATCCTGCGCTGCCGCCGCCCGGCCACGGGCCACGGAGACTCATGAGCACCATACTCTTCGATATCGGTAATACCCGCCTCAAGTGGGGCGTGCTCACCCCGTCCGGCGAGGTGGCCGGCGCCGGCTACCGTACTCACAAGGAATGCGAGTCGGACCACTATGCCGCCGTGCTGGACACGCTGCCGGCGGATGTGGACAGGGCCATGGCGGCGAATGTGGCCGGCCGGCGGGTGGCCGCGGATCTCGCCCGCGCCGTCGACGGAAAGGCCGGCATCGACATCGACTTCATCGCCAGCGCCGCCGGGGCCTGCGGGCTCAGTAACGGCTACGACGAGCCGACCCGGCTGGGAGTGGATCGCTGGATGGCGTGCGTGGGTGCCTGGACCCGTTACCCGGACGAGGCCCTGCTGGTAGTAGACGCCGGCACCGCTACCACTCTGGATGCCATCGACTCCTCGGGCCGTCATCTCGGCGGCCTCATTCTGCCCGGCCTCAGCCTCATGGGCCGGGTGCTCGACACCGCCACCAGCGGCATCGGCACCGATGGGGCGGACGCCGACGACCCGGAGCCGGAGAATCTGTTCGGCCGCAGCACCGACCAGGCGGTGCGCAGCGGCGCGCTGGCCGCTATCTGCGGCGCCATGGAAAGGGCCTGCCGGGTGCTGGAGGGTATGGACCAGCTGCCGCGTATCCTGCTTACCGGCGGCGATGCCCGGCGCATCCAGCGCCAGTGGCACTACACGGTGGAGAACCGGCCCGATCTCGTGCTGGAGGGGCTGGCGGCGCTGGCCACCGACGAGGCGGGGGCGGAATGAGAAACCTCGTTCTCCTGCTGCTGCTCGCCAACGTCGTCTTCTTCGCCTGGAATCACTGGGTGGCGGAGCCGCCGTCCGACGGCGCAACCGAGTTCCGGCGATCGGAGCTCGGCCCCACCCTGGAACTCGCGCCCGAGCCTGCCGCCGGGATGCACGGCGAGCGTCCCATGGCCGGCGAGCCCATCGAGCCGCCGGCCGGCGTCTCGCCTGACGCCGACTTCCCGGCGGACGAGAGGACCGCGCAGGCGCCCGAGCCGCAGGAACAGCCGCAGGCCACGGCACCCGCCGCTGTCTGCCTCAGCGTCGGCCCCTTCGGCGCCGCCGAGACCGGCGAGGAGGTACTCGCACGGGTGCGGGGCCTCGGCAGCGACGCCGAATTGCGCACATCCACCGAAGAGGTCTTCCTGGGCTACTGGGTGCAGATCCGCAACATCCCGAGCCAGCAGGAGGCCAACCGGCAGATGGCCGTGCTGCAGGAGGCGGGCTTCGACGACGCCTACCCCGTGCCCGAGGACGACGGTGAGCGCACCATCTCGCTCGGCCTCTTCAGCGACTCAGAACGCGCCGAGCGGCTGCGAGCGCAGGCCGCCGAACTGGGGCTGGAGCCGGAGGTGGTATCACAGACCCGGGAGGCGGACACCTGGTGGGTGGACGTGCGGCTCGACCCGGATCAGGACGCGGACGATTTCGCCGGCGCGCTGGGCGTGGACAACATCGTCACCGGCCCCGACGCCGTCTGTCCGCGCTAGTTCCGGTGCGCCACGGGGAGCTACTCCAGCAGGAATTCCAGCAGGTGCAGCGAGGCGGCGACGGCATGCAGGATCATGCCTGCCACCAGCACGTCCGCGGTCACGATGTGCCAGTCCCGCCAGGCCATGGCGGCGCGGGAGCCCTCCAGCAGGAACCAGCCGAGCCCGGTGAGCGCGGCGGCCACCAGCAGCACCAGCACCAGGCCCTCGATCAGCGAGAACAGCCCGGCGCCGCCCGGCTGGGGCAGCCGGCCCTTCGGGATGCCGGCGAGGTCCTTCGTCAGGCCGGAAAAATCCCCCGCCAGCCAGGGGAAATACTCCCGCCAGCGCCCGCCCAGGACGTTGGTGGCGAAATAGGTGATGGACAGGGGCACCAGCACGAGCCCCAGCGCGACGTGAGCCCAGTCCAGGAAGCCCGCGGACTCCGGGATGCCCTTGCGCATGGTGATCCAGGGGCTGGTCAGCACCAGCCACAGCGAGAGCAGCAGCACCACCAGGTGCTGGCTGTCGGCGAGTCTGTCGAGGACGCGGCGCAAGGGCGGCGACGCTGATCAGGCGGCCTCGGCCTTGCCGAGGGCGGCGGCCTGCTCGGCGAAGCGGTCCACCACGTCCCAGTCGGTGTACTGCTCCTTCGTCTGCGGATCCGTAGGCCCCTTGGTGATCCACATGATGAAGCGGATGATGTTGCGGTCCATGGCGCCGTAGCGCTGATAGTCCAGGTCGCCGGCGAATACGCCCAGCAGGTCCGGCTGCCAGGGGCTCTTCTGCACGAACTGCTTCGTGTACGGATTCGTCTCCGGCGTGTTCTTCTCGGGTTTGCGGGCGACCAGGTTCACGGAGAAGAACGCGCTCGGGCGCTCGTCCAGCAGGGGTTTGTAGCGGCGGATGAAATCCCACACCGGCGGCTGGTACTTGCCGTTCCGGATGCAGGCGCCGAGGATGATGCGCTCGTACTGTTCGGGGTCCACGTCCGGGTTGTCGAGCATCGAGACCGCGTCCACGTCCTCGCCCAGCTCCGCCATGCGGTCGCGGATGCGATCGGCGATGCGGCGGGTGTGCCCGTACAGGCTGAAATACAGCAGCAGCGTCTTGCCCACGTCAGAACCTCGGCGTTATCCGGAGCCGTAAACTTGCACGAGGATAGCCGAGCGACGCGGAGTATCAATACGGGTTTCCGTAAGTGATTGTCAGTAAATGCCGTGGACGGCGGGAACGGCGGGTGTGAACCGGGCGCTGGCCCCCTCCCGACGGCTTGCCTACAATTGCCCGGCAGGACGGAAAAGCCGGAATAGCTCAGCTGGCAGAGCAACTGATTTGTAATCAGTAGGTCGGGGGTTCGAATCCCTCTTCCGGCACCAAAGAACGCAAGGTGCGTTCCGGACACATGGTTTACACCTCGTTCTGGAGATGTGGCCACCATGATGGACGGGGGTGGGTCCATTTCGGACATTGTCGAGTTCATCAACGTGCTCGCACGACGGCAGCCGGGGCTCTCCCCGAATGCCGAAATGTGTAACCCATGTGTCCGGAATAATCGGTACGCTATGTGCCGCTGAGCGCACAAGAGGTTTCCCTGTTCGCACGGAGCAAGAAGACTGCGCGTGTGTCCGCATTGTTTCGATGGGAGGACTTCGCTGCGGCATCAGGCAGTTCACGGGATGGACTTTGTGCCAGTTCCATGCTCTTACAAACACCCTGAATGCACAGAGGCATGAGCGCCCTGACAAGGGGCCCAGGATGCCGTTACACGAGGCCGAGCGCATGGTCCGCACGTTCGTTCAAAAATGGCTTGATTCTCGGCCTGCTCGGGAGCCGGGCTAGCGAAGTCGCTTCAGATTCCGCAAGCTGGGAAGCGGGTCGCGTCTAAGTGCACTGACTTCAGCCGAGCCTGCGGGCAGTGGACGCTAGCGGCCGAGCGACTCCGCGATCTCCGATACGCCGATGTAGTCAGGCGATACCTCAATCAGCTCGGCGTCTGGCATGGCCTTTTTCACGTTGTCTACCGCCGATCCGATCGCTTTTGCGGCCGATGACGCCGCTCGCCGGAAGTCCAATCCGATCGTTCCATGGATGCCGGCGCCCACGAGCGCATCGTCGCACCCCGCCTCGTAAAGCGCGTCGAGGAAATCTTCCGGATCGGCTTTCGGATCGGCCAGCTGGAAGGTGAGTGAAAAGGCGTATTCGTTCATTGATGCTACTCATCCGGATATGGGGCCTGACGTCGACATTTGTCCACCCGCCTCCTGATCTGCTTCGCGTAGTTTTCTGCGTTCCTCGGTGTGCTGTAGATCGAGGTCCTGCAGAACTGTCCGTTCCTCCAGGCTGCATCGTTTTGAGCATCAGAATCGCTGGAGACGCCGGCGACGTTTTTGGACGGAGAAGAGCGAAAGTGGAGGCCATGTCAGACCCCGCCCCGGGTACACAGCCTCTGGTACAGTAAAACCCGTCAAACTCTCCGGGGCGGGCTTTGGAAAAATACCTCACGCAGGCGGCCGAATACGGTCAGGTAGCCCTCGGCTACGTGCAGCAGCCGGCCGTCATATTCCAGGCGGCGGTGATCATCGGCCTGTTCGCCGTGGCCTGGGCTCTCACCTGGTGGGCGAAGCCGCGGCTGGAGGACCGGGCGCGGCGCATCGAGGGCTATCCCGGCGTCCTGCGACTGACCGTCCTGTTGCTGCGGCGGCTCCTCTGGATCTTCTTCGTGCTGTTTCTCGGCACGGCAGACGTGCTGGTGCGCAGCATCGGCTGGCCCGAGAACGACATCCTGCTCTCGAACGTACTGCTGCTGAGCCTGGCGTGGCTCGTCATCTCGTTCGGCTCGCAGGTCATCCGCAGCCGCGCCATCGGACGGACGTTTGCCGTTCTCGGCTGGATCTACGTGGCGGCTACCGTACTCGGGATCACCGATGACATCGCCGCCGTGCTCGGGAACATCGGCTTCCAGATCGGTACCGGCGGCTCGAGGCTGACGCTGCTGGTCGCCATCAAGGCCGTGCTGCTCCTCGGGGTGGCGCTGTGGGCTGCCACCAGCCTCGGCAATTTCCTGGATCAGCGTATCCAGCGCTCGGATGAGCTGACGCCGTCGCTGCGCGTGCTCATCGGCAAGGTGCTGCGCATCACCCTGGTGGTCGTCGCGGCGCTGGTCGCTCTCGGCGGTCTCGGCATCGACCTCACCGTATTCACTGTTCTCTCCGGTGCCATCGGCGTCGGTATCGGTTTCGGTCTGCAGAAGGTCGTCTCGAATTTCATCTCCGGCATCATCATCCTGCTCGACCGCTCGATAAAGCCGGGGGATACGATTTCACTCGGTGAGACGTTCGGCTGGATCCGCGAGCTGCGGGCGCGTTTCGTCTCGGTGGTCACGCGCGACGGCCGCGAGTACCTGATCCCGAACGAGGACTTCATCACGCGTGAAGTCATCAACTGGTCGTTCTCCGACGATCTGGTGCGTATCGACGTGCCGTTCGGGGTCTCGTATTCCTCGGACCCTCACCAGGTGATCGAACTGGCCATCGAGGCAGCCTCTTCGGTGGACCGCGTGGAGTCGTCGAAGAAGCCGGTCTGCTGGATGACCGAGTTCGGCGACTCCTCGCTGAATTTTCTGGTGCGCTTCTGGATTCGGGATCCGCAGAACGGCCTGACCAATATCCGCGGTCAGGTGTTGCTCGCGCTGTGGGACAGCTTCAAGGAGCACGGCATCAACATTCCGTTCCCGCACCGCGAGGTGATCATGCGTACGCCGGTGGAGGTGGCGCGGTCGTCGGAGGATGGAGCGACAGACGACGGGTGACGTCCGGGGAACTCCCGCAAGCCACCGGTACTGCCCGGCCTGGTCTACAGCCGTGACCTCAGGCGGGCCCGTCAGTTATTCGCCGTCAACGGATCGATGATCTGCGGAACCTCGGTGATGCTCGCCACCGGAATCCCGCTCAGCTCGGCATGCTTGCGCACGGTGTCCTCGTCCTTCGCCAGGTACACGCAGTAGGTCTTGTCCCCGCCCACG
>Ga0102929_1000303_pt1 | contig 28510 bp, 18 predicted proteins | sample SalPonR1_B_D2_MG_FD_78510 | JGI IMG/M metagenome (GOLD analysis project Ga0102929, IMG submission 78510) | Salt pond soil microbial communities from South San Francisco under conditions of wetland restoration - Salt Pond MetaG R1_B_D2_MG | ecosystem: Environmental > Aquatic > Marine > Intertidal... | reverse complement strand
TTAACTCACTCTTTCTGCTACCATCCTGTCAATCAACTTTCCCGCTCTATTCACTAAAAAAAAATCATTCCCTTTAGTTTCAAACGGACGGCAAAGATACTATCACTTTCCTTTATTCGCAAATAAATATTTATGTTTTTAATATTTTTTTTGCGCCCTAAGAATCGTTACTCAAAATAACCTTGCCCGCTGGATCTCAAAAGAGAAGCCCAGCCTTGTTTTCTTGGTGCTTGGTTCACATCTTTACACATGGGCACAAAACCCCCAAACCAGTGGGCTCTATCCTTTGAATTACAACCCTATCAGTAAGCATTTCGAAAGCGACTGATCCTACTATCAAAATCGATACCTATGGTAATCTCGTGGGTGCCCGTCGCAAATTGCTGAAATTTACCAAAGGAAAGATTGAAAGAATAAAAGAAGTGGAAATTATTCAGCTTCGTTCCTGCAATCATGGATAGGGATCCGTCATAAGCACTATTATAGCTGAATCCTGCCTTGATTTTCTCATCCAAATACCCAAAAAGCAATGTAGATGAGAACTCCATCGGGATATTCCTCGCTTTTCTAAAAAACACAATGGGCTCTACCGAAACTCCCGTATTACCAAATTCATAAATGGAGCCGAATAGAACAGTGTAATGCCTGAAAACTGAAGTATTCTCTTCCATATCCAAAGAAATATCGTCAATTCTACTCTGTATCAAGTTGGGCGATGTAAACCCAAAGTAATAGTTAAAATAGGAAAGATATAGTCCTAGACCAGCATCAAAAAAAGTTTCACCCCCTGAAAAGTCCGAAAGCACATTATCATTATTGTCGTACAGAGAATTACCTATACTTGGATCTGATACTCTATAATACTCCAGGTTTGTGCTCAGGCCTAAGGAGGCCTTTAAATCCCCTTGCTCAAAGCGAAAAGCATAATTCAGCCCTGCGCGGTATCTATTGAATGAAGCAATATTCTCAGAGAAAAGAGAGACTCCCAAACCAATATTTTGAGACAAGGGGCCATTATAGTTGGCTGCATAGGTATTGGGAGCACCTGGGAAACCAGACCATTGAGAACGCGTAGCCATTTGCAAGCTGTGCTTTCCCGAAAAGCCACTGAAAGAAGGATTGTAAAATCCCTGATTGATAAAGTAGTGATTGAACAAGTTCTCATCCTGGGCGAAAAGTCCCACGGATATCAACATTGCCGCTATGGATAATAGTCTTCTCATTGGACCTATTTTTATCTAATTATTGAAATGTGACCTTTAATAACTTCCCTTTGTCCCATATCATTAATAATGGTAAGCACATAAAAATATGCTCCCTGAGGCAACAATTCCCCATCCTGGTTTCTGCCATTCCAGAAATTATCATAGTCGTTTTGTTCAAATACCACCTCGCCCCATCGATTGAATATTTGAATATCATTTTCAAAATTTTCTATGCAGTTAATCACAAAAAATTCATTCTTGCCATCGCCATTTGGCGTAAAGACTTCCCGAGCGTCGAGACATTCGGGAACATCCCCATTGAGTGGCACTCTCAGGTTGAGAAATATGGAACAGCCCTCAGCATCTGTAATAACTACCCCATACTCGCCAGCGATAAGTCCACTTAAGGAACTCGTGGTACTATTGGCATTGTCGTTCCACTGGAAGGCATATGGCGCCATTCCGCCAGAAACTACCAAAGTGATTCCTCCCTCTGCATTGCCAAAATCTGGCCTTATTATCGTATCTATTTCTATGGGGTCATTCGACGCAATAAATACCGAGTCAACCGCTGTAATTCCGTTGGCATCCTCGACGGTTATTCGATTGAACCCGGATAGGAGTCCTTGAGAGGTAGCAGAGGTAGAGCCTGAATTCCAAACGTAAGTGTAGGGTAGAACCCCTCCACTCACGTCTGCTGTGGCAACCCCATTTCTGTCATCAAAACAGTCATTTTCTTGAAGAATGTCGAAATTGATGTTCAAGGGGTCAGGAGAGGTTAATTCGATGGTATCCAAAACAATACAACCCAACGCATCTGTAATGGTCACAAAAGCCAACCCTGCCGAAAGTCCTGTCGCAAATTGCTCTGTACTACCATTACTCCATAAATAATCGTAGGTACCTATTCCTCCTGTAACATCAGTAGTTGCACTACCATCCATCTGGCCAGCACCACTGACGTCAAAACCGTTGTAATCAGAGAGAACTCTGCTATCAACGACCATATTGGATAAAGCTTCAACCTCTATAAAGCCTGAGAATATACTTTCATTACAACTGTCCACTACTTGCAATTCGTAAAATCCAGCTGAGACATCCGTAAGGTTTGGCTGGTTGGAAATCACCACCCCATTTTGTCTCCAGGTAAAGGAATAAGGCTCACAACCTCCAGATATATTGATATCTATTGATCCGTTAAGATCAGACGCGCAATCTACATCAGTTACGCCCAATAAATCCAGACTGAGTGTTTGCGCGTTCACCTCAATATCTTCGACCACTTGGACACAACCGTTATCATCTGTGATTGTAACGTTATAGCTGCCTTCTTCCAGTCCCGAGACATCCTTGGTCATGTCACCGGTACTCCATTCGTAGTTGTACGGAGATTGCCCACCATCCACATCCAGTAGAATTTCTCCATCACCTCCAGTTGACACCCCAACTGTAACCACTTGTACTTCAATCGGTTCAGGCTCTACCAAAATGACTCTAATAACTACACGATCTCCTGAATTGATGTCTTCTATAATGATAATTTGCTCGCCAGAGCAAAGATTATCTATGGAGTTTTCAGGAACATTGTCTGCTCCTCCATAGCTATATTCATATTCTCCTGTTCCTCCCTCGGGAAATATTGTAATCTCTCCATCACATTCGCCCGGGCAGCTAATTGAATCAACTTGAATGCCTGTCTCAGGCACATTCAGTGCTGGACCAACAAAGATTGAATCAATACGCGCAATACAGAAGTTTGCATCTTGAACAGCAAGGCTGTAGTAGCCGGTTGGCAAGTTGAAGAGGTCTGTTGTACTTGAGGAACTATTGTTTTGATGGTTAAACCAACTGTAGGTGTAACGCGGAGTTCCTCCACTTACATTGGTCTGAATAAAACCGTCATTTCCAGCATTCGTCTCAGGTGATACATCCACTGACACAACCAGTTCTGGAGGGCTCCCTACGGTTACGCTGCCTTCTAAATTTCTAGGCTGAGGTGTACTGGAATCTGTGATGGTATAAAAATACTCACCGGGGGCAAGCCCAGTTATGGAGGTCCCTGTTCCTACCACATTCGTACCATCACTCCAAATAATCGTATAGGTTGGCATTCCTCCGCTTACATCTATTTCAATGGCCCCATCATTCGTATCGTGGCATCTTGTGCTATCAACACTGATTACCTGGGCGAAAATGGCTCCATCCAGATCAATTTCTCCCGTTTCTAAAACACATCCTTTACTGTCTGTTATAGTGGCACTGTATATGCCTGTAGACAGCCCCGTTTGCTCCTCCTGGTCGTCAGTCAGATTGCAGCACCAATCAATGCTATACGGAGGTGTTCCACCAGTTACATTCAAATCAATGGCACCGTTGCTCATGGGTGGATTGACCCCCATGATATTTACATTTATAGTCAATGGGGGTGGCTCATTCAGCGTAAACGTTCGCATGATTACGGCCCCGGTTCCATCTTCGATAGTGACATTATAGGTGCCTGCGCCAAGACCATTTATAGTCGCGCCCCCTCCAACATTGGGGTTCCAGGTGTAGCTATAATTGCCATCTCCTCCGGTAACACTCAATGCAATACTGCCGTTCATGTCTCCTGAGCAGTCAATAGAGTCGACAACAGCTTCACTTATGGCAAGAATATCATTTAATTCGACGAGACCATTGTCCGCTGCAAAGTTCAGCGCCATTCCTCCACTATTCTCAATATTACCATCAGAAATAAAAACCTGACTCGTTGTTCCAGCTGATCCGATAGCTGTAAAACACAACCTAAAGATGGTCTGTCCGTCATTTAAACTAGTTCCTTGCCCGGAACCATCGCTCCACTGTAAGGCGAGCAGACCTGCATTGTCTGTAAAGTCTGAAGGATCCAGGTCAGGGACAGGAGCAACGACTTCTACGCGCTCGAAACGCAGAATGTTATCATCCCACTCCATATCCAACTCTAATGTTGTAATGTCATTGAAATTATTGACCTCGACAGGTAAACATATTTCTTCACCCGGATTGACATTTCCATCCGAGATGGTAAATCCAACTGTTGGAGCAGTTTCTACATTATTAATATCGACTCTTCCGTCAATTTTAGAGCTCGGAATCCCTGTTCCTGATCCAGTTGAGAATTCTAGTTCACTTAATCGAAGCGTGCTGCTGCTACCCGCTGCTCCTATCAGGTCAAAACAAACAGAAAAAAGTACTTCCCCGTCTGGGAGACTATGATTACCCAAGCTATTATCAAACCAGGTAAAACTTAACAAGCCAGGAATATTGGTTTGAGAAGGCACTCCAAAAGAGGCATTGCTTAAATCAGGTAAATTAGCCAGATTGGTCACCTGGGTAAACTGTAGGATATTGGGATCCCACTCCATTATAAATTCTGCACTAAGAATATCTGTGAAATTCTCTACGGTCACGTCCACGCAGACTTCTTCGTCTCTGTCACCACTCTCAATTCCGGCTGTTACGCGTACATCGTTTGTTGGTTCAGCATTGATCGTAACTGAGCCATTGTTTCTATTTGCTGCTACAAGATCTCCATTTCCATTTTCAGCCGTTAAGTTTTCTATCGCTAAAACGGACTGAGATCCAGGATCACCTATTAATTCAAAACAGACTTCAAATATATCAGAAGGACTTGGCAAACTGGCACCTCCGGATATATTGTCCCAATCCACTATAAGGCTAGCGCCAAGCATAGGGCTTTCAATCGGGTCCAGGATGCTATTTTCATCAAAATTGCTGAGCGATCCATTTATGCTGACACTTTGATAGTTCAGTACATCCTCATCCCATCTTACACTAAAGTTGGCACCTGCAATGTTGTTAAAATTCTCTGTACTTACCTGGACACAAACCGTTTGACCGGCATCTCCTGAGACATCTTCAATTAAAAATATTAAATCACCAGTTGGCTGATTACCTTCAATGGTTATATCCGAATCTGTCAAAGTTGGTGTAAGCAAGTTGTTTTGAGCATCTGCTACCTCTTCAGAGCTAAAAACAAATGAAGTCATTCCCGGATTTAGTGCGGTAAAACAAGCAGTAAATAAAGTATCTCCATCCGGAAGACTTTCTCCACTTAGATCAAGGTCATCAATCCAGCTCAAAATAATCAATCCACTGCTCGGATTAGAAAATGACCCTGCACTTAGGCTCGGCAGGTTTGCTAAATTTTCAATTCTCTCAAAACGAAGAAAAGCAGGGTCGTAATTCAGGTTAAATTCCATAGATAGGATATCCTCGAAATCATTCACCTGAATTGGTATGCAAAACTCATCTCCTACATCAACCGTCTGATCAGTCATGTAAAATTGAAGTCCTTCTATTGTCGTTTGATTAATCCTGATGTCTCCGTCCACCGTATTCGTATTAATATTGCCGGCAGAGGCATTGGTCACATTGACATTGGTAAAAGTTAAATCGGACTGAACACCCGGCGCCCCTGTAGCTTCAAGGCATAATTCGAAGAGTACGGTATTATCTGTAAGGGATTCGCCTGAATTGTCCGCATCCATCCAGTTCAGGGAGACCATACCTGCATTACCGCCACCTCCCGGTGTGGTGATATCTGACATATCGAAATCTGCCAAATTGGCCAGGGCGGTTACGGAAGAAAATGTGAAGGCACTGGCGTTCCAAGAAAAATCGAATGTAAGTTCGGTCAAATCCTGGAATCCGCTTACCCGGACAGGCACACATTCAACACTTCCCTGATCAACAGAATTGCCCGTTGTAGTTGATAATGAGAATTCTGAAGTGGTGCCGTCCTGAACACGCACCAAACCATCATCCAAAAAGCCTGTAACCGTATTGTTATTAGCATCTGCAAACTCGGCATCCTCTAAATTAATAACAGACTGATCTCCCGAGTTACCAATCACGTCATAACAAACACTGAACAGTTCTGTATCATCTGGCAAAGTTTGACCAACTAAATCATTGTCTAACCAGCTCACAATAATCCGGTCCGTGGTCATATTCTGTGGTGGCGTGCTAAAGGAAGATTGATTGAGGTGAAGGAGATTCCCGGGAATCTGTAACTGATCGAAATCAAGAACGGCATCGTCCCAGGTCAAAGAAAATTCCATAACAATCAAAGAGTCAAAATCCCTGGCAGTGATGGGCAAACAAATATTGTCCCCCGGGGCAGCTGTTCTTTCCGGTGCATCGATGCGCAAGCCGGGAACATTCCCCGCAACTGTAATTGAACCATCTATCAATGAAGCGGGGACCAACATGTTGTTTATATCTGCAAACTCAGCATTCAAAACATTGATCGGGCTGGTACCGGGTGTAGTAGCTGTGTAACATAGCTCAAAAAGAACCGCATCATCCGGCAATGATTGACCAGTGAGAGATTCATGTAACCAGGACATCAACATCAGATTATCTGTACCATTATCCGGGGGAGTGCTAAAGCTGGACATTTCTAAATTATCAATACCCGCAATGTTCTGCAACCTGTCAAATTGCAGCACGTTGGCATCCCAGCTTACGCCCAATTCAGCCACTATAAGATCTTCAAAATTGCGTACACGAACGGGCATGCAAATTTGATCCCCTACATCTAGCATCTCGTTAGTCGCATAAACTTCCAGATTATTGCCGCCGCCACCGCCTGACGAGACAACTACTTCACCGTTATTTGTGACCACCGTCAGTAAATTCTGACTGACATCGGTGGCTTCGGTATTCGTAAACGCAATATTGGCTGTCCCCTCATTTACTGCATCGCCACATATTTCGAAAAGAATACTATTATTCATGAGCGTCTCACCGCTGAGGTCAGCATCGTCCCAAGACATAATAAGGCTACCGGCTGTTGGAGCGGAAATACTACTTGCAGAAAATCCGGGGAGTGCGGCCAGGTTGTCCACTCTATCAAAAGTGAAAATATTACTATCCCAGTCCATTTCTACCTGGAGCGTAACGACATCAACGAAATTACTCACCCTTACAGGCAGGCAACCCGCACCACCTGGAGAAAGATTTAAATCTCCTGCTGTCAGGGTTAAATTTCCACCCCCTCCGTCAGGGAGTACATTAATGCGTCCTGGTCTTCCGAATCCTGTTTTGTCTAGGTTTGGGTTGGTGTTTTCTACATTAATATTCTCTAGCTCAAAAGTTCTTGAGAAATTTGCTCCATCTGCCTGAAAACACATTTCCAAGAGCGCCATACCATCTGTTAGCACTCTACCGATGTTATTGGCATCTTGCCAACGGAAAAGTAATTCTCCATCGTTACCTCCGGAGGCAGGAGTTGTCAGATTAGATGCATCCAGGCCTGGGACATTAGCTAGAATACTTGCTGTCTGAAATATGAGATTTTGATTGTTCCAGGTCACATCAAATTCCAAAGTCTCCACATCCGTAAAGTCCTCTACTGTCAAGGTCAGACATCCGTCATCTCCGTTGGATAATTCAATTGTATCCAACTGAAGAATAAGGTCAGGTGCTGAGGGAGTTACAATATTTATTTCTCCATCATTCAGCACTTCTTCAACGGGTAAGCCGTCAGCATTACTTGCTGATGCATTTGAAATATCGAAAGGGCTTGAATTGCCTGCTGAACCTATAGCAGTAAAACAAACCCTGAATAATTGCGTATTAAAAAACAAGTCTCTTCCCATTCCGTCCGGATCCATCCACTCTACAGAGATTCCAGAAGTTGGCGAACCATTGGTGGTAATGGCTGCGGCGTTCAAGCCATTGAGGCTGGCAAAATCTGCTGTTGTACTATATTCCAAATCGGAATTGTCCCAACTGATATCAAAGCTAAAGGCATCAATATTTTCGAAACCTCCTACACGTACGGGTACGCAAAAGGACTCCCCTGGGTTCACATCCTGATCAGCCGCAGAGATTCTAAAATCAGGGGCTATCGGCGGAGAATTAATAATAACCAATCCATTATTGGTACTTAAATCAGCAATATTACCAGATACTGGTTTGGCCGCGGTAACATTGCCAATATTCAGAAATGAGGAGCGCGCAGGAGCACCCACCAATCGGAAACATATTTCCAGCAATTCTTCTCCAGAATTCAAAGTTTCACCTGAATTATCTACATCCTGCCAGCTCACATAGATAGAATCTGCACCTATGATAGATATATTTCCATTGGTGAAACCCTGTAAATTGCCTGGTGTTTGAGCAGTATTGAAAGCCAAAACTGTGGCGTCCCACTTAACTCCAAAACTAAAAGAAGAAATCGTATCAAAATTAACTACGGTCATCGGCACACATAAAATGGTACCACTATCCCCGGATACAGTCGGAAAATCAAAAGAAAGGTTGTCTCCGGCTGCATTGGATACATTGACAATGCCATCTCGATCTTCAAAGCCGATGGGATTCAGATTGCCATCAAAAAATTCGAGGTCAAATAAGTTCATCGTAGAACTGCTTCCAAGATTGCCAACAGCATCAAAACATACCTCGAAAAGAATATCATTATCGGGGAGGGATCTTGGCATGATGTCATTATCAAACCAGCTTACCAGTAGTATATTACTGGGTGTAGAAGCTGAAGTTTCTGTAGGGTCAGAAATAGAATTATCACCAAACCCGACCAGAGAAGTTATGGCTGATACAGAAGAGAATTCCAAAACAGTGGAATCCCACCGTAATTGAAAGTCCATACTGAGCACATCCTGGAATCCTGTGACGGAAACATCCAGGCAAATCATCTCATTTTCAAATACATCTCCGCTTTCAATCTCCACTGTCTGGGAGAGGCCAATGCCAAATGAGGCCAACCATATGGTGGCCCATAATACAATTCGATACATAGTTCGTAGGTTTAACTAGCCAAATTTTGATCGATCAAAACTGCTAATGCAGGGTGGCCTTTGCTAGTTTTCTCACGGGATTCATTCCATACTGAAGTAATTGTGGAAGTCACCCAAGGTATTAAACGCAAAGATAGGCAAATATGCTGTGAATCACTTATACATTACTTCGAGATTATCAGGGAAAGACCATAAAAAAAGTTCCTGATCCGCACATTTGCAGACCAGGAACATAAAAGGCGAACTTAATTGCTTCTAAATAAAGAACAGAACACTCGACTTATAATTAACCTTAACGTATTTAGTCAAGCAATTAATTCTGTATCAGCACCATCTTCTTAGTTGCCACAGCAGAACTTGTTTCTACTTGATAGTAGTATACACCACTGTTATTCAACCATCTAGAGGATACTGTGAATTCGTTGTAACCTTTTCTGAAGCTGCCATTTGTCGTATACAACAACCTTCCTGACATATCAGATATGGTCAATTTTACGGCATCATCTGTTGGAATTCTAAATCCAATGATCGTTCTATCATTGAATGGATTCGGCTTGTTCTGATACAACTCCAATTGCGTAGTCAGCGTTTCATTGAACTGCAACTGAACGTTCATTCTACTTCCAGCCAAATTATATGCCTCAGCAGGAGTCACTTGGGATCCAACAGCTATTTCAGAGGATAAAGTCGAAGCCGATAGGGTAGCAAAATTGATGGCAAATAGTGCCTCGTTCAATTCCTCTCCCGTATAATTGTCCCAACTCACTGTAATGATGCCTTGGTCCAATCTGCTCAATCCGATATGCTCCTCTTTAATGGCCCCCGGCTCAACACCGGCATATACCAATACTGAAGGGTCAAATTCGAAGGTGAACTGTGCTCCTAGAACTGCTTGCTCGCTGGCGTTGATCACTGCCTGAACTTCGGTTCCTGCATCGAATGCCTTATCCTGAGCTTTCAATATATATTCTCCGTTGAACTCTCTAGCCTGACCTGCATCTAGGTAGAAGGACTGATCCACATCACCCACTTTCACACCAACAAACTCAAGGCTCATCTTGTCATCCTGCAAATTCTCACTCATGATGTACTCCGGAATAGGAGCGCTCCATGGGTTGTCCGCATTGTCAAATACGTGAGATTTGTCAATAAACTTCCAAGAATCACTGTCAGCCAATTCGTCATCGAGTCTAAGGATCAATCTTCTCAACTGAGCAATATCAAATGTGGTCACACTTTCACTTCCGTTGGCATCCGCTGCAATCCACTCATAAGGAGTGTCAAACCGCTCAATGCGCAGAATGTGACGCTTGATGTAAACTAAGTCAATCGTAGAAATTCCTTCCTTGTAATCATCGTTTTTCTCAACCGTCATCATGTAGTTGTAACCTTTCTCCAATGATGGGAACATAAACTGACCGCTGGCATTGGTCTGGATACTTGGTGTACCCGGAATATCCGTCAATACTGTAGCATTGTCAATCGGATCTCCTCCATCCGTCAAAATATAACCGGCCACGCTGGCAAATCGACTACTTCCACTTCCACAAATTTCATCCCCGTCCATCACTACTACTGTAGTTACACAAGACGAAGTATTTCCAGATGCGTCAGTCACGTATAAACGTACCATATGAGTTGAATCATTGGATAAGGTTGCCACGTCATCACAGTCAAATTGAACCTCAGGTCCTCTTGTACCCAGGCTATCTCCATTGGAGTCGATGCGCTGGATCATAAATTCAAGATTGGCTTGATCTGTACAGTTATCATCACTGTCTTTGTCAATTGAAGAGGCCATGACCACAACAATTCCTGACTGCTTAATATTGACACTGATGTCGCTACATCTCGCAGTTGGCGCTTTAGAATCAATCACTGTAATGGTTAATTCCTCAATTGTTACATTCCCACAGGCATCTTCCGATCTGATTTCCAGGTCTTGTTCTCCCGGAGGCAGAATAAAGACAAAGTTACCCGTTCCAACAATGAGCTGATTATCTAAATTATTGGTGATTTCTACAGGCAATCCACAATCGTCTGTAGCCGTTACATTCACCGGTACAGTTACCTGACAAGAATTGTCCGTAATCTCCGCTGTGAAATCATTCGGAACTGTCAACATAGGCGGAACATCATCATTCTGATAAATCTCCTGAACACTCGTAATATCCGTCCCTGTGCACCAATCTGTAACTACCCAGGTTCTTCTGATCTTCACAATATTTGGGCTGTTGTTACACAACTGAAACTCTTCGTCTTCGAATCGGATGCCTATATGCTCACAATCGTATTCTACTACAGGCTCTCCCGTACGAGACGGATCTGTAGAGGAATTACAAGGTAGATCCAACTCATCATCAGGGAAAGAAACTACTCTCCATGGTGTGGTATCCTGAACGAAAACTCGGTGCTCACAAGACAATGATTGATTGCCGTATTGATCCTCCACAAAGCAAGTTCTGGAGTACACTGGATTACAGTCATCACCTTCGAATGCAAAGTCTGTACAAATCAATCGAGTGCTGTCACAGTTATCCGTGATAAGTCCTTTCGACTTCCACTCAGCTTCCGTAATCAAATCAATATTTTCTAGTTCATTGTCAATATCATCTGTGCAAAAAATCGTATCTGCCTCACAGGTCAATTCCGGAGCTACTTTGTCTTCAACAAATAGATTTGCCCAGCAAGTATTGTAGTTGCCTGAAGCATCCCAGACGCGTAAGAAGATTTCATTCTCCCCTACTTCATTACATCTGTATGTTAAACACTCCTGGAAAGTGCCATTCAATCCACTCTTACTGATTAATACTACCAGGTCTTCATCCGAGGTACAATTGTCATAAGAGCCGTCGTCGATTGTCGTGTAGCAGATATCAGCCCATCCTTCATCACTTCCACCTCTGTTGGTTAAAGTAATGTTGGTATTTCTATCACAAATAGGAACCGGCTCGATCAAATCTTCAATGATGACCACTACGGTGTCTCTACTGTTGTTATTACATAGGTCTCTTGCCGTATAAATGGCATCATAGATACCTGGAGGCACATCAGTATTGGGCAATCTCAAGCCCGTTGCATGATCTATCAACTCAACAGTTGATGTAGGGTCTGTATCACAGTTGTCCTCGAGTCTTACCTCCGGCAAATCAACATCAAGCTCACAGTCATTGTGTTCAACAGTATATCTTACTGTATCGGGTGCAAATATTTCAGGTGCCTCTTCGTCTAATACTTTGATGTATTGCACATGCGTCTCATCAAATGAGGGATCACACCAGTCTCTGACTTTCCATTCCCGACGTATTTTATACCCGTAAGGCAAACAGATGTCATATATTTCATCCGTCTTGGTTCTGGCTAGATTACCGCAATAGTCATCAGCCCCATCGAAGAATGGTCCACTATAATAAACACCATCAGCCGGCCGATCGTACTGCTCTAAATCGCGAGGATCTAAATCATCTATGTCCACAATACAACTGACGCTTGTATCCCTAGGCCAGATAATTTCAGGTGTCTCATTTAAAACGATCTCAATACGTTGTGTTGCGGAACATGTTAATCCGCCCGGATCAGTCACCGTCCAAGTACGTGTTATGATTCCCATGTCAGGACAGTTAGGAAAGAATTTATCGTCCTGAAAGGAAAAAGAAGGCATCTCATCACAATTGTCTTCAACTAAGGGTCTGTAGTCATAGGTCACGATCACATAGGCCTCGTTGACAGTCCCATCTACAGGCGTACCATTGTTGTCTGAGGCCGCCAATCGCCACTGACCACCTTTACTCGTTCCTACTAAAGTTGACAAGTCATCCACCTCTGGCTGAATAACCCCCGTCAGGTCAGTACAATCGAAAGACTTTCCGGACTGATTGAATGTAACATTCAAGTCATTAACTCCGGAACAATCCGCAGTTGGCTCCTGTATCATGTAAAGAGCAGAACCACCCGGTGGCACAAGCGCAACCGCTAGACCATCGAGATCCTCAAAACTAATGTCAACATAGACACTAACTCCAAGAATTCTACCATACTGTTGTATTGAGGACAAGTCACTGTACTCACTACCAGGTTCACCTATGTCTCCAGATGCAAACGGTATGGTGTCTACTCGAATGATCGCAGGATCCCGATACTCATCACAGGAAATTGAAATGTCTTCAATAAAGCAGGTCGGTCCGATCTTATCATCTGCCCTGGCATAAGCCCAGCACACAATATCTCCATTGCCATCATACACTTCAGCTTTAATGTCCTCTCCGACATGATTACACCTCAGAGAATCTCGTCTTGGCAACAGATTGCCATCTGCTCCTCTCAAAGGATTGTCATCTGCATCCACAAGGCGCACTGAAAAATCAGCCGTCTCACACTCAGCGCCTTCATTAGTAATCACCATGTCAGGTGTAATGATGGCACCTCCCTGGGCGTCCAAAGGCGGTCTAAAATCACCGCATGAACAATTGTCTTGGGCCTGAGCGCTCTGCGTAGGTACGAGTGTCGCCGCAAGCACCAAAACCGCCATAAAAGCAACACCAAAATGTTGCGCTTTGTAAATTTGAGACCAAACTGCAGTCATAACCCTTGGAGGGCCAAAACCGCGTCCGTCTCTGAGTCGGATTTTGGTAAGATTTTTTTGCATAATCAAATTAAGTTTAGTCATAGTCAAGGTTAATATGTTTAAAAAAGTAAATGCCACTAGCATGCAAGCGCATTGACAATCAATGACCTATACAAAAGCGTCTTCTTAGAACACGCCTTGATACCCCACTTGCGAAAACTTTGGAAAAAACGGGAGTTTTTCCGATGAGCCCTTAACTACTCCCTACTGTCGACGGCAAATATATATATTATTTTATAATATGTTTACGAATGAGTCAAAAAAATATGCTTTTTTCAAAGCATCTTATAAAGATAAACTCTAATTCGTCTTTGCTTGCCTATCTGTATTTTACGTATTAACTATTACTCTCTGGTGCAAATATGATGATTTTTACTAATATGTAAAGAATTTTAGAGAGTTTTTTTTAGAGTTGTATTAATCTTTCTCTGAAAGCCTTGGATATCAAGCCTGCTGCATTGTGCGCACCTAACTTTTTCATGAGGTTTCTCCGGTGTACGGAAACAGTCTGATCCGATATATATAGGCTCTTACCTATTTCTTTATTGCTGTAAGACCTGCTGATCAGATAAAGTACTTGCCTTTCTCTTGCTGTTAGGGCATAATCATCATTGCTAGAATGGAAATCAGTACTCTTGAAAGCCAGTTCGCCATCCAATAATTTGCTTTCTAATAATTGATCCACTTTCCTTACAAAAACCTCTCCCAGTGACTGGTCAGAGCAAAAAATATCAAAGCGGAAAGGAGCTAATAGCTTTTGATTGTATTCTAAATGCTGGTCAGCGATAATGGCGGTGCAACTTTGAGATAACCTATTTTTGAAGGCATGGAGTAACTCCAATTGTTTTTTTCTTTTCAAAACGACCAGCAAAATCTGCGGGCATTCGGTGAAATCCTTTCTCAAGAATAGATCGAAATCAGCTACCAGGCCTTTTTCTCCCCTGAGGTACTTGCTTTTATTGTCCAACAATGCAAGAAGACCCTCCGCGTATAGCCTGCTTTCTGATATTACAAATAGCTTTCTCATGCATCAAAGGTTTATCCATGCTTATCAATGCAAAATACCTGCCAAAATCAAAAGCTAAGTTGCCACAAGGTATACTTCTCCCAATAACTGCAAGCCTCGTCAGACAATCCAGCCATAGAGGCCATGTCAAGGACTTGATTCCTGAAAAGAGGATACTGCTTCTCAAAATCCGCTGGATATACAAATATCAATTTGCAGGCTGTATTACCAAAAACAATGGATAGGTCGTGTCTTTCAGTTTCATCGGTCAAATAATCTAGAGATACTCGCCCTATTAAATATTTTATAGCAGACAGGTAGTTTTGGTGCTCTCGCAATTGATCTCCTTCGACATATATTTTAAAACCACGCTTTTTTCCGCTGGCACTAAGGGCATTCATTCTCCTTGCAAAATCTCGAAGTGCTTCTCTCTGATCATCGACCAAAATCGTTCTTCGATAATGATTGATTTTCTTCTTCAGCTGTAGCAAACGCCCACTCAATAATTTACCCATTTCCTCTTCAACATGCTCATTCGTCACCATGGAAGTTAAATAGTCTAACTCCTGGTGGATCGAACGATCAAAAAACACCCCAGTCCTCATCCGTTCTGACCGAATGCCATCCAACTTTCCCTTAAAATATCCTTTCTTCAATTCTGTAAAGTCCTCCATTCAGAAGCATTTTGTCATTCTTTGATTAACAAGAGGAGTAGCATCAATAAGGAGACCAAATATTCCCATGAGCTTCTTACACATTACCATGCGGAGTAATCTAGAAAACATCTGTATTGATTAGAACTATAAACCAATGTCTATCAGGCATCTAAATCTAGACAAAAGCAATAAATAGAAAAGAAAAATATTTCAAAAATATAAAGGACCTTTTCACAGCAGTTCCTTTACAAAAGAGCTCCAGGAGTACTTTTTCAATACCTGCATTTGTCCTTTTCTATAGCGCTTCAAGGCATCAGCTTTAAAAAGCTGTTCCAGGTCACCTGCCAGCTGACCCGGGTCAATGCCAGTCAAAAGACCATTAAAATCGTGCTTTATGTACTCCTCAATGCCCCCTACTTTTGTAGAGATGACCGGAGTTGAAAAATGAATGGCAATCTGGGTTATGCCGCTTTGCGTGGCACTTCTATAAGGTAGAACTACAGCCTCAGAGGCACAAAAATAGTTTTTGACCTGGTCAGAGGGAATATAACCCTCATTCAAGTGTATTCGGGAGAAATACGGGCTCTCTGAAATAAGTTTGAGGTATTTATCTCGATTGTCATAAAACTCTCCCGCAATCAATAAGTGCACATCATCTGGTAATTTTGCTTCACCTAAGGCCTCGATCAAAATATCTAGACCCTTGTAGGAGCGAATGAACCCAAAAAAGAGAAGATATCTTTTAGAAACGTCCAACCCCAAGTTTTGAATTGCTGTACGTCTATCGACAACTGCCCCGTATACATCGTAGATCGGATGGAATAAACGTTTCACATTAAGACTTTTGGAGATTGGCAGGCTCTTTAAGTCTCTTTCTACAGACTCAGATAGAACTACCGCATCAGTCAATTGCCTTAGAAAGCTTTTCGTCAACATACGATCACCCAGTCGTTTTTCATGCGGAACCGCATTGTGGATAATTCCGGTAACACGTGTTCTTTTCTTCAGCCCTTTCAAGATAGCCGTAAAACAGGGACTCATCAAAGGCAACCAATAGCCGCATACAATCTGATCAAATTCCTTTGCTTTTAGGTATTTCCTCACCTTGAACCAGTTAAAAGGCTGTATAGAATGCAATTTTCGATGGATCACAAGGTCATCAGGTGCCGGATCATCGGTGGTCTGTTTCTCTCCGGGAAATATCCAGTTTGGGTATTGAAAAATGAAGTTTATGATTTCCACCCGGTGGCCCTGATTTATTATTTCCCTCGCCAGGCTTTCATTGAAAGCTGACATGCCTCCTCGATACGGGTGGGCTGGTCCCACAATGGCTATTTTCAGCGCCTTCACTCTTGGATGCCTATTTTAGTCTCAATCACATACTTGTTGCGCTCGGTCGAATTTCGAACCAGCAATTCTGCCAGAAATCCTGTCAGGAACAATTGGGTGCCAATGATAAGGGTGAGAATACCCAGGAAGAAAAGCGGGCGATCGTCAATATTCACCTCAGCTTGGAACATTTTGATGTAAGTAAGATAAAGCAAAATGATGAAGCCTACGAAGAAGGTGAACAAACCGAGTGCACCAAATAAGTGCATCGGACGTTTACCAAATTTACCCACAAAGGTAATGCTCATTAGATCCAGGAAACCATTGATAAAACGTTCCATTCCGAATTTGCTGCTGCCGTACTTACGCGCCTGGTGTTGTACAACCTTTTCGGTAATACGACCGAAGCCGGCCCATTTTGCCATTACAGGTATGTATCTGTGCATTTCACCATAGACCTCTATAGTCTTAATCACCGGGAAATGGTAGGCTTTTAAGCCACAATTGAAATCGTGCAGACCCAAGCCTGAAACCCTTCTCGCTACAAAATTGAAAAGCTTACTGGGCAAATTCTTACTAATGATAGGGTCATACCTTTTCTTTTTCCACCCGCTTACCAGGTCATATCGCTCCCTGGTTATCATATCAAAGAGTGCGGGTATCTCCTCTGGATTATCTTGCAGGTCTGCATCCATCGTCACCACTACTTCACCGCGTGCCGCTTGAAACCCTTCATTCAAGGCTGCACTTTTACCGTAATTCCTTCTGAATTTGATGGCTCTGATATGTGGATTTTTATCCCTTAACTCTTTGATGATGCTCCAGGACTGATCTGTGCTGCCATCATCTATAAATAGGATTTCGTAATCATAAGCTTCGCGTTCCACCACAGTTCTGATCCACTCTTCCAACTCCGGCAAAGACTCCTCCTCGTTGAGAAGTGAAATAACAATACTGAGATCAATTTCCGACTTGATTTCCTTCATGGGTCTCTTTCTATGGTTTCTTTCTTCTCATTATGAAAGCCCCTGTTGGCTATGGCCGCCACAAGAATACTTTCAGGCAATCCTATAACGGCAAAAAAGAGGGCAAAACTAAACAGGAAACCCTGCAGTGAAAAGCCGGGTTCAAAATTCTCGCGATTGTTAATCACTTTTTGAGCCTGTTCTCTTTGTTCGTCGTCCATTTGATCTTGATAATTCTCAAATTGCTCTTTAGAAATCTCATATTTAATGCCAGCTACCTCGGGATTGATATACTTTTCAAAGAAAAAAAAGCCGACCGTGTACACGAGATAGGAAAATATAAATAGCACCATCATAGGCTTGAGCAGTTCATTAAATCCCATGAAATCAATTTCCATGAGGAGGGCGCGCGCGAGGAGTGCCATGGAAATTAGGCTGATGAAAGCAAAGAATAGAATATTCCACTGTACAAACAATCGATCATTGAAGCTCATACCTAGAGATACTGTAATCAACCCCGCCATACCGGTAACTAAACCATAAAGAATGGACTTATTTCTCCACACCGATACCATAATCAAAAAACTTTGTAGACCTAATCAAGGCACGACTCATACCTTTGAAGGTCCTGTTAAAATAAGGCGAATTGACTGACTTTGATAGGTTACTTGTTTTTGAAAACTGCCACTCCCGGTTAGGGTCAATTAAAACGTAGTCAGCCTTTTCCCCGGGAATAAATTGCACTTCTTCAAGGGGAAAAATTCTGCGCGGTCTCAATGACAAGATTTCAAGTGCAAGATCTAGGGCGACCGAACCTCCTAATGACTCAAGAAGCAATGGAAAGGCGTACTGAAGCCCTATGGCTCCAAAAGAAGCAAAACCAAATTCTTTTTTCTTGTCCTCAATGGCAACCGGTTGATGATTGGCCGTGACCAGGTCTATGTCTCCGGACTTTAGGGCCTCTACAAGGGCCTTTCGATCTGATTCAGAACGCAGAACAGGCCAGAGTTTATACATGGGATCGTAAGTCTCCTGAGCAGAATAATTCTCAGCGATATTCATTACTGAGACCGAACTGTATACCTCTCTTCCTTTTGATTTCGCTTGCTTCAATAGATCCACAGTATCCTCTGAAGTAATTGTCATAAGAAAACAAGGTGCACCTGCAAATTCAGCCAGTTTGAGCTGGTTGCTGACACCCATGCTTTCTGCCAATCCAAAAACCCCGGGAAGACCCATTTGCTCCGTTGCAGCACATGCATGCACCACCCCATTTTTTGATAAAGATGGCTCTAGAGGATATTGCATCAACATGCGGTCACACATAACCGTGTACCTCATTGAGCGTTCTAAAGCACCCAAATCATATAGCCCTCGCCGTCCATTGCTAAAGGCTACAGCACCGGCACGCGACATATCCATCATCTCAGTGAGGTATTCTGTTTCCGCTACTTTTCGTGTCAATCGGCCTACAGAATGAAAATCTGTTCCTGTGAGCTCACTCTTTTCTGCAATGAACCGGACCAGGCTTGAGTGATCGACCGGGGGATTTAAATCGGGCATTACAAAAAGATGACCGTATCCAGAGCCGTAAGCCAGATTGGAAGCCGAATTAAAATCCTCCAGACGTTCAAACCCTGGCTCACCCAACCAAAAAGAAGTATCGACAAAACTCGGAGCCAGAGTAAGACCACTGGCATCCATTTGATCAAATGATTGATTGACTACGGAGGAGCCTCCGTGAGATTCAATTTTTTCCAGGCATCCATCCCTAATCAGTAGGTCGCAATTTTTACCATGCCAGCTACTTTCCGGTTGGTATATGCGCACATTCTTTATGATCAAATCTACCATTCCCTGAGCATTTCGCTAAAGGTAGAAAAATCAACTCATTTTCATAAATGGCTCCTAAGGCTAAATGGCCCTCTCGCTTTGATTAAAAGCAAGAAATATTAATGAAAAAATTTGCTTAATCCAAGGTAAAATCCAATTCCTTGAAACCGTCGAAATAAATCAGAATCCCTACGTCTGTCCGATAAGTCAGTGTGGTAACTGACGCCAAGGCGTAAGAAATTCTCATGTGTCAAATGCATGCGCAGGCCTGCCTGACCGCGCAGACTTACTGCCAAAGCACTATAATCTTCAAATTTATAGTCCAAATAAACGCCTCTCTCCGGGTTGCTCCATTCACCTTCCGAACGCCATACATACTCCGTAGAAAAAGCGGTATTGAATTCAGCCTCCAATTTTCCACGCAAAGGGATCAATTTTCCTAGGCGTATACCTAATTGTATGGCATTCTGGTATTGCAATAGACTATATCCCGTGTCATAGGAGTCAGGAGTGCCCGGGAAATCGCCATTCAATGACGCATGCACCATAGTCAACATTGCCTGCATGGCCAAGGTATCGTAGGAAGGCTGTAGGAGCATTTTGCCGTCCTGCATGAGGTTGTATCTGGCAAATCCACCTGTCAAACCAAATGTCCAATTTTTTGGTGAGATCCATTCTTTACCTGCCGTAACACCAAGTCGATCAATTTGGCTAGACAAGGTATTCGATAATTGATTTACAGGTGAAAAATAACCATAAGAAAACTCCAGATGGGTCACCTTACCCCATGCCTCTTCCTCTTTTCGTATATAATCCTTACGAGTCTTGAAGTTAGTCATCTGAGTAGAAGGTTGTTTCAATAAGAGAAAGACCTTTCGGAATTCAAGTACAGGAATTTCTGTTGATACTGCTCTTAGGGGCAATTGTATATCAACTTTCTGACCTATTTCCTGAATCTCGTGAAGATCTTTCTCTAATTCTTGATCAGAATGATCTCTGGGAAAACGCTCATTTATTTTTGACGGAGACGCATAGCTGACCACTTCTGATCCAGAATTGCCCGCAGCGTCATATTCTTCATTGTCTGAAGGAGGCTCCTCCTTCCCTACCTTTTGATTTTTAACTTCAGCGGCATCTATAATTTCATAGCTCGAATTGGATGATTGTGCCTGTTTTTGCCCCGTCCGGTTCATCTCTGGAGCCCCAGGTTGGCGGGGAGGGTTTTTCTCAACATGTTGATAAAACCATACGCCGAGCATTGACAAAATAGTTATGAGTCCGGGTACCATCAGCCAAAGTACTCTTCTCTTATTTTCTTCTTTTTCCGTTCTATTGAGAAAGTCCTGGTACATTTCCTCCTTGCTAAGGGGGGAGTTATAATCCTTCAGGCTGCCTCTGAGTTTATCTTCAAAGCTCTTTCTTGACATATATTTCTAATTGAAGCTTTTTTTTCAATAATTTCTTGGCCCTCGCATACTGCGACCTGCTCGTCGAGGAACTGATCTCCAATATTTCTGCAACCTCCTCGTGTGATCTATTTTCAAAAACGTAGAGGTTAATCACGTTTCGGTAGCCGTCAGGCAGACTTTGAATAGCTCGAATCAAGGTTTCCTGGTCCGGCAAATCAGGCAATTCTTCTTCTTTTTCCTCAGGAATGTAGGAGAGGTCATCAGAAAATCTCAATCCAAGCTTTTTCTCTTTCTTGATCATTTTCAAGACATGGTTTCTGGATACGATATAAATCCATCCTCCCAACTCTCCTTTGGTGTCATCGTACCTATGGAAATTTTTAAAAACCTCCATAAAGCACTCCTGAGTGAAATCCTTGGCCCGCTCATCGCAATCACTGAACCTTCGGCAAAGGGTATGTACTTTCTCCACGTATTTCAGATAGAGCTCCCTCTTCCATTCCTGATTCGCATTGTCTTCTTTAAGCGGTGATGGCAAGGTGTTTCATTTTGAATCCTGCACTAATTTAGTATAATGAGAAATGCCCAGTTGGATCCAACTCATTATTCTACTTCTACTAGCCAAAATTCCTGAAAACGTTGCGTGTGATAAAAAATAATTATCTCTGAAGAACCAACCTTCCTTTTAGCGAATGACCAGCTTTTGATTGAAAAAGATACACATAGAGTCCATTTTCCAGATAGGATGGAAGATCAATTCTAGCTTTATCTTCTGTACATTTTGTTTGAAAAACCAACCGTCCAGAAATATCGTAAAGCATCCAATCACCAGGACCACCGGTGAGCAAATTCTCAAAATTGACTTTTCCTGAAACCACGGGATTGGGAAAAAGCTTAAAAGAATTGTTTGTCTGTTCCCTCTGATTGCTGGGAATGCAGATGATATGATTGAGATATCCCCAAATACCATCCTGAAGATCATAAGAGACCAGGGCGTTTGACGGAGATTCCCCCATTCTTACAACCACGAGGCCTTCACTTGGGACTACATTCAAAAGTTGACTATTCTTACCCATAGCAGCCACCATATCTGCAGGTGCCGGGGGGCAAAGGGTTTGATTGAACGTCCTCCTGCTGCCGGGAACCATAATACGCTCCTGGCCATTGAGCCACCAGAGATAACCGTATGCAGGATTAAGATCTTGAGAGGGCGTAATCATCTGGTTGAAATACTCTTTGTCTTCCATGATAACTTCATCTTGCCATTCACCTTCCGCCAAGATCATCAAACCAAATCTTGCCATGGTACGCGCAGTACTGAAAAACACGCGATTGTATTCTACCCGCAACCAGGCCCCTGAACCACCTATTCTATTGAGGAGGGTGCTTCGAGTATAGAAATTGTAATTCTGACCTGTGGCTTCTTCGATCAAATCGCTGATCAAGGTGTAAGGCGCATTGTGATAAGACCAACGTGTGCCTGGATCGGCCAGGTAATCAAGACATTCCCGATCTGTACAATCTAAGTTGTCTGTGGCATCATCCAGACCTGTAGTCATGGTGAGCTGATGCCAAATAGTGATGGAGTCTTCCTGTTCTTTGGGAGCCGAGGTCCAATCTCCCAGGTATTTTGAAGTAGGTTCTTCAATATTTATAACGCCCTGTTCCTGAGCCATTCCCGCCAGGAAGGCAGTCAAGGTTTTGCCTGCACTGGCCCAGTACCATAAGCTGTCCTGATTAAAACTATAGAAATACTTCTCCAAAATAATCTTGCCATCTTTCAATACCAGAAAAGCTCGTGTGTCATTAAGTTCCAGGAAATTGTAAAGAGCCTCAATGCTATCTGTGCACCAGCCCAGATCCTCAGGACTTTGCTCCTCCCAGGATTCTCTTTCCGGGGGAAAATAAAGTTCTTCCTGGGCAGTGGTAGTGAAATGACATGCCAGCACGAAGAATAAGGGTAAAATTCTGCAAAACATAGGTCTCCTGTTTGTCTTAAGATACATCAGCTTTTCATTTGTACTCAATCTATTTCCAATTTTCGATTATCGGGTCAAAGATCCGCTGTAATTTCACGTAACAACTTATTATCATTGCGCACGATGTTTTTCTCAAAAATATTTCGCCGCTTTCAAGCTGCACCAAAAGAAGACACTATGAAATACCTCATCGCCGGGTTGGGGAATCCAGGGGAGAAATATGAGTTCACAAGGCACAACGCCGGTTTCCTGGTGTTGGATCGAATGTCTGAAAAATACAATCTGGAATGGGATTTAAAGCGGCATGCCTTGCAGACCAAAATGAAATACCGTGGAAAGCAATTGGTACTCATCAAACCTACTACCTTCATGAATTTGAGTGGTAAGGCAGTGCGCTACTGGATGAGTCAGGAGAAAATACCCTTAAAAAACGTACTGATTGTTGTTGATGATATCCACATCCCGTTTCAGCATATTCGCATCAAGGGTAAGGGCGGTGACGCGGGGCATAATGGTCTCAAAGATATACAGCAGCAGCTGGGCACCAGCAATTACAGTCGACTTCGCGTCGGAATTGGGAGCGAATTTAATGAAGGGAGACAGGTAGATTATGTGCTTGGCGAATGGACAAAAAAAGAAGAGCAGACTCTTTCAAATATATGCGATGCCTCCGTCGAGGCCATCGAGTCTTTCACACACCGCGGACTATCTCCGACGATGAACGAGTTTAACCGCAAAGTGATTGAATGAGCTGAATCACCTGCCTGGCCTGTAAATGGGGATCCACTTGAGGGTATTCTCTACGACGCAATTCATCAAGAACCGCAGGAACCATTTCTAGATCAAAATCCTTTTCATTAAAAAATGCCATTGGCCATTTATCTTTGAGATAATCTGCAAGGTATTCCTGCTCAGTTTGTCCAGGTGTTGGAATCAAGACTGCAGGCTTTCTCAGAAAACAAAGATCCATGATCGTACTGTAGCCCGCTCGACCTATAAGAACCTCGGACGAGGATATTGCATCATTGAGCTTGTCTTTGGTCATGAAATTGACCATGTGCACCTGATTGTTCTTTACTGCAGGAATCTCTGCCTCAACAGGTAAGCCCCGAACAAAAAGTGTCATTTGATTAAAATTTTCGACCTGCCTCAAAAGGCGCTGCTCCCATCGCGTTCTGCTGGGTTCAGGCCCGGACAGCACTACCACATAACGATAAAGACGTTTTTCTTGCTCGGGAAGAGTACTCTGTTTATGCAGGGGCCCTATAAACTGAACCTTTTCTTGATCCTTCCAGCTACTCAGTTCTCCGCTAAGGAGTTTATTTGGAAAGTCCGGAACCCAGCATTGATCAAACTGCCGAATGAGGGTTCTATTAAAAGAAGTGGCCAGGCGGCCCAACAAGGAACATTGCATCTTCAATTGAAGCTGATGACCTAAAAAAACCGAAGGTATTCCGGAAACGCGAGCTCCATACCTATTGTCCGAAATGATTAGATCCCATTCCTCAACTGAAGCCCTGCGTGCTATCTCTTTCTTTTCCATTTGAATGGCTCTTAAGAAGCCTACGGATCTTTTCAATACGGATAAAGCAACTGTTTTTTCATCATAAATGACGGGATAAGCCGGAAGCTCTATATAGGTTTTCAATCGATCACCAAAATGCTGACGTATAAATTCAAGCGCTGCACCATCACTGGCGACTGAGCATTCAACAGCGGCATCTAACAGGATATCGATAATTGCTGCGGTTCTTGCAGCGTGCCCCAAGCCCCAGTGGAGCGGAGCCAACAGGACTTTCATTTTTTCAGACGGATTTCATCATCGTTCTCATCGTAGAATTTGTAAGAAATCATACTCAGGTCCTTGTTCTCTATAAACCTGATTTTGGTATTGTATTTCATGCGCCATTTCCACTTCAGGTTTGGAAACCCTTTGTGAAAGTAAGCATAGATGAATGGATGCAGCTCAATTTTCACCCGCTTATTAACACCAGATTTAATGATGTATTCTAAATCTCTTTGAATATCCTCTATCAGCAGTAGAGTGGAATTCACCTTCCCCGTACCTCCGCATGCTGGACAGGCCTCAGATGTATTGATCACAACTTCAGGTTTAACCCTTTGACGTGTGATCTGCATGAGACCAAATTTACTAAGAGGTAGAATTGTATGTTGCGCCGTGTCCTTTTTCATGAAGTCTTTCATCTTAGAGAACAGCATCTTTCGATGGTCCGCAACGCGCATGTCAATGAAATCAATTATGATTAGGCCTCCGATATCCCTGAGTCTCAATTGCCTTGCTATCTCTTCGGCCGCCTCCATATTGACTTTCAAGGCCGCTTGAGCGGTATTGGTTGATGATAGTTTGTGCCCACTATTGACATCAACCACATGCATGGCCTCGGTATGTTCAATTACAAGATAGGCTCCACTAGGCATAGTGGAAGTCTTGCCAAAGGAGGATTTGATTTGTTTGGTTATACCGAAGGTATCGTATATAGGTTTGTTGGATTTGTAGTGTTTTACGATGCCCACCTTTTCCGGAGCAATCTTTTTAAGATAGTCCTTGACTGAGTCAGTCAGCTCCTTATCGTTTATCTGAATACTATTGAATGAGTCATTCAGCATGTCCCTGAGTATACTCGAAGTCTTATCCAATTCACTCAAGAGCTTTACCGGGGGAGTAGGATTATTGGTCAGCTGCGTATAGATTCCATGCCAACGCGCCATCATCTTCCGAATTTCCTCGTGGAGATCAGCTACCTTTTTGCCCTCCGCGGCAGTGCGAATAATAGCTCCAAAATTTTTCGGCTTGATGCTCTGAACCAGCAGTTCCAGTCTTTTACGCTCTTCTTTGCTCCCAATTTTTTTGGATACCGCTACCCCATCGGAAAAAGGCGTGAGCACGATGTACCTGCCAGGTATGGTGATCTCACATGTCATGCGAGGCCCCTTGGTCGAAATCGGCTCTTTTAATATTTGCACTAAAACCAACTGCTTTTTGTCCAGCACTTGGTCTATTTTTCCGCTTTTATGTATGTCTTTAGGAAAATTAAAACTATCCAGTTTGGATGTGTTGCTGTTCCCGTTTAACGCATCGTTGGTATACTTGAGAAGGGAGGGCAATTTCGGACCCAAGTCTGTATAATGTAAGAATGCATCTCTCTTATGACCTATGTCCACAAAAGCTGCATTCAATCCAGGCATAACTTTCTTGATACGCCCGAGAAAAATATCTCCAACGGTAAAGTTGCTGTTGGTTTTCTGTCTGTGTAGCTCTACGAGCTTTTTATTCTCCAAAAGAGCCAACTCTACAGTCGTTGGCTCGGAATTGATTATTAATTCTTTTTCCACATGTTGCTCAGCCATCATTGTAATTTATAAAGCTCGCACACATTACATTACAATAAGGTTGATCGAGATAAGCACGCGCTTTACAGGCGCACTACATGCGTATTATTTCTTCTTCTTATGTCTATTTTTTCTCATGCGCTTTTTGCGCTTGTGCGTACTAATTTTATGACGCTTCTTTTTCTTACCACTTGGCATAGATAAAATGTTTTAATTTATGTTTTACAGAGTTCCCGGAATTTAGAGGCTTGCTGAGTCTCATTCAATTCACTGTAAACCCTCGACAACAGACAATGCACTTCATTGTTCTCTGGTTGTACTTCGAGTACTTTTTCGAGTCGTTTCAGTGATTTCTCCCACTGTCCGGTTTGGACACCGAGTTTAGCCAATCTTAAATTGATTTTCGGATCATCGGGATACTCCTTATTCAAGGAGAGTAATAATTGAACGCCCTTCATGGGATTGGCTTCCGGGGGGTAATCTATTTCCACCTGAGCCCGGCTTATCTTATAATCCATTTCTTCGGGAGCCAGAGAAATAGCATTATCAAAACACTTTTTGGCTTTCTCCAGGCAAAACTCTTTAAGTGGTTCATCCTCCTCGTTATTTTGCAAAGCAATATAAAAGGTAGACCCCGCAATGGCCCATGAACTATCGGTATCAGTTATACCAGCCACCTTTTCAGCAAAGACCCCTGACATTTCAGGAGCCGCAAAGTTAAACCATTTTCCGGCAATTTGCTTGAAGAGATCGACATTAACTGAATCTTTTTCTTGAATTTCCTTGTACAACAGCCTCATTTCTTCTTTCTGCGCCGGATTCAGCTCTGCAAAAGCTTGACGCTCTATATTGGCCACACTAATTTTACTGCCTGTGGCTTTTCGCATCTGTTTAATACGCTCCTGCTCCGAGGAGCTGGTTTGAAAAACGAAAGCAAGTAATACAAAAAGAAAAACAGAAGCCAGGAGAATTATAAGCTGCGACCTATTCATCGAGGGACTTTACGTTCTTCTTAACCCGCTCAACGAATATTTTAGACGGCTTAAAAGATGGAATATAGTGCTCCGGTATTTCAATCGCCTTATTCTTCTTTATATGTCGTCCAATTTTCTTAGCTCTTTTCTTCACTACGAATGAACCAAAACCTCTTATATATACATTTTCTCCTTTCTCCAATGATCCCTTCACCTCTTCAAAAAATTTCTCAAGGGTGACGATCACATCGACTTTTGGCACACCAGTCTGATCAGCAATCGCTGAAACTAAATCAGCTTTTCTCATTTATGTTTTTTTAAATTTATCGGAAATGCATACCTTTAAAAGTAATTGAATATCAGGGTTTTTGCAAAACTATTGAAGTTTATTTATTTTTTCAAGAAAGAGGGCTCGCAACTGTCCAATAATTTAATCCTACGATGATTTACTCCATGACGGGCTTTGGAGCCTCAGATTACAAGGACGACAATATCACCATAAAGATAGAGATCAAAACGCTCAACAGTAAGCACTCTGATGTCAAATTTAAGCTCTCTCACAACCTGCAAGAAAAAGAGATGCTCCTGCGCAACCTGGTTCGCGACGAGTTGAAAAGGGGAAAAATTGATGTCTCAATTGCTATTGATTTAGTCGGTGTTGACGACAGTTATCAATTGAATACAGCGTTGCTTGAGCGCTATTTTGAGAAACTGAAAGATATTCAGGATCGTCATTCGGGCTTTCAGGGAGACTTTGTTCAGGCTGTATTGCGTATCCCGAGCGTAATAGAAGAACGAGAGATTGTCCTCGAGGAAAATCATTTTCCCCTCCTAGAAAAGACCTTAAGAGATGCGCTGGATCGCCTGATCGAATTCAGGAAAACTGAAGGAGCTTCGATAGATAAAGACTTCCGCTTGCGTGTGGAACGAATTTTGGAACTACTTAAAAGAATAGAACCCCTTGAGAAAATCAGGAAAGATCAACTAAGGGAACGCTTTACCGAAGCTCTCAGAGATTTCGGTCAGAAAATGCAGGTCGATAAAAACCGATTCGAGCAAGAATTGCTATACTATTTGGAAAAGCTAGACATAACCGAGGAAAAAGTGAGACTTCAACAACATTGTCTATATTTCCTGGAGCTCTTGAAAGAGGAAAAAATGGAAAAAGGGAAGAAACTGAATTTCATGGTCCAGGAATTGGGGCGTGAAATCAACACCCTGGGTTCGAAAGCCAATTTCAGTGAAATCCAGAAAATCGTTGTAGATATGAAGAATGAGCTTGAGAAAATTAAAGAACAAATAGCAAATGTGGTTTAATGGCTGAATCTAAATTACTCATCATTACAGCTCCTAGTGGTGCCGGTAAAACTACTA
>Ga0102929_1000301_pt1 | contig 28575 bp, 24 predicted proteins | sample SalPonR1_B_D2_MG_FD_78510 | JGI IMG/M metagenome (GOLD analysis project Ga0102929, IMG submission 78510) | Salt pond soil microbial communities from South San Francisco under conditions of wetland restoration - Salt Pond MetaG R1_B_D2_MG | ecosystem: Environmental > Aquatic > Marine > Intertidal... | reverse complement strand
TAATATCTAGGAATCTAATTAAACCAATAACAAAATACCAGGTAGCATAATTCGCTACCTGGGTTATGAAACTAGTTCTTTTTTTCTTCACCAACACCATTTGACAAAGAACCTTAATTGTTTGACTATACTCTTAAAATATTTTTCAATAACAAATTCTCAAAAAATAAATGGTGCCCAGACTCGGAATCGAACCAAGGACACAGGGATTTTCAGTCCCTTGCTCTACCAACTGAGCTATCTGGGCATTACACTTACATTTATTGTTTGTTCTTTAAGAATTTTATATTTCTTGCTTTTAGTGCTTAAATTATTATTTATTATATGGTGGGCCATCGGGGACTTGAACCCAGGACCTGCCGGTTATGAGCCGGACGCTCTGACCAACTGAGCTAATGGCCCACGTCAAATAAATGGTCGGGGTGGCAGGATTTGAACCCGCGGCCCACTGGTCCCAAACCAGTTGCGCTACCAAACTGCGCTACACCCCGTTATTAAATTTTATTGGCAGGGGCAGTAGGATTTGAACCCACGGCACGTGGTTTTGGAGACCACTGCTCTACCAACTGAGCTATGCCCCTATAATGGCGGAGAAGATGGGATTCGAACCCATGCGGCCCTTAATTGAACCCTAACGGTTTAGCAAACCGTCCTCTTAAGCCTCTTGAGTACTTCTCCATGCTAGGCTAATGGCGGAGAGGGTGGGATTCGAACCCACGGTCCCTTTCGGAATCACTGGTTTTCAAGACCAGCTCCTTAAACCACTCGGACACCTCTCCAATGGATTCATGATAAAAATAAATGGTGACCCATCGGAGATTCGAACTCCGGACACCTTGATTAAAAGTCAAGTGCTCTGCCAACTGAGCTAATGGGTCATTTTGGCTGGGGTAGCAGGACTCGAACCTACGAATGACGGAGTCAAAGTCCGTTGCCTTACCGCTTGGCTATACCCCATAGTCTGGTCTTGCTAAAAAAATGGTGAGCCCAAAGGGATTCGAACCCCTGACACACGGCTTAGAAGGCCGTTGCTCTATCCAACTGAGCTATGAGCCCACAATAAATTAATAAAATTATTATGGAGCGGATGATGAGAATCGAACTCACGCTATCAGCTTGGAAGGCTGAAGTTCTACCATTGAACTACATCCGCATTTTGGAGCGGAAGACGAGATTCGAACTCGCGACCCTCGCCTTGGCAAGGCGATGCTCTACCCCTGAGCCACTTCCGCATTTTGGTCGAGGGAGAAGGATTCGAACCTTCGAAAGCTCAGCTAACGGATTTACAGTCCGCCCCCTTTGGCCACTCGGGAATCCCTCGAAATCTTATTGGAGCTGATGGAGGGAATCGAACCCCCAACCTGCTGATTACAAATCAGCTGCTCTACCGTTGAGCCACATCAGCGTATTAAATTGGCGACCTGGATCGGGCTCGAACCGACGACCTCCAGCGTGACAGGCTGGCATTCTAACCAACTGAACTACCAGGCCAATTATTCAATGGTGGGCGTAATAGGGCTCGAACCTATGACCCCCTGCTTGTAAGGCAGGTGCTCTCCCAGCTGAGCTATACGCCCTTAACTATCAGGCTGACACATTTGATAATTATACACGAACACTGTGTTCATGTCAAGATTTTTTTGCTGTTACTTAAGTATTATTTTTCCCCCAACTACCTCATAAAATGCCACTTATTTAAGTGGCGAAAATTATAATACCATAACCACATTTCTTTGTCAATAAGTTTTTAAGTATTTGTAGGTGTCTTGATAAATATATTTTCTATATTACTAATATATAAATTCCCAGCTGTAATATTAGTTAAAATATCGATTATTTCATCAAATTTTTCTTCTATTACGCTTATCTTAATATTAACTTTATCGGTGTATTTGATTTCAATTATTTTAAATAAACCTTCTTGTTCTATATTTTGTATTTTGCTTAAAAACGTATAATCGGTTTTTATTATTGCTGCTTTATTGGAAATAACATCAGCAATTAAAGCTTCCCCCACGGCTTCTTGTGCAACCTTGGTGTATGCTCTAACCAAACCTCCAGTACCTAGCTTTATTCCACCAAAATATCTTGTAACAACTATTACCACATTTGTTACCCCCCTTGAAACTAGCATGTTGACTAAAGGCGCACCAGCCGTTCCTTGGGGTTCTCCATCATCACTAGCCCACTGTATATTGAATTTGTCCCCAATTACAATAGCAGGGACATTATGAGCAGCATCTCTATGCTTTTTTTTAATGATAGAGATAAATTCATCAGCACATTCTTTGCTCTCAACGGGTTTAATATATGCTATAAACCTAGACTTGTTTATAACTTCCTCGTATACAGCTTCATTCATGACCGTACTAAACAATTTCATATTTACGTAATCTCCTGTAGTCGTCTATTTCCAAACTAATTATAATCATAGTACCATTATCTAAATACTCTAAATTATCAATTATATATTTGTTGCAAAGATATGACACTAAATCTCCCCTTTCATAAGGCAATAATAATTTTGTGTTAATCTTATTGTCAAATAATTTTTCTATTATAACTTTCTTTACCGCTTTAAGATTGTATGCTTTCTTCGCTGATATGTATATATTATTATTCTTATCTAATAAATTGTCACATTCATCTAATAAATCTATTTTATTGTAAACTTTTATTGTTTCTTTATTGCCACCACCTATTTCATTTATTACTTTATTTGCTACTTTTTCCTGAAATTCGGATTCGGGATTAGATATATCAATTACGTGAAGCAGCAAATCTGCGTATAGAACTTCCTCTAAGGTACCTTTGAATGCATCTATTAGAGTATGGGGTAGTTCACTTACAAAACCCACTGTATCGACCAAAATAAACTCATTTTTATCATATAATATAGACCTTTGATATGTATCTAAAGTTGCAAAGAGCATATCCTCCTCAAAAACATTTTTTTCTTCTTTTTGAGTATCATCTAAAATAGCATTCATTAATGCAGATTTACCAGCATTCGTATAGCCTATTAATGCAACTACAGGTATATTAGCTTTTTCCCTTAATTTTCTCTGAGTATTTCTTACGGTTATAGCTTTGTCTATTTCATTTTTAATATCATCTATTCTTTTTTCAATATGTCTTCTATCGGTTTCAATCTTTTTCTCACCAGGTCCCCTAGTTCCTATTCCGCCACCCTGTCTAGATAGATAATTACCAAAGCCACTCAATCTAGATAGTCTATATCTTTGTTGCGCCAATTCAACTTGCAGCTTTCCGTTTTTAGTTTTAGCTCTCCTAGCAAAGATATCTAAAATCAATATGGTTCTATCTATAACTTTAACATCTAGACGCTCTTCAAGATTTCTAAGTTGTGCCCCAGATAGTTCATTATTAAATATTACTAAATTAGCCCCCATATTGGAGACCATTTCTTTCAGTTCTATAACTTTCCCTTTACCTATATATGTTGCGGTATTAGGTCTTTCGAGGGTTTGTGTGCATAGTGCTATTACTTCAACTTCATCTGCTTTAGCTAATCCCTCAAGTTCTTTTATTGAATTTCCCCAATCTCGGTTAAAATTAATACCAACTATAATGGCTTTTTCATTTTCCATTAGACTATTTCATCCATTGAAGACAACAAATACTTATTTGTGATTTTTATTCTAGTGCCTTTCATTCCCAACGATCTAGATTCAATTACGCCAGCACTTTCTAGTTTTCTAAGGGTATTTACAATAACCGATCTAGTTATACCAGTTTCATCGGCTATTCTACTCGCCACCAATAACCCTTCATCTCCATCCAATTCGTCAAATATATATCTGACTGCTTCAAGTTCAGAATAAGATAAAGTTTCAAGGGCTTGTCTTACTATAGTTTTTTGTCTCTCTGTATGTTCAGATTCCAAGACATTCCCTCTTCCAATTTCAAGGCCAACTACGGTTGCACTATATTCACATAAGGCTATATCCAACTCACTAAATTCTTCATGATATTTGTATGCTATTATACTTCCAACACGTATTTCTCCTGAAATTGCAGGTACAATAGCATAATAACCGTCTTTTATAAACCCTTGTTGCCCAAATATTTTTTTCACTTCAGTCGAATTTAAATTATATACGGTCTCTTTTACTTTTGATAAATTAGTATTTTGTACATTATCAATTTCATTTACAGCATTTTTTAAACTATTGGACTTAGCCAATAATTTTCCTTTTTTGGATATTATGCTAACTTTAGAATCAGTTACTTCACTCAATATACCGCATAAATCTTCAAATGAAAAATATCCTTCTTTGCTATGACTTAAAACCCAATTCAACTTTCTAAACTTTATTAATATCTTATTATCCATTATTTACTCCTGATTAAAGTATGTATTGATCGATATTCTCTTTTTTAACTTTGTCTAAGAATTTTTCTTTCACATCTTCTTTAGTAATATTGATATCTGTTAAATCTTCACTTGGTAAATTAAACGAGATATCTTCCAATAGTTTGTCAATTATAGTATGGAGCCTTCTAGCTCCTATATTTTCTGTCTGTTCATTCATAAGGTAAGCCATAGTGGCTATTTCATCAATAGCTTCATTTTCAAAATCTATATTAACACCTTCTGTTTCCAAAAGTGCTTTATGTTGTTTAGTCAAAGCATTCTCTGGTACAGTAAGTATTTTTAGAAAATCCGATTTATCCAAGCTGTCAAGTTCAACTCTTATAGGGAATCTTCCTTGTAACTCAGGAATTAAATCCGAAGGTTTAGTAACATGAAAAGCTCCAGCTCCAATGAATAAAACAAAATCTGTTTTTACCGGACCATATTTAGTGTTTACAACGCTGCCTTCGACTATTGGAAGTATATCTCTTTGCACACCTTCCCTCGAAACATCGGCACCTGATTTCATTGAAGAACCAGCTGCAATTTTATCAATTTCATCTATAAATACTATACCATTTTGTTCAGCGTTTTCCAATGCTTCATCAATTACTTGATCCATATCTATAAGATTCTGAGCTTCTTGCTCTCTTAAAATCTTTCTAGCTTCCTTTACTCTTACATTCTTTTTCTTAGTTTTTTTAGGCATCATATCACCAAATATATTACCAATAGCAACATTCATACCTTCATTATTCATATCTAATTGATTAGATTTCGGATTATCATCCACCTCAATTTCAATAAATTGATCTTCTAGCAAACCTTCTTTAAGTTGTTTTCTTACTTGTTCTCTAGCCATTTCAAGGTCACTCTTATTATCATCTTCATCTCCAGAGTCTTTACCTTCTTCATATAATTGTTTTTGACTAGAATAACCACCACTATTTAGAATATAGTCAAAAGGATTGTTACCTTTCTTTTCATTTTTCTTTTTCTTGCCAGGTATTATTGCTTCAATTATTTTTTCTTCAGCAATTTGGTCTGCAATTTCATACTTTTCTTGGAGTCTACCCTGTTTTGTTATTCTAATTGAAGCTTCAACCAAGTCTCTAATCATTGAGTCAACATCTCTTCCAACATATCCTACTTCTGTAAATTTAGTAGCTTCTACTTTTACAAAAGGTGCATCCATCAACTTTGCCAACCTTCTTGCTATTTCAGTTTTTCCTACACCCGTAGGTCCCATCATTAATATATTTTTAGGACTAATTTCTTCTTTGATTTCATCATCCAACAGACTTCTTCTATATCTATTTCTTAAAGCAATCGCTACAGATTTTTTAGCCTCATCTTGCCCTATTATATATTTATCAAGCTCCGCAACAATTTCTTTCGGAGTCATACTAACTAATTTTAAATTCATTATGCTCACCTCTCTTAAAGTTTTTCCACAGAAATATTATCATTTGTGTAAACACAAATCTGCGAAGCAATATTTAAAGATTCTCTAACTATTTCTTCAGCAGTCATATCAGTGTGCTCATATAGAGCCTTGGCAGCTGAGTATGCATAATTACCACCAGAACCAATAGCAATATAATTGTTATCAGGTATTATCACTTCACCATTTCCTGATATTACTAACAAATCTTCTTTCCCTGCTACTATCATTAATGCTTCCAAGCTTCTAGCTGCTTTATCTTTTCTCCATAATTGAGCCAAATCTACTGCAGCTCTTTTTAAGTTCCCTGAATGTTCTTCAAGTTTATTTTCAAATTTATCAGTTAAAGAAAATGCATCTGCAACAGAACCTGCAAATCCAGTCAATACCGTATCCTTATATATTCTTTTAACTTTTCTTGCACCATTTTTCATTATTGTTGTTTCACCCATGGTTACTTGTCCGTCCCCACCAATGCAAACGTCATTTTCACCTCTTTTGACCGCTACTATTGTTGTCGCATGAAATTGTATCATAATTTACCTCCATTATTCTTTGTATTTACATTTATTATTTGAACACTTCAAAGTAGAAGTTTTTGTTTTCTTTTCTACTAATAAAGAACCACATTCAGGGCACGTTTTGTTTGTGGGTTTATCCCAAAATACTGTAGTACAATCCGGATAGCCTAAGCATCCATAAAAAGTTTTGCCCTTTCTGCTTCTTTTCTCAATTATATCATTACCACAATTAGGACATTTTACACCAGTTTTCTTTATAATTGGTTTAGTATTCTTACATTCAGGATACCCTGTGCATGCCAAGAACTCACCAAAACGGCCATCTTTTACAGCCATAGGCTTCCCACATTTTTCGCAATTTTCATCACTTAGCTTTACTTCCATTTCAATTTTAGCGATTTCTTCATCTGCGACTTTTAATTCCTTACTAAAAGGATCATAAAATTCTTCTACAATACTTTTCCAGTATAATCTTTTTAATTCTACATTATCTAGCTTGTCTTCCATTTCTGCCGTGAATCTAGTATCAACTATTTCAGAAAAATATTGTTCAAGCAATCTAATAACTACAAACCCCAAATCTGTAGGCGCCAAAGTTTTCTTTTCCCTAACAATATATTTCCTGCCAGTTAGGGTAGCAATAATTGGTGCATATGTGCTAGGTCTCCCAATATTTTTTTCTTCCAGATCCTTAATTAAGCTAGCTTCAGTATATCTAGCTTTAGGAGTAGTAAACTTTTGCTCACTTTTTATATCTAATAATTTAGGTTCCTCGCCTTTTTTAAGTTCAGGTAATAATTTATTTGCATCTTCCTTATCATTATTATATACCTTTTTGAAACCATCAAAAACCAGAGTTGAACCATTTGCTTTAAAACCATATTTATCATTAATAATATCCACATTAACTGCATCATAGATGGCTTCAGACATTTGAGATGCTATAAACCTTTCCCATATTAACTTATATACTTTATATTGGTCTTTACTTAAGGATTCTTTAATTTCATATGGAGAGAACGTAATATCGCTAGGTCTTATAGCTTCATGGGCATCTTGTATATCCTTTTTCTTGTTTGAAAATGTATTATTACCAATATATTCTTTGCCATATTTTTCTTCTATATACGATTTTGTTATGGTTTTTGCTTCTTCAGATATTCTAACTGAATCCGTCCTTATATATGTAACTAAACCTATGGTTCCATTACCTTTTATATCTATTCCTTCATATAATTGTTGTGCAGTCTGCATAGTTCGTTTTGTATAAAAACCCAACTTATTTGATGCTTCCTGTTGCAAACTACTAGTGGTAAATGGAGCATATGGTTTCGCTTTGCGTTTTTTCTTTACCACTGAATCTATTATAAATTTATTCTTTTTTAAATCCTTTAAAATCTCGTTGCATTGGTTTTCATTTGTTACGTTAATTTTTTTGCTTCCATAACTATTTAATTTGGCTATAAATTCAATGTCTTTTTCAAATATGGCATTTATATTCCAGTATTCTTCGGGAACAAAGGAATTGATTTCATCTTCCCTATCACATACCATTTTTAGAGCAGCAGACTGAACTCTACCAGCGGACAAACCTCTTTTTACTTTTTTCCATAGCAAAGGACTAATTTGATATCCTACAAGTCTATCCAATATTCTTCTTGCTTGTTGCGCATCAACTAACCCCATATTAATAACTCTAGGATTTTTAATTGCTTCTTTTACTTTAGATTTTGTTATCTCATTAAATTCCACCCTACACTGAGAATTAGGATCGATACCCAAAATATATGCTAGATGCCATGATATTGCTTCCCCTTCTCTATCGGGGTCAGTTGCCAAATACACTGTCTTAGCTTTCTTAGCTTCTTTTTTTAGTTCTTTTATTAAATCACCCTTACCACGAATATTTATATAATCAGGTTCAAAGTTTTCTTCTATTTTTATACCAAGTCTACTTTTAGGTAAATCTCTTATATGACCAACAGAGGCCATAACCTTATAGTTAGACCCTAAGTATTTTCCTATTGTTTTTGCTTTTGAAGGAGACTCTACTATTAATAACGTCTTCTTTCTTTCTGCCATAAATTCACTCCTTGAATATTTTAAATTTTTTGACTATTACATCACTTACCATAATATAATATGATAATGTAAACTATTTTGCAATGAAAAATTTTCCACCAAGACTAATAATGGACCCTTTTATAGTTAATATTGTCAGTATACCACTTAGAATATTAACGTTTATGTTGATTTTGTGAGATATTTTTTCAATACCTATTCCATCGTATTCGTTTATGGCTTCTAAAACTTTTATTTCATCTTTCCCTAAAGAATATATATTATCTAACTTTGGTTTTATACCCAAATCCCTTATTAAATCATCTATGACAAAAAGTGGTATTGCCCCTTCTCTAATTAAAAGATTTGTTCCTAAGCTCTTTTTATTATTAATGTTGCCTGGCACTGCATAAATATTTTTACCCTGTTCTAATCCAAAATTTGCTGTAATTAAAGAACCACTTTTATATTCCGCTTCTACTATTACTATGCTTTCGCTTAATGCGCTAATTATTCTATTTCTCATAGGAAAAGAATATTTACTACCCTCAAAGTCATTTTCGTATTCTGAAATCAATAAACCCTTACCATATATTTTTTCCATTAATAAACTATTTTCCCTTGGATAACACTTATCCATACCAAATCCCAATACTGCTATTGTTTTTCCGCCTTTATTGAGCACTCCCTTATGTGAATAGCTATCAATTCCCTTTGCCATGCCACTTATATGAGTTACATCATTAAGTGCTAAGCGTGCTCCTATAATCTCGGAAACACATTTACCGTAATCACTACAATCTCTAGCACCTACTACGGCGACACTTCTATCCCCAAGTAATGAAAGATCACCTGACGCATAAATTTTATCAGGTGATTTATAAATATTTTTTAATTCATACGGAAAAAGTTCTGAGTTTTTATCTATACAATTAATTTTCATATACCCTCCTATTCTTAATTCCTATCACCTAAGCTTTTTATAGTCAATAGTTTTAAAAATTTGAGTATATTTATGTAGTAACTATGCATTCTTATGTAAAATAATTTTTTCAATGGCATTGGCCACTCCATGATTATTATTATCATCCGTAATATAATCTGAAGCTTGTTTCACTAGTATATCAGCATTCCCCATGGCTACTCCTATTTTAGCAAATTCAATCATCGCTATATCATTAGGATTGTCACCAAAGGCCATTAATTCATTTTCTGTTAAATCATTGATTCTCAACAAATAATTTAATGCGTCTGCTTTGCTAGTCGTTGCGCCCCCTATTTCTAGATTATTAGCAAAAGAAGTGGTCAATGTTATACCTTCTAAATTCTCCAATAATTTTCTAATAAATCTTCTTTTTTCAGAATCTTCAAAAAGCAAATTAATATTTTCTATAGAATCTTGGTTTGAGTACATATGTTTAATAATATCGTCCACTGGTTTTCTAGTTCTTATTACATAACCTGCACTTCTATATGTCGAACCATTGGCCTTAATATCGTTGTACTCAGTCTTATCAATATATGCTATACCATCTATAAATGCCTCAACATGAACTTTATGTCTGGTTACAATATCAATAACCTTTTTTATATCATTATTCTTTATACAATTTTTATATATAACCTTTTTATCAATCATTCTTGTTACTTGAGCCCCATTTGAAGTAATCATATATTCGACTCCTTCTAAATTATACACATCTTTGGGCAACGAATCAAAAGATCTTCCCGTGGCAAAAACAACATTCACACCACTCTTAATCGTTTTTTCTAAAATACTTCTGGTTTTATCTGTTATTCTTTCTTGACTATTAAGGGTGGTACCATCTAAGTCTAGCCCAATTAATTTAATACTCATATCCTTCCTTTCAATGCTATGTATATGCTATGTTTCTATTGCAAAACCTATATAATTGATTTATAATCGTTTTATTGATATCATTATATAATAAATTACATAAAAATAAAGAGGTAATATATGAAAGTTGCAATAGTTGGTGCCGGCAAATTAGGTTTAAGAATTGCTGAAGCACTTGTCGATGGTGATTATGAAATCACAATAATAGATAAAAATGAAGATCTTTTGGATAAGATTTCTCAAAAGCTTGATGTACTTACTGTATACGGTGATGCAAAGAAAATTGATTTTCTAAAAAGTATTCAGATAAATACTTATGACTTTTTATTTGCTGCCTCTGATTCTGATGAGGTTAATATTTTAATTGCTTCATTTTCAAAAGCATTAGGATGTCGATACGTATCATCTAGAGTTAGAGATCCTGAACATATGAAACAAATCGATTTCATAAGAGAAAAAATGAATATAGATTTCATAGTTAATCCAGATTTACTTATAACGCAAGAAATTCATAAATATCTGGCTGAGAAATATACTTTAAGCAACGGAGTTTTTACTAGCGGTAAAATTGCCTTATTAGAATTCAAAGCAGACATGTTGCCAAAATTAATAGGTTTATACTTGCCAGATTTCAAAAAAATATATCCTTCTATGCTAATAGTTGGCATATCTAGAAAAGGCAAAATGATTATTCCCCATGGTGATGACTTTATTAAAAGTGGTGATTCACTATATATAATAGGAGAAAAAGAAACTGTATTTAAATTAAACACAAAAGTTTATGTAAATATCAAATACACCAATGTGCAAAAGGTAATGATAATTGGTGGAGGTAAAACTGGTTACTATTTAGCTAGTCGTTTATCAGAATTTGGAGTAAATGTAAAACTAATAGAAAAAAGTAAAGAAAGATGTCAATATTTATCAACTCGTTTGGATGATGTAATGGTTCTTTACGGCGATGGTACAGATTTACAAATGCTTCAAGAAGAAAACCTAGATGAAATGGATGCATTTGTTACTGCAACTGGATATGATGAAGAAAACCTACTTTTAGCTTTAACTGCAAAACAACATGGAATCGAAGATGTTATTTCAAAAGTGAGTAGAGTTAGTTATAAAGACCTTATCGAGCAAATGGGTATTGATATGGTTTTAAATCCCCTAGATATAACTGCTAGCGCTATATTAAGAAATATTCGAGGATCAAAAAAAGTATTATCCTCAGTACTATTACAAGGCCAGGCTGAACTCCTAGAAATTTATGCTTATGAAAGAATGAATATGTTAAATATTCCACTTAAAAATTTACAATTACCCGAAGGGATTATAATTGCTGCCATACATAGAGGAAATAAAGTGATTATACCTGATGGTAATACTCGACTTCTCAGAAATGATAAAGTAATAATTGTTAGTTTACTTACAGAAATAGGTAAATTAGAAAAATTATTTAAATATAGAAGGAATATTTTATAAAAATGTCTATTAGCAAAAAAAGAATTATATATTTATTGGGAGCTTTATTAATAGTCATATCACTGTCGATGACTCCTTCATTAATAGTTTCCCTATTATATGACGAATATCATTGCACTAAAGCTTTTTTAATAACAATGATTATTTGTTTACTAATAGGTATATTATTTAACAGAAGGCATACGCCATCAATATCATCCATTAAATTAAAAGATGGTTTTATGATAGTAACAGGTAGCTGGCTACTTGCTTCAATATTTGGTGCGATACCATTTATTATTTCAGGATCAATAACAAACCCAGTAGATGCCTTTTTTGAAGCTTGCTCTGGATTTTCTACAACCGGAGCATCAATATTGACAGATATAGAAGCATTGCCAATGTCAATGCTTTTTTGGCGTTCATTCACCCATTGGTTAGGTGGAATGGGTATTGTTGTATTTGCAATGGCATTATTACCAAAACTAGGTATTAGCGGTCAACTAATAGCTAGCGCAGAGACTCCTGGTCCAACATTAGACAAAATTACTCCTAGATTTTCAGACACTGCAAAAAACCTTTATAGAATGTACATACTTTTTACAATTTCAGAAGTAATTTTATTATTGATTGGCGGTCTTGATTTGTTTGATGCATTAGTACATACCTTCGGCACAGTTGGTACTGGAGGCTTTTCAAGCCACAGCGAAAGTATTGCTTATTTCAACAGTTATTATGTACACTGGGTAATCACTATATTCATGATTATTTCGGGAACTAACTTTAACCTTTTTTATTTGACTTTAAAAAGAGGAATTAAAAAATTAATAAAAGATGATGAATTTAAGTTTTATTTAAGAATAATTTCACTTTTTACCATGTTAGTAACCTTTGATTTGGCAATTACTAAAACCGAAGTAAATTTTCTCAAAGCATTAACGGAATCCATATTTCAAGTATCTTCAATACTTACTACTACAGGTTATGCGACTGCAGACTTTGATATTTGGCCGACTTTTGCAAAGATGCTATTATTCATGCTTATGTTTGTAGGTGCTTGCAGTTCTTCTACTGGTGGTGGCGTTAAAATAATCAGAATACTTGTTTCTTTTAAGCTAATAATGAGAGGTTTTGCTCTGAAAACACATGAAAACCGCATAATAAACATAAAGGTAAATGATCAAAAACTTCAATCTGATACTGTTTCAAATATAGCCAACTTTCTGTTTTTCTATATATTTCTAGTGTTTATTGGGACCGCCATAATTTCAATAAATAATTATGACATTATGACAAGTTTTTCAAGTGTTATAGCATGTTTAGGAAATATTGGCCCTGGTTTTTCTATGGTAGGGCCTACAATGAATTACAGCATTTTTTCTAACTTCTCAAAAATAGTATTATCATTGCTTATGATCGCCGGAAGATTGGAATTATTTACTTTCTTTATATTGTTTTCAAAACATTTCAGAGACTCCAATAGAGCATAAGGGGATAAAATGAATTTAAATTATAATTTATTTAAAAACTTAATATCGTTAACATTTATACTCCTATCAATAATCATGATACCTTCCATTTTAGTCGCCCATTATTATAATGAAGTAAATGTTACTTTTTCAATGTCTATAATTGCTGTAATATATTTCTTTATAGGTTTATTTATAAATATAAAGAGCAACAGAAAAAGCATTAAATCAACTATTAGAGACGGTTATTTGACCACATTTTTTGTTTGGTTAGCACTAGTTTTCGCATCAGCACTTCCTTACTATTTTAGTAATAGTGGTTATTATCTTAGCGATTGTATATTCGAATCTGCTGCTGGTTGGTCAACTACTGGCGCCTTCGTAATACATGCAGACATTTTGCCAAAAGGACTGCTTTTTTGGAAAGCAACTAACAATTGGTTTGGTGGAATAGGTATGATTATGTTAATTATATCTTTAACACCTTATTTCAATATTTCAGGTCAAAAACTAATAGTAGCAGAAGCGCCTGGCCCTACATTGGAAAAAATGTCAACCAAATTTACAGGAACCGCCAGATATCTTTATTTCTTTTACTTGATACTTACACTTCTAGAATTTATTATGCTTAAATATGGTGGTCTTTCCTTATATGATGCTGCTATAAATACTATGAGTGGTATAAGTACCGCAGGAATACATTTGAATTCTGGAGGTATTAGTTATAATCTAACAACTTTCAACAAAACAGTTGTTACTATATTTACTTTTTTAGCTGCTACTAATTTCGGAATTTACTTCTTTTTATTTAAAGGGAAATTTGAAGATATTCTTGGGGATTTGGAATTTAGAGTATATATTTTGCTAACCTTAGCTTCAACCATAGTTATTTATGTTGCGTTAATTAATTCAGATGAAGCCAAATACTATTTTGAGGATTTTTTACATTCAATTTCTATGGCAATTTCTTTCATATCTACGTCCGGCTATAGTTTTACTGATTATTCAATATGGCCTTCATTTGCCAAGGTTATCTTGATTATATGTATGTTTATAGGTGGCTGTTCAATATCAACAGGTGGAGGGATTAAAATTTCAAGAATTATAGTTTTTTATAAATTAATTCTTAGAGGTATATATAAAAGAATACACCCTCGTAGTGTTAAACCAGTATCCTTTTTTAAAAAGCCAATTTCAGTTAACAATGTATTTACTATTATGGTTTACATATTACTTTATTTCGTTATATTCTTGATAGGTTCTTTGCTATTATCCCTTGACAATTTATCAATGGAAACTACTTTAAGTGCCACAATAGGAGCTATGTCTAATACCGGTTTGTCATTTGGTGAATTGGCCAATGTTGCTGATTACTCCATATTTTCTCATCCTGCTAGAATACTATTATCGATATTAATGATAGGTGGTAGACTTGAATTCTATGCTATCGCATTATTATTCTCTAAGCACTTTTGGAATACTAATATAATAAAATAAGGGACATATACTGATACAATCCCACTATTTTATTATATTGAAATCAATAAGCTTGTCTTTTTCATTCACATCAGTAACTACTATCTTTAAATTATCACCCATGTTAATGCTCTTTTTAGTTTTAGTGCCGACCGCTCTATAATTTTTTTCATCAATTATATAATAGTCACCAGGTATCCCATCATATCTAACAAAACCTTCTATAGTATTGTCAAGTTCAATGAATAATCCGGTTTTTCCTATACCGCTCACTATGCCTCGATACTCTTTTCCAACCTTGTCTTTCATGAATTGAACCATTAAATACTTTTCTACTTTTCTCTCCAAATCTATGGCAACCCTTTCCATATCAGATGAATGCTTTGAAATGTCTGCCAATTCATTAATATCATCTATAGCATCAGGATTGTGAATACTATTTTTTATTATTCTATGTACAATTAAGTCAGGATATCTTCTAATTGGTGATGTGAAATGACAATAATATTTAAAAGCCAATCCATAGTGGCCTGTACAACTAGTTCTATATTCTGCCTTTTTCATCATCCTTAGCATAACTCTATTTATTATATTTTCCATCTTTGTATCTTCTATTGATACTAAAACTTCACTAAGTAATTTTGAATTTATACTATCAAAATTACTGCTAATATTTATATTAAACCCCGCCAAAAAGCCTCTTAACTCATTTATTTTTTCTACATCTGGTTTGTCATGAACTCTATATATAAATGGAACTTCTAACCAATAAAAATGTTCAGCTACAGTTTCATTTGCAATCAGCATAAATTCTTCAATTATTTTATTAGCAACTCTTCTTACTTCTTTTTCAACGCTTATTGGATAATCATTTTCATCTAATATGATTTTTGCTTCTCTCATATTAAAATCAAGACTACCTTTTGCTTTTCTTTTTTTTCTTAGTATTACTGACAAATGATTCATATTATATATCATTTCTAGAATATGTGAATATCTGTTTTTTAACTCTTTATCTTCATTTTCCAAAATATCCGATACATCATCATACACAAGACGTTCATCAGAATTAATTATACTTTCGAATATAGAATAATCTACTACTACACCTTTATCATCTATTTCCATTTTACATGTTAATGTTAATCTATCTTCCTTAGGATTTAAGCTGCATATTCCATTGGATAATTCCTTAGGAAACATTGGTATAACTTTGTTATATAAATATACACTATTACCCCTTAACATAGCTTCTACATCCAAAGGAGAACCTTTTGATACATAGTGATTTACATCTGCAATATGTACATATAAAAGGTAATTACCATTTTTATTTATTTTAACTGTAACAGCATCATCAAAGTCTTTTGAATCTTTTCCATCGATTGTTACAGTAAGTTCACTTCTTAAATCAGTTCGATCTTTTTTCTTGTTTATTACTAAATTCTTTGACAATATTTTTGATTCTTTTAAAATTTTATCTGAAAATTCATTTCTTATGCCATATTCTCTTATCAAAGATAATATCTCAGCATCCTTTTGATTTTTCTTGGCAATAATCTCTGTTATTATACCTGTTGAATCCTTATGCTCTCCTGGATATTTTGTAATTTTAGCAACTACAATATCCCCTTGCTTTGCTTTACCTATATCCTTATGGTTAATATATACTTCTTCTACCGATTTACCTTTTGATACAACTTTTCCGAAGTTTTTATGTTTAAACAAAGTACCTATGATTTCTTTAGTATTTCTTTCAAGTACTTTTGTAATTATCCCCTCTGGACCACCTTTCCAATATATTTCAGGAATTAATTCAACGGCTACATTATCTCCATCCATTGAATTTAATATATTGTCTGGAGCTATATAAATATCTCGCTCCTCATCCATTCTAACGAATCCAAATCCATTTTTGTTTTTACTAATTATTCCATTTCTCATACACTACTCTCACTTGTCCAATAAAAGAATAAAGACCGGCCTAGCCGGTCTTTATTCTTTTATTATTCTTCCTCAACAGATTCTACAATTTCTTCTGCAGGTTCATCTTCAGCAGGATCATCTTCAGCAGGCTCATCACCTGAAGCATCTTTTATGCTTAAACTAATACGTTTTCTATCAACATCTAGTTCAAGTATTTTAGCTTCTACTGTCTGTCCTAGTTCTAATTCTTCAGCTACATTGCTAACTCTTTTATTAGCAATCTCTGATATATGTACCAAGCCATCTAAACCAGCTTCTAGTTCAATAAATGCACCATATTCTTTTATTTGAACTACCTTACCTGATACTATCTGACCAATTTGATATTTTTCTTCGATAACAGTCCACGGCTCAGGCATTGTCTGTTTTAGACCCAATGAAATTTTCCCTTTTTCTTCATTCATAGCTAATATCTTAACGTGGATAATATCGCCTATTTTCAGAACCTCTTGTGGGTGTTTTAATTTGCCCCAAGATATTTCAGAAATATGCAATAGTCCATCTACGCCACCAATATCAACAAATGCTCCGTAATCAGTAAATCTCATTACTTTACCTTCAACAATGTCATCAACATTTAGGTTAGACCATACTTCCGCAATTAACTTACGTTTTTCTTCTAAAAGCACTGCTTTATGTGAGAAAACTGCCCTTCCTCTTCTCATATCAACTCTAGTTACTTTTACATCCATAACTTTACCGATATATTCATCAGCTTTTTCAACATACTTATCTGAAAGCTGTGACAAAGGAATAAATCCAGTTACTTCCTTATATGCTGCTATTACTCCACCGTTTACGGCTTTGATTAGCTTCACACTAATACTAGATTTATCTTCTAAAGCTTCATTTATTTCATTCCAATTTCCATTGATTTCAAGTTTTTTCTTAGATAAGATGATTCCACCATCTCCATCATCAGTTTTAACTACTTTTGCTTGGATATCGTCGCCTTCTTTAAATAAATCTTTTAGTTCTTGGCCTTCCTCAAGGGAGACCTCTTCTTTTGGTATAATACCATCTTTCTTGCATCCTATGTTTACGATAATTTCATTATCTGTAACCTGATGAACTTTACCATCTACAATTTCCCCACCTCGTGGTAATCTTAAAGATTTGTCAATTTCATCCATTAAATCCAACATAGGATTCTTTTCAAAGTTTTCAGTGATATTTTCACTCATGCTAGCAATAACCTCCTTAATAATGCATTCAGGCGTCGAGGCGCCTGCTGCAACTCCTATTTTATTACATTTTTGCAAATCTTTCAATGGCAAATCAGAAATATTTTCAATAAATTTTGTATTTAAACAGTATTTGCTAGCTATTTCGTACAATTTCTTGGTATTTGAACTATTATAACCACCAATAACTACCATGCAATCCACTTCCTTAGATAGTTTGGCACAACTTTCTTGTCTTTCCTTTGTAGCATTGCATATGGTATTTTTTAATTCATACCCTACTTGATTATTATCAAAGATTTTGATTACTTTGTCTAACGTATTTTTAATTATAGTAGTTTGACATACTATAAAATAATTATCACCCTCTACTTTTTTTGCTTCTTCTTTTGTTCCTACTATTATCGCTTTATATTCACACCATCCATTTGTTGCTAAAACTTCAGGGTGATTCTTGTCGCCTATTATAACTATTTTCTTGCCCTCCATATAGGCTTCTTCCACAAATTCATGGATTCTTTTTACCAAAGGGCATGTAGCATCTATTATTTCTAGATTTCTTTTTTTTGCACTCAAAAATAAATCTTTAGTTTCTCCATGAGATCTAACAATAATCACTGAACTTTCTTTTGCCAATTCAATATTTTCAATTATTGTAAGTCCTTTATTATTTAAGGAATCTGTAACCGTTTTATTGTGTATTAATTGTCCAATTGTATATATATCCCTATCTTTATTAATCTCTAATTGTTCATATGCTATATCTATGGCTCTTTTTACTCCAAAGCAAAATCCCGAGTTTTCTGCTCTGATTATTTCTTTCATTAATCATTCTCCTTTAATTTTTTTAAATGCTCTTTAAATGATCTTTCTGAACCATTTTCACTAGGCTCATAATACACAATCTTTTCATTATATAAATTATCTGGTAAATATTGCTGTTTAATATATCCACCATTATCATGGGGATATTTATAGCCTACACCTTTACCTAATTTTTTGGATCCGTTATAATGATTATCCATTAAGTGATTAGGAACATCATCTATTTCCCTTTTTTTTATATCTGCCATTGCTCTTCTATATGCCATATATGCTCTATTTGATTTTGGCGAAGACGCTAAAAGTATAACAACCTCGCTAAGCATTATTGATGCTTCTGGAAAACCAACCATCATAGCGCCATCTACTGCAGATTTAGTAATAGTTAACGCAGTAGGATAAGCCATTCCAATATCTTCAGACGCCATTACCAATAGTCTTCTTCCTATCGTTTTTATGTCTGCTCCACCGTCTATTAATCTTGCTAAATAATGTATTGATGCATCAGGATCGGAGCCTCTTACGGATTTTTGCAAAGCAGAAAGCAAATTATACATATCATCGGTTTTATCATAAAAGCCTATTTTTCGTTGCATAGCTTCTTCTACAACTTTGTTATCAATAACTTCACCATTTTTTAGGTTATCAATTATGAAACCTAAAGTATCCAATGCAACTCTTGCGTCACCATTTGCTAATTCAGCCATCAAATCCATGGCCTTTTCATCATATTTAAAATCTAGCGAACCAAATCCAACATTTTTGTCTTCGATACCCCTAAATAGTATTTTTAATATATCATTTTTGTTTAATTTTTTAAATTCATATATATTTCTAACCCTGCTAATAACGGCATTATTAATAGCAAAATACGGGTTTTCCGTAGTTGAACCAATGAATTTAATAACCCCTTCTTCCAAAGCCTTTAAAAGTGAGTCTTGCTGTAATTTATTCCATCTATGGAACTCATCAATATAAACATAAGTTGAACGTTTTTCAATACCATAAAGCCTGTCTTTAGCGTTGTCTATTAGTGTTTTTAATTCCTTTGTCCCTGTAGTGGACGCATTTATTTCAACAAATCTACTGTCCATTTCGCTGGAAATTATTCTTGCCAAAGTGGTTTTGCCCGTTCCTGAAGGACCGAAGAAAATGGCTGAATTAAAACTTTTATTCTTTATTGAATTATACAGCAGTGATTCTTTATACAAAAAATGTTCTTGTCCTACAAATTCATTTATATCCAAAGGTCTTAATCTAGTTGATAATGGTATCATATTACTCCTTAAATAACAATTCCGGCTAGAAGCCGGAATTTACTTTATTAATTAAAATACATCTTTTCCTAAATATCTAGCGGAATCGCCTAATTCCTCTTCGATTCTCAATAACTGATTGTATTTTGCCACTCTTTCAGTTCTCGAAGGGGCACCAGTTTTTATTTGCATTGCATTAACTGCTACAGCTAAATCCGCAATAGTTGTATCTTCTGTTTCGCCCGACCTATGTGAAATTATAGTAGTGTATCCATTTTTCTTTGCCATATTTATTGTTTCCAATGTTTCAGAAATACTACCTATTTGATTTAATTTTATTAATATTGAATTGGCACATCCTAAGTCTATACCTTTTTTGAATCTGCTTGGGTTAGTTACATATAGATCATCTCCAACTAATTGGACTTTATCACCCAATTTATCAGTCATCAATTTCCAACCTTCCCAATCTTCTTCATCCATTCCATCTTCAATAGATGCCACAGGATATCTATCAACAAATTCAGACCAATTATCCACTAGTTCCGATGCTGTAAATTCCCTTCCAGATTTTGGCATTTTATACATACCTTCTTTATCAGTTTTCCAGCCACTAGCTGCTGCATCTATTGCAATTACAAAATCATCTCCTGACTTATAACCTGCTGCTTCCACAGCTTTAATTATATAATCCATTACTTCAAATTCATCTCTTAAATTTGGAGCAAATCCACCTTCATCGCCTACTGCAATAGAATGACCTTTTGCTTTTAATTCTTTAGCTAACTGATGATATACTTCACTGCACCATCTATAAGCTTCTTTAAACGTAGGTGCTCCAACTGGCATTATCATAAACTCCTGAACATCAACAGTGTTTGATGCATGTTCACCTCCATTTAAGATGTTCATCATTGGAACTGGCAAAACATTACCATTAATTCCACCTAAGAATTTATGCAAAGGAATATTAAGAGATTTAGCCGCAGCATTTGCACATGCTATTGATACTGCTAATATAGCATTGGCACCCAATTTACTTTTATCTTTTGTACCATCTAAATCCATCATAGCTTTTTCTATAGAATATATGTCAGAGGCATCCTTGCCTTCTAAAACGTCGTTAATTAGGGTATTAACATTGTTTACTGCTTTCGATACACCTTTACCACCAAATTTGCCTTTATCACCGTCTCTAAGCTCTAAAGCCTCAAAAATTCCAGTTGACGCCCCACTTGGTGTATCACCAATGCCTATTATACCATTATCCAATAATACTTCGGCTTCAACAGTTGGATTGCCCCTAGAATCTAATATTTCTCTTCCCATTACTTTAACTATTTTCAATCTCATAATCAGTCTCCTTAATATTAAAATAACAACTCTTAGAATATTATAACTCAATTTAGTTAATAATTAAAGTACTAAAGTGACATATTAGCTATTAAAGTTTCTATTTTATCAACAATAATTAAGGTATTAAAGCTATCACTATCCATATCATCTAATATAGAATCTAACAGTGCTTTTTCGCCATATTTGAAATTTACTGATATTTCATTTATTAAAGTTTTTATTTTTTCATATAATCCTTTATTCTCAAAATCCGGGTAATATATTAGTTTTATATCAAAATTGTCCTTTCTGATGTATATGTTATCTCTATTTATTAGGTAATCTTCAGGAAAAATAAGATGGTTTTCATTAATTTCTTCATAAATCAGTATTTTTTTAATCAGCTGCAATGCTTCTTTAATATTTAATTCTTTCATATCTGCATTTTTATATTCATCTATGTCATAAACTAAAACTAATTCATCATCACACTCGATTATATTTGTTTTTAGAAATGTTCTGTCATAATTCATATTAATAATGTCAATAATAAATTCTGGTATTGAATTTTGCGGAACCACTTCTCTTCTAACTGTTTTCATTTTATCCTCCACATTTTAAACAAGGTACATATCCTCGTTCAATAGCCACTTTTTTATCAATTTTAAAATATTCTCTTTCAATCAAATCACAATCTCCCATATGATAATTTGTACCTGTCTTGGGGAAAATATATACTATATCACCTAAATTTGCATTATCACTATTACATATATCACAGGGGGTATATTTTTTTAATATATAATTAGTCAATAATAACGGTTCATATGATTTTTGAACTAAATAACAATTTTTATTGTGGTAGCATTCGCCGTAATTAGGGAATATGTATACCACTTCAGAATTATCGTTAGTAAAATCTACCCTTGTAAGTGAATCTCTATCCCTAATTTCACCAATATAACTTCTAGTCATAATTTTCAGTTCCAAATTGGTATTTTTACTAATGAATCCTAAAGGATTCTTATATTCTACATCTATATTAACATCTATAATGTCATTTATACCTTTATAGCTTTCATGGTAACGATATTTTATGATATTTAAACTTTTTATATTATGATTTTCATCATATATTCTCTCTTTTACTTTGATTGGGAACACAGGATTTATTTTTATTTCTCTAGATTCTATAGCAACAAGTCGCATTTCATCACATACTGAAAACACTACGTTTTCACAAGTAGAATACATTAATATTATAGTAGTTAAAACTAATAATGCTATTAAATAAAATGGTAAACATATTGTTGTTTCTACAATATAACTCCCTTTATTATTAGTATTCCATTTCAACTTTATATTTTTTCCCATTCGCCATCACACTGTAACTTATACCGTTATAGTACTCTTTCCAATTAAAATCATCATAGTATCTATATTTCATATTTATTTGAATTAAATCCATTATTCTTAAAAGCCTTTTATTTTCATTTTCTAAACTTAGATACATAAATAAGTACTCTTCATAGTTTAGTCCCCCAATTCTTTCTTTTGTGCTGTTTTTACTGTCTTTTGTCCCTTTATTAAACTCACTTATTAGATCCTTTTCTTCATCATTTAATCTATCAAGCAATTCATTACTTCCCAAAAGTAAATCAATATCTGTTTCCCATGTATCTTTGGTTTTTATCAATGGAACATTTTCTCCTTTTAGTAAGTATTCCATATCATATTTAGTTTCTAGAAGTGACCAACTTTCCATAATTAGAAATTGTGTCGCTAAACACCATGGACCTGGGCATACTGTCTCCGCCAACGCAAGAGACATCTTTCTTTTTTCATGATCTTTGTACAAATATGCTAGGTTTAAAGCATTTCTAAGAAAACAAATCTTTCTTTTTACAGATTTAAAGTTGGACTTATCATCCATATCTCCTACTATAATATACTCCCATTCATTTCTAAATAAGCATTCCATATTGTTATTATTATACACATGGTTATTAAAATGCTTTGATATATAAGAAAGTTCCGTGCAGCCATTTATGATATCATCATAATTCATTCCATTTGATATCATCTCATAAAGAACATTTGAACTACCCTCCGCTATTAGACTTAAAGATGGTAAGGTCTCTATCACTGCTTTATTTCGGATAACAGTTTCTTCATTTTCATCGTTCCAAAGGCTTCCTTCTTGCCTATTTATATTTAATGTATCTAACTTAATAGCTTTTTTAATATTTTTAGGCAATACCATTCTTCTATCATTCAAATTGCATTTTACACCTTGGTATTTAATACTGTTTCGATTATCAAAGGTATATTTACAGTACTTGCCAATCTTGTTATTAATATCACTCTCATGTCCAAAGTAAGCCATTATTCCATAATCATTGTAAAGATGCACGTCATATTCCGATAATACTGCCTTAGCCCATAAAACCGACAAAGAATTAATTTCACTTCCAGCAGTTTTTATTTTAGCCATGTTTATAAATGAGCAAATCATAATAGACATAATTGAAAATAGAATTGTTAATAAAACCAATGAAGAGCCCCTATTATTCAATCAAATCACCTGCCAGTATAATATCTGTTTCATTATATTTATAATATGACGAAGACATGCTATAACTTATTCCATCAATCAGAATTGTATTATCAAAGAATTCAACACTATCCTTTTGGCTTACTACATCAACAAGTTTATTATTCTCAGAGAATGCTTCTTCAATGATTTGATCATGCATATCTACTCTTGTTTCCATTATTTGGTAATAGTAAACAGTGAATCTTATTAAAACAAAAGTTATCATAAGAATAATTGGTATAGTTATTGTGGCTTCTACAATTTCTTCACCACGTTTACTATTTTTTAAACTGTTAAAAATTGCTAGCATCTAAATTACTAAAAGTTTCGTTTACAAAAGATGTTATTTCGCTTTTAAATATAATTCCTAAACCTACTGCCACAGCAATTAATATCGCTGCTTGAATTAGTTCCATTCCGTCCTTTTTTTTAAAAATATTCATACTCACACTCCTTTACATATTCATTATTGCTGGCGCCATAGTCACTAATACCAATATTAACAGTAAAAGCCCCAATGGCAAAGTCATCTTTGTTTCGATGTATTTACCATTTTCTCTAGCTATAGTTTTTCTCATGTTCCATAAATATTGGCTTTCTAACTCAATTTTTTCTCTAATATCACTCCCCCTCTCCAGATTTTCAATGTTTATCATTGAGATTCTGCTTAATTCTTTAATCTTAATACGATTAGCATACCTGTTAAATGTTAATATAACATTTTCATTTTTATTTTCTGACTCCATTAATAATTCAATAAGGTCTCTTTTAAATTCACTAATATTTGAATCATCTTCACTTTTGTAGTTTGAAATTATCCTTTTTATACAATCATTTAATATAAGCCCGCTATTTAATAATAATACTAACTGATTGCTAAATCTTGGTAATTCGCTCAAGATTTCCTTTTTATATAACTCTTTTTCTTTTATAATTTTGCTATCTTTACTTTTGATTGTTATTATGATTAAAAGTACTGCGATTACTATATATATTATATTACTATAATCCTTTTCATTTTTTACTTGCCACCTTATTTTATCACCATTTTCAAGCTCATTTGGTAAAATTATTTTTTCAGAATTTTGAGCATCGATTTGTTCAGTGATTTCAAGCACTTGTTTTTCAAAAATGTTCTCTGGTTTTTTCTCTATTTCCTTAACTTCTTTTTTAATTCTATTATCAATATTAACCCTTGTTTCTACTGCTTGCCCATCATCATTAATTACATATAATTTATATTCATGCAATAAGTCATCGTTGGGAGTATTTATACCTAATAAATCTCCTTTTTCATTAGTTATGTATATATCACCCAACGATTTAGACTTAATAGCATTTACTGCTAACATAATTATAGTTAATACTATGATTACTAATATTCTGTTTATCAATTTTTTATTATATTCCATCACACACTTCATACTTTCATACTGGTAATATTATCAACTAATTTATAAACTAATAAATAAGATATTAGCACAATAGTCATAATTATATTACCTTTTAAATTGATATACAGTACATTTATATAGTCAGCAGCACATATATTTAAAAACAGTAATACTGCCATAGGCATCATTAAAATTATTATTCCTTCCTTCTTTTTCCTGTTAATTATCTCGTTTATTTCCTTCTCTATAGTCATTTTATCAATTATTACTCTAGAGGCTTTATTCATCGCCAGCACCATATTAGCACCTGTATATTTGCATGTTTCATACATTTCAACAAAATCATATACATCCTCAATATTTGCTCGTTTTGCGAAATTTTTAAGAACCACTACATCATCTGTATATTCCATTTTCCCATACATATAATCAATTTCACCAATTAATACAGACCTATCACCATATATGTTTTCAATTACATCCTTTGATTTTTTTAATGAGTACCTAAGTGAATAATTAGTCGCCATTAAAGAAGCCATATTAAAGAGCAAATCTTTAAATTCTTCCATTAAAATTGCTTTTCTCTTTTTGACTTTGAATTGCTTTACTTTTTTTATGCTAATTGGTAAAAAAATTAGATTTACAAACGAAAATACCAATTTATGATAAAATAAAATTGAATCAATTGCTGAAAACAACGTAAAAATTATTATAAATAATGTAATTTCCATTTTTGTAAACGTATATTCGTTATAATCTATCACTTTGAGCCCATTTCTTTAATTTATCATCATTTTTTAAATCATTTTCAGTTTTAACTAGTACGCCCTCTTCACTAGTTTCATACATTACATTTGTTATATAATCATCATTCTCTAAATCAACAAGTTCCACTACCTCAACTACTTTTCTTCTCCCTTTTCCGTCTCTTTCTAGATGTATAAGAATTTCCAATGAATCTGCTATCTGTTTTTTTATTGAAATTAAAGGTATATCCAAACTCATTAAATACATCGCTTCCAATCTATTTAACATCCCCATTGCAGAGCTAGCATGACCTGTTGACATGCTTCCAGAATGACCCGTTGACATGGCTTGTATCATATCTTTTATTTCATCACCTCTCACTTCTCCAACAATTATTCGATCAGGCCTCATCCTTAAACTGGTTTTTATTAGCATAGACATGTTTACCGCTCCTTTACCAACAGAATTGGAACTTTTACATTCCATATGCACAACATTATTTATATTTTCTATTTTAAGCTCTGCTGAATCCTCTATCACTATTATTCTTTCTTTTTCTTTGTCTACAAATCCTGCTAGTGCGTTTAAAAATGTTGTTTTACCACTGCTAGTAGAACCTGATATCATAATGTTATATCTTGATTTTACGATTTTTTCTAAAAAATTTGCGCAATCACAAGTTAGTGTATTAAATTCAATTAATTGATTCATTGTTATAGAATTCTTATTAAATTTTCTTATAGTTAATATGGGACCATTTAAAGCAACACTTTTCAAAACTCCATTTACCCTAAATCCATTTTCTAATCTTGCATCTACTATAGGGTTTACTTCATTTATTTCCCTATGAACATCACTTGCGAACAACCTTATCATATCTTCTAGTTCTTTTTCCGATAAAAACCTATTTATTGCTTCAGATATTTCTCCATTCTTTTCAATAAATATATCAAAAGGGCCATTTACCATGATTTCGTTTATTTTCTCATCATTTAATAACGGTTCCAAAATACCATATTTACTATTTACTCTTAAAAGAATATCGTCGATTAATCTATATATATCTCCTGCGTCAATATCATCAATATATTCAGATTCAAATAACAAATTTTCAATGTACTCTAGTTTATCGCTTTTTTCTATTCCATTAGTTTCATCCTTAACTTTAGCTACAATTTCTAGTATTACTTGATTATATATATCAGAATTTTTTATCATAATAAATTGCCTTTTTCATAATCTTTTCAATAATTTTATTAGTATCATATGTTTTTACTGTTTCATCTCCACTTTCAATTTTTTCTATTATTTCTTCATCTCCCAACTTACATTTATTCTTTAAATTCTTAATTAATCTTAAATTTTTCCTTTCATATATTATTATTCTAAAATCACTAATTTTAATTAAATTTAAGTTATTTTTATTTAAGCAATTACCAATATCAAAAATAATAACATCAAAAATGTTGTTTATTAATACATCTAAAAAATGCTCGAAATCCTCTGGTCTAATGTCTATCAACGGATTAAATATTTCATTATTTTTAATCCTGTAAATTCCATGAATATCATTAAAAAAGAACGATTCTGGTTCGATTGCTTTATTTGTATTAACATAATACATGAAACGTTTAAAGCTGTAATTGAAATTCAGTTCTTCCTTACTTTCTAAATCTATATACTTTAATGGTACTATCAATACTTTGTTTTTAGTCCCTGATGATAAACGATCTCCTATCTTTTTAGCATATTTACCACATTGCTTTACATTATCATCGCTAAAAACTGTTACCATAACACCATTTCCCTTATGTACTTCGGTAATTTCATTATATCTGTAATAAAACCACATTAAATCTGTTATCAGATATCTAAAACCTTTGTATTTAAATAATTTATTTATATCTGTTTTGCAGTCATTAACATTGTCTTCTTCGATATTTTTAACTAAAAACACCCATTTATCAAAATTCTTTAATTTGAATTTATTACTAAACTCATAAAATTCATAGTCAGTAATAGCAACATCAAATTGTTCTTCTTCTTTAAAATTATCGACTTTAACCAGTAAGATTATTTCTTCTCTACTGCCAGTAATTTTACGGCACAGTGCTTTGCAATAATTTTCATCTTTTAGAAATATTAATATTCTCATACATCCTCCATATATAAAATATACCATTTGTATTTTTCACTTACAGTACAATATTAATAACTAAAAAAGCCAGATTTCCCAAGGATAATCTAGCTTTAATATAAATTATTTGCAAATAAAGAAGCACCCTATAGGTGCTTATGGTGCGCGATAAGGGACTTGAACCCCTACGGTCTCCCGCTAGATCCTAAATCTAGTGCGTCTGCCAATTCCGCCAATCGCGCATATATATGGTGACCCCACCGGGAATCGAACCCGGGTTACCGCCGTGAAAGGGCGATGTCTTAACCGCTTGACCATGGGGCCATATTGAAAAACCGGCAACTTCCTACTTTCCCAGGCAGTTGCCCACCAAGTATTATCAGCGCTAAAGAGCTTAACTACTGTGTTCGAGATGGGAACAGGTGTTGCCTCTTTGCTATTGTCACCGGATTT
>Ga0102929_1000300_pt1 | contig 28617 bp, 25 predicted proteins | sample SalPonR1_B_D2_MG_FD_78510 | JGI IMG/M metagenome (GOLD analysis project Ga0102929, IMG submission 78510) | Salt pond soil microbial communities from South San Francisco under conditions of wetland restoration - Salt Pond MetaG R1_B_D2_MG | ecosystem: Environmental > Aquatic > Marine > Intertidal... | reverse complement strand
TTCTCGATCAGGGCCATTTCCAGCGCCCAATCTTCAGAGACGTCCTGAATCACGACCGGTACATCTTTCAGTCCGGCCTTTTGTGCGGCTCGCCAACGGCGTTCACCGGCGATGATCTGGTAGTGATCTTCAGCCTGGCGCACGACCAGCGGCTGAATAACCCCCTTCTCACGGACCGATGCCACCAATTCAGCCATTTTGGCGTCATCGAAGGTTTTCCGCGGCTGTTGCTGGTGGGGTCGTAAATCCTCGATCGGACAGAGGAAATATTTATGCCGCCCTTCCTGGGCTGCCGATGTCAGGAGGGCTCCGATACCCTTGCCGAGAGCAGGTCGTTTTACCATATCATGGTTCCGTACGGATGATTTCGCGGGCGAGAGCCAGGTAGGCGGCGGCGCCGCTGGAGGAAATGTCATACAACAGGGCCGGCAGGCCATGGCTCGGCGCCTCGGAGAGGCGCACGTTACGCGGGATGACGGCTTGAAACACCTTTGCCGAAAAGTGCTGGCGGATCTCTTCGCTGACCTGATGCGACAAATTGTTGCGGGAATCGAACATGGTCAGCAGGATACCGCGGATGACCAGAGCGGGATTCAGTTCTTTCTGGATCAACCGGATGGTGTTCATCAGTTGGCTGAGCCCCTCCATGGCGTAGTATTCACATTGCAGCGGAATCAGAACGGCATGGGCGGCGGTCAGGGCATTGATCGTCAACAGCCCCAGCGAGGGCGGGCAGTCGATAAGGATATAATCGTATTCCTCGACGACCCCCCTGAGGGCGGTCTTGAGCTTGCTTTCCCTGGCGAGAGCCGAAATCAGCTCCACCTCGGCGCCGATCAGGTCAGGGTTTGCGGGCAGCAGGTGCAGCGGCGCCAGCGCCGTCTGCTGCAAGACGTCTGCCGCTGCCGTGTCCCCGAGCAGAGCATGGTAGACGGTCTCCTGCAGGTCATGGATATCAATGCCGACGCCGCTGGTCGCATTGGCCTGCGGGTCCAGATCGACCAACAGGGTCCGCTTCTCAGCCGCAGCCAGGGACGCCGCCAAATTGACGGCGGTCGTGGTCTTGCCGACCCCGCCCTTTTGGTTGGCGATGGCAATAATCTGTGCCAAACCCCAAGTCTCCTTGCTTGTTGAATAGAACCCCTGCAGAAGTCGCTCAGATTACCATAAGCTCCTGGATCAGGGAAGGAAATTTCCCGCTCCCGCTATTACCGCAAGATGTGGAAAATCGATTCGATGAAACTACTACATATAGGGTGATTCCCCTACTCTTTGGTTAAAATCAGCAGCCACCGGGCAGCGCCTGTGATCGGCAGTTCGCTTCCTTCCGAGCGCCACCGCCATCCCCCTGCGGCAAGATTTTCCCGACAGGCGTCAAGTTCGCCGGGACCCTCAGGGCCTTTCATGGCCAACAGCCTGCCCCCGCTGCGGAGCAGAGGTCCGGCCAGTTTTGCGAGATGTTCCAGGCTGGCAACGGCGCGCGCCGTTGCCAGATCGAAGGAGGCGGCCAAGGCAGGCTCTGAGCGACAGGTTTCAAGCCGCCCATGTACGGCCGCATACTGTCGGAGATTGAGGGTCCGCGCCACGTGCCGCTGAAAAAAGACTTTTTTGGCCACGGCATCCACCGTAACCACCTCAAGATCCGGCCTGACGATTTTCAGCGGCAGCGAGGGAAAACCCGCTCCCGAGCCGATATCCAGAAGCCGGCCGGTTGCCGGCACGTGCGGCAGGAGCAGCAAAGAGTCGACCAAATGTTTTTCAACGACCTCGTCCCAAGCTGTGATCGCTGTCAGGTTGCGGCTGCGGTTCCAGCGCAGGAGCTCCTCGCCCAACCAATTCAGCTGACTGACTTGGTCAGCGCTCACCATAAGCTTCTGCCGGCGCAGCAAGTCCGGCAGCAAAAAGGGGTTGCCGGCCATAATCAGCGCTTGAGCTTGACGGCCAGAATGGCGATTGCGGCCGGGGTGACACCCGGGATCCGACCGGCCTGGCCCAAGGTCCGGGGCCGACCCTTTTTCAGTTTTTCGCGAACCTCGGCCGAGAGCCCGGCAACGGCATCGTAATCGAAGTCTACCGGAATCGACTGGTTTTCCTGTTTCCGGAAGCGGGCCACCTGGTCCAGCTGCCGATCGATATAACCAGCGTACTTGACTGAAATTTCAAGTTCTTCCCGGACTTCAGCGGACAGCGCCGACAACCGCGTATCCACAAACAGCAGATCATCAAGCCGGACCTCCGGACGACGCAGGAGTTCTTCCAGAGAGGCTCCGTTTTTCAGGGAACCAATCGGCAGTCTTGCCAAAATCTGCCGATCTGAGGGCCCCACCCGAACTTCTCGCAGGCATTGCCCTCCAGATTCAAGAGCCTGCTTCTTGATGCGAACGCGCTCCAGGCGCTCGGCTGACAGCAGGCCGACTTCGCGACCGATTTCGCTCAGGCGCAGATCGGCATTGCCCTCCCGGAGCAGCAGCCGGTATTCGGCCCGCGAGGTAAACATTCGATAAGGTTCTGCGGCACCGAGGGTCACCAGATCATCGATGAGCACCCCGATATAAGCCTGGTCCCGGCCCAGGGTCAGCGGCGGCTGTTCCAGATTGCGGCGCACCGCGTTAATGCCGGCGATCAACCCCTGGGCAGCAGCCTCCTCGTACCCGGAGGTGCCGTTGATCTGACCGGCATGGTACAGGCCGTTTATCTGCTTGGTTTCAAGGGAGGGGTAAAGCTGAATCGGATCAACGTAATCGTACTCAATGGCATATCCCGGGCGCATGACCTTGACCCGCTCCAGGCCCGTAATTGTCTGCAGAAAACCGATCTGCACATCCAACGGCAACGAGGTCGGCAAACCATTGGCGTAAATTTCACCGCTGGTCAGACTTTCCGGCTCGAGGAAAATCTGATGATGATCCTTCTCCGGGAACCTTACGACCTTGTCTTCGATCGAAGGACAATAGCGCGGACCGACCCCTTCGATAACTCCCGAGTACAGCGGCGAACGGTCCAATCCCCTGCGAATAACTTCGTGGGTCTCCGGGTTGGTATGGGTTATGTAGCAAGCAACCTGGGTTTGGCTGATTTCTTTGGTTTCGGCGGAAAAAGGCCGCGGTGCGACATCACCGGGTTGGGCTTCAAGCCTGCTGAAGTCGATCGAATCCGCATCCAGCCGCGGCGGTGTGCCGGTTTTCAGCCGACCGACCTTAAACCCAAGCTCGCGCAGGCAATCGGAAAGGGATTCCGCAGGCGGTTCTCCCGCCCTGCCGCCGGGATAATTCACCAGACCGACATGGATTAGACCATGCATAAAGGTTCCCGTGGTAAGAACGACTGCTCGGGCCGGATATTTCGCTTCCCTGGTTGCCACACCGCAGATGCTGCCGTTGTCGATCATCAGCCCCATGACCTGTCCCTGCTTCAGGTCAAGATTCTCCTGCCCTTCGATCACCTGCTTCATCCGCCGGCTGTACAAGTGGCGATCGGCCTGTGCTCGTGAGGCCTGCACAGCCGGGCCTTTTTTGGTGTTCAGCACCCGAAACTGGATTCCGGTAACATCGATGTTCCGCGCCATTTCTCCACCCAGGGCGTCGATTTCTTTCACCAAGTGTCCCTTGGCCAGACCGCCGATCGCCGGATTACAGGACATCTGGGCAATGGTGTCTAGATGGATGGTCAGCAGCAAGGTGCGCTGGCCCATACGGGCGGCCGCCAGGGCGGCTTCACAACCGGCATGGCCGGCGCCCACCACAACGATGTCGTAAACATCTGACATTATAGAAAAGTCCTAAAAACAAAGAAAAAGCAGAGCAAAGAAATTCATCCTTGTTTCACGTGAAACATACCTTCACTTGCCAATGCAGAAGCGGCTGAAAATTTGGTCGAGAATTTCATCGGGAGTGGTTTCCCCGGTAATCTGCCCCAAAGCATCGAGAGCCTCTCGGATTTCCAAAGCAAGACATTCCAATGGCACTTCTTCCACAACAAGTCGTCTGCTCCGCGCCACGGCCTCTTGGCTACGCAGCAGGGCATCGCGATGACGTCTTTCACTGATCATGACATCTTCGGCCGCTTCCTGGCCGGCACCGCCGCCAAGCCGCGCCACCACGGCCTCCTGAAGCTCGCCCAAACCGGATCGTTCCAGCACGGAGACCTGTATTGGGTCGGCGAAAGCCGTAAAAGCGGACCGATCACAGGATAGCCCGAGGTCTGCCTTGTTGAGAACGACCAGCGTTCGTGCAGAGTCGCAGAGGCGCAGCGCCATCCGGTCTTCATCGGCCAAAGGGTTTGAGCCGTCGATCACCAGGAGAACCAGGTCAGCGGACCCGACCCGCTCGCTGGCCCGGCGTACCCCTTCCTTTTCAATCGGATCAAGGGTTTCCCTGACTCCGGCAGTGTCGATCAGGCGAACCGGGAACCCGCCCAGCACCAGCTGTTCTTCAACCGTGTCCCGGGTCGTGCCGGGAACGTCGGTGACAATGACCCGGGACTGTCCCAGCAGAGCATTCATCAGCGAACTCTTGCCGACGTTGGGTTTACCGAGAATCAAAACACTGATGCCATCGCGCAGGGCTCGCCCCGTATCGAAGCTGCTCGCCAAAGTTGCCATGTCAGCAGCCAGAGACCTGAGGCCTTCGCCCAGCCAAGGGTGATCGAGCGCCCCGACTTCATCACCGGGAAAATCGATGTGCGCCTCGACCAGGGCCAGCATTTCCTTGAGCCGGTCGGCATAGTCATGAATCAACCGGGAGAGTCGTCCGTCGAGCTGGGAGAGGGCAACCCGGGCGGCCTGTGCCGAGCGAGCCCCGATCAGGTCGGCAACCGCCTCGGCCTGAGCAAGATCGAGGCGCCCGTTCAGAAAAGCCCGTTCGGTGAATTCCCCGGGCCTGGCCATCCTTAACCCCGCGTCCAGAAAGAGGTCCAGAACGCCGCGCAGAACTTGACTGCCCCCATGGCAATGCACCTCAACCACGTTTTCCCCTGTATAGGAATGGGGAGCGCGCATGATCACGGCCAGCACCTCATCAACCAGGTCGCCGTTTTTGCGGCAGAGCTGTCCATAATAAAGCTGGTGGGAGCGCATCTCGGCTGGTGGGACAGAGCTTCTGAAAAAAGGATTCAGAAGGTCCTCGACCCCAGCCCCGGACAAACGAACGATGGCGACCCCGCCCTCACCGGGCGGGGTCGCCGGAGCGATGATCATATCCGAGAGTTGTCTCGTCATGCTTTGCATCCTGCCGTCCCGGCAGACCCGGACCGGTGTGGGCGATGTCAGGCTTTGCGATGGATGTAATACTGCTGCACGATCGTCAACAGGTTGTTGACCAGCCAGTAGATAACCAGTCCGGAGGGAAAATTCAGAAACATAAAGGTGAACACGACCGGCAGAAAGGTCATGATCTTGGCCTGCATCGGATCACCGGAGACCGGCGTCAGTTTTTGCTGCACAAACATGCTGGCGCCCATCAGGAGCGGGGTAATGTAGTAAGGGTCTTTGGCCGACAGGTCGGTTAGCCAGAAAGCAAAGGGCGCATGCCGCAAGGCGATGGAATCAAGCAGGACTTTGTAGAGGGCGATGAAGACCGGAATCTGGACCAGCATCGGCAGACAGCCGCCCATCGGGTTAACCCGATGTTCTTTGTAAAGTGCCATCAATTCCTTGTTAAGACGCTCCTTATCCGACTTGAAACGCTCCCGAAGCTTCTGCATTTCCGGCTGCAGTTTCTGCATCGATTTCATCGAAGCATAGCTTTTGTGCGTCAACGGCCAGAACAGGATCTTGATGATGATCGTCAAAAGGATAATGGCGAGACCATAATTATGTAAAAATCCATAGAAAAAGGTCAGGACCTGAAGTAGCGGCTTGGACAGGATCTGGAAGAATCCGAAATCGATGGCCTTCTCCAATTGATGATTCTCGGCTTTGAGAATATCGAGTTCCTTGGGCCCGAAAAAAAGAAAGTATTCGAATTGCTGGGCGCCGCCCGGCTGCAGGGTAAAAAAGCCGGTTTCTAAGGTATTGCGGATGAGGTCCTTTTCGCGTGACAAGCGAACCTGATCAGCCGAATCCTGCAAAGGCACAATAACATCAAGAAAATACTTGGATTGAATAGAGGTCCAGACGATATTTTCCGTGTACGTCGGAGTTTCTTCGTCCAGCTTCTTGACCTTGACCTTTTCGAGATCGTTGCCGACCAGGGTCACCGGTCCGGCAAAAGAGTAGGCGGGGCGGTCGGCGTCATCGTCCCAGTATTTGACCAGAGACAGTTCAAGATCGCCGGTCAGGGGAGCAGTCGCCAGATTACGGACCCGGGTTGCGAAATCGATTGAATAGTGACCATCCTGGATAATAAACGTCTTGGTAATTTCAAGACCGGAAGGGGTGATGCTCCTGAATTGTAGAGTTTTCTTTCCCCCGTCGGACAACTCTATGGAATCACTAGTTAAATCAACCTCATAAGAGGCATCCCGAGCCAGGGCAAACCCTTCCGTACCCACCGTCTGCAGCGTTGCATAACGCAGGGAATCGGCGTTGATCAGCTGGACCTGCGGCGATTGAGGATCGGCAGCGTTCTGATATTCCTTGAGTTTGAAGGAGGTCAGTCGCGCTCCGGAGGAGGAAAACTCCGCCGTGTACAAAGACGTATCGATCGAAATAGTGCGATCCGCGGCCTGGGTTGTTTCAATCTCGCTGGGCGGCGTTGTTGTGATCTGATTGGTGTCCGTTTGCGGCCCTGCTTCGTCAACAGGGGCCGAAATATTATTATTGGTGCTCTTCGCTGTTTCCACCTCTTCGCTCAGTGCCGCTTGCTCCCCGGAGCCCGGCTGACTGCTCTGCTGGGGCGGAAAAAGCAAGGTGAAACCCATCCAGACAGCCAGCATCAGGACCAGGGCGATGATCACATTCTTGTTTTCATTCATGATGGAAGACTGCTCCTGTCAATCTCTGGCCGCATTTTTACTCCGCAGGATCATAGCCACCCGGATGCCAGGGGTGACAACGCAAGATCCGCCGCAGTCCCATCCAGGTCCCTCTGAGGATGCCGAAATGAACGACTGCGTCACGGGTATAACTGGAACATGTGGGATAAAAGCGGCAGGACGGGGGCTTAAAGGGAGAAATAAATAGCTGGTAGCAGCGGATCATCAGCAGTACCAGCCGTTCAAGCATGTTTCTTGCCCTCCAGGCATTGCAAAACACTGCTGAGTTCCTGGTCGAGTTTATCGTGAGAAATGGAACCGGCATGTCGCTTGGCGACGATGTTGATATCCAGTGAGGGCAGCGCCTCGACAGGCAGGTGCCTGAAATATTCCCTGATCCATCGTTTGAGACGATTTCTGCAGACCGCATTGCCGACCTTGCGACTGACCGTCATACCCAGACGGGCGTTGGTCGCGGTTCCCGCAGCAATGATAATGATCAGGTGTTCCGTATGATGTCTGCGCCCCTGCCGCCAGACCCAATCATATTCCCTGGAGTTGTGCAATCGGCTTTCCGCTGGAAAATGAAACATGGCCTCGCCGGTGGAGATGCCCGGAGTTTGGTCTGGACAAGCTTTTTTTATTTCACCGGAGTGGAAACCGCCAGTCGCTTGCGCCCTTTGGCCCGGCGCCGTTTCAGGACATTGGCCCCTCCGGCGCTGCGCATCCTTTTCCGGAAACCATGGGTCCGCTTGCGGCGTATGCGGCTTGGTTGATAGGTTCTTTTCATGACGCTGTTCAACTCCTTGTTTTATCTGGACAGGACGAATATTTTTCTTACGCTATGCAAAGAAGCAGTTTTAAACATAATTTTCAGGCAAAGTCAAGAATCAAAAACCTGACCAGATTCCCTTCCCTTGCCGGGTGCCGTAGATTTCCCTTGCAAAAAACAATGGCCTTTGCTACTTTTAAGCGGCATGAGGATCATCCCATTTGTTATTTATAAATCCTTGAAATTAGATGTATTTTCAGGTTATCCACACGCGTTGAAAAGTATGTGGATAATCCTTTTTCTGCAGAATTTTCGGCACGCTCAGTTTGTATGGATTCGGGTATGAGTAAACTTTGGCAAGATACGCTTGAACAGCTTGAATCCAATCTCAATCCCCAGCATTACAATACCTGGATAAAACCCCTGAAACTGGTCAAGCAGGAACAGGATGTCATTATCCTCGAAGTTCCCAATCGTTTTGTTCTGGACTGGGTCCGGGATAATTATGCCAGGCTCATCAAGGACATTCTCACGGAACTTTCCGCGGTCGCTTATTCCCTCCACTTCGAAGTCGCCGACTTCGATGGAAAGTCCAGCCTTCCTGAATCACGAAATACCCAGTCACCGACGCCAAGCCGCAACAACGCCCCCAAGGCTGCGGTTGATCACCAAAATGGCTTGAACCTCAACCGTAAATATACATTCGATGAATTCGTCTCCGGTTCTTCCAACCAGTTTGCCTGTGCCGCAGCCCTGGCTGTGGCTAACAACCCGGCAACGACCTATAACCCGTTGTTCATTTATGGCGGAGTCGGTCTGGGTAAAACCCACCTGGTAAACGCGATCGGCAATTTGGTGTTAAAAAAATCCCCAGGAAACAGGATATGCTATTACACCTCAGAAAAGTTCATGAACGAACTGATCAATTCACTCCGCTACAACCGCATGGACGAATTTCGTAACAAGTTTCGTTCGATGGATATTCTCCTGATCGACGATATTCAGTTTATTGCTGGCAAGGAACGAACTCAGGAGGAGTTTTTTCATACATTCAACGCCCTTTATGAGTCTCATAAGCAGATTGTCGTCACCTCTGATAAATTTCCCAAGGAAATTCCCGGTCTCGAAGACCGGCTCAGATCCCGGTTCGAATGGGGTTTGATCGCCGACATTCAGCCGCCGGACGTAGAAACCAAGCAGGCGATCCTCAAGATGAAGGCCGAACAAAACCACATCGACCTGCCTGAAGACGTGGCTTCTTTTTTAGCCAATTCCATTTGCAGCAACGTCAGGGAACTGGAAGGCTACCTGATTCGCATCGGAGCTTATGCCAGCTTGACTTCGACCGCGATCAACCTGCAGATGGCCCGCGACGTTCTCAAAGACATTCTGATTGAAAAGAACAAAGAATTAAGTGTCGAAGAGATTCTCAAGCGGGTCAGTTCCCATTTCAATGTAAAAGTATCCGACATCAAATCATCCCGCCGTCATAAGGCCATCGTTCTTCCCAGGCAGGTCGCCATGTACCTGGCACGACAGTTGACTTCGGCATCCTATCCGGAAATCGGTGAAAAGTTCGGCGGCAAGGATCACTCGACGATCATTCACGCCATCAACAAGATCGAGAAATTGGCAGGAGAAGATTACAGTTTACGCAAGAATTTGGATTTACTTAGAAAAAATCTGTCTGAATAGAAACTTTCCAGGTCGTGCAAAACAGGTGGACAGTCTTGGGGATAAATCGCAGAAAAATATTTTTCCTTATTTTTTTCCCAAACTTTCCACAGCAGATTCTCCTCACAGATAAACAGGACAAGTGACTGGAAAAAAGGAGTTAAATTCGGTTACCAACAAATTCACAGGCAACTATTACTACTACTGTCTTTAAAGAATCTTAAAACAATAATAATAAGACCTGTGAACAGGAGTCGCTCATGAACTTCACCATCGAAAAAGACGTGTTTCTCAAAGCCCTCGGTCGCGTCCAGGGAATCGTCGAAAAACGCAATACCATTCCGGTGCTCTCCAATGTTCTTCTCGAAGGTGGCGATGGTGAACTCCACCTGACAGCAACAGATCTGGAAGTCGGCATGCGTTCCAGCTATCCGGCGAACATTCGCAAACAGGGTCAGATTACCGTCTCTGCCAAAAAACTCTATGAAATAATAAAAGAACTTCCGGATCGGGAAATCAATTTTTCTGCCAAGGAAAATTGCTGGATCGAGGTGACCTGTGGCAAAGCCCAGTTCAACGTCGTTGGCCTTGCCGCAGAGGAGTTTCCTCATTTTCCCCAACCGGAGGAAGGCAATTTCATACAGATTCCGAGTCCAACCTGCAAGGAGATGATCGAGAAGACATTTTATGCCGTTTCCCATGACGAAGGTAAATACAACCTGAACGGCATTTTTCTTCAGGCCCTGAACGACAATCAGGCTCTGCGAATGGTGGCCACCGACGGCCACCGCCTGTCGATGATTGACAGGGATATCACCTCCCCTTCCTGCGAGGAACTTCGCAAGGGGGTTATTCTGCCGCGGAAAGGCTTGCTGGAACTCAAGAAACTGGCTAAAGAAGGCGGAGCGGATCTGGGCCTCGGCTTTATGGATAATACGGCCGTGATCAAAAAAGACCAGACAGTCATTATCATGCGTCTGGTCGATGGTGAATTTCCCGATTATGAAAGAGTCATACCGAAAAATAACGAGCAGGAAATGAGAGTTGCCGTAGATCCCCTGCTGCACGCTTTGCGCCGCATGATTATCCTGTCCAGTGAAAAATCGAGAGGCGTGAAAATGCAGTTGAAGAAGGGCCTGCTCGAACTCTCGTCTTCCAATCCCGAACTCGGTGATGCTCACGAAGATCTGGATATGGATTACGATGGACCGGATATCTCCATTGGCTTCAATGCTCGTTATCTACTGGATCTACTGCAGGTCCAGAACCAGGAGGAACTCCGGGTGATGCTCAAGGACAATCTTTCTCCCGGCTTGTTTCTTTCGGGACAGGAAGACGGATTTCTGGCAGTTGTCATGCCGATGCGGCTTTAACCCGGTAAAGTAGCGCCTTCATGCCCAGGTTCCACCACGGCCGCAATTCATGTATTTATTAAATTCGTCTGTGCGCGGCTTCCGTAACTTGCGGGATTCTCAGCTAGAATGGGGATCTGGCTTCAATATCCTCTGGGGCGAGAATGCACAGGGAAAAACCAATCTTCTGGAGAGCATTTACCTGCTTGGCCATTTAAAAAGTTTTCGCTCTGCGCGCGGCACGGAATTGATTGCCCATAATGCGGCTAAAGCCGTTCTCGGCGGAGCAATAAAAGCCGCTAATGTTATCAATCGTATCGAACTGGTCCTGGAACAGGGCGGCAGGATTCCCAGCATCAATGGAAAAAAAGTCAGAAAACTGAGCGATTTTCTCGGCTATTTGCGCCCGATCCTGTTTACGCCGGAAGAGATGGAATTAATCAAGGGCTATCCGGCCGGCCGCAGGGCTTTGCTGGACCGCGCTATCGTCCAGCAGGACCCTTTGTACCTGGATCGGGCTCAGGAATTTTATCGCATTCTGAAACAGCGTAATCTACTTTTAAAACAGGAGGCAGGAAGACTGGAGATCGAACCCTGGACCCGTTCCCTGATCGTTGCCGGTGCCGGAATCCGACGACAAAGGTCCGATTTTTTAAAGGACTTCAAACCGCTCTTTCGGGAAGCTTACCAGGAGATCGCCGAAAACCGGGAACAGCCGGAGATCGATTATCCCTATGAAACGAGCGACCGGGAAAATCTGGAGAAGCAACTTCATCATGAATTGGAGAGACAATCCGGTCGTGAAAGGCAGTATAAACAGACCCTGGCGGGTCCTCACCGAGACAATCCGGAATTTTTAATCGATGGTCGACCCTTGCGAACGTTTGGTTCCCAGGGGCAGCAGCGCAGTTTTCTGCTGGCTTTCAAGTCGACCCAGGTGATCAGTCTGGAACGGCAACTTGGGGAATCTCCAGTACTTCTGCTTGATGATTTAACCAGTGAGCTGGATTGGCGCAGACAACAGGGTTTTTTCAAATTTCTCCTGACCCGTCGCGGCCAGGTCTTTATAACCACAACACGGCCAAATATCCTGGGTGATCATGGTCCGGTCGAGGCCCGCTTCTACCAGGTCTTCGATGGCTCGGTGAACATCCAGTGAAGGAAACGAGGCAAGCATGACGCAGAAACTCAACAAAAGCTACGGTGCAGATAGCATCAAGGTGTTGGAGGGTCTTTCGGCCGTCCGAAAAAGACCGGCAATGTACATCGGTTCAACATCGGTGCAGGGTCTTCACCACCTGGTTTACGAGGTCGTGGACAATTCGATCGATGAATCCCTGGCCGGCTACTGTGATGACATCAAGGTCATCATCCACGTTGACAACTCGGTCACCGTCACGGATAACGGCCGGGGCATTCCGGTTGATATGCACAAAACCCAGAAAAAGCCGGCCGCGGAAGTGGTCATGACGGTTCTCCATGCCGGTGGCAAATTCGACAGTGATTCCTACAAGGTTTCCGGAGGCCTGCACGGTGTCGGGGTTTCCGTGGTCAATGCCCTGTCTAGCCGTCTGGAGCTGGAGATTCGCCGAGACGGCAAAGTCTACCGGCAGAACTACGAACGGGGCGTGCCTACCGGACCTCTGATTGAGGACGGCACCACCAAAAGACGGGGAACCCGTATCATATTCTGGCCGGACAGCGAAATCTTTGAAACCACGGATTTCTCTTTCGAGACGCTTTCCCAGCGATTGCGCGAACTGGCTTTCCTCAATGCCGGCGTCAAGATCGAGATTGTTGACGAGCGGAGCGACAAAAGCCACAATTTTCATTATGAAGGCGGCATTCTGTCCTTCGTCGAATATCTGAACCGCGCCCGCAATCCCCTGCATCCAAAACCCATTTTCTTCAGTGGAAGCAGAGAGGGTGTCGATATCGAAGTCGCCATCCAATATACCGACACCTATGATGAGAAAATCTTTTCCTTTGCCAATAACATCAATACCCACGAGGGCGGCACCCATCTGATCGGCTTCAAGGCGGCGTTGACCCGCACCATGAATCACTACGCGACCGCCAACAACCTGTTAAAGAATGTCAAAACCTCCATTTCCGGCGATGACCTGCGGGAGGGCATGGCGGCCGTGATTTCGGTCAAGGTCCCTGATCCCCAGTTCGAAGGGCAGACTAAAACCAAACTTGGTAATTCGGAAATAAAGGGACATGTCGAATCCCTGATGAACGAAAAGCTTGCGGAGTACCTCGAGGAAAACCCGTCGGTAGCCCGCAAGATCCTCGAAAAGGGCATCGAAGCCGCTCGGGCCCGGGAAGCCGCCCGCAAGGCACGCGACCTGACCCGCCGCAAGGGTGCCCTCGAAGGTCTGGCCCTTCCCGGCAAACTGGCCGATTGCCAGGAAAAGGATCCCGCTCTCAGTGAACTCTACCTGGTGGAGGGCGATTCGGCCGGAGGCAGCGCCAAACAGGGACGGGAACGTCGCTACCAGGCAATCCTGCCGTTGAAGGGGAAAATACTCAATGTGGAAAAGGCCCGTTTCGACAAGATGTTGACATCCAATGAAATCCGGACTCTGATCACCGCACTGGGCACCGGCATCGGCAAGGAAGATTTCGATCTCGGCAAGCTTCGCTACCATCGGGTCATCATCATGACCGATGCCGATGTCGACGGTTCGCATATTCGTACCTTGCTGCTGACCTTCTTCTTCCGGCAGATGTCGGAGCTGGTCGAACGCGGCCATCTGTATATCGCCCAACCGCCCCTGTTCAAGATCAAACGGGGCAAGAAGGAACTCTATCTCAAGGATGAGCTGACCCTGCGCGACTATCTTCTGGAAGAAGGGGTCGAGGGGCTGACCCTGGAAATGGAGAAGAGCGGCAAGGTCATGCGCGGCAAGCAGATCATTCCGACCCTGCGCAACATCATCGAGTACAATGAGCATTTCGACAAAATGGTACTCAAGGGAATCAATGCCGAACTGCTGCATATCTTCGTCCGCGGCAAACTTCAGAACGGCTTCGCCGATCTGGTCGATCTCGAGCCGCTGGCAGAAAAGTTGCGGCAAATCGCCCCTGAAGCGGAATTCCAGGTCCAGCAGAATCCGTCGCGGATTCTTTACACCCGTGACAACCTGCGGTATTACATCGATCAGAAGGTCCTGGAAAGCCTTTCGATGTATGAATATAAGCTGCTGCTGCAGGCCTACAAACAGGTCGAGGAAATCTGCCTTGACGAACGGGCGCTGATCTCCAAGGATGGTGAGCCGGAAGCGGTCATTACCGACCGCCAGGATCTGCTCTCCTTCTTCTTCTCACGCGCCAAGAAGGGCCAGTATATTCAGCGCTATAAAGGTCTGGGCGAAATGAATCCCAGCCAGCTCTGGGAGACGACCATGGATCCCGAGAAACGGATTCTGCTGCAGGTCAAGATCGAGGACACCGTCGAGGCCGAGCAGATTTTCACCGTTTTGATGGGCGACCAGGTGGAACCGCGGCGGGAGTTTATCGAACAGAACGCGCTGACGGTTTCCAACCTGGACGTTTGACCAAACCTCTGCGGGGCGCGAGGTCAGGGATTCGGAATTGTTTTTCTGAGAAATTTTTTTTCACCGCCTGGATCGGGGCCATGATTTGTTGGAGATAATAAGCTGATGCTTTCAGAACAGAACCGAATTTCGGTCAATATCGAAGATGAAATGCGCAAGTCCTACATGGACTATGCAATGAGCGTCATTGTCGGACGTGCCCTGCCGGATGTCCGGGACGGCTTGAAGCCGGTGCATCGCCGGGTGCTGTTCGCCATGAACGAACTCGGCAACGAATACAACAAGCCCTACAAGAAATCCGCCCGGGTGGTCGGCGACGTGATCGGTAAATACCATCCGCACGGCGATTCCGCGGTCTATGACACCATCGTCCGCATGGCGCAGGATTTTTCCATGCGGTACCCGCTGGTGGACGGCCAGGGCAATTTCGGTTCGATCGACGGCGATTCGGCGGCGGCCATGCGTTATACCGAAGTCCGCATGGACCGGCTGGCCAGCGAATTACTCAGCGACATCGAAAAAGAAACCGTCGAATTGGGCCCCAACTACGATGAATCGCTTGAGGAACCGCTGGTTCTGCCCTGCAAGTTTCCGAATCTGCTGGTCAATGGATCGGAAGGCATCGCCGTCGGCATGGCCACCAAAATCCCGCCGCACAACATGGGGGAGGTGATTGATGGTCTGGTCGACCTGATCGAGCAGCCCGGGCTGGACAACGAACAGCTGCTGGAGAAAATCCCGGGTCCCGATTTCCCCACCGGGGGGTTCATCCTGGGCCGGGAAGGTATCCGGGAAGCTTACCGGACGGGTCGCGGCATTATTCAGATGCGGGCCCGGGCCATGGTTGAGCAGAACCGGCGGACCGGCCGGGAAAGCATCGTCATTACCGAAATTCCCTACCAGATCAACAAGGCGCGCCTGATCGAAAAGATCGCAGACCTGGTCAGGGATCGCAAAATCGAAGGCATCTCCGATCTGCGGGATGAATCGGATCGCGAAGGCATGCGCATCGTCATCGAGTTGAAGAAAGACATCATTCCGCAAGTGATCATCAACCAGCTCTACAAGATGACGCCCATGCAGTCCTCCTTCGGCATCATCATGCTGGCGATCGTAGCCGGCAAGCCGCGCGTTCTGACCTTGCGCGAGGTCCTTGAACTGTTCATCGAGCACCGCAGGGAGATCGTCACCCGGCGCTGCCTGTTCGACCTGAAAAAGGCCGAAGCCCGAGCCCATGTCCTGGAAGGACTCAAGATCGCCCTCGACAATCTCGACGAAGTCATCCAGGTCATCAAGGCCAGTGCCAACTCTCCCGAAGCCAAGCAGCGGCTGGTCGCCCGCTTCGAACTTTCGGCAATCCAGGCACAGGCCATCCTCGACATGCGCCTGCATCGCCTGACCGGTCTGGAGAGGGACAAGATCATCGAGGAATACAACCAGGTCCTGGCCCAGATCAAGCGACTCAAGGAAATTCTCGCCAGCGACGCCGAAATCCTCAAGATCATCAAAGACGAACTTCTGGAGATCAAGGAGCGCTACGGCGATGCGCGCCGCACCGAGATCGTCGCCATGACCGCCGACCTTTCCGTAGAGGATCTGATCGTCGAAGAAGACATGGTGGTTACCGTTTCCCATTCCGGCTATATCAAGCGCAATCCGGTCTCCCTGTACCGTGCCCAACGGCGCGGTGGCAAGGGGCGAACCGGCATGCGGCCCAAGGAAGAGGATTTCGTCGAAAGCCTGTTCGTGGCTTCGACCCACCATTACATCCTGACCTTTACGGACCGCGGCAAGGTCTACTGGCTCAAAGTCCATGAAATCCCGCAGGGCGGGCGGGCCGCACGCGGCAAGGCGATTGTCAACCTGCTGAACCTGGAGGCCGGTGAAAAAGTCATGACCATCCTCCCGGTCAAAGCTTTTACGGAAGGCAAGTATATCATTACGGCAACCCGCAAAGGCACGGTCAAGAAAACCGAATTGATGGCTTACAGCCATCCCCGCCAAGGAGGGATCATCGCCTTGACGATCGACGAGGAAGACAGTCTGATTGCCGCCCGGCTGACCGACGGCAGCATGGATATCCTGCTGGCCAGCCGCAGCGGCAAATCGATTCGTTTCCCGGAAACCGACGCCCGGCCGATGGGGCGGACGGCGCGCGGCGTGCGCGGTATGATGCTGGATCAGAACGACTGCCTGATCGGCATGGAGGTGGTGACCGACGCGACCGCCGCAACCCTGGTCACGGTGACCGAAAACGGCTATGGCAAGCGGACCCATCTGGACCAGTACCGGGTCCAGAGCCGGGGCGGCAAGGGCATTATCACCATCAAGACCTCCGAGCGCAACGGCAAGGTGGTCGATATCAAACTGGCGGACAACGATTCGGACTTGATGTTCATTACCGACCGGGGCAAGGTTCTGCGCACCCGGGTCGGAGCCCTGTCGGTCATTGGACGCAATACCCAGGGGGTGCGTCTGATGGTTCTCGAGCCGGATGAGCGGATTGTGGCTGTTGCCAGACTGGCGGAAAAAGATGAAGACGAAGGACATCCAGAAGATCAAGAAGCGCCTCCTGAGGGAGGAACTCCGCCGCCAGGGGAAAACCCGTAAACGGACGGCCCTGATCCTCTGCAGCCTTCTGCTGGTCCTGCTGACCGCAGCTGCCTGGACCTGGTATCGTGTCAACCAGGATGATATCCTTGAGACTCGTTTCAGTCAGGCCAGCGAGTTGCTGAACGAAGGTGATTACCGGGGTTCGCTGCAACGGCTGGAGAGACTGCATCGCGAGCATCCCGGGTTCCGGCATGCTGCCGATGCCTTGTTCCAGTCGGCGGAAATCTATAATAACCATTTGGACGAACCCCGCAAGGCCCTGATGCGCTATCTCATGCTGGAACGGGACTATCCGGGATATGGACAGCTGCCCCTGGTTCATCGCCAGGTCGCCGATATCTACAAATACCAGCTGGAAGATCACGTGCTGGCGATATCGGCCTACCAGAAGGTCCTGGATGGACCCGTCGGGCAGCCTGACTGGATTCAGTATGAAGTGGCGGACAGCTATTTCCGGCTGAATAATTTTGAACAGGCGCGGATCGAATTCACCAGCCTGCTCAAAAATTACCCGGACAGCGAACTGGGCCCGGAGGTGCAGTTCCGGATTGCAGTGACCTACGCTGTGGAAGGCCAGCTTCCGGAAGCTGAAGCCGCCTACCGACTGGTCATTGAGCACTGGCCGGACAGTTCTTATGCTCCGGAAGCTCGCTTCGGGCTGGCCGCAGTCCTCGAAGAGAAGGAAGAATTGCAAAAGGCGCTGGATATCCTGGAAGAATTGGAGAATTATGGAAATCCCGCTGTTCTGCAGCAGAAGATCGACAAGATTCGCACCCGGATTGAAAAAAAGGAAAAAGCGATCTGAAACCCTGACCTGCAAACGCGGAATAAATGAGGTGACTGCATGCGTGTCGGAGTGATCGGTGCCGGCAGCTGGGGCACGACCCTGGCCAACCTGCTGGCCAAAAAAGGCCTGGATGTCGTCCTCTGGGTTTACGAAGCCGACCTGGCTGTCCGTCTTGCGGAAACCGGAGTCAACGATCTCTATCTGCCCGAGGTGCGGCTTGACAGGCGACTCCGCTATACTCATGACCTGAAAAAAGCCGCGGCCGGACGCCAGGTGCTGCTGCTGGTTCCGCCCTCTCAAGTGCTGCGGAACCTGGTCGAAGGAATCGGTGCCACCCTGCCCGCCGACTGCCTGCTGGTTTCGGCAGCCAAAGGGATCGAGAACGAAACCCTGCTGACCATGTCCGAGGTGCTTGGCGAGGTCCTTGGTGCCGGCGTCAGCGAGCGTTGCGCCTTTCTGTCCGGGCCGTCTTTCGCCAGGGAAGTTGCCGCCGAGCTGCCGACGGCGGTGGCTGTCGCCAGCACCAACCCTGGACTGGCCAGCCGGGTCCAGGATTTGTTCAGTACCGAGTATTTCCGGGTTTATACCAACCCGGACGTGATGGGGCTGGAGCTGTGCGGAGCCCTGAAGAACGTCATTGCCCTGGCGGCCGGCGTCAGCGACGGCCTGGGCTTCGGTTACAATACCCGGGCAGCCCTGATTACCCGCGGCCTGGTGGAAATGGCGCGCCTCGGCCAGGCCAAAGGTGCCAGCCCCGAGACCTTTGCCGGCCTGGCGGGCATGGGCGATCTGGTTTTGACCTGCACCGGCGACCTGTCACGCAACCGTTCGGTCGGTATGGAACTTGGCAGGGGCCGTTCCCTGGAGGACATTCTCAGCTCCATGCGCATGGTGGCGGAAGGGGTAAAGACCACCCTCTCCGCTTATCAACTGGCCAGGAAACTGGATGTCGAGATGCCGATTACCAGCCAGATGTACCAGATTCTCTATACCGGCAAGGATCCACGCCGGGCCGTAACCGACCTGATGATGCGGGACCTCAAGCCGGAGCATGGTGAAGTCCCCGATGCCGGCAAGCCGACATGACAGGGACCTGACATTTATCCGTTTTGGAAACATGGAAAGGACTTCTGACGATGCGAATTCGCCTTCTGACCCTGCTGTTTTTAATGTTGACAGCTGTTCCGGTTCTGGCCATGGAAACCGTGGCCATGGAAACCAGCCACGGCACCATCGTTATGGAACTGAATGCAAAACAGGCACCTGAATCCGTTGCCAATTTTCTGGCGTATATGGATGCGGGATTCTACGATGGCACGATCTTTCACCGGGTGATCGACGATTTCATGATTCAGGGCGGCGGCTTCGACACCAACCTCCAGCGCAAAACCACGCGGCCACCCATTGCCAATGAAGCCGGCAACGGCCTGCGCAACCGCCGGGGCACGCTCGCCATGGCGCGCACCCAGGTGGTCGACAGCGCGACCAGCCAGTTTTTTATCAATCTCAAAGACAATGCCTTTCTGGACCATCGCAGCAAGACCCGGCAAGGCTACGGTTATGCCGTGTTCGGCCGCGTCGTCGAAGGCATGGACGTGGTCGATCGCATCGGCAGCAGCCCGACCCGGCGTAAAAGCGCCATGTTCGCGGACCTGCCGGTGGAGCCGGTTGTCATCCGCAGTATTCGTCGGACCGCGGAATAATTCCCGGTCGTCTGGTCGAACGCGTTTGCCGGCGAGGCCGAAATGATCACCACCCGTATCATGACCTATAACGTTCAGCGCTGCCGCGGAACCGACGGTCTGGCGAATATCGACCGGATTCTTGACACGATCGGCGATGCGGGTGCGGATATCGTCGCGATCCAGGATCTTGGCCAGGTCAATAATGCGGATATCCTGCCATTCATGGTGGAGCGTCTCGGCTGCAAGTCCTATCGGGACGTCACCGGCAGCGATCTGGTGTTTCTGTCCCATCTCCCCTTGCGTGGACTGCAGCGGTCCGATCTCGGCTACGGCGGGGCCTGCCTCCGCGCTGACGTTGACCTGGGCGGCAAGCGGCTGCATCTGCTGAATGTCAGTCTGGATACCTTCCCCCGCTTTCGGCGCCACCAGATCGAGTCACTGTTGGGGGAGGAACTGCTCGGCAATCCCTCGTTGATTTGTCCGGTGCTGGTGGTCGGGGATTTCGCTGATTTTATCTGGGGGGCGGGCAATCTGCAACTCGGCTCGATCCTGCGTCGGGTCCAGAAGCCCCTCTGGCGGGCGACCTATCCGTCTCTTTATCCGATGTTCGACCGGGATCGCGCCTATCTGCGCGGCGGGGTCCGGGTCCTCGACGCGTCGATCAACCGCAGCCTGAAGGCCCGTCAGGCCTCCAAGCATCTGCCTCTGACCCTGACCATCCAGGTTACCGATACCAGACGCTCCCTGTCCCTGCCCAGGTTGACCGGGCGCAGGATGGAAACAGCTCCGGGATGAGCGGGACCTTTCGCCGTAAGCCTTTTCCCGGCTATCCTTTTGGTCCGGCAGCCATGAGACCGCACGGACCTTGTCCGTCCGTTGAAAACCTTGTGGATTTTGTGGATAACCTGTGAAGGTCCGCCATGCCCATTGTCCGCCGTCCGCGTAAACACGCCCTGCAGACCCTGACCCTGCTCGAACAAGCCTATCCGGACGCTCATTGCGCCCTGGACTACCGCGGGCCCTGGCAGCTGCTGGTCGCCACCATCCTCTCAGCACAATGCACCGACGTCAGAGTTAATCTGGTCACACCGGATCTGTTTGACCGCTACCCGGATCCTGAGGCCATGGCCGCGGCAGACGGCGATGATCTGGAACGAATGATCCGTTCCACTGGCTTTTTCCGCAACAAGGCGCACAACCTGCAGCTGTGCGCCCGCAAAATCGTCGCCGAGCATGGCGGCAGCGTACCGCAGACCATGGAGGAACTGATTGCATTGCCCGGCATCGGCCGCAAAACCGCCAATGTCATTCTCGGCAATGCCTTCGCTCAGCCTGGTATGGTGGTCGATACCCATGTCGGCCGGGTCTCCCGGCGACTGGGCTGGGCGGAAGCCCGGCAGCCGGAAGCGGTGGAAAAGGAGTTGTGCGCTCTTCTACCCGCCGAAAAATGGACGCAGACCTCCCATGTCCTGATTTTTCACGGACGTCAGTGCTGCCGGGCGCAAACCGCCTGGTGTTCAGGTTGTCCGGTGGTGGAGCGCTGTCCGCAACTCGGGGTTGACAGGCAGAAATGAAACGGAACGGGATTCAGTTGTTTTCCAGATCCATGCGGAAAAAGTCGCGGGCTTGGGGGGTTTTCTCCTCGAGGGCATAGCGAACCGGTGCCGTGCCGGGCGCAAAGGCCTCGATCACTACTTCCGGGCTGTCTTCCGGGGCGAGCAGTCCCGTTTCCGGATCGATCGGCCGGAAGGCGATGCTGTCCGGCACCGGGAAATCTTCGGCCGGCAGATCGGCGACCGCCTGCTGCATGAAATCGACCCAGGCCGGGGCTGCCGCGCGCGAGCCGGTTTCCTTTTCACCGAGCGGTCGTTCCTGATCGTAGCCAACCCAGGTCACTGTTAACAGCTGCGGAACATAGCCGACGAACCAGGCATCCTTGAGATCGTTGGTGGTGCCGGTCTTGCCGGCCGTCGGGCGGTCCAGGACCCGGGCTCGCCAACCGGTCCCGGACTGAACGACACTCTCCAGGAGATTGGTGACCAGGTAGGACGTTTCCGGGCTGATCACCCGGGAGCGCGGCTGCTGGACCAGGCGCTGTCCCGGCTGGGGGCCGCCGGGGAAATCGGCGGGATCGATCGATTCCAGGACTTTGCCATTGCGGTCGAGAATCCGGGTGATGTAAGTCGGCGCGATCTTGACGCCGCCGTTGGCCAGAACCGTATAGGCGCTGGCCAGCTCCATTGGGGTAACGGCCGACGATCCCAGGGCCAGCGTCAGGTCCTCATCCAGCGGCGAGTTGATACCCAGCTTCCTGGCATAGTTGGCGGCATAGCGGACGCCGATATCTTCGAGAATCTTGACGGTGATCACATTGTGCGACTTGGCCAACGCCGTGCGGAAAGGTACGGGACCGTAAAATTTCTTGGAGTAGTTTTTCGGCTTCCATTCCTTGAGCTCGCCGTCTTCGGCGCGCTCCTTGTAAATCAGCGGGGTGTCGAGAATCACCGTCGCCGGCGTGTAGCCCTTGTCCAGGGCTGCGGCATAGATCAGCGGCTTCATGGCCGAGCCGGGCAGGCGCCGGGCCTGGATGACCCGGTTGAACTGGCTGGTGCGGAAATCGTAACCGCCGACCATCGCCTTGATCAAGCCGTTGCCCGGATTCATGGCCAAAAGGGCTCCCTGGGCCAGCGGTTCCTGGTCGAGGGCCAGGCGCAGCGGATCCTGCTCGGGAATTTCCAGGACCCTGACCAGGACCTTGGCGCCGACCGGCAGACGGGTCTGGCTGGCATCGGCGTTGCCCGACGGCTCGGCGGTTTGCTCCACAACCCGCACCGGGGCGGCCCATTTGGTCTCCTCGAGGGCGATGCGCCCGTTGCGGTCGGCCAGCTTGACCAGCACCTGACCGGGCCGGCTGCCGGTGACCACGGCCGGGTAGAGTTCACCCGCGGCCAGGGGCTCTTCGTTGAGCTGCTCAACCTGCTCCGCCAGCAGGACGGCAATTTCCTCTGCCGTGAGGACGGCCAGCGGACCTCGATAGCCCAGGCGTTGGTCATGGGCGTGCAGGTTGGCGCGGACCGCTTCCTGGGCGGCAAGCTGCAGGTCGAGGCTGATGCTGGTGTGGACCTGCAGGCCCTCCTGATAGAGAGTCTCGTGCCCGTAGCGCTCCAGCAGGTCCCGCCGTACCTGTTCCGTGAAATAAGCAGCGTCGGCGATGTGCTGGTTGACCCGCGGCTGGATGGTCAGCTCCAACTCCCGGGCCGTCGCCGCTTCCTCGGCGGAAATAAAGCCTTCCGCCACCATCCGGGTCAGGACGTATTTCTGGCGCTCCCGGGCCCGTTCATAATGCCGGTATGGGGAATAGCGGCTCGGTGCCTGGGGCAGGCCGGCCAGCAGGCTGCTTTCGGCCAGGTTGAGCTCCTCGACGTCCTTGTCGAAATAGTTCTCCGCGGCAGCCTGGACGCCATAGGCGCCATGGCCGAGAAAAATCTGGTTCAGGTAGAGGTAAAGGATCTCCTCCTTGGAGAGACGCTTCTCCATGCGATAAGCGAGGATGGCTTCCTTGAACTTGCGCTCGAACTTTTTCTCCGGGGTCAACAGCAGACTCTTGGCAACCTGCTGGGTAATCGTACTGCCGCCCTGCACGATGCCGCCGGCCTTGATGTTCTTGATGGCCGCCCTGGCGATCGACACCAGATCGATGCCCTGATGTTTGAAAAAATTCGCATCTTCCGCAGCGACAAAAGCCTGAATCAGCTGCTTCGGCATTCGCGAGACCGGAACCACGATACGGCGTTCTTCGTACAGCTCTGCGATCACCGTACCGTTATCGCTGTAAATGCGGGTCACGACGGGCGGTTGATAGTCGGAGAGGGTGTCAACTCGCGGCAGGGATTTGGCGACATACAGATAGGCGACAGCCGGGCTGAGGATTGCCAGGATCAGTCCGGCCAGGCCGAGGTAGAGCAGGGTTCGCAGAATTTTGGATCGTTTTGCCAAAAGTGTCATTCCTATGGTTTTGAGGTGAATTTCAATTTTTAACACAGGCTTTCGGAACCGGGCAACAGTTTTGCTGGTTTTCCCGCGCGCACTGCTATGCTAATATGCCGGATCAGCGAAATATTTTTCAGGGAAAAGAGACAAGAGAATGGCTGACAAGGCGGTAGTGCTTTACAGTGGCGGCCTGGATTCGACCACCTGCCTGGCTGTGGCCCGGGCCGATGGCTTCGCGCCGCATGCGATGAGTTTTGCCTACGGGCAGCGCCACGCGATCGAACTGGAGAAAGCCCGCGAGTATGCTCCCAGAGCCGGGGCGGTCGCCCACCAGCTGGTGCAGATCGACCTGCGCCAGTTCGGCGGCAGCGCCCTGACAACCGATCAGGCGGTGCCGAAAGATCGCCCCCTCGACGATGCGATTCCGGTGACCTACGTGCCGGCCCGCAACACGATCTTTTTGAGTTGTGCGCTGGGCTGGGCCGAGGTGCTCGGCGCCTTCGATATCTATATCGGCGTCAACGCGCTTGACTACTCCGGCTACCCGGATTGCCGGCCGGAATTTATCCGCGCCTTCGAAACGCTGGCGAACCTGGCGACCCGGGCCGGCGTCGAGCAGGCCGGCCGCTACCGCATCCACGCGCCGCTGCTGCACCTGAGCAAAGCGGAAATCATCCGGCTCGGCCGCGATCTCGGCGTCGATTACAGCCTGACCCACTCCTGCTACGATCCTTCGCCCGCCGGCCTGGCCTGCGGGCGCTGCGACTCCTGCGTGCTGCGGTTGAAGGGGTTTGCCGAAGCCGGATTGGAAGATCCGGTCGCCTATGCATCGCCGAGTGGTCCGTGAAGGTTGCCTGGTCAACGGATTCTCATCCCTTATTAAATTGACGGAAAATACGATGTCTGAACCGAAGGACAAGGATTTATCACGCTTCGTGCCGCATGTTTCCCACCTCCCCGCCGAAGCCGGCATGCCCGACCTGCAGAATTCGCCCGACTTGCGCAATATTGGCATCGACAAGGTGGGGGTCAAGGATATCCGCTACCCGATCGTGGTCATGGACAAGAGCAAGGACCGGCAGCAGACGGTGGCGCGCATCAACATGTACGTGGACCTGCCCCATCATTTCAAGGGCACGCATATGAGCCGCTTCATCGAAATCCTCAATCAGTATCACGGCGAGGTCGGCATCGAGCGAATGGAAACCTTTCTGCGTGAAATGAAACTGCGTCTGGAGGCCAGCAGGGCGCATCTGGAACTGGAGTTCCCCTACTTCATTGAGAAGAGGGCACCGGTTTCCGGCGCCGCCAGCCTGATGGAATACCAGTGTCGCATGGTCGGCAGTCTCGGCGCGGATTATGATTTCGTGCTCGGTGTGACAGTGCCGGTGACCTCGCTCTGCCCCTGCTCCCGGGAGATCAGCGCCCGCGGTGCTCATAATCAGAGGAGCGCGGTCAGTGTCGAAATCCGTTACCGGCGGCACGTCTGGATCGAGGATTTGATCGAATGGGTCGAAGGCTGCGGCAGCGCCCCGGTTTATGCCCTGTTGAAACGGGAGGATGAGAAGGCCCTGACCGAGCAGGCGTACGACAACCCGATGTTCGTCGAAGACGTGGTCCGTGCGGTGACGGAACGGCTCATGCTTGAACCGGCGATCAGCTGGTTTAAGATCCAGTGCGAAAACTTCGAATCGATCCATAATCATTCGGCATATGCGCTGGTCGAACGCAACCTAGGTGGATAAGTCTGTGGAAAAGGTGGATAAACCGTTTTTTTCAAGGCCTTTTGCCAAACCGGAGCCGGTGCTGGCCGTGTTTGCCAAGCAGCCGCTGGCCGGCAAGGTCAAAACCCGGCTCTGCCCGCCTCTCTCCGAGACCGAGGCCGCCCGGGTCTACCAGGTGTCTCTGGCGGAAACGATTTCCACACTCTGGGAATGTCCCTTGCGAATGGTCCTGTTTTATGCCGGTGAGCGAGCCTGGTTCGAACAAGCCTTTCCGGAAGTGCTTTTGGTGCCGCAGACGAAGGGCGGCCTGGGCGTACGGCTGCAGGCCGCAGCCGACCAGCTGTTCGCTGCCGGCAGTGGACCGGTGTTGTTTATCGGTTCCGACAGTCCGGATCTGCCCTGTGCCCTGGTCACCACAACTGTAGACCGGCTGCAGCAGTTCGATGTGGTGACCGTGCCCTGCCTGGACGGCGGCTATGCCCTGGTCGGCATGAACCGACCCTTTCCCGAAATTTTCGAGGACATCCCCTGGAGCACCGCCGAGGTGCTGGCGACAACCCGGCGGCAGGCAGAGCGGGCCGGCCTGGCTTACCATGAACTCGATCCCTGGGACGATCTTGACGATCTGGCCTCGCTGCGGCGTCTGGCCGAACGGTCGCCGGTGTCCGCCACGGCCCGCTATGTCCAGGCCCGGTTGGCCCGGTATTTGAAAGGATAACTGGCTTGGCCGCGGCCGGCGGCGGCCGGCAGCGCCGCAAATCACCGGATCGGTTGACTTGCCTGACCCGGTGGTCGATAATTCGCACCTCTGCGCAGATTGCGGCGGCAAGCAAATGACGAAGCAAGGAGACAAATTTTGGAACTGGTGCTGAATGCAGGACCGGTGGTCAAACTGGTTCTGCTGATCCTGATTTATTTTTCGGTGGTTTCCTGGGCCATCATTCTCTACAAATTTCTCGTCGTCCAGCGGGCCATGCGCCACTCGGAAGACTTTTTGGAGTTTTTCTGGTCGAAAAAGCGTTTCGATGCCATCGGCCAGGGGCTCAAGGAGTTCCGGCATTCGCCGCTGGCGGTGCTGTTCCGCGAGGTCTACCAGGAACTGATGCAGAGCCGCCGGGGCGGAGAGGGCCGCGAAGAGGGACACATGCTGGCCGACCTCGGCGAACAGGAGCGGGTGGCCCGGGTGCTGCGGCGCGCCATGACCTCGGAGACGCATCGCCTGGAGAAATACCTGACTTTCCTGGCGACCACCGGCTCCGCGGCACCCTTTATCGGCCTGTTCGGTACCGTATGGGGCATCATGGACGCCTTTCACGGCATCGGCCAGACCGGCAGCGCCTCGCTTGCCGTGGTCGCGCCGGGCATTTCCGAAGCGCTGGTGGCGACGGCGATCGGTCTGGTGGCGGCCATTCCCGCGGTGATCGGCTACAATCATTTCCTGAACAAGATCAACGTCCTGATCGGCGACATGGACAATTTCAGTCAGGAAGTCCTCAATATCGTCCAGCGCATGGGCCGGAGTCGCTGACATGGAAGTCGGTCAGCGCGAAGCCCGGCGGCGCAGCGCCCTGGCGCAGATCAACGTGACACCTTTCGTTGACGTCATGCTGGTGCTGCTGATCATCTTCATGATGACCGCACCCATGCTGGAGAGAGGCGTCGACGTCGCCCTGCCGGAGGTTGCAAACGCGCCCAACCTGACCGCCGCCAAGGAACCTCTGATCGTGACCGTGACGCGCCAGGGAGAGATCATGGTCGGCAAGAATCAGGTGGCGGACACGGCCAAGCTGATTCCCGTGCTGGAGCAGGTTTTGAGCAGCCGGGACGATAAAACGGTCTACCTGGAGGCTGACGAAGCCGTGGCTTACGGCCGCGTGGTTCAGGTCATGGCCGCCATGAAGCGGGCCGGGGTCGCCAAACTCGGTATGGTGGCCCGGGAACCCGAGCCCCGTTAATGCCGGATGACAGGCAATGATGCACGCTGATCGACGGCAGATTCCATCCGCCCGTCCGCAGGCGGACCCCAAACTCGGACGCCTGGTCGTGGTCTCACTGATCCTGCACCTGGCGGTGGTGCTGGTCATGAGCGGCGGCTGGCTCGGTTCGGCCAGGCGCGAGAACCAGCCGGTTTACTACGTCGACCTGATTCACAAGCCAGTCGCCAACCCACAGGCCGGGCGGCCCGAACCCCGGCCCGGGCCGAAGCCTGAGCCGGCACCGGTCAAGCAGGCCCCGCCGCCTGAGCCGAAACCGGCTCCCAAGCCCGAGCCGAAGCCGGAACCGGAACCGAAACCGGCCCCCAAGCCCGAGCCGAAGCCGGCCGCCGAGGTGGTCAAGCCGACGAGACCCCCGGAGCCGCCGCCCAGGCCAGAGCCGCGGGCTGCGGACAACCTGCAGCAGCGTCTGGCGGAGATTCGCGACAAACAGCAGCGCCAGGCCGAGATCGACGCCCTGAAGGACCGGCTGGCCAGACTCAATAACAATCAGGCGGCCGCCACGGTGCCGGCCGAGGTGCCGGTCGGCATGCCCGACGGCCGCGGCGACGAGATCGGTGTCAGCACGCTGGCTTATATCCAGGGGGTCATCAAGCAGAACTGGGCGCTTTCACCCTATCTGCTCGATCAATCCCGGCTGGCAAACATCGAAGCCAGGGTCTCGCTGCTGTATGGCAGCGACGGCACCCTGCAAAGCTTCCGGGTCATCGAGGGTTCGGGCGACAGCCAGTTCGACGAATCAATCAAGAAGGCGATCATTAAATCCAAACATTTGGGGCAGACACTGCCCCACAGCGAAGAGCTGACCGTGACCTTCAATTTGAAGGAGATGGCGGCCGCCAGGCGATAAAGGACATCGGATGCGCATGACCCGCTTTACCAAAAGCTTGCTTCTTTTTCTTCTCCTCCTGTCCTGGGGTGCGGCCGATGCCGCCGAGATCGAAATCTCGGCGCCCGGGCAGCAGACCATGCCGCTGGCCCTGACCCGGTTTCTGCCGCAGGACGGTCCGGCCGTGGCCGGAATTGCCGCCGAAATCGACGAGGTCCTGGCCGCCGACCTCGACCTGACCGGCCTGTTCCGGTTCGTTGCTCCCGCATCCTTTCTCAGCGATGCCGACCGCATCGGTCTGTACAGCACCCAGGTGGATTTCGCCCAATGGCGGCTGCTGGGTGCTGAAGTCCTGATCAAAGGCACTTATGCCCTGCGCGGCGACCAGCTGATTCTTGAGGGGCGACTGTTCGACGTCATCAATCGCCGGCTGTTGACCGGCCGCCGCTATATCGGCCGCACCAAGGACGTCCGCCGTATGGCTCACAGCTTCGCCGACCAGATCCTGCTGGAACTGACCGGCGAAAACGGACCTTTCAACCAGCGCATCGCCTACATCTCCAAACAGACCGGCAACAAGGAACTCTGGCTGATGGACGTCGATGGCCGGGAGCCGGTGCGTCTCACCGATCACCGCTCCATCGTCCTCAATCCCGATTTCTCGCCAACCGGCAAGGAGGTGGTCTTTACCTCCTACCGCGCCAATAATCCCGACCTCTACC
>Ga0102929_1000298_pt1 | contig 28850 bp, 23 predicted proteins | sample SalPonR1_B_D2_MG_FD_78510 | JGI IMG/M metagenome (GOLD analysis project Ga0102929, IMG submission 78510) | Salt pond soil microbial communities from South San Francisco under conditions of wetland restoration - Salt Pond MetaG R1_B_D2_MG | ecosystem: Environmental > Aquatic > Marine > Intertidal... | reverse complement strand
GGTCGGTAATCACCCTGCCGGCGACCCGCACCCGGCGCGGACAGGCGAAATCCAACATCCGCCTGAATTACGGGCACACCACCATACCGCGGCATCTGCGCGACATGGTCGTCACCGAATACGGCATCGCCGACCTGCGGGGCAAAAGCGATGCCGAGGTCATTGCCGCCATGCTGGCCGTTGCCGATTCCCGGTTCCAGGGCGAACTGCTCGAGCAGGCCAAGTCGGCAGGCAAGATTGGCGCGGACTACAAAATTCCCGCCGACCAGCGGCAAAACCTGCCGGAGCGGCTCGCCGCCGATCTGGAACCGCTGCGTGACGCAGCCAACCTGACTGCTTTCCCTCTGGGTAGCAGTTTCACCGAGACCGAGGAAGAGCTCGTTCCCGCTTTGCACATGCTGTCCGAAGCCGCCGGTTCAAAGGGCGAGCTCGCCAGGCTGGCCTGGCACGGCTGGCGGGCCGAAAGCCGCGCGGCGGTTCAGCGGAACTGCCTGGAACGCATGGGCTTGAGTCGCCCGGAGTCCCTGCGGGACAGGTTTTACCGGGCGCTGCTGCTGGCTGCCCTCGAGGAGGCGGATTGATCGGCCGGATCAGAGAAAAAGACACCAATGCTTGAAAGGAGCGTGAATTTATACCATGTCATTTTTTCGCCTGCTGATACTCCTGGTCGCGACTCTTGTCCTGAACGCCGCTGCCGCTGCTGAGGCGTCCGCCGAACAAGACGACTATCAGGTCTGGCTGGAAGATTTCCGCCGGGACGCCCTCCAGGCCGGAATCTCCCCGGAAACCCTGCAGCAGGCGCTGGCGGAGATGCAGCAGCCTCTGCCGCGGGTGGTCGAACGCGACCGCAGCCAGCCGGAAACGACGCAGACAGTGGCTGCCTATGTCGAAGCCCGGCTTGACGGAACGCGGATCGCCGAAGGCCAGCGCATGCTGCGCCGCTATCCGACCTGGCTGGGCAGGGTGGAAAACCGGTACGCCGTTCAGCGCCGGTTCATCGTCGCCCTCTGGGGGTTGGAGTCGCACTATGGCGAGTATACCGGCTCTTTCCCGATCCTGCGCTCCCTGGCTACCCTGGCCTGGGACGGCCGCCGGGGGGCTTATTTCCGGCAGGAACTGCTGGCGGCCCTGAAAATTCTCGATGCGGGCCATGTTCACCCGGAAAACATGAAAGGTTCCTGGGCCGGGGCCATGGGCCAATGCCAGTTCATGCCTTCCTCTTTCCTGGCTTACGGGGTCGATGCCGACGGCGGCGGCCGCATCGATCTCTGGGCCACGGTGCCGGATGTGCTCGCCTCGACCGCCAACTATCTGGCGCGGCACGGCTGGCAGGATGATCAGACCTGGGGGCGGCCGGTGCGTCTGCCGGAAGATTTCGATATCGGTCTGGCCGGGCTCGATACGCGTCAGCCCCTTGCCCGCTGGCAGCAACTGGGCGTGCGGCGCAGCAATGGCCGGGCTCTCCCCCGTCGCAATCTGGAGGCTTCGCTGCTGGTGCCCGACGGCGTGGGCGGGCCGGCCTACCTGGTTTACGACAATTTTCGGGTCTTGCTGAAATGGAACCGGTCGATCGCCTTTGCCGTGGCCGTCGGCACCTTGGCGGATCGGCTCCAGGAGGAATAGGACCCGGCAATCTTCGGTTCTGAAAGGAGCCTGTTATGCTTCGTTTCCTGAAAATGAGACTGATGCTGCAGGTTGGCGGCTGGCTTGCCCTGCCCCTGTTCCTGACCGGGGCGGCTACGCCGCCACCGGATGTGATCGATACTCAGGAGCATGACCTGCGTATCGTCGAGATCGTCAAAGGCCTCGAACATCCCTGGAGCCTTGCCTTCCTGCCGGATGGCGACCTGCTGGTCACCGAGCGGCCGGGACGGCTGCGGCTGATCCGGGGCGGGCGGCTGCTGCCGGAGCCCGTGGCCGGGCTGCCTTCGGTCGCGGCGCGCGGACAGGGCGGCCTGCTCGACGTCGCCCTGCATCCGGAGTTTGCGGAGAACCGCTGGATCTACTGGTCCTATTCCGGCGCCGGCACGGGCGGCATCGGCACCGAGGTGGCGCGCGGCAAGCTGATCGACGACCGCCTGCAGGAGGTTGAAGTCCTCTTCGTCATGCAGCCCAAGTCAGAGGGCGGCCGGCATTTCGGCTCGCGCCTGGTTTTCGATCGACAGGGCTATCTGTTTATTACCCTCGGCGACCGCGGCGAACGGGACCGGGCGCAGCAGCCCGGCGACCATGCCGGCTCGGTGATCCGTCTGCATGACGACGGCCGGGTCCCGGAGGACAACCCCTTCGTCGGGCGGGAAGGCTGGCAGCCGGAAATCTACAGCTTCGGCCACCGCAACCTGCAGGGGGCGGCGCTCCATCCCGAGACCGGGATGCTCTGGACCCATGAACACGGTCCGCAGGGCGGCGATGAGGTCAACATCATCCGGGCCGGGGTCAACTACGGCTGGCCGGTCATCACCTACGGCACCAATTACGTGACCGGCACCCAGATCGGTGAAGGCACCCATAAACCCGGCATGGCTCAACCGATCCATTACTGGGTGCCTTCGATTGCGCCCTCGGGAATGGATTTCTACACCGGGGACAAATTTTCGAACTGGCAGGGCGATCTGCTGGTGGGTGCCCTCAAGGACCGGATGCTGGTGCGCCTGAGCCTCGAAGGCGAAAAAGTGGTCGGCGAGGAGCGCTTTCTCAAGAACGTCCTCGGCCGCATCCGGGCCGTGCAGCAGGGTCCCGACGGTTTCGTCTATCTGCTGACCGACGAGGATGACGGTGTGCTGGTGCGGCTGGAACCGGCAGGGCAAAGATAGAAAGGCGCAGGATTGGACACAGAACGGCCTGGCCTGGAAAGGACAGGCCGTTCTGTGTCTGCCCGGTTGAAATGGCGGGATTTTGCCCTGTGCTATAGCTTCCCTTCTTCGTGCAGCTTGATCAGGCGAGCGAATTTCTTTTCCATGCCGGCGATAATTTCATCGTGGCTGGTGCCGAGATCATGCCACAGAAAAGCCAGCATGGCCTGGCCGTAGCAGATGTTGCAGTTGGCGGCATGATCATCGAATTCCTCGCCGACCCGGCCTTTTTTCCAGAAGCAGTGCAGCAGATTCTTGTGGCCCATCGCCTGGCAGAAGCAGTAGCATGGGATGATCACCTGCTTGTCGCTGCTGTTGACGTCTCCCAGCAGTTGCGGCTCCTTGACGGCTATCTTGTAACCGGCTTCGACGGAATCGCTGGTATAAACGAAAGCGGGAAAATCGTACGGCTCCCAGTCTTCCTCAGGGTACTTCTCTGCCAGGAGTTCCTGTGAGTGCCGGGTCAGGTCCGCCATGGACATGGCAAGGATCCGATCAAATTTTTCCTGCTGCTCGGCATCCAGCGCCTGGGCGTTGCCGAAGGAAAAGGCGAGCAGGGCAATTACCCAGAAGAAGAGTCGTGATAACCGGAATTTGGGCATTTGAAGCTCCTTTGTCAGGGAAATATTTTGGATGGTTCGGGAAGGCCATTTTCAGACTCGCCGATTTCTCCTCATTTACCGCAAGGTAAAATCGAACTGAAACTGTCTTTTCCTGCCGTCGGCCAATTGACTGCCGATGATGAATTGATATTCCCCGGGCCCCTGCAGGGCCAGGTCGGCGCCATAATGCCCCTGCATGGCCGTCAGGGGGATCGGAGCACCGGGTTGCTGGTTTTGGTAACTGTATTTAACGGCAGCCGAGCCGGCTTCGATTAACTCTCCGGTCTCCCGATCGACAAAAACGACCATGAAATGGTGGGTCATTTTGCTCCCGCGATCAGCCATGGTTTTTTCCACATCCTTGAGATGAGCCATGGCCTCGACGCCGCTCTGCACGGCGTTCCCCAGCATAATCATATCTCCCGGCAGAGTCATCCCATCGACCGGGTGTCTGCCGGATGTTTGTTCGCTCCCAGTTGATTCGGTCGCGGCAGCCTGGGCGGCCAGGGGCGTGACGAGGGCCAGCAGCAACAAGATCGCGGACTGCAAGAAGATTTTGATCATTTTTTTCTCCATGTTTTCCCTTGCTTGACGGGGCAAGAGCCACGGCAAAAGCACCGGGAAAGCTCTCGCTCACCTGACTTAACTGACTTCCTCCATGGCATATTTATTGATCCGGTAGGCCAGGATGTGTCTTGGGACCCGCAGGAAGGCAGCGGCCCTGGTCAAGTTGCCGCTGGAGGCCACCAGCGCCTGCATGATGGCCTGTCGTTCGATATCCTTCAAAGGAAAGCCCTCCGGCGGCAGCCTGACCACGCACGGGTTCTTGATGCGTTCGCCGAGCAGCAGGTGGGACGGCAAGTCCTCCCGTTCGATCAAGCCCTTCTGGTCCAGGATCGCCAGACGTTCCATGAGATTCTGCAGTTCCCTGACATTGCCGGGCCAGGGATACTCCTGCAGGGTCTTGACCGCGCCCGACGACAGGCTTACTTCGTGGTTGCCGGCCTTTTTCTCGAGGAAGAACCTGGCCAGCGGAACGATATCCTCCGGGCGGTCCCGTAAGGCGGGCATTTTCAGGGGCAGGACCGCCAATCGATAGAAGAGATCACTGCGGAAATGTCCTGCCGCGACCAAATTCTCGAGGTCGCAATTGGTCGCGGCAATGACCCGGACATCGACAGGCTTCGCCGAGCCACCCACCGGAGAAACCTCATGCTCCTGCAGGGCTCGCAGCAACTTGGGCTGCAGTTCCGGCGGCAGCTCACCCACTTCATCCAGAAACAGGGTTCCTTCATTGGCTTGCTGGAATTTGCCGGGATGGTCGCGCACCGCCCCGGAAAAAGCGCCCCGAATATGCCCGAAAAGCTCGCTTTCCAGCAGGGTGGGAGGAATGGCCGCGCAATTGACGGCGACGAAGGGACCGGCACAACGTTTGCTGTGGTAATGCAGCAGCCGAGCCGCCAGCTCCTTGCCCGTTCCGCTTTCGCCCAGCAGCAGAACCGAAGCATCGGAAGGTGCCATACGCCTGATCAGTGCCTTGACGATCTGGATTTTGCTAGAATCGCCCAGCAGCAGAGGACATTTTCTGGCCGCTTTCGCCGGTTGCCCCGTCTTAGCCCCTTCTCGGCTCGCGCGAGGGGCAAGCGCCTTATAAACGGCGAGGGAAAATTGTGCGGCGCTGAACGGTTTGTGAAGATAATCCCCAGCACCGAGGCGAACCAGACGGCTCAACTGCTTGGCCGAGTTTGCATCCGTAAGAAGAAGGGTCTGGGCCGATTTGTGCCGGGCAGCGATTTGGGCCAGCAACTTTCTCTGTGCAACATCCTCCAGGCAAAGATCGATGATGACCAGACAAGGCCGGCGGTTTGCAACCATCTCGAGGCCGGTGGGTATGTCATCGGCCATGCACAGAATATAGCCGGCAACCTCCAGAACGCCATGCATGACCTGACGCTGCCGGGGATCGGAATTGAACGTCATCAGCAGAATCGAAGGCGAAGGATATTCCATATACGTTCTCCTCTCAAAGGATAGTCTTTCAAGAGGTGTGCCGAATAAAAATTGCCTTTTTTCAGTATCTTGCAAAATAAAAAGAGAGGGTGCTGTGGAAAATCCAACAGCACCCTGCAGAATATTCTTTAAGTTTGGATGAATCTCAACTTGTCATTGCAAAGGCAGACGGAACAGATCGCTTTCTGCATTCCGCCCGAAAATATTTCCCGGCCGGGCCACCACCAGAAAAATCTGCCGGTCATCGATCCAGAGACCCTGGATGGGATGGTCGAATTGCGCTTCGAGGTCTTTCTTAAGAAACCTTCGGCCGTCATGTTCGATCATGGTCAGCCAGGTCTTGCTCACTCCGGGGCCGAAGCCGGGTGCGCGCAAGGTCGGGATGTCGGCGCCAACCGCGATGACATTGACTTTGCCGCTTTTATCGACCTGGAATGTCTGGGGCGCAATCTGGAAAAACCGGGTATCAATCAGCGGGTCGGTACTGCCTGAAAACCGGTCATAGCTCAAGCGGGACAGGCTGCCGCCGAATTTTCGCGGAAATCGGTAGAGCTGCCGGTTCTCCTTGTAAACGGTCAGATGGCCGTTGTCCACCTGGACGACTTCCGGCTGCCGGTCACCGTCCAGGTCGGCGAATGCCGAGCCGTTGACCCGAAAACCCTTCGGCAGCGCGACCGGGAGCGGGACCTCTCGCAACCGGCCATCCTGAAAAGCCAATTGCACGACCGGCGGCGACGCATTGTCGACGAGAAACTCCTGCGCGAGCAGGAGTTCGAAGCGGTTGTCCTGGTCGGCATCGAAACTGCCTGCCAACATCCCCGGCACGTTCGCCTGCTTGATCAGGCTGCGGTTGTCGAATCGGTAGACGATGCTGGAAATCGAGGTTTCCGTGGAGGCGCTGTTGGGAATCTGGCGCTGCAGGGCGGAGCCGACCACCAGGTAGGGCTTCTGGTCGGCAGCGGGCTGCCACCAGGCGAGGGTCAGCGCCTTTGCCATGAGCGGCAGGTCGGCGGCGGCGACCTGCCGCAGGTCCTCGCCGACCTCGAATATCCGGATCGTCTTGCCGTCGGTGACGGCCGCCAAAATGGTTCCCCCATGGCGGACAAAGTCGGCCATGACCAGGGTCCCGTCCACGGTGCCCAGGAAGACGGGCTCCTGGCTCTGGACTTCGGAGTCAGCAGCGGCGATCGCCTGCGTCGCCGGCGCTGGCTGCGTCCCGGAGCTCGCTGCCTGGGTCTCCGCTGCGCCGGCAGGCCAGGGGTAACGGCGGATTTCCTCGCCGTCTGCGGACGCCACAGTCAGGGTCTCGTCCTGCAGACGGAACAGCAGGTCGATATCGTCGGGAACGGCTTTTGCCGCGGAGGTTACCTGATAGCCCTGCCAGAGCAGGTGAGGCAGGGCAGCGGAAAGCCTTGCATAAGCCTGCCGGCCACCCCCGGTGTCAGACACGAGATAGGCCTGCAATCCGCCGTAGCGGACCACTGGCATGCCTGCCTCGATCTTTTTTCCCGGAGTAACCAGGGCCGCCCGGGAAAAGCCGTCGTCGACCATGGTGACCCGGAGGACCGCTGGGTCGGTCCTCTTGACCTGGATGACCTCACCGGTTTTAGGGTGGAAAACCTCCTCCTTGTCCGGCTGGATGACCAGCAGGTCCCCCGCCATCAATCCCTGGTCGGCATCCATGTCGACCAGATAGAGGTCGTCCTTGGCGAGGATGACGAAGCCTGCCGCCGGTTGCAAGTCCTGCTGCAGATCCTGCAGGGGGGCGGCGGCGGCAATGCCGCAGAAGACCATTTGCAGACCCCAGGCCCACAGTAGGCGGGAAGACCATTTTCGAAGACCATTCAGCATGACAAGAGGCCCCCTCTTCTGAAAGCAAGGTTGATAAAGGAAAACAAGGTGCTCGACGGCGCTTCATTATAACAAAAAAAGCCGGGCCCCCTGACAAGGGCCCGGCCGATGGTCGCCCCTCGAGGGTTAGAACTTGTAGCGTACCCGGGCGGTGGAGCGGAAGATGTCGTTGTCGGCACTTCCATCCCGTTCGACTTCGAAGAAGTCCATGGCATCGTCGGCAAACAGGTAGCCCATATTGAGAGCCACTTCGCAGTTCTCGAAGAGCTGGTAGCTGACATAGGCATCCAGCTCGGTGCCCAGGGAGTCTTCGGCCTGGGCGTTGGCGTTGTCGTCCACGTATTCGAGGTCTTCAGCGGTCAGCAGGTAAAGAATCGCCGCGCCTACGGTCATCTTCTCCGTGGCCTTGTAATCGAGGGACAGCTTGTTCAGGAACAGGCCTTTGTTGCCGATGTAGGGTCGCTCGGTGAAATAGGAATCGTCCGTATAGCCGCCCTCCTGGAAGATGATGCTTTCGAAGCGATCGACGTCAACGGCGAGGAAGCCCTCCAGGTCGCTGTCGGCGTCATCATCATCACCGGAGGCATAATAGGAAGTCAGGCTGAGCCGGACCCGGCCGATATTGACGCCGGCATCGACATGCAGCAGGTAGGCAGAAATATCGTAATCTTCCGTGGGGCCTCCGTCGATGGAGACATTATCCAGTGAGCCGTTCTCGTAAATGGCATCCCAGTCGACAAAGGCGTTGCCGAAGCCGGTCGGGATACTGATTCCGCCATCGATGCCGAGTGCGATCATGTCAAAATCTTCCGTGGGGAATTTTTTGATCTCATAATCCAGGATCGAATCCAGGTTGCCGGCAGTGTCATTGTCGGCAGATTGCGTCAAATAGGTGCCGAAAAAGCCAAGCTTGAGATTGTCCATTTTGTGGTCGTAGCGGGCAATCAGGGCATCCAGATCACCATCGCCCCAGTCCTGCTCGTCCGTGGTCACGTTTTCGCTGCCGCGGGCCCAGCCCAGATTCAGACCACCCTGCTTATAAAAAACACCCATGGCGGTTTCGTTCCAGAAATAACCGTTAACGCCGACCGGCAGCAAACCGATTTTGACGCGCCCCTGGGTGTGCGGAATGGCGAAATCGGTATAGGCCCAGCGGGTTTCGATGTTGACGCCGTCGCCGGAGAACCCTCCGCCCTGGCTTTTGCCGGAGCCGCTGCGGCCGAAGCGCACGGCACCGATTTCGATGGCATAGACGCCTTTGATGCGGTCATCGTCCGTGGCGGCTTCCGCCCACAGGCGATACTTGATTTCGCCCCAGGAATCATCACTGCCGTCATCCGAAGTCAAATCTTCCTTCGCGCCATCGAGAGTGCTGAACCATTGGGCCTGGTTGGTGTAAACCATGAAGCGATTGTTGAGATCGCCATGGAATTCGAACTTGGCGGCCAGGGCCGAGCCGGCCAGGCCGACGAAGGATAAAGCGATCAAAAGGACCAAAAGCTTTTTCATCTGAATTGCCTCCAAAAATGAATAGGGTTGACTGCACATGGTAAGACTTTCTGCGAATTTCTCTGTCAACAGGGTGGAACAATGGTGCATGGGCATTCAGCGTCTTCTGCCGGGTTGCCATACGGTCCTTGGGTCTCCTCCTTTCCTCGCCTCGGACTTCTGGGTTGCCGGAACAACAGCACACCCTCGCCCCGCACCGGGGCGGTGAACCATCAACTCCTTTCTCAAGATTGGGTGCGGCCAGAACTCGCCACCGCGGATCCCCATGCGCCAATACGATGATAAAAAAAGAGCCTTTTTACGTCGTGCCCAGGACCAGAACTGAAACCGGAGGCTCAAGCCGTAAGCATCCAGTTCAGGAGGCAACTCTTCTCTGGAGCAAACCATGTGCCAACCATAGAACGGTGTTTAAGTTGGCACGTTAGCAGAGTTTTTTTTATTGCACAAGCGGAGGGGTAAAGTTTTTCTGAAGAGTATTGTGAAGGAGCTTGATAATATTGTAAAAAATACCACAGCGGGCAGCGCTGTTTAGTTGCAAAAAAACTGTGTTTTTATTCAACCTGATAGCTGATGATATGAAGAACCCCTCATCCCTATAAAAAAGGTGCGGCCTTTGCTGACGGCCGCACCTGAGGGGAAAAATAGGGATATGCTGGTCTTTACCAGTAATAACCGACGTTCAGATTGAACCGGGTATTTCGTTCATCATTGTTAGCCACGCTTTCATCGACCATGCTGCTGCCCGGTTCGCTGAAAATCATGTTTTCCGAGGAAATCACATCCAGGTAGGTGTAGACCGGGCCGGAAGCGAACAAGGCGCCGATGACGTTCTGCCAACTGGTCGGTTGGTTGTCGGCAGCCGAGGCAATGATTGTGTTGTCGGAATAAAGCGTAATGCTGTCCAGCCATTTCAAGGCGAGGGGAAAGGTATAGGCCACGTTGACGATGCCGATGTCGGCTTCGGCCGGGATCGGCCAGGAGGTGGCATAGCCGCCGACATGGATGATATCGTCATCGAACCCCGGCGGATTTTCGGGGTTGTAGGCATATGCCGCATACTCGAGCTGCAAATTCCAGTTGCCGTAGTTGCCGTTCAGGTGTAAAGCACCAGCCCAGCGGTCGCCCATGTCCCTGGTCTGGTTGTTGTAGAGCTGGCCCCACTGGCCGGAGACGCCGACTTCGGTCTCTCCCAGGCTGCCGTGATCCAGCAGGTAGGCGAGCCGACCGTTGAACTGGTTGGTCTCCTCGTTGCCGTCCGTACCGCTGACGACATCGATCGAGTAGCGGTCAAGGTTGGTGGAACTGCCTAACTCATCATTTTTGTAAAAAGCCAGGGCAAGATTCCAGGGGCCCTCTTGGTACAGCCCCTTGATGCCCAGATCGTAATCGTCTTCCAGGCCGACATAGAAAGCGCTGCTGAACCAGAAGTTATGGGAGGCATAAGGCAACAGGCCGAAAGGGACCTGGTGGATGCCGGCCTGAACTTGCCAGTTGTCGTTGACGTTGTAGCCGACGAAACCGTGATGGATGGTGTGCTGATAGGAATAAAAGCGGTATTCGGCCGACAGGATCCAGTCAGCGAGGGCCCCGTCGACGTTGAGCCGGAAAATATCGAAACCGGCATCGCCGTATTTCTCGTCCTGATCGATGTTCCAGTCGGTATAACCGTAGTTGAAGCGGAGTGCGCCGCCGATGGCAATGGGTCGTTTTTCGGCGAAGACTTCTTCCACCACCTCTTTGACCATCGGCCGGGAATCTTCATCGAGCGTGGTGGCTGCCGCCGGCCTCTCGGCGGTTGCCGCAGGCTGCGGTTGCCGAGCGGTCACCAGGGCCTCGAGTTCGGCAAGACGCTCTTTCATGGCATCCATCTCCGCAACCTTGGCGCGCAAGGCGCGAATTTCCTCGAGCAAGGCCTGATTATCGATTGCCTCGGCCGAGAGGCCCGATCCGGGTGTTATCAACAGCAGAATCCCCCAAAGACAGACTGATCCGGTAATCTTCCGCATGTCGGCTCCTTCCTCTCAGGTGCATCGTTATCGATTGAAAATCGGCAGGGATATTGGTTCGGCAGCCAGGGTGTGCAAGCTTTTAATGATTGCCGGTTCCGACCTCAAAAAGGGTACCTGCTGGCCGGTGCAAGTCAATTCGCCAAGTGCAAAACTCGCGCTCTTCCCCTTACTGCGGACCTGGACGGGTATGCAGAGCGCTGTCGCGCGCCGGGCTTGCCGAAAAAAAGGTTCATCCGGGAATTTCGGGAGCCATGATATATGATTCTCCCTCTTGCATCTTCTCTGCCGCCAACCCGGGGGCGCGTCCCCGGTTCGAAGGCTGAGCCAGTGCAGGTCGGCAATACGCTGGCTGTGGAAATCCACCCGGAATTCCCGGATGAACCCAAAAAAGCCCCTGCCAAATCGAAGCAGGGGCCGTTGCTGCCAATTCCCGGCAAGGGGCGGTTCAGTCAAGGCTCGCCATTTGCTCGACGCTGTACCGGTACCGCCGCCAGGGAAACGGCAGGTCGATAATCTCGCCCGGTTCCCGGATGGTTTTGACGGCTTTGAGGGCCTCGAGCAGAACGGTGCGCTGCTGGGCCAGATTGCCCGGTTCGCCCAGGGGATGGCCGAAGGGCCATTTGAGGAAGATGGTGCGGGGCGGTTGGACTTTTTCCGTGTAGTCCCGAACGATGGAGATGCCCACCGTCGGAATGCCCTGTCTTTCGATTTCTCTCTGGATCAGCCCCACGGACTGATTGCAGATGCCTCAGGCAGGGGTCAGCAACACCAGATCGACCTGGTCTTTTTGGAGCTTGCGGGCAACTTCCGGGGCGCTCGTTTCGACCAGGGTCGATATGTGGCGGCCGTCAATATGGCCCATGAAGCCGAAATGTCTGACTGAGAGGCTGTCCAGCAGCCCTTCCGCCGTCAGTTCGTCCAGCCGGTCCAGCGGCAAAACGATGTTCAGGTCCCGTTCCGCGTCGGTATGGTCGTAGTAGTCATGGGTAATCGTGAAGCCGGAACGGATGGTGGTGCCATCGAGTTCACGGTAGCTGGGGTCCCCGTCCGGATCACGCATATCGAATGGTTGCTGGTCATCGTGATGCACGCCGGCGGTGGTCACGACCGCCATTTTGCAAGTCCGGAGCGGTTTTCCCAGCTCCGACCAGGGGATGACTCCCTCGGACCGGACCGGCTGATAGGCGGCCAGAAACCGTTCCGCCAAAGAGGGGAAGCGGGTGATCGCTTTGGCGATCATCTGGTTTTTGATGGAGGACAGCAATGTTATCTCCCGAGCAAGAAACCTGAAATTGTTGTCAGCAGCCTTTGGAGCCGAGGGGGCACCCATCCTGAGCCACGTTGGTCGTGCCGGCCGGACCGGCTCCGGTGTCGATCGGCAGAACGGGATTGTTGGCCCATTCGATCCAGGAGCCGTCGTAGTTTTTTGCCTGCGTATAGCCCAAGCCGAGGAGCACCAGGGTGGCATAGGAGGAGCGGATGCCGGTCTGGCAATGGGCGATGACCTGCCGGTCCCGGCCCAGACCGTTTAATTCCAGCAGGGCGCGGATTTCTTGTTCACTTTTTAAAACTTTGACGCCGTTGACTTCTTTCTGCAAATTCACCCAGTCGAGGTGGCGTGCGCCGGGTATGTGCCCGGCGCGCTCGGCGCGAACCTCGCTGCCTTCATGCTCTGCCGTCCGCCGAGTGTCCCAGACGACCACCGAGGGATTGGCCAGCCGGGTCAGGACATCTTCGCTGTCTGCCCTTACGTCCTGACCTGCGCGGCACCGGTAGCCTTCCGTGGCGACAACCCTGGTTGGCAGCAGGGCGGTCGGCCGGTCTTCCTGGTTCCATTTATCGTAGCCGCCGTCCAGGACATAGGACTGCGCGTGGCCATGGTAGCGGAGCATCCAGACGAAGCGGGCCGAATAGGGATTATGGTCTTCGGCGTAGGCAACCACCACCGTGTCGGGGGTGATGCCGAAACGATCCATCAGGGATTCGAACTCCTCGACGGTCGGGATCAGGCTTTTCACCCCGTTGCGACTGAAAAGGAATTCATTTTTGTCAATGTGAATGGCGCCGTCGATATGGCCCAGAAGGTAGAGTGGTGTGACCCGCACATCAACGACCTTGACCCTCTCGATATTGTCGGCCAGCCACGCCGTATCGACAAAATAGTCGCTAAGCGCGGCGAAGGCAAAGCCAGGCAGGCTGAGTGCGAAGAACAGGGCCAGAACAGAAGCTTTCCAGGGTTTCATCGGTTGTTTTCTCCCTTTCGGAAACGGGTTGCAGGTGAAAGTGTTTTCTTGGGGTCAAGGCATTTACGATTCTCTACCGGGCTTTCTTTTCTCATATCCTATTTTTTTAGTCAAGAATAAAATTTATTAAATTTTTAAAACAACGGTAGTTTTCGTGGAATATGAGGGTTCTTTGTCAGACCTCAAAAAAACGGTTCATCCAATATTCCGGGGAGTAACGGAGCTTTCTTTCCAAACCCGCATCTTCTCGGTTTTTAAACTGGACGACGGCGGGTCCCCTCCGCCAGTCGCACCCTGGCCGGACCGCTCAAAACTCGCTGCGCTCAAACAGTAGAGCGGTCTTTTTCGACCAGCGCACGCCTGGTTCCGGCACCAGCAAACGGGGGAAAATCCAAACCTTTACAAGCGCGGGCATGGCCGATTTTTTTTGGGATGGGGTTGGTTTGGGACTTCCCGTGCAGAGCCACCGGAACGGAGTGGAGGTTTCGGGATAAAGCCGGGCAAATGATGATGTTGTAGGGGCGGTCTTCAGACCGCGAATGTTTATCCGGTTTTCTTCACGTTTGCCAGCCTTGGCCAGCAGGCCTCGCATTCGGGCACCATGAAGACCCAGGGACGAGTTTCCGGTTTGACGGCAAGGAAGATGTTGGACCGGCGATCAGAAAGGAAGGATAAGTTGCCAGTTGGGGCCGCGCAGCCACTGTCCAACAATGATGAAGCCGACCTGGCTGAGCAGGAGCAGCAGGAAGAGGGACCACCAGGGCCAGCGGTCGGCGGCCAGCCATTTGCCCCCGGGGACGGAACTGCGATCGAGGGAGGGCAGCAGCAGAAAAAACAAGGTGATGGCGATGGGGACGAGCAGCCCGCCCCAGAGCGCCGAATGGCTGATCATCTCCTGGATGCCGACGAAATACCAGGGAGCTTTGGCCGGGTTGGGCGGATGCAGGGGGTTGGCACGCTCGTAAATCGGCGCGTCGATGCTCAAACTCAAGACCAGCAGGACAGCCAGCACCAGAAAGGCCACACCGCCCTCGGCGCGGTACAGCCAGGGATTGGCGGGCAGAAGCGGTGACCGGGACCGGTTGCTGACCGCCAGGCCGCCGTCTTTGCGGATGCGCCAGAGGTGCAGGCCGGTGAAGACCAGCATCAGCAGGGGCAGGATGCCGGCATGCAGGGCGAAGGAGCGCAGCAGCGTTTCCGGGCCGATGTCGTCGCCGCCCAACAGGAAACCTTTCAGCGCCGGACCGGTCAGGGGCACATATTCGGCCAGCGACGAGCCGACCCGGATCGCCCAGTAGGAAACCTGGTCCCAGGGTAGCAGGTAGCCGGTAAAGTTGGCGAACAGGATCAACACCATCAGAATCAGCCCGTAGCACCAGTTCAGCCAGCGTCCCTGATAGCTGCCGGTCAGGACCACCCGAGCCAGGTGCAGAATACTGAGAACAAGCAGCGCATTGGCGGCGAGAAGATGCAGATTGCGCACGAGCCTGCCGAACCGGAGGGTGGTGGTGATATGCAGGATGCGTTCATAGGCCTTGTCCTGGTCGGGAACATAGTTGAGAAACAGGGTAATCCCGGTGGCCAGCAGAATGCCCAGGCAGGTCAGGCAGGCAATGCCCAGGCCCAGGGTCGCCGAAGGTCTGAGGGCGGCCCGACTGACTTTGCCGGAGTGCAGGTGATGAAGAAAGTTGCGGGTCATGCTTGGGCCTCAGGACTCTTGGCTTGCGACATTGGCACCGGTAACCACTGGGGAGACGTGATTTTCTGTCCTGAATAGAACCAGACCCGGCTGCTCTGGATGCGCAGCTGATGCCAGGGCAGCGGGCGGGTCGCCGGCCCCGAGTAAACCTGACCCCGAGGGCCGAAATCACTGCCGTGGCAGGGGCAGAAGAAGCCGTCGTCTTCGACATTGACGAGACAGCCCAGATGGGTGCATTCCAGACTGATGACCGCCATACGGCCCTGTTCCACGAGCAGGGCCACCTTCCGTTGCGGGATGGGAAAGACCCCGTCGCCGGGCAGACTCTGCAAATCGACCAGGGGGGTCCAGCGGGCTGAAGTGAAGCGGCGGGCCGACAACCAGACATCGAGCAGCAGACCGCCGAAGCCGAACAGGACCAGACCCGCCAGGCCTTTGCCCAGCCATTGGCGCCGGGTCAGGGGCCGTCTCATGGCTTCTCCGTCCCGGAAAAAGCGCGAACTTTACCGACCAGGCCCTGGATTTGCCGGTCTTCCAGGTGATCCCGAAAAGCCGGCATGGCGGTGCCGGGCACCCCGCCATGGATCGACTGCACGAGACGGCGATCGGTGAGGGCAGCAAAGTAAGGCTGGTTGCGCAGATTCCGGGGGCGCGGCAGGTATTCCAGGTAGTCGGTCCCTTTGCCGGAGCCGAACCGGCCGTGGCAGCGTTGGCAGTTTTCGGCATAAACCGCATCGATTTGCGCACGGCCGGGGAGAATTCCGGACAACTCCGGTGGGGGCGGCTGGCGGATTTTTTCGTCGCGCTCGATGCCGATGAAGGCGGCAAAAATCAAATCCAGCAAGGTCTCGAGCCGGGCGGTGTCGAGCAGCCGACCATAGGCCGGCATGGAGGTGCCGGGGATGCCGTTTTTCAGGCTGGTAATCAACCTCTGGTCATCGACGGCGTGAAAAAACGCGGCGTTGTCGGCAAAGGCCCGGGGAAGGCGGGTCAGATTCGGCTGGATCGGCCCGAAGCCGTTGCCTCCGGCCGCATGGCAGCGTTGGCAGAGCTGCATGTACAGGTGCATGCCGGTGGCGGCCGGCACCGGCCCGATGGCCTGTTCGCTGAGAAATGTCACCAGCTGGCCGGTCGTCCTCTCTTCGAGGGGTATGCCGGGCATGGCGGAGCCGGGAACCAGTCGGGCCGGGTTGAGCAGAAAAGTCCTGATGTCGTCTGCGCTCCGCTGGTCGCCGAGGAAGGTCAGGTCGGGAGCGATCCGACCATCGTAAGAACCGAATTTATGGCAGCCCAGGCACTGCTGCCGAAAGAGGTGTCGTTCGCCGGCCGACAGGGAGGGTGCCGTCGGCACCAGGTCGACTTGGGGAAATTCGATCCGGCCGGACTGCATCTGCAGGGGCGTTGCATACAGCGGCGTGCCGCGCAGGCTTTTCAGGAAATAGCTGACCTGGCGCACCTGCTTTTTCGACAGCGGGAAACGCGGCATGGTGGAATTGACCGGTGCCTTGCGCGGTTCGCGGATTGCTTCCTGAATGGCGGCCAGCCCGAAAACGGTGCCGATCCGGATCAGGTCGGGACCATAATAGCCGCCGGGAGCATTGGGCTGGAAAACGTGACAGGTGTTGCATGCCTTGGCAAAAAACTGCTGATAGCCCTGCCAGGCCTCCTCCCCGCCGGGCAGCGGGCCGGGCGGATGACAGCGGAAACAGGAGGCCTGCAGGTCTTCACCGGTGAGGATGTCGCGGCCGCCGCTGCCGGGCAGGCCATGGGAAATTTCCAGGTCCAGGGCCATGCCTTCGCCGAGATGGCAGGCCGTGCAGCCGAGCTGGTCGATCCGGTGCGGGGCGATGGCGGGATGCGGAGCCCTGCTGCTGGGAAGGTCGGCCGGATCGGGACGGGAACCGCCGGGATGGCAGGTGGTGCAATGCTCGCGAACCGGCTGCCCGCCGAGGTTGATCGTCAGGTCAGCAATCGGCTGCTGCTCGAGGTCGGCGCGCCCGGCGTCATGCAGCAGGAAAACCAGCACCAGGGCAGCCAGGGCGGCAAACCCGGCGGCAAAGAAGAATGGCGACAGCCACCGCGGCGGCTCGCTGGTCTCGGTGTCCTGTTTTGCGGGCTTTTTCAAGGTGGAGCAATCTCTGTTGAAAGGTTGTTGACGACGGCGGTACGCAGACCATTTACCAAGAGCTTACAAGCCTACCAGATAAATTTGCATTTCATTGCCGATTGTTACCGGGGAAAACCAGGAAATTCAAGCAAGAAAACGGGGGCTGTCCGGCTCGATCGACAGGGGTGCCATGTCCAGCCTGCCAGAGGCAACGGCCACTCCGGCAAGTGAACACATTGCCAACAAGGGATTTTGCGGTAAAGTTTTAACCGCTAATCACGCAGAATTTATATCCTCTTGTCCGCATCCGGGTTTCAAAATGGACGCCAGTTTCCTGCAACTCTACGGCGAGGCCGCCAAGACCGCCTTCGGCTTCTTCTGGAAAGCCGGCTGGGCCTTCGTGCTCGGCTATTTCGTCTCCAGCATGATCCAGGCCTTCGTGCCCAAAGGCCGGCTGACGCCCTATATGGGCGGAACCGGCCTCAAAAGCCTCTCCCTGTCCTCCCTGTTCGGAGCGATCTCGTCGTCCTGCTCCTTCGCCGCCCTGGCCACAGCGCGGTCCCTGGTGCTCAAGGGCGCCCATTTCATCGCCGCGGTGGCCTTCATGTTCGCCTCTACCAACCTGGTGATCGAACTCGGCATCCTGATCCTGATCTTTCTCGGTTGGCAGTTTCTGGCTGCGGAGGTGGTCGGCGGCATTCTGTTGATTGCAATCAGCAGCCTGCTGATCCGCCTCACCTATCCGCAGGCGTGGGTGGAGGAAGCGAAAGAGAACCTCGAGGAAGCCTCCGACGAGGATGACGACTTCGACTGGAAACAGCGCATCCGCAGCAAAATGGGCTGGCACCTGGTTGGCCACAAGTTCGTCATGGAATGGAAGATGGTCTGGGAGGAGATCCTGATTGGTTTCACGATTGCCGGCTTCGTGGCGGTGTTCGTGCCGGAATCGCTATGGGCCAGGATCTTCCTGATCGATGCCGGCGGCTCGGTCCCCGAGTGGCTGCGCGTGCTGGAGAACGCTCTGGTGGCGCCCTTCGTCGCGGCCCTGACCTTTATCGGTTCGATGGGCAACATTCCGCTGGCCACGGTCCTCAACGCCAACGGCGTGCTGTTCGCCGGCATCATGGGCTTTATCTATTCGGACCTGATGGTGCCGCCGCTGGTGGCGGTCAATGCCAAATACTACGGCTGGCGGCTGGCGCTCTATATTGCCGGCATCATGTACATCGCCATCGTTGCCACCGCCCTGATCCTGCATTTCCTGTTCGGTCTGTTCGGCATCACCCCGGAGAGCGCTCGCGCAGTGTCCGATGTCGCCCAGTTCAAGATCGACTATACCTTCTGGCTCAACCTGGTATTCGTGCTGGTGGCCGGGGCGATGACTGTGCTGCACCGGCGGCATCTCAAGCAACATGTCGAGGGGCAGATGGAGCATGGCGGTGGCCTGACGGTCAAGCGAGTGATCGTTTACGCGTTCATGTTGACGCTGATCGGCGGACTGGTAGCCTATCTGCTAACCGGCGGCACAGGCTGAGCAGCTTTGCCCTTTTGCCCGCTGCCCTGTCTGTTTGAAGGACGGTTTTCCTGGCACGGAAGGTGCCCGGACAGGGAAACCTGAAAGGAGGAAGAACATGACGTTGCATAATGGCATCTCTCGACGTCGCTTCGTCCAGGGGCTGGGTACCGGCCTGTTCCTGGCCGGCATGCAGACCGCCTTGCCGCTGCCGCTCTGGGCGCGGAGCGAGCGCTGGGGTCTCGAAGGTCTGCCCGGGGCGCGGAGCCGCTATGATCTGACCATCGGCTACTCCCCGATCACCATCGACGGCCGAAAAGGCACTTCCACCGGCATCAATGGCACGGTGCCGGGCCCGCTTGTACGCCTGCGCGAAGGGGACGAGGTGGAACTCAACGTCACCAACGCCCTGATGGATGCCGAGCATGCCTCGATCCACTGGCACGGCATCCTGGTACCCTTTCCCATGGATGGCGTGCCCGGCGTCAATTTCGCCGGCATTGCCCCCGGCGAGACCTATCCCTATCGTTACAAGGTGATCCAGGCCGGCACCTACTGGTACCATAGCCACTCCCGTTTTCAGGAGCAGACCGGCACCTACGGACCCCTGATCATCGACCCCAAAGACGGCGAGCCCTGGAGTTACGACCGCGACTACGTGGTGGTACTCTCCGACTGGTCCTTCGAAGATCCCGAGACCATCTTCCGCCACATCAATCTGCTCGGTCACTATTATAATTACCAGCAGCGGATCTTCCCGGACTTCATTCAGGATATTCAGGAAAAGGGCCTCGAATGGACGATCAAGGAGCGCACGGCCTGGGGCGACATGCGCATGAGCCCGGTCGATCTTGCCGACGTCACCGGCGCCACCTACACCTACCTGATGAACGGCAATTCGCCGGACATGAACTGGACGGCCCTGTTCAATCCCGGCGAGACCATCCGTTTGCGCTTCATCAACTCCGCGACGCAGAGCAATTTCGACGTCCGCATCCCGGGGCTCGACATGGAGGTGGTGATGGTCGACGGCAAGGCGGTGCGGCCCGTGCCGGTCCACGAATTCCGCATCGGCGTCGCCGAAACCTACGACGTGCTGGTCCGGCCTCGGCAGGACAAGCCCTTCACTTTGTTTGCCGAATCCCTCGACCGCAGCGGCTATGCCCGCGGCACCCTGGCGCCTGAGCCGGGGCTCGAGGCCACCGTGCCGGACCTGCGGCCGCGGCCGGTGCGCCAGCTCGACAAGATCGGCATGGGCATGATGCTGAACATGGGCGATGGCGAAATGAACCATAAAGGGATGAGTCATGACGACATGCAGCATGGCGGCATGGATCATGGTAGCGATCCCGCCAGTCACGATCCGCGCATTCCAGGTCCCAACGGACCGGAACCCTTCCTGCCGGACCGCAAGCAGTCGTCCAGTGTGGCGATGATCATCAAAAATCCCCGCTACCGGCTCGACGAGCCGGGCATCGGCCTCGGCGAGGACGGCTGGCGGGTGCTCACCTACCAGGACCTGGTCTCCGATGAGCCGCAGGTCTATGCCGAAACGCCGGACCGGGAGATGACCATCAACATTACCGCCAATATGGAACGCTACATGTTCTCCTTCGATGGCAAGAAGTTCACCGAGCATCCCGGACCCTACCTGTTCCGGCACAACGAACGGCTGCGCCTGTTCCTGGTCAACCACACCATGATGGAACATCCCATCCACCTGCACGGCATGTGGATGCAGCTCGAGAACGGCGCCGATCAACTGCCTTACAAGCACACCATTCTGGTCAAGCCGGGCGAGGTGCTTTCGGCGCTGATCACGCCCATCGAAAAGGGCGACTGGGCGTTTCACTGCCACCTGCTCTATCACATGGAAGCCGGCATGTTCCAGGTCGTGCGGGTCGCCTGAGGGAAGGGAGAAATCATGAAATATCTTATTTGTCTGATCCTGCTGATGGTATTGCCGACAACGGCGCCGGGGGCCGAGAAGGCCGCCGATCCAAAGCCACCCTATTATCCCCGCGACTATCGGGATGTGGAAACCGATCCGGAAGTCGGCGAGGGCATACAGAAATATGCCGAAGATGCCCAGCAGGGGCCGCAGAAAAACTTCGGCGTGCAGCCGGTTCACGACAACCAGATGTTCGCCACCTTCAAGGCCGACCGCTTCGAACACCAGTGGCGGGAGCACGGCATGGAGGCTCTGCTGTGGGACGTTCAGGGCTGGATCGGCCGCGACTACAACAAGCTGGTCCTGGAAAGCGAGGGACATTACCGTCTCGACGGCGATGAAGAGGTCGAAGAGGCGATGGTGGAGTTGTTCTACAGCCGCAACGTGGCCAGGTTCTGGGATTTCCGGATCGGCGTCCGGCACGATTTCGAGCCGCCGCCGGAGCGATCTTTTCTGGCGGCCGGTTTCGAAGGCCTGGCGCCCCAGTGGTTCGAAGTCGATGCAACGGCCTACCTGAGCGAGGACGGCGATGTGTCGGCCAAGGTCGAAGTGGAGTACGAGCTGATGTTCACCCAGCGGCTGGTCCTCATCCCCCGCCTGGAGGCCGGCCTGGCCCTGCAGGACGTCCCGGAGTACGGGCAATGGGAAGGAGTGACCGACATGAGCCTGGGAGCGAGGCTGATGTATCACATCCGCCGGGAATTCGCGCCTTACCTCGGGGTGACCTGGTCCCGCCAGCTGGGTGAGACGGCCAATCGCGTCGAGGACGCCGGCGGCGATATTTCCGCCTCGGCGGTGGTGGCAGGGATCCGGTTCTGGTTCTGATGCGCCAGGAGCAGATCGGGTAGGGTTTGACTGGAAGAATGGACAACAAAGGAAGGTTCTCAGAAAAGGGAGTTTCGCGTGAGGCGACCGTTGAACAAAAAGCTTATCCCGGCAGCTGTGGGAAAGGTTGTTCTTATCCTGTTCGGCGCCTTCTGCTGGGCCCAACCGATTCACGCCTCCGAGGCTGCGGGCGTCTGGCAAAGCCTGCAGCAGAATGGCCATGTCGCCCTGCTGCGCCACGCCATCGCCCCGGGCACGGGCGACCCTCCCGAGTTCACCCTGAGAGACTGTACAACGCAAAGGAATCTCTCCGCAACAGGTCGCCGGCAGGCCGCCGCAATCGGCGAGCGGTTCCGTGAGAACGGCATTCCCGTCGCGCAAATTTTCTCGAGCCAGTGGTGTCGCTGCCTGGAGACCGCGCGGCTGCTCGAGCTCGGCCCGGTCCTGGAGCTGCCGCTGCTCAATTCCTTTTTCCGGCACTTCGAACGGCGGGAGCGGCAGACGACAGAACTCAAAGCCTGGCTGGCGGCACAGGATTTGACACGGCCGACCGTCCTGGTCACCCATCAGGTCAATATCACTGCCCTGACCGGTGTCTATCCGGCCTCCGGAGAACTGGTGGTCATCGAGGTTGGCGAACGCGGAGAAATCAGGGTGGTCGGCACCCTCGAGCCCGACTGAGGCCGGGAGAGGGTCGGGGTGAGGGGGTCTCAATACCTTCATTGGCCAAAAGAGCTCCCGCAATTCCCGGATGATCTTAAAAATTCTCCAGATCCGGCCGAGCCATTTTCCGGGCGTCTTGCCGCGGGATGCCGATGCGCCGAACGCAGTTTTCGACCGCCGTTGCCATGTCCAGTGCAGAGCCCGCCAGGGTCCCGTCGGCGGCAAGGCATCTGCCGTCGACAACAGTGATCCGCCGCTCCCCCAAGTGAAACCTCGACAAGTTTGTGCCGACCGTGGCCATGGCGTCGGTGACCAGAAACAGCCGGTCCGGACCCTTGATATCGTAGGCCAGGCGGACATTACTGTCGTGGACATGATGACCGTCGACGATGATGCCGCAATGGACCTCCGGATGGGCCAGCGCGGCGCCGACCAGGCCGGGCTCCCGGGCCCGCAGGGGCGGCATGGCGTTGAACAGGTGGGTGACCAGGCGGGCACCGGCGTCGAAAGCCGCCATCGCCTGGCCGAAGGTTGCCTCGGAATGGCCGAGGGAGACAATCACGCCCTGTGCGACGAGCCGGGCAATGGTCCGAGGGGCGACGGTTTCCGGAGCGACGGTCAGGATCGTTCCGCCGACCTCGAGCGAGGTTATCAGGTCAAAATCCTCCTCAGCCATGGAACGCATCGCTGTCGGGTCGTGGATGCCCGCCTTGGCAGGAGCCAGAAAAGGGCCTTCCAGGTGAATGCCGCCCACTCCCGGCCGCCCGGAATGGAGGTACTCCCTGACGGCGGCGATCGCCTGGACCATTTTCTGCCGGCAAGCGCTGATCAAGGTCGGGTACAGGGTGGTTGTGCCGAAGCGCCGATGGGCACCGACCATGGTTTCGAGAGTGGCCACAGTCGGATTGTCGTTGAAGAGCACCCCGCCGCCGCCGTTGACCTGAAGGTCGATATAGCCTAGTTCACCTTCGCTGATCATGATCTTTCTGATCAACCCGGTTGAGGGGATCTTTTTTTGGCGATGATCGCTTCGAATTTGTCGGCGCCGATAACATGCCGTTCATGAACCCCTTCGCCGATCAGATCCCGCTCATCGCGGGCCGTGATCGCCCAACGCGTCTTCGGCCCGGCGACCTCCAGACACTGCACCTGCACTGCGACCTCCATGCCGGGCGGGGTGGCTGCCGTATGGGAGATGTTGATGTGGGTGCCGAGGCTGATCTCACCCTCCTCCAGGTGCTCGCGAAGCGCCTCCATGCAGGCCCATTCCATCAGGCCGACCATGAAGGCGGTGGCAAACACCGGCGGCATGGCCTGGAACAGGTCGGATTCTTCGTAGACATGGGGGACGGTCTTGTGTTCGGGGACGCGATAGCGATGGGTGAATTCCATTCCGGGCTGCAAGGTCGGTTTCATGGCTTGTCCTTTCCGTGGGGAGAGTTCTTCGATCCTTTCCACGTCTTATCGAAGGCAGCTTAGCAGGGAGTCTGTTATTGTCAAAAAAATCCCCGCAGTCGGAGAAGACTGCGGGGCAAATAGGGTTTCTGTGTCTTTTTAGGAGGGAGAACATGAAGAGCATGTTCTGTGATTGATATCTTACTATAATAGTCAGGTATGTCAAGAAAAAAATGTCTCCCTCTTTGATCCTCGAATCAGGGTCCTAAAGGCACCCTGGGCGGTTCATCGATAAGCGTCGCAGATCCCGGCGTTTTTTGCTGAACGGCAGAATGGCGTCAGACGACTGTTCGCCGGCTCAGCCGGCCAAAAGCCTGTCCACATCTTCGGTTTTGCCGATGAGGACCATGATATCGCTGTCCTTGATTCGGTAAGTTGCGGGCGGCGCCGGGGTGATTTTGTCAGTCAAAACATCCTTGATGGCGATGACGGTCACCTGGAACTCATTGCGCAGGTCCAGTTCCTGCAGGGTCTTGCCGATAAAGTCATTCGGCGGTTCGGTTTCCGACAGCGAAAATTCTTCCGAAAGGGGAATGAACTCCAGAATATTGGGACTGGACAGGGTATGGGCAATACGCCGGGCCATGTCTTTTTCGGGAAAGATTACATCAGTGGCGCCGACCCGCTCAAGGATCCGGCCGTGGTCCTCGCTGACGGCCTTGACGAAGATGCGCGGCACTTTCAGTTCCTTGAGAAAGAGCGTGATCAGGGTCGACAGGTGGGAGCGGTCGCCGGTGGCCACGACCACCGCCGCCATCTCGTGGATGCCCTGAGCTTCGAGGAATTCCTTGTTGGCGGCGTCGCCGAGAATCGCATAGGAGCAGGAATCCCGAATATCCTGGATTTTGCTTTTGTTGAGGTCGATGGCAATGACTTCATGCCCTCCTTCGTAGAGGGTTTCCGCCACCTCGGCACCGAAATTCCCCAGGCCGATCACGCAGAATTTTCCTTTCATAGCAGAACTCCTTGTCGATGTCAGCCGATCATGATGTTCTCTTCCGCGTAATGGGGCGGATAGCGCCGGGCGCGGTCGGCGATGGCGAAGGCCAGGGTCAGCAGGCCGACCCTGCCGAGGAACATCAAAACGATAATGATACCTTTGCCCATGGCATTAAGCTGGGCCGTAGCACCGAGGGTTAAGCCGACCGTGCCGAAAGCGGAGAAGGCTTCGAAAACATAGTTGAGAAACTCCCGTTGCTGTTCACCGGCCAGGTCGGGCGACTGCACGACCAGCAGTCCGAAAACAGCCAGACCGATCAGGATAAAAGCCAGCATGACCAGCGCCAGGGCTTTGGTGATGGCCTCGTCGGGGATTTTCCGATGAAACAGGCTGGTGTGCGGGTTACCCTTCAGTCGGCTGTAAAAAATCGCGAAGAACAGGGCGAGACTGGTGGTTTTGACGCCGCCGCCGGCGGAGCCGGGCGAAGCGCCGATGAACATCAGGAAGATCAGCATGAACAGGGTCGGCACCCGGAAGGAGTTCAGTTCGACGGTGTTGAAGCCGGCGGTCCTGGCGGTGACCGACTGGAAAAGCGCCGTCCAGAATCCCTCCGCAGCCTTCATCCCGGCCAGGCCGTCGTGGATTTCCAGCCCGCCGATGACCACCATGCCGTAGACGATCAGGAGCAAGGTGGTGATCAAAACGATTTTGCTGTGCAGCGACAGCCTGGTCCTGGGTTTTCTGCCGTTTTTCCATTCTCCGGCGGCCTGAACCAACTCCCGGATGACCAGAAAGCCGATGCCGCCAAGAATAATCAGGGCAATTACGGTGCCGTTGACAAGGGCCTCGTTTCGGAACCGGACCAGACTGTCCGGGAAGGTCGAAAAGCCGGCATTGCAGAACGCGGAGATCGAATGGAAGACCGCTGTGTACAGCCCGGTGCTGAAACCGAACTCAGGAACGAAAACCAGGGCCAGCAGCAGGGCGCCGATCGCTTCGATCACCAGGGTCATGAGGATGATGTTTCTGATCAGGTCCTGAACCGAGGCGATCGGAGTGTGCAGGAGGGTTTCATGGAGGATTCCACGACCGCGGGCGCTCAGTCCCAGGCGCAGATAAATGAACAGATAGACCGAAAAGGTCATGATGCCCAGCCCGCCGATCTGGATCAGCAGCAGGACGACTCCCTGGCCGAACAGGCTCAAGCGGGTGCCGGTGTCGACCACGATCAGTCCGGTCACACACTGTGCGGACGTCGCCGTGAACAAGGCATCCAGGTAACTCAAGGGTTCTCCCCGGGCGGCCCAGGGTAATCGCAGCAGCAGCGAACCGGCCAGAATGGCCGCAGCATAGTAGGAAATCAGGGCTTGGGCCGGGGAGAGGTTCCTGATCCGAGCCGTTATAGCGGAGGTATTCATCGCGTTGCGGTCATTCCGACAGGCATCTGTCGATTGCTGAATGCAAAGCCTTGATCTGCACCGGCTTGGTCAGGATGTCATCCATCCCGGCCTCGAAACAGGCATCCACGGTTTGCTGGCGGGCGTGGGCGGTAAAGCCGATGATGCAGGTTCGCTGTCCCTGTTTACGTTCAAGACTGCGAATTCGGCGGGTCGCCTCCAAGCCATCCATGGCCGGCATCTGCAGGTCCATCAGGATAACATTGAAATCGCTTTGCTGCCATTTTTCGACGGCTTCCGCGCCGTTCGCAGCGGTTTCGACATGCCAGTGGTGCTTGGCCAGGCCCATGAGGATCACTTCCCGGATCATGGGATCATCTTCGGCCAGCAGGATGCGGCCGACAGTCTCAAAGGCTCCGGCCGTCGCCGGTTGGGCTTTGTCCGGGTGCGTGGGGTCCGCTTGCCGAATGGTTTTCAGGGGCAGGGTAAAAGTGAAGGTGCTGCCTTCGCCCGCGCGGCTCTGCAAGGTGAGCTGGCCGCCCATGAGTTCAACCAGGTTTCTGGAAATCGCCAGGCCGAGACCGCTGCCGCCGTGGCGACGATGGAAAGAAGTGTCGACCTGGCTGAAACTGTCGAACAGCAGGTGATGCTTCTCTTCGGCGATGCCGATGCCGGTGTCGGCGACAGCAATTTCCAACAGTTGGTCGCGAACCTGTACGCTGACCAGGATCTGGCCCTGATCCGTGAATTTGACGGCATTGCTGACCAGGTTGGTGAGCACCTGCCCCAGGCGGACCGGGTCGCCGCTGATGATGGCGGGAACATCCTCGGCCATGGCGGTCGTCAGATGAAGGCTTTTCTCGCGGGCCGGCTGAGTAAACATGTCGACGACATCAGCCAGCCAGGTGTGGAGAGCGAAGGGAGTATCATGGACCTCGACCCGGCCCGCCTCGATCTGTGAGAAGTCGAGGATGTCGTTGATCAGACCGCGCAGCGACCGGGCCGATTTTTCGGCCATTTCCAAAAGGGTGCGGTGCTCGGGATTTTTGTCGATTTCATGCAGGTGTTCCAAGGCACCCAGGAAAATCGTCATCGGCGTGCGGATCTCGTGGCTCATGTTGGCCAGAAATTCGCTCTTGGCGCGAGTGGCGGCTTCCGCCTGTCTCCGGGCCGCTTTCAGCTCCCGTTCGGTTTGTTTCAGGTACTCGATGTCGGTAGTCGTGCCGAACCATTTGCTGATTTTCCCCTGCTCGTCGCTTACCGGTTTGGCCCGGCTCAGAAACCAGCGATAGGTGCCGTCAATGCACTGAGCACGATGCTCGACCTGATAGGTCCAGCCTTCCCGTAAGGCTTTCCGCCAGGCGGTTACAGTCCGGTTCTCGTCTTTGGGGTGAAGGACTGGGCGCCATTGCCAGGAACCGTCCTCTTGCCGGCCCAGGCCCCTGAATTCGGTGGCCCGCTGGTTGCAGTAGTTAATGCGCCCTGCGGTATCAGCGGTCCAGACCAACTGCGGCATGGCGTCGGCCAGTTGGCGAAAGCGCTGCTCGCTCTTGCGGAGTTCCTCTTCCGCCTGCTTCAAATCGCTGATATCGGTTCCCACGGAAAGAATCTCCACCAGCCGGCCGGCATCATCATATTCCAGGTGGTTGCTCCAGGACATCCAGATCAGGCGGCCATCGCGACAGACATTTTGATTGATGTGGTGGGTGAATTGCTCAGGGTGTTCAATGATTTTATTAATCAGCCCGGTCAGGTCCTCCTCTCTTTTTGTCGCTTGCGGCAAGAGAAAACTGGCATGTCTGCCCAGAGCTTCCTCGGGGCGGTAGCCGAACAGTTTCTGGGCATATTCATTGAAAAAAGTCAGGATGCCGTCGGCTCTGCAGCGCAGGATGGCGCTGTTGGCATTTTCAGCCAGTTCCCGGTAACGGGCTTCGCTGATCTGCAATGCTTCCTGGGCTTTTTTCCATTTGGTGACGTCTTCGGTAAAGATGATGATGCCGCCGACCCGGCCGTCGACCTCCAGCCAGGGGTGGAGTTCCCACCGGTTCCATTGCACAGAGCCATCCAGACGCTCGAAAGGGTCGGCTTCGGCGCTTAAAGTTTCTCCGGCCAGGCCACGGCGATGGGCTTCCCGCCAGGCATCGGGGATTTCGGGGAAAATTTCGTAATGCGAAACACCCAAAAGACGCCGGTTTTCCAGCCCGTAGTCAGTGCGCCAGCGGCGGCTGACATAGAGGTACCGCATCTCCCGGTCGAACATGGCCAGGGCCGAAGGGGCATGTTCGATGAACAGGCCGAGCAGTTCTTTGCGCGGCTGCCGCTTCCTGAGGTTTTCGGAACGCCGGGTCACATCCTCAATAGCGAGCAGAAGCAGGGGTTGATCGGGAATGGACCGGGCGTTGACCATCAATGTCCGTCTGCCGAGCGAACCGAAGGATTGCTGGAGTTCGAAGTCAACGAAACTTTGATTTGTTTGGACGAGATCCTGCAGGTTTCCCCGAAGAGCTGGTGTGTCCCAAGCGCCGCCGTGGAGTTGGCAGATGCCTAGACCGATAGTCTTCTCGGGGGTCGTTTTAAAATGTTGAAAGTAGGCCGAACTGGCCTGACGGACGACCAGACCCCGATCGAGAATCAGCAGCGGTTCGCGGACCGTGGCGACGATCGCCGCGGCGAGTTGCATGGCATCGGGCTGGCGGAATCCGGAATGGCTTGCAGGTTTATCAGTCATAGTGTCTGTGATGCGTCATGAAGACAGAGAAGGAATGATTTCCCCCATCAGGATACCAAAGAATCCCTTTATGGCGAGGCGGGAGATTTGTTCTGGTTCGAATCTTTCCAGCCACACAAACGGGGACGCCCCTCGGTTGGGTGGCCGGGGGAGGTGCAGATCTGGCAAGAAAGGTCGACGGTTCCAGGAAGACACCGGATGAACCAAAGAAAACGGAGGCTGGACAATATCCAGCCTCCGTGCTTGGGTCTCTTTATTGAAGGTCGGTGCCTCTGGTCACGCTCCGCCGTAGGAGTGCAGTCCGGAGAGCACCAGGTTGACGCCGAGATAGCAGAAGAGGGTCGCCGCAAAACCGATAATCGACAGCCACGCCGCCCGCCGGCCCACCCAGCCGCGGGTGAACCGCGCATGCAGAAACGCCGCGTAGATGAACCAGACGATCAGGCTCCAGGTCTCCTTCGGGTCCCAGCTCCAGTAGGTCCCCCAGGCGTAGTTC